>QFCH01002105.1_pt1 | contig 12365 bp, 9 predicted proteins | sample 5346071 | NCBI WGS metagenome assembly QFCH01 (sample SAMN09062255, study PRJNA434731) | Human gut metagenome, whole genome shotgun sequencing project. | isolation source: stool timepoint B chromium assembly | host: Homo sapiens | collected 2015
GAGTTGACAAACAGAACTGGTAAAGATATTATGAAAGTCAGAAATCTTGGACGTAAGTCATTAGAAGAAGTCCTTGCCAAACTTAAGGAACTTGGACTTCAGTTAAACCCAAGTGATGAATAAATCCAGAATATAAAACAATGGTAAGAAGGAGGATATACCATGGCAGGCTATAGAAAACTTGGAAGAACTTCCAATCAGAGAAAAGCTTTGCTTAGAAGTCAGGTTACAAGTCTTTTATACAACGGAAAGATTCGTACAACTGAAGCTAAGGCCAAGGAAATCAGAAGAATCGCTGAAGGTCTGATTGCACTTGCTGTTAAAGAAAAAGATAATTTTGAAACAGTAACTGTACAGGCTAAAGTGGCTCGTAAAGATAAAGACGGAAAAAGAGTTAAGGAAGTTGTTGACGGAAAGAAAGTTACAGTTTTTGATACAGTTGAAAAAACAATCAAAAAAGATAATGCTTCTCGTCTTCACGCAAGAAGACAGATGCTTAAAGTTCTTTATCCTGTAAAAGAGGTTCCGACAGAAGCTGCGAAGAGAAAAGCAAATACAAAAGATGTTGATATGGTTAAAAAATTATTTGACGATATTGCACCTAAGTATGCAGACCGCAAGGGCGGCTACACAAGAATCGTAAAGATCGGCCAGAGAAAGGGCGACGCTGCGATGGAAGTTCTTATCGAATTAGTTTAATTCGCAGGACCTTCACACAAATTTAAATAATCGGGAATTATCCCTATCAAACCGCTGTCAGGTATATGCTGCCTGGCAGCGGTTTTTTTGTTTAGGCAGCATTCACAGAAGGTATTGCCGATTTTTGAGGCTGTCATTATAATTATAAAAGAACAGGTGATCGTTGTCTTTACATACCAAATATACAGGGAGGAACAAGGATGAGCGAAAAGATCACATTAAAACAATGGCTGATGCGGCAGTTTATACTCATATCTGTTTTATTGGTTGTCATTATGTGTGGGATCAGTGTTTTTTCAAAACATGTTCTTAAAAAGCAGGCCACCCTCTACAATGAAGGGCTTGTGAGTGTATATATTGATCAGCTTGATCGGAGCATTGAGGGTATTACAAGATTTCTTTCTCAATATTTGTCCAGCACATATGATATTTCCACATTGGCCGTTTCCACGGATCCCAAAGAACGATACTTTGCCCAGCAGAACATTGCCCGACGGTTAAAACAGGAGGGATTTATTTATAATACCTTTGACGGTATATTTTTTTATTCCAGAAGTCCCGTGGAAAATGTTTTTCTGTGTCAGCTGGGTGAAAACTCGTCTAATGCTGAGCAGGAAGATTTCAGGGCAATGATGGAAGATGATGCGGATCATGACTATAAAAATGGGTGGCAGCTGTTTGAAAGTGAAGATCGAAAGTATTTGATGAATATTGTGACAAAGGGCAGCAGCAGTGTTGGTGTATGGCTGAATTTAGAGTCCATGTCTCTGCCCCTTAATGACGTGGACTTTGGCGGTCAGGAAGTGGTACTTTTTACGGATCGGGAAGGTCATATTTTAAGTATGGATCCCAAAACTCAGGCGGATGTGACTATTGATATGGAAAAAAACGGACGAAGTGTACGTTTTAACGGGAATACATACCTTCAGGTGATTCGGGAATCTCAATGGCTGCCCATATCCATTGCCATTATGATTCCGGATACGGTATTTGAACGAGAAACGTGGTATGTTCAAAGTGTGATCCTGCTGTTTTTTGGTGTTCTTTTGTGTATTTTACCGCTTTTATGGGGCAGGCTGAACAAGTTTATTACAAGACCTGTGAATCGGCTTTTGGAAGCCATGGGACAGGTTCAGAGCGGTGATTTTACAGCGCGTGTGGAAAATGATAAAAAGCAGTTTGATGAATTTAGCCGCATTACCAAGCATTTTAACCGGATGGTTACCAACATCTGTCAGTTGAAGGAGGATGTGTATGATCGCCAGATCAGGGAACAAAAAACCCAGCTTCAGTATTTGCAGCTTCAGATTCGTCCCCACTTTTTCCTGAACATTCTTAATGTGATCTATTCCTTTTCCCTTGTAGGAAGAAATGACCTGATTGAAAAGCTGACGATCAGCCTAAGTAAATATTTCCGGTATATGTTCAGAAGTAATGTATCTTTTGTGACGCTGAAGGCTGAGTGTGAACATATAAAGAACTATATGGATATTCAGAAACTTAGGTATTCAGGAAAATTTGAGTATCATCAGGATATTGATGCGGTGCTGCTGGAAGCCAGAATTCCTCCGTTGGTGATTCAGACCTTTATTGAAAACAGCATTAAATATGCATCGGATCCGGAGCACTTTTGGGCGATCTGTTTGTCTGCGGAGACTTTAACCGATCACGAGGAATCAAAGCTGCGCATTGTTATTTCCGATAATGGGAAAGGTTATCCAAAGGATGTGCTGGACGCCATTGACGGCGGCTTTGAGATTGATCGTGATCCGGAAAAACGGATCGGCATCATTAATGTGAAACAGCGTCTGAATTTAATGTATGGCAAAAGGGCCAGACTGAAACTTTACAACCGACCGGAAGGCGGTGCAGTATCGGAAATTATACTTCCGCTGATTTTGGAACAGGAGGAATCAACATGTTAACGATTTTAATTGTGGATGATGAAATGCCGGCAATTTTGGCGATTAAGCAGCGTGTGGACTGGAAGCGGCTGAAAATCCAATGTGTGCTCACTGCAGACAGCGCGGAAGCTGCCAGAGCCCTGTTTGCCGTCCACGATATACAGTTGATGCTGTGTGATATTGAAATGCCGGGGGAAAGCGGACTGGATCTTCTGGATTGGGTGAACCGGTGTTATCCGGAAACGGTCAGCATTTTTCTGACCTGCCATGCGGACTTTTCATATGCAAAGCAGGCTGTGCATATGGGGGCCTTTGAATATTTGCTGAAACCTGCCCTTATTGAAGATATAGAAGATGTGGTGGCACGGGCCAGTGCCCATTATCAGAAGAAAAACGAACAGCTGCATTCTCAGGTCAAGTGGCAGCAAAATAAAGCAACCATTGAGGAACAGTTCTGGCTGGAACTGCTGGAAGGCCGGATTTCCTCTGACGAAACGCATATCCGGGAAGAAATGCAGAAAAGAGGAATGAATGTTCCCCAATTTTCCTTTTATTTACCGGTACTGTGCGCCACAAGACGCTGGCTGGAAGGAAAATCCGGGAAAGATATGGAAATGCTGGATTATGCGTGGAATCATCTGCTCATAGAGCTTTTTACTTTAAAGAGACAGCCTCCGGTTGTGCTTTCCTGGAAGCCGGGTAAAAAGATTGTGCTTCTTCCCGCAGGCTTTGCCCAGGCCTTTGGAGAAAATACAAAAGAATATGATTGGTTAAAGACACAGTGCGGTCAGTTTATTAAAATCCTTCATGACTCTTTTGTGGGGAGTGCTGAATTTTATCCCGGCGGTGCCTGTTTTTATATTGGCCGTCCCACACCATTGGAAAACCTGGGAGAAATGTTTGACCAGATTTGCAGACTGGAAAAACGCAATGTATCTTATGATGAACAGATCTTTTTTTCAGATGATCTTACTCAAAGCCAGCTGGAGGATATGCGTCCCTTGATGGAACAATGGCGGAGCCTGATGAACAAAGAGCAGGCCGATGGTCTTTGCAGTCAGATTCAGGCATTTTTGGAACAGGCTGTTCATGATAAAAAAATGAATGGGCAATGGCTGGAAATTTTTTGTCATAATCTGATTCAGATGGTGTATGCTGTTTTGGCAGGCAGAGACATTCTTGCAGAGCAGCTGCTAAAGGACATTGAACCGACGATGGAGGAAGCTCTGGAATCTGTGGAGCAGATGCGTTTATTTGCTGCACGGCTCATCCAGGCGGCTGTGGCCTGCATGAGCAATGTGGGACATAAAAATCAGGTTGTAGAAAAGGTCAAGGCTTTTGTTAATGAACATATTTATGAAGATATATCCAGAGATGATGTGGCCCGTTCGGTTTATTTAAATCCCAATTATCTGTCCAGACTTTTCGGAAATGAAACAGGGACATCCCTGATTGATTATATTAATTCTCAGAAACTCAGTGAAGCGTCCAGACTGCTTCAGACAAGTGATCTGTCTATTACGGAAGTCGCAGGTCATGTCGGCTATACCAATATGCCCTATTTTTCCAGACTGTTTAAAAAGAAATTCGGTACATCACCGGCTGAATACAGAAAAAGATATGTATAAAAGTATCATAAGGTAACAAAAGTGTAAATCCATGTCACAAAAATAGAAGAAGAAAATGCCGGTTTGTGGAATAATAGAACCAATAAATGAGGAAATGTCAAGGAGGAAAAAATAATGAAAAAGGTTTTAGGACTTGGACTTGCAATGACAATGGGCGTTTCACTGCTGGCCGGCTGCGGTGGATCTGCCGATGCACCGGCTAAGGACAGCACACCGACAGCGGGTGCCGCATCTGAGACTGCGATATCGACCGGTGAAGATACAGAGGCTGCTGCTGCAAATCCTGAAAATGAAGAATTTGTTACGTTGGAGCTTTACGCTGTAACGATGGGAGGAAATAATGACAGTCTTCCTGCGGTTAATGAAAAGCTGAATGAATATTTAAAAGATAAAATCAATGCAGAAGTTCATCTGAACATTATCAGCATGGGATCTTATGGACAGCAGGTCAATCTGATGATGTCCAGTACAGAGCAGGTGGATTTGATGATGTCTACAGGGGCACTGACAACAATGCTTTCCGCTCAGGGTGCATTGACACCGCTGGATCAGCTGCTTCCTGAATATGGTCAGGGTATTGTGGATACCATGGGGATGGATGTGATTAATGCCTGCATGTATAACGGCGAGGTTTTTGCAGTGCCTACAAACCGTGACCTGGCCCGTTCTCTGGGATTTTTCTACAGAAAAGATTTTAATGAGCAGTACGAGTTGGGTCTGGAAAATGTAACCAATCTGGAAGAACTGGAAGCAAGCTTTGCAAAACTTAAGGAAGCCAATCCGGATTTAACCCCTGTTTCTTCCGGTGTCAGCGATCTTGGTATGGAATTATATAATGAAGCATGGGATGATCTGGGACAAAACGGTACAGATTACGGTGCACTGGAGAATTACGGAGAAGAACTGACTGTTGTCAATAAATATACATCGGACGCATACAAAGAAATGATCAATATGGCTTATGACTGGTATGGAAAAGGCTACATTTACAACGAGACAGATACAACAACAACTTCCGGTGTGGATTTATTTAAAACAAACAAATATCTGGGATTTTTTGCAAACTGGAATCCTTCTTCAAACAATGCACAGAGTCAGGCCATGGGGACGGACATGGGATTTGTACAGCTGCTTGAGCCGATGATGTCCACAGCGACGATTCAGAGTGCAACATGGACGATTCCGCATAACGCAAAATATCCGGAACGAGCAATGCAGTTTTTAAATCTTATGTATACAGATCCTACAGTGTTTAACCTTCTGGCCTTTGGTGTTGAAGGAGAAAACTATGTTATTGTTGATGAAGAAAAAGGAATCATTGATTATCCTGAAGGAATGGATGCCACAACAAAGACATACGATAATACCCTGGACTGGATGTGGGGCAATATGATGATCGGCTATACATGGAACGGCAATGACCCTGAACTTCACGAGCAGATGACAGCGTTTAACAATTCTGCAAGAAAATCCAAAGCGCTGGGCTTTGTATGGGATTCCAGCAACGTAGAAAACCAGATGACAGCCTGCTCCAACGTGGCTTCACGTTATGTGAAAGGTTTACAGTGCGGGAAACTAGATCCGTCAACTCTGGACGAGTTCAATAAAGAACTTGAAGCTGCCGGTATCAATGATATTATTGCCGATAAACAGGAACAGCTGGATGCATGGGCACAGGCGAATGGTGTTCAGTAAAACTGACTAAATACGGTAATATAAGGGCTGCTTTCTGATAGACAGGAAGCAGCCTGTAAAATGCAAAGGACCTGATCATGAAAAGGAGGTTTTGAAGTGACACCACTGAAAAAAAGACTGCGCCGATATCTGCCAATTTATCTTCTGGCTCTGCCTGGACTTTTATATTTATTTATTAATAACTATATTCCCATGGGCGGCATGGTGATTGCTTTTAAAAATTATAAGTATAATAAAGGGATTTTAGGCAGCGATTGGACTGGACTGAAAAACTTTGAATTTTTATTTAAAACCAATGATGCATGGATCATTACAAGAAATACAATTCTTTACAATGTTGTTTTTATTATTCTCGGTATGATCGTCGCTATTGCGGTTGCCATTATGCTTAATGAAATTTACAGCAAGACCGCTAAAAAATTCTATCAGACGATTGTTCTTTTACCTCATCTGTTATCGATGGTCGTTATAAGCTATGTTGTATACGGCTTTTTAAGCCCGGATCAGGGTTTTGTCAATCATACAATTCTTCCGGCTCTGGGAATGGAGCCTGTATCCTGGTACAGTGAACCTAAATACTGGCCGTTTATTTTGATTTTTGTTAATTTGTGGGCAACTGTGGGATATAGCTGTATTTTATATTTATCCACATTGGTCGGGATTGATAAAGGCTATTATGAGGCAGCAGATATGGACGGTGCCAATATGTGGCAGAAAATCAGATATATTACACTGCCGTTTTTAAAACCCACAATGATTACTGTTTTTCTGCTTTCAGTAGGAAAGATTTTCTATTCAGATTTTGGGCTGTTCTATCAGGTTCCGTTAAATTCCGGGGCACTGTTTAATGTGACAAGTACCATCGATACTTATGTATATACAGGCCTGACCAAAAGTTCCAATATTGGTATGTCCAGTGCAGCAGGTGTTTACCAGTTTGTTGTTGGATTTATTCTCGTTCTGGCTGCCAACGGCATTGTCAACAGGGTCAGCAAAGAAAATTCATTGTTTTAGGAGAGGCGGAAAATACGATGGAAAAAACAAACAGAGGTTTTCGAATTGGTTCACATATTGTATTAATTATTTTGTCTGTCATTGTAATTCTTCCTTTGCTTCTGGTCATCTCATCTTCATTTACGGATGAACAGACTTTATTGTCTGGTGGTTACAAGCTGTTTCCGGTGGCACCGAACCTGGATGCCTATAAGTACCTGATTGCAGGGGGAAGCATATTCAGATCTTACGGAATTACAATTTTTGTAACGGCTGTGGGAACAGGTCTGGGCCTTTTAATGACCCTTCTTCTGGCATACGCGCTGTCTATTAAAGATCTTCCCTTCAGGCGTGCCATGTCCTTTTATGTGTTTTTTACATTATTATTTAATGGCGGTTTAATCCCAACCTATATGATGTATGTCAATGCATTCCATATTAAGAATACCGTTTGGGCGCTGATTGTGCCGGCACTGATGGTTAATGCATTTTATGTGACAATTGCACGAAGCTTTTTCCAGAGCAATATTCCGGAGGAAGTTATAGAGGCCGCCCGCATTGACGGTGCAGGAGAAATCAGTACTTTATTTAAGATCGTTTTGCCAATGGCCCTGCCGATTCTGGCCACATTAGGGCTGATGATTGGTCTGGGGTATTGGAATAACTGGACAAATGGTCTTTATTACATCACGGACCAGAAACTTTTCAGTATTCAGCAGCTGCTTACAGAAATGGTCCGTAATATGCAGGCCCTTCAGAGCGGACAGTTTACTCAGGCCATGGATCAGGCAGCCAATCTGCCATCGACGGCCATTAAAATGGCGACAGCTGTTTTGGGAGTTATTCCGGTCATGATTGCTTATCCGTTTTTCCAGAAGTATTTTGTTAAAGGAATGACTCTGGGCGCTGTCAAGGGTTGATTTTTAGGCGTGAAAATATCAATAGGAGGAGGTTTTTTGAAACAAAAGCTATTTTTATATCCCCAGCCCCGGAAGGTGTGTATGAAGGCGGAAAGCCTGTGCTGCACCGGCTTCAGGCTGGAAGATTCCCGGTTTTTAGAAGAAAAACTGTGTTTTTTTACGGCTCAGGGTCTGCCTGTGTCTGCTGATGGACAGAACAATACACCGATCCTGGTTTCGACTGATCCGGATATGTGTGAGGAGGCGTATATTCTCAATGTGGAACGGTCCCAAATTCATATTACATGTTCAGAACCAAAGGGGTTTTTTTATGCCCTTGTGACATTGTATCAGCTTTGGCTGCAGGGGGAAAAAAGCCTGTCAGGCAATGAAATTATGATTCCCTGCTGTACAATCAATGATGCGCCCTCTCTTAAAATCAGGGGCTTTATGCTGGATATCAGCCGGGGAAAGGTACCTTCTGTTGAGACGGTCAAAGGTTTGATCGATCTTTTGGCGCTGCTTAAATACAATCATCTGGAACTGTATATTGAAGGCTTTTCATTTGCGTATCCCTCTTTTCCCGGATGTTGGGCAGATTTGACACCCATGACGCCTGAAGAGTTTAGAGAACTGGATCTTTACTGCAGGCAGCGGTGTATTGATTTTGTGCCGAATCAAAATTGTCTGGGCCATATGGCATCCTGGCTGTCCAGGCCAGAGTTTGGACATCTTGCTGAACTGGAAGGTGGCTTTAAAATTGGAAGTTTTTATGTACCGCCTACAACGGTGGATGCCGCTAATGATGAAGTGATAGCACTGATCGGAAAAATGACAGACGATTTATTACCTAATTTCACATCTCAGTATTTTCATGTGGATATGGATGAGCCTTTTGAACTGGGGCGGGGGAAAAATAAGGAAAAAGCAGAACAGCTGGGCCGGGGACAGGTTTATCTTGAGCATTTGCTCCGCATTGCACAACTGGTGAAGGCACGGGAACGTACCATGATTATGTGGGGCGATGAGGTTGCCAAATATCCGGATATCCTTCAAGATATCCCATCGGAGATTATGATTAATGACTGGGGATACGAGGCCGAACATCCCTTTGATGCTCATGCAAAAATGCTGTCAGAAAGCGGGCATCGTTTTATTTTAAGTCCAGGCACCAATTCATGGGCCACATTGACGGGGCTGACCGATAATATGATGAACTGTATCCGTCACAGTGTGCAGGCTGCCATAAAGTATGGCGGTGAAGGAATAATACTGACTGATTGGGGAGACAGCGGACACCTGCAGTATCTTAGTGCGAGTTATGCACCCATGACGTTTGCAGCAGGTCTGGCATGGAATGGGGCATGTGATGACAGTGAAGAAGCTCTGGCGCAGGCATTGAACCGGTTTGTATTTAAAGATAATGCCGGCGTTATGGGAGGTATTGCTTTGGAAGCAGGTAAATATGCTGCCCTGGAAGAATTTCTGCTGCCTTGCAAAACGTTGGCTGCTCTTTTAATGTCCATGAATAAGTTTGATCAACAAGCCTATGAATCCACGCTTCAGACAACAATTTTATTAAATAACAGACTGCTGGCTCCATGTGTGGCTAATATTTATCAGGACAGTTATGATCATCGTAAGGCTCCGGATACGGATAATATACTGGAATTTCTGAGAAAACTTAAACAGCAGCTTACGGCTGCAAAACCTGTATCACAGGATGGGGAGCTGTGTGTTGAAGAATATGAGAACATATTAAACATACTTGAATTGTTGACCAGGGTTCGCGGTGCACTTGTAGAAGACCGTATGATGGTCGGGAATATTGAATCTGAAATGGATAAGGTGCGCAGTGTACATAAAAAGCTGTGGGCCAGCAGAAACAAAGAAAGCAGCTGGAAAGTGACGGATCGGATTCTTGAAAAAATCGGCCGGCATGAAGGCGTAAACTAGAAGCAGGTGGATATCACTGGGAGCGGACGCCGGATTTTTAGAAATAAGTGATCTGGTACTAAACATTTTATTGTTTTTGCCAGTTGCAGTAGGACAGATCTTCGGGTATAATAAGCCCATTGGTGAGTTTGTTGAATATATGATAAAAAGACGCCAATCACATTTGTGTGCGGCGTTTTTTATCGTGTTTAGCCGGAATGTCCAGGTTTTTTGGGACATCCTTTGGACAAAGGCTGATCATGAAAGAAGAGGAAACTATGGGAATTATTAAAGCATTCAATGTGATTTATGATTATATTACCCGGGATGATGAAACCGGACAGGAGACGGTCAGCCGGGCTGTGGATGGTGTATCTCTGGATGTGGCATCCGGTGAGTTTATTGCGATTCTCGGTCATAACGGATCCGGAAAATCTACCCTGGCCAAGCATATCAATGCACTTCTGATGCCAACATCCGGCGCTTTGTGGGTGAAGGGGATGGATACCCGAGATGAAAGTGAAACCTATCACATACGCCAGAGTGCGGGGATGGTTTTTCAGAATCCGGATAATCAGATTATCGGCAGTATCGTTGAAGAGGACGTGGGGTTCGGGCCGGAAAATATTGGTGTGCCTACCGGAGAAATCTGGGATCGAGTGGAGCAAAGTCTTAAGGCTGTGGGCATGCTGGAATATCGAACCCATTCTCCCAATAAGCTGTCCGGCGGACAAAAACAGCGTGTGGCCATTGCCGGGGTGATGGCCATGAAGCCGGAATGTATTGTTCTGGATGAACCTACAGCGATGCTGGATCCCAACGGACGCAAGGAAGTGATCCGAACGGTTCGGGAGCTGAACAGGCAGGAGGGTGTGACGGTTATTTTAATTACCCATTATATGGATGAGGTGATTGAGGCAGATCGGGTTTTCGTGATGGATGACGGTAAGGTGGCCATGCAGGGGCATCCAAGAGCGATTTTTTCTCAGGTAGAAAAGCTGAAATCACTGAGGCTGGATGTGCCTCAGGTCACGGAACTGGCCTGGGAGCTTCGAAAGGAAGGGGTTCCCCTGCCGGAGGGCATTCTTACGACAGAGGAATTTACGAAGGCCATGGAAGACGTGCGCCGGGCAGTTTCGGCGTCCGGAAAGGATGGTGTAGGATATGGCCATTAGGCTTGAAAATGTAAATTATGTGTACAGTCCTGATAGTGCCTTTAAAAAGCAGGCTTTAAAGGATGTGAGTCTGGAAATTGCAGACGGGGAATTTATTGGTCTGATCGGACATACCGGTTCAGGAAAATCAACGCTGATTCAGCATTTGAACGGGCTGATGAGAGCCACGGACGGCCATATATTTTATAATAATGAGGACATTTATCAGGAAAAATATAATATGAGAAATTTAAGGGCCAAGGTTGGACTTGTTTTTCAGTATCCTGAGCATCAGCTGTTTGAGGAGACTGTGTTTAAGGATGTCTGTTTTGGACCTAAAAATCTGGGCCTTGATCCTAAAGCGTGTGAGGAAAGAGCCCGGGTTTCTCTGAATATGGTCGGCCTTAAGGAGAAACACTGGCAGAAGTCTCCATTTGAGCTGTCCGGCGGACAAAAACGGCGTGTGGCTATTGCCGGGGTGCTGGCCATGGAGCCGGAAGTCTTGATTCTTGACGAACCGACGGCAGGACTTGACCCTAAAGGGCGGGAGGATATTCTGGGGCAGATCGCAAAGCTGCACCGGGAAAGTTCCATTACCGTTATTTTAGTCTCTCACAGTATGGAGGATGTGGCCAGGTATGTGGACCGGCTGATTGTTATGAACCGGGGCAGTGTTTTTATGCAGGGCACACCGGCACAGGTATTCAGACATTATGAAGCGCTGGAGCGGATCGGATTGGCAGCGCCGCAGGTTACTTATACGATGCACAGCCTTAAGGATGCGGGGTTTGATGTGGATGTCAATGTGACGACCATAACCCAGGCAAAGGCGGAGATTCTGAAGTGGTACACACAGGCAGGGGGAATTTGAAATGATCAGAGACATTACAATCGGACAGTATTATCCCGCCCGGTCGGTGATTCACAGTCTGGATCCCAGGGTCAAGCTTTTGGGAACAATTGTATTCATTATAACTATTTTTTGCATTAATAATATTGCCGGTTATTTGGTAGCCACGGTGGGACTTATTGCCCTGATTAAAATTTCTAAGGTCCCTTTTAAGTATATTCTGAAAGGCTTAAAGGCGGTTTTCTTTATTTTAATATTTACGGCGGTTCTTAATATTTTTCTTACGCCTGGAACTCCGATTTTTCAGTGGAAGTTTATCCATATTACTCGGGAAGGTCTGATTATAGCACTGAAAATTTCGGTGCGTCTGATTTATCTCATTATCGGTTCATCGATTATGACGCTGACAACCACGCCCAATCATCTGACCGACGGAATGGAGAAGGGCCTTTCGCCGTTAAAAAAGCTTCATGTACCTGTTCACGAGATGTCCATGATGATGTCCATTGCCCTGAGATTCATTCCGATTCTTCTGGAAGAAACGGATAAAATCATGAAGGCTCAGCAGGCCCGGTGTGCGGATTTTGAAAATGGTAATATTTTACAGC
>QFCH01001792.1_pt1 | contig 12328 bp, 10 predicted proteins | sample 5346071 | NCBI WGS metagenome assembly QFCH01 (sample SAMN09062255, study PRJNA434731) | Human gut metagenome, whole genome shotgun sequencing project. | isolation source: stool timepoint B chromium assembly | host: Homo sapiens | collected 2015
CTTGATTATCGGAATTGTTTATGTTTTTGAAACAACTTCGGTTATGATGCAAGTCAGTTATTTCAAACTGACAGGTGGTAAACGTATTTTTCGTATGACGCCTGTGCATCATCATTTTGAGCTTGGAGGATTGTCTGGTAAGGGAAGTCCTTGGAGCGAGTGGAAGGTTGACTTCTTCTTTTGGGGAGTGGGGCTATTAGCAAGTCTCTTGACCCTAGCAATTTTATACCTACTGTAAAAAAATAATTTAGTGTTTCGATTGTATGACACGAAAACGGACGATGGTAACGTATACAGATAGTCTAGTAGATAATATAAAGGAATAAAAATTTCTAAAATAATGATATAAGATACTTACTCAAAGTATAATACGAGTTAAGTAATAGAATGTGTCTAATGTCCGATTTTTTTAGAAAATCTAAAAAATGATTGAGTAACATTATTATCATCAGGGTATATTTAGTTGGAATCTTGTAACAGAAATTCAAGAAAGTGAAGAGTTCATTGTTCTAAATTTCAAAAAATTTAAAACTGAAATATTTAATATCATGATAGACTAAAAGAGAGAATCAGTGTGATTCTCTCTTTTTTTATTATGTGACGATTAGTCCGTCTCGCTCCTCTAGGTGCGAGACAAAAAACCACCCGCTATGCGGGTGGTCATGATTATATTTTTATAAAGAAATTATTTTTTCTCCTTTGTTAACCAGTAGGTAATTCCAGCTGATGTAATTCCAGAAACAACAACAGCAACAATTATCCATAATCTGTTGTTTTCTACAGAAATAGGCGTAGCATAAGTTTCTTTTTTGGTTTCTATAGGATTTGATAAGAAACTCATAACATTTTGGTTAGTGGTTCCTCCGTCACGGATATTTTTCATAACAGTTTTGAAGGAATCTGCATAATTTCTATTTCCTTGAATAACATTTGCTTCAGTAGTAATCAATTCGTTTGTTGTTGAAACAGTGCGGTCAATATTATCTTTAATCGTTTTAACTTGGCTATTAAATTGAGTGAATTGATCTTTCATTGTTCCAACAGCTTCATGATTCTTGTTAGTTATTTTTGAACTATCAGAAGTGATAGTAACTAGTGATTCAATAGATTTATACAGTTGCTCAGGTGTCTCAATTTTAACTTTTAATTGATTGTTGTTTGATGCAGAAGTTGAATTTGTAATTTCAAGTTGTTTTTCTTTTGTTTCTTTCCATATGTCATATTCTTTTGATAAAGATTTAATTGATGCATTATACCAATTTGTTAAATCTGTGATTTCCACTTTGAAATAATCATTTGGTAAATCTGCTTCATTCAATTTTGGTATTTCACTTGTTATTTTTCTTAACGAATCTGAAGTCCCTTGAATTTCGTCGAGTAATTCAAGACCAGATTGTTTAAATTGTGTGATTTGTTTATTTGAAAGTTGCGATTCAATATCTTCACGATTGATATTACCATACATATTATAAACTGAATCAGGTGATAAAGCAGAAAAGTTTATAGAGCTACTGTTTGGATTTCCATAGATTGCTTTAATCATTCCTGCAGCTTGATTAATTTTACTTAATTTATCAAAAATATGTGTTAAATCCTTTTTAACAAGTACATCTGATTCCTCTTTATCACTACGATAGATGGTTTGTTTTATAGGGATTATTGTGTCTCCGATGTGTATCTCAAAAGATATATCATTTTTTCCATAATGTGGCTCAAAAGTATAGGAAATGGTCAATTTATAGGTCTTATCATCAGCAATAACCTGTTCACCATTTACTAATTTAGCATCTCCGATAACTGAAATTTTAGCCTTAGGTGATATGTATTTTGTTTCAGTTGATGTTTTTGTTTCGGCTGATGCTTTTGTTTCGGCTGATGTTTTTGTTTCAGTTGATGTTTTGGTTTCAGTTGATGTTTTGGTTTCAGTTGATGCATTAGAGATTTCAGGTTTTGATTCTACATTTAAAGAGGAAGCATCACTTGGGGTAGTTGAAATAGGGGAAGAAATCTCTGTTGTAGCAGTTTCTTGCCCTGCTTGAGGAAGTTTAACTGTGATAGGGATTTCTTCGGTAATCTTGTCTAATTTATCATTTTCTGTTGTTAAAAATTCAAAACTAGGCAAGCCGGTTATAGGTGTAAATTTTTTATCAAATTGAGAATAGTTCTCAATTAAAGTTAGTTTTGAAGTATATTCATTAACTTGATCAGGGGTTAAGACTTTTAATTTCTGTAATTTAGCAAATAATTCTTTGTAGTCAGACATTTGGATACTAGTTTCTGATAGTGTTGAACGAATCATATCTTGATAAGTGTCAGGTAAAGAATTTTTTACTTGTAGGCTATTGTTTATTTGTGCTGCAAGCGTTGCTTTGGATTCAGAAGTTAAATCCGATTTAGTATCCACTCCTTCTTTTCCAAAGTAAAATAACTCTACTTTTCTCTTCTCTTTTTCTAATTCAGTTTGGAGCTTCTCTAATTCAGTCTTTTTATCATTTGTTTTATCTCGATAATCAGAAATAATTTTATGGTAATTAGAAATCAAATCTTCAAATTTACTAATTTCTGATTTTTGAGTATCATTATTATTTCCAAATTGAGATAATGATTTTGATGCAGAATCATTTATCTTTTCTACAAATTTAGCAGTTTCTTCATATTGATCTTTTAAAATCGTATTTGTTGTAGAGACATTTTGTTTTGAATTTTCTATTTCTCTATCAAAATTACCTTTAACCTCTTGAAGTTTTGTTTGTAAGTCATTACCCGTACTATTTAAAAGTTTTATAACTGATTCGGAGAAATTTTTTTGAAGTTCCTCGAAGGAAGAGTTGTTTTTTTCTAAACCAGAAACTAAATCCATAGTACTAGTAATAGATTGGCTAGCTTGATTGGATGGTGTATAGATATACTGAGAAATTTTAGAGTGTGTTCCTGATTGCTCATTGACAATGTTTTCAACATTTCTTTTCGCATCGTCTAAGTTGTTAATGACACTCGAAAAGTACATTTTGATAACGTTTTGATTGATTGTATTCAGATGTTCTCCGACACGTAACTCTACATTTTTAGATTTGACAGGATCTAGATTCGATTTTGTTTTATATGATATCTTTGCTCGGTCTGGGTTAAAGCTTTCCAGTTGAGCTATTTTCTCTGAAAATTGTTGTTCTATGTATACAATGACGTCAACAGAACCATTCTCAAATCGATTTTCAGCGACATTGCGAGTCATAACTGTCCATTGGTTTGAGCTATCTTTGGATAATAATGTTGTAAAATCATTCCCTAAATTATACGTGTTCCCATTTAAAGATCCACCAGTGTCTTCATTTACTAAAGCAATATTTAATTTACGGTCATTTACTTTATTAGTTATTGAAACTTCTTGATTTTTTAAGTAAACAAAAGCAGCACCAGAACCGACCAATAATGTTACAAAAATGCTACTACCTATGATTATTTTTTTCATACATAAACCCTTTCATTTATAGTTTATTATATCACTAATGTGAATCTGAAACAAGGGGGCGATTTGAACTATTAAGTTTTAAATTTTTTGGGGTAATAATGGAATATAGTGTAATAAAATGATAGACAAATAATAAAATATATGATAAAATAATAAAAATAAAAATTAAAGGAGAATACTAATGTCAGTAATTAGTTTAACCCCAGAACAGTTACAATCTCAGGCGGCAATTTATCTTAGTGCTAAAGAACAAATTGAACAGGCAGTACAAACTGTTAATCGAACAAATGGCGAAATGGCATCACAATGGAAAGGTCAAGCATTTAATGCTTACCTTGAGCAATACAACCAGTTGTATACACATGTTCAAAAATTTGAGGAGCTTCTAGTGAGCATCAACCAACAATTGAACAACTATGCTCAAACAGTAGCTGAACGTGACCAACAAGATGCACAAAGCTTTGGTTTGTAGTTAATTTTGAGGAGCGTCAGGGGAACTTGACGCTTATTTTTATTTTATGATGAAGAACATTAAAAAGTACCTATTAATTCTTTGTATAGTATTTCCTGTGTTAGTCTATGCAGACGATGGTAGCTTAAAACTTGATACAGATATCATTACAAATAGTACACAGGAAACGGTCAAAAATAGGATAGAATCCAAATATGCTCCAAATTTATTTTTAAATCGTACCCAAAAGGTTGTGGACCAGAGAACTCAAACAACCAAAGAACTTATACACGGAGCAGAACAGACTATATTTACTGATGGTGAAAATCACTCTATTTATCGTCTAGAAACTACTGTTGTCCAAACATCATTGTTTAATCAATACACTATAGAGGAGAAATCCTCTTTTAAACAAAGGAATTATTCAATTTTTAAGGATTGGATGGGAAATGTATTTACCAGTTTTTTCTTACTGTTTATGGTTTTGTTGGGAGTCTATTTAGGAAGGAAATGGCATGGATTACGAAAAAATAAAGTTAACTCTAGACTATAGAGCAAAACAAATAGATATTCTAGTTTCAAAATCTCTAACTTGGTTAAGATTAGAAGAATTACTAAAAGATACCAAAGTTAGAGAACAGTTGAATTTACCTCTAAATAGTTCGTTTTGTTTCAAACTTAGAAACAAACAAATCCATATCGAACCAATGGATATCTTGGCTGTTTATCCAGTTAGCGATGGAGATTATATAGAGATTGAGGATGTATCATAGGAGGAAAAAATGTTTGAAGCAGATCGACTAGAATTTGTGAGAGAAGACAATCAAATATCAGTTCAAATTTCTTCATCAGGTTATCGTAGAGAACAACTTGAATTGATTCAAGAATATTGTCCAGTAGAAATAGTACAGAAAGACGGAGTTCTTTCTTTGCAGTATAAGATTCCTGAGTATTTTAAAACTGTTAAAGAAGAAATTTTAGAAAGAACTACGGAACTTGAACGTTTTAGTTTGGCACAAAGTATGTCTGTATTAGTTCGTTCTGAAAATGATTATAAAATTCCGTACATTCATCCTGAAAATATCATTATTTTTGGAAGTAATGTACAAATGTTACACTATGGAATTGAAAAATTACTTGCACCTCAACAGTATAGTTCTGAATTTTATCTAGAATCTTATAAAGCTTTAATGATTTCTATTTTACTACCTAAGATAGATTTTGAACTAGCCATCCATGGGATTGATGCAATAAAGGAAAAGGTGGCACAAGATATTATTCCCTTAGAGAGTGTAGCTGATGTCAATAATTATATTGCAGAAAAGTATGCCAAATTATCAGAAGAGAGTTCAAAAGCAAATTTGTTGGTTAACAAGAAAAAATGGAAGACTTTGTTAATAGGGGGAGCTTTACTGGCTACAACCACACTTGTCTTAAGCTTTGCAACTTACAAATCTATGTTTAAAGATGGGCCACTAAAATCATCAGTCATTATGGCACAATCAAATTTCATGCGAAAAGATTACTCTGAAACAGTTGAATCATTAAAAAATTATGGTACAGAATCATTGCCCAAGGAGGCCAAGTATATCTTAGCAGCAAGTTATGTCCGTTTAGATAGTTTGAGTGATAAGCAAAAGGAAGTTATTTTAAATACGATTACAGAATCAACAGATGATACAATTTTTTCTTATTGGATTTATCTTGGACGTGGAAAATTTGAAAAAGCTCTAGATGTGGCACAAAATATCGGGGACACGCAATTGATTTTACATGCTTATACAAATCTATACGAGTCAGTTAAGGCAGACATCAATATGAATGGTTCTGAAAAACAAAAGAAACTTGAAGAATATGAAAAGAAAATAAAGGAACTTTCTGCTGAGATTGGAGAAGCTACGACAAATAGTAGTGATACAAAAGTATCTACTGAAACAACAACTCCTAAAGACAACCGAACAAAAGAAAAGAGTGAACGATAAATGAAGGCAAAAAAGCTAGAATATGATCATCAGCTGGGAGACCAATTAGGAGAGCTTCATAAACCTCTTTATACCTTGTTGATTGAACAAGATAATCTAGAGAAAATAGATTTGTTTGAAGGACAAAAGGTGAAGGTCGGTACTAACGAGTATACAGTAGAAGGTAGAATAGTCTATCGAAATGGTAAGACTTTAGAAAGAGGAAAATCTACTTTTGATAAAGAAATTGTAACCTTGTTGGTTCCTGAGGAAGATATTTTTATCAGTTATATTTTCCCACCACAGCGATTTATTTGTAGCAAGAAAGAATCAGCTGATATTAGTTGGAAAATTTCGAACCAACTTATTTTTTCAAATAATCAAGTACAGGTGACACTTGGGGAATCTCCGATTTATTTAAATGACCGTCTAGTCAAAGAGGGAGGACTTTATCCGTTTGAATTAGGGAACCGAATGAAGGTTTCTAATTATTTTATAGAAAAAAAGAAAGAATCAGTGGAAGATTGGATGTCTCTTCGAAGAACCGCAATTAAATAGGAATCAAATTCTGATACAAGAAAAAAATAATGAGTATCCGATGGATTTTCCAGAATATAGAAGGAGTCCCAGAGTTAACCCTATTATCCATAGCGGGAAAATCATTATCAATCAACCTCCTCAACCGATTAGACTCCCTAAAAACTCGCTCATCAGAGCAATCGTTCCAGCTTTAGGAATGTTTACTTTAACTGCATTGAGTTCAATTTGGACAAAAGGTAATCCTGTAATGATGCTAGGGATGGGGGGCTTTAGTCTCCTGACAGCAGCGACAACTATGAGTCAGTATTTTGAAGAGAAAAAGGATACCAAGGAACAAGAAAAAAATCGAATTCAAGATTATGAGGCATATTTATTAAACCAAGTATCTGACTTAGAAAAATACTACAAAGAAGAAACTAGTATTTTACATTATAATCAACCGTCAATCTCAACCATTACTGAACTGATTGCAAAGTATGATTCAAGAATTTATGAGAGAATGGACTATAATGAAGATTTCTTACAGGTGTCTTTGGGTTTAGGAGATAGGTTAAGCCAGCTAGAGCTGCAAACAAATTTTGATGAGCAAAGTAAAGATGAAATATCGCAGTTTGCTCGCACAGTCTTGCAAGACTACAGTTTGCAAAAGAAGGTTCCAATTACTGTTAATATTTTTGAAGCGACAGTTGGTCTTGTTGGAAATAGTGAAGTAACTAGGACAGCTGTATATAACATGCTTTTACAGATGGCAATGTTTCACAGCTACTTAGATGTTAATTTTATCAATCTTGTTCAAGAACAGAGATATGAGAAAGATTGGTCTGAGTGGCGATTTCTTCCTCATTTCAATATGCAGGAACGAAATATTCGTGGTTTTGTCCATGATGCCAGAAGTCGTGATGCCGTTCTAAATTCGCTTTACCGTATCATTCAAAAACGTTCTCAAATCAAACGTGAAATGGGGGAAAAAGATGCGCGCTTTAAACCCCATTATGTCTTAACGATTATGGATGACTCCCATTTACTTGGCCATAGTTTGAATGAGTATCTAGCCAAAGATTTGACAGAGTTGGGTGTAACAGTCATTTGGGTGAAAGAGGCACGTCGTCTTTTGCCAGAAACTATCACAACTCTAATTGAATATAAGAATCAAAATTTAGGTCAAATCATTAATGATGAAGGTGCCTATAGTGCTCAAACCTTTATTCCCCACCCGCTGTTGGATTGCTATGAAGATTCTATTCGTACTTTAGCAAATCTAAAACACATGGAAGTAGAGAAGAACACGATTCCTAAATCCGTTACCTTTTTGGAACTCTACCAAGTCAGAGAAGTTGAAGAGTTACAGGTTGCGACTAGATGGTCCAAAGCGGATACTTTTAAAACGTTAGCTGTGCCATTGGGATTGCGTGGGAAGGATGACCAGGTGGAACTCAACTTACATGAACGTGCACATGGGCCACATGGTCTTGTAGCAGGAACTACTGGTTCAGGTAAATCTGAGATTCTTCAGTCTTATATATTATCCATGGCTGTAAACTTTAGTCCAGAGGATGTTGGATTTCTTACGATTGACTTCAAAGGTGGAGGGATGGCGAATCTTTTCAAAGATTTACCACATATGCTTGGGTCTATTACTAACTTAGATGGAGCTGCTAGTGCGCGTGCCCTAGCTTCTATCAAAGCAGAGTTACAAAAACGACAACGTCTCTTTAATCAATTTGGTGTTAATCATATCAATGGATATACTAAATTATATAAGGAAGGCCAAAAAGCTACTGACAAATCAGGTTATCCAGAAAAACCATTACCTCATCTGTTCCTTATTAGTGATGAGTTTGCTGAATTAAAAGAACATGAACCAGAATTTATGACAGAGCTGGTTTCGACAGCCCGTATCGGACGTTCGCTTGGAGTCCATCTAATTCTTGCTACACAAAAGCCATCAGGGGTCGTTAATGATCAAATATGGTCAAACTCTCGTTTCAAACTAGCTTTGAAAGTGTCAGATGAGTCTGATTCAAATGAAATAATCAAAACACCAGATGCGGCGAGCATTACTGAACCAGGACGTGCTTACCTACAAGTAGGAAATAACGAAATCTATGAATTGTTCCAGTCTGCATGGAGTGGTGCACAGTATGCCCCACAAACAGAGGGAGTTCAAGAAGTTGTTGATGAAAGAATTTGGTTGATAAATGACCTAGGACAATATGAATTGTTGTCTGATGACCTATCTAAGGATGAAAATTATATTGCTGATCAGACGGAAGAAATCACGGAACTCTCAGCGGTTGTAAACTATATAGCAAGAGTGAGTAAGACTGTTCCTTTCAATCTGCCAGATAAACCGTGGTTAGAACCTTTAGAGACAGCCATCATATCCCCTCAAACAGATATTCACTGGACCGATGAAAAAGTATTGGCCGTTCCCTTTGCTCGAATGGATATTCCGACAGAACAACGTCAGAAGGATTATCATTTTGATTTGGAAAAAATGGGGCATACAGTTTTCTATGGTTCGCCTGGTTTTGGGAAATCCCTAGCTCTTCAAACTCTAGTGCTAAATCTCGCTCGCTTGAATACTCCAGAGCAAGTACAAATCAATCTATTTGACTTCGGAACCAATGGACTCTTGCCACTAAAAGATTTACCTCATGTAGTTGATTTAACAAGGTTTGATGAAGAAGAAAAACTGGTTAAGTTTTTAAAACGTATTGACCAAGAGTTGAAGATTCGTAAGGAGAAGTTTGCCATCTATAATGTAGCAAGTCTTTCTCAATACGAACAAAAATCAGGTGAGAAACTCCCTGCTATTCTTACTATTTTTGACGGGTTTGATACTATAAAAGACACAGCGCTAGAAGAAGCTATTGAAAGTATGATTAACCGCCTCCTACGTGAGGGAGCGAGTCTTGGATGCTATGTGATTTTGACAGCACTCCGCTCAAATAGCCTTAAAATCAGTATGTCAAGCAATATTACCTCGCGCTTGGCCTTTTACCTAGTTGATGAAGGAGCTTCTAAGGAAATTATAGGACGTGATGCTTTAATTCAGCAAGAAATTTTTGGCCGTGCCCAGTTGAAAGAAGATATTCCGTATGCCATTCAGGTTTATCTCCCTATAAGTGGAGAAGGCGATATTGAGCGTCTATATAACTTGGAGGAAGAAGTTAAGCTGATTGCAAGAAGCTGGACAGGAGTTTGCCCAGAACCAATTCCAATGTTGCCAAATGAAGTGACGCTTGATGAGTTTAAACAATCAGCTACAGTTCAAGAGATGATGCAACAAGGTCAAATCCCAATAGGATTTGATAAAGAAACGACTAAGGTAGTAAGCTTTAATCCTAAAGAACATGGCTATTTTGTCATTATGGATGACACACCACAGCAAACAGAACTACTGGAATCAGTTTTATTAATGGCATTTGAAAATTTGAATGGGCAAGCTCAACGTATTCTTTTTGATATTGACGGACGTCTTGCAAATCCAGATAGTTTTGATTCAATCATCTTGTTAAATAACTTTAGTACGGCATTAACAGATCTTGTCAGTGAAATTGAACGAAGACTACAAGGTGGTGATAATCAAATGATGTTTGTTTACATGCCAGACATTCATACCGTAAATGAAAAAATGTTACTTTCTGCAAATGTGTTAGAAACGATTATCAAAAATGCCTCTAAAGCGGGAGTTTACTTTATTTTCCATGGCTATCAGAAAAATATTGAGAGTAAATTTGATGAGTTTAGTAAGCGATTGCGTGCAAATATGCCTGCAGGTATATTTGGTACTAGATTTATGGATCAAGGAATGATTAAAGGTAAATCAGATTACAAAGAAACTCTTTTAGAAGTCGATGAAACTCACTTCTTTGTTGGAAGAGAAGTTTGCAGAATAAAATTACCAAGATAATCTCAGCAACCCTTCACACTTGAACTTGCTAAGAGCCATTCCCCAAAAGTTAGCTATAGGAGTTTTCACTTTTGGGGAATGATTAAAAGGGTGTAAGTTTAATCTTAAGAATATCTATACGGGGTGTTGATTCTACGCAAAATATGTTAAAATGAATTATATATTATAAAAAGGAGAAGGGAAATGGGGTCGTATTATAAACAAATTGCGGCTAGATTTCGTCGACAAGCTGCTGAAGCTCGAATAGAAAAAAGTTTAGTTGATGGGAAAATATCTAGATTAAGAAAAGCTAGCAGTGCTTTAGCAAGTGAGATACAGTCTATCGATAATCGTGCAAGATCTTTAGGTCAGATTCTTCCTTTAGATTCCTCTAGTTTTAAGGGGAGTCGTCAGCAAGATTTTGAAGGTCATTTTTATAATTTAGGAACCGATATAACTAATTTTCGAGATGGCCACAACAATAATAAAACGACTATAGAGGACAAGATACGAAGTCTGGAAACTCAATCAAGTGAACTACAGTCTGCAATAGCATCTTATTATCATCAGGCTCGTATCTATGAATATATGGAGGATTAGGGAGAAAATGGTAGATACAGGTGTAAATCAATCCAGTTGGAACACTATTACAAGAGGTGTTTCTACTTCAACTACAGGAATCGGTAAACTAAGTGATATGGGGTTTAGTCACACAGATCTTACCCCTTTTACCACTTTTAATGACGTTTTGGAGCACTTTAACAAGTCTATTGTTACTTTAAAAAAATTCACCAGATCAGACGCGCTAAAAATGGAACAAGCAGGTCAGAATAAGCTAGATGATGACGCGCATGGAGCAGGAGTTATTGCATCAGGAGGTCTTCGACCATGAAGGAAGAACAAATGATTTTATTCGACCGAGCTTTGTCTAGATGTAACCTATCTGAAAAGGAGCAGGAAGTATTGACAGCGGTAGCGATGACCTTATCAGGACATCCGGATGTTTTTCGGGCGTGTTATATAGCTTTTATGAATGACGAACCAAGTTATCATTATCATCCAATGATAGGGGCGCCGTTGGAATTTTTCTATGAAAAAGAGCTCGTGCGGATTCGGCGTCTTCAAGAAGAAGTCACCTTACCTCGTTCGCTTTTTATCCAGTATGCTTCCTATGTGGATCTCTGCTTAAGTCGTATCTATCCTTTGGGTAGTGTTGTCGAACTTGATCGTGAGCTTCTTCCGAAGGACTTGGTTGAGTCATTTGAAAGCGAGCAGATGGACTTTTTTGTAGTCATTTCAGGTCGTCGAGTTGATTTGGATAATGGTCATTATATGGACTACATCGGTCATGGCTATCCATTTGGATTACGCTTTGACACTTCCCCCTTGTTTTTAAGCAATCTCTTGATCAAGAGAGTAGTATCAGAAGGGTATTCGGATACCGTGGATGAACACTACTGCCAAGAAGCTCTGCGTAAGGACTATCTAGACGCAGGACTGATTTCCAGTGTTTACTCAGAGGAGGAAGTGAATGAAGATTGATGTATCCGAAGTTCGAGTTCAAAAAGAGTTGTTAGTTATTTCGGTAAATAGTATCAAGGAACAGCTATCTGTTTCGAGAAGCCGTCTATCAGAGGTCGTTTCAACCGATAGTCTTAAAGGGGCAGTGAAGGATGCCATTAACCAGAAGGTGACCAACTATCAGATACCACTGGTTGATAACTATGTCAATGCCCTAGATAGCATTGTCAGTCGCTATGATGGACTTGTGAAGCTCTTTCAAGACACGGTGTCAGAGACTGACAACAATGCCATTATTAAGACAGAATACCTAGAACGCATCAAGCAACGGATGAAAGATCCGATTGAGGGATTAAAGAGCAGTTCCAGTAAGACGAAAAATATCTATGCAGGGATTAGTGATATCCTAACATTAACGAATCCAAGTTTGGATAGTGTGAATACAAGTTATAATCAAGCAGTCAAGAGTTTAGATGATACCATAAAGAACA
>QFCH01002075.1_pt1 | contig 12320 bp, 13 predicted proteins | sample 5346071 | NCBI WGS metagenome assembly QFCH01 (sample SAMN09062255, study PRJNA434731) | Human gut metagenome, whole genome shotgun sequencing project. | isolation source: stool timepoint B chromium assembly | host: Homo sapiens | collected 2015
AATTTTTTCATCTGTGCTTTAGTCCTCCTGTACATCAATCTTTTTCATAAGCTTCATAAATATAAGAATAATCCCTGCTAAAAGCAGTGAAATCGCACTTCCGAAGTTCCAGTCGCCCACAGAAATAAATTGAGATTCAATCAGGTTTCCCACAAGTACATACTGTCCCCCGCCAAGAAGCTTTGGTATCACAAAGGTGGAAATGGACAGAACAAAAACCATAATCACACCATTCAAAACCCCCGGCATGGACAGCTTAAAGGTTACTTTATAAAAAGCCTGCACCGGATTCGCCCCCAGATCGCTGGCAGCTTCCAGCAAAGATTTATCCATTTTACTTAAAGAAGTATGAATAGGAATAATCATAAACGGCAGGAAGTTGCATACAAGACCCAAAATAACTGAAAAATCGGTATACATCATCTGAACCGGTTCAATCCCCAGTTTGCCAAGCAGATTATTGATAATCCCGTTATCCGCCAGCAGATTCATCCAGGCATAGGTACGCAGCAGCATATTAATCCACATGGGAATCGTCACACCAAGAATCAGGAAGCTCTGAACCTCCTCCTTGCATCTGGAAATCAGATAGGCCAGAGGATAACCGGTCAAAAAACAGATGACTGTTGTAATGGCGCCCAGTCGCATAGATTTCCAAAGCACATTCAGGTACGTGGGTTCCAGAATCTTTGCAAAATTTTCAATAGAAAAATTCAGCGTTTTAACCGTATTGCCATCCGAGGTAAACGCATAAAGTACAATAAGGAATAGCGGCACAGCAATCATGAGAATGGCCCATATGGCATAAGGCCATGTCAATTTTTTAAAATGCTTCATCAGTATCCTCCCATCTGGCACATCACATGGATATCCTCAGGTCCGAATAACAGCCCCACCTCAAGGCCCACTTCCGCATAATCCGTTGTATGCACCATATACATCCGATATTTTGTCTCTACCATAATTTCATAGTGAACACCCTTAAATACAACCGACCGGACAGTTCCTGTAATTTTGGCCTTCTCCGGTGCCACAATATCCAGATCCTCCGGACGCAGCACAACCTCAATGGGTTCGTGATCCTCAAAGCCTTTATCCACACAGACAAACTCCACACCGTCAAACGCCACAAGATAATCCCGGATCATTGTTCCTTCAATTATATTGGATTCACCGATAAATTTTGCCACAAAACGATTTTCCGGCTCATTATAAATATCCGTTGGAGAACCGATCTGCTGAATCACACCGTCATTCATAACAACAACCGTATCAGACATGGACAGGGCTTCTTCCTGGTCATGGGTCACATAAATAAATGTAATGCCGACCTCCCGCTGAATTTTTTTCAGCTCTCGCTGCATCTCCTTACGCATTTTTGCGTCCAGGGCACCTAAAGGTTCATCCAAAAGGAGAATTTTAGGTTCATTGACCAGTGCCCGGGCAATCGCCACACGCTGCTGCTGGCCACCGGAAAGTAAGGTCACATCTTTATTTCCGAATCCGGCCAGGCCAACCAGCGCCAGCATTTTTTCCACCTTCTGGCGAATAAGGGCCTTATCCATTTTTTTAATATTCAGTCCAAACGCAATATTTTCATAGACATTCATATGAGGAAACAGTGCATACTTCTGAAATACCGTGTTCACCTCACGCTTATACGGCGGCACTTTGGAAATCTCAACACCATTAAACAGCACCTGTCCATCGCTTGGTTCCTCGAATCCGGCAATAATTCTCAAAGTTGTTGTCTTGCCGCAGCCGCTGGGGCCAAGAAGTGTCAGAAATTCATTCTCATGGATATCCAGATTAATCCCTTTAAGAACCTGCTGATCTTCAAAATTCTTTGTCAGATTTTTTAACTCAATTAATTTATTCATCCTTCGTTACCTCACTCTTAAAATGATGGCGGGTTTGATACCCAGATCACCTTGGCCACAGATTCCCACTCATTACTCAGATAATGACTTCGGTCTCCCTTGAAATAAAAAGACTGTCCCTTTTTTACGGTATACTTCCGGTCCCCGTAATGAAGGATGACTTTGCCCTGTAAAACATAGCCGAATTCCTCAGCCTCAAAAGGCCCGTATTCTTCAGAGCGCCCGCCCCCTTTAAGCTCCATCAGCATCGGTTCCATACTGTTTTTCTGGGCATTGGGCACAATATAGGAAATACTGTAGTCATCCTGAATATTTACAAAAAAATCGCTGGCAGCAAATACAATCTTTTCTTCCTTGTCTTCGGAAAAAAATTCTCCCAGCGTTGTCCCCAGCGCTTCAAGAATATCCGCCAATGTGGCAATCGATGGAGACGTCAGATTTCGCTCCACCTGAGAAAGAAATCCCTTGGTCACTTCACTTCTGTTGGCCAGCTCCTCCAGTGTCAGCTGGTTTTTAACTCTCAGCCGTTTCAGCTTTTCTCCAATTTGCATGATTCGCACCTTTCCCGTCTTACCGCCCCAAAAAGCAGCAAAAAATTTCTTTTGTACCGCAAAAAAATATCCATCAGACACCGTATAAATACCTCTGTGAACACCTTGATTTTTACAGTCTCTGTCGGATATTTTTAAACAAATAATTCAGTTTTACTAAACAACTAACATTATACACCAACTTTGATTAATGTCAAGTATGAAAAAACAAAAAATTTCACTATACTAAACAGCACAAACTGACAGATGCACACAGCAAATCAGGGAGCCCCGCCCGATACATGCCCCGGCAAAAGCTCCCTGATTTTTCAGAATTATTTTTATGCATCCCAGGAAATACCGTCAAATTTCCTGAAGCCCTCCATGCTTTTTTCAATACTGTCCATCTGCGTCGGCATGCGGGTCGCATCCTGTTCCAGAATAATATACTGTGCATCCGTATATGTATTCGCTGCATTAATAATATCCTGAATAGGCATGATTCCTGTGCCAATCTCTGTAAAGGCCGTGGTTGCTGCCCATTTCTGCCGTTTTTCCTCCTGAGCTGTCATGCCGCCCCGGGCCGCATAATCACTGTTTCCGTCCAATCCTACAACCTCCCCGGGCTTTAACTTTAAAGCATCCGGATCCAGTCCGTTAAGATTAATGGGTACAAGGCTGTCCCATGCAAAATCTTTCTGGTGAACCAGCCGAATCCGGCGGCCCAGACGTTTAATCTGCTCCACCGGATTTAATCCTGCCCGCATAACCCAGAAAGTGTCCAGTTCAAGAGAAAGATAATTGGGATCTGTATTTTCAATAATATAGTCCAGAATATATTTCCCGTTAATTGTTCTGAACTCATGATTATGATTATGGTACAAATACGTCATACCGGCCTGGGCACAGATTTTCCCCATATGATTAAAAAACTCACACTGACGCATCAGATCATCATAAGTGCTGAATCGCCCCATGGGATTTACAATATTATTGTTTCCTAAAACCGAATTATAGTTTAGTACAGCCTGTATATCTGATTTTTCAAAAGGAAAAATATGGGCACTGATCACCTTTGTCCCGTAATGATCAAAAATTTCCTTAAGTTCTTTTGCATCCACACCAAAACCACAGCCCGGATCATGAATCGCATTATGGTTGCACACCTCAATATTTTTATACCCCATCCGTGCAACAGCTTCCACTGTTTTCAATGGATCCTCTGCCATATGATCTCTCACCGAATATAAAATCAGACCCACCTTCAAAATAACCACTCCATTCTTTATATTGTACACCCCCTCCGCACCGGCAGGCGGCATCTGATTCTATTATACTGCAATATTTGATTTTTACCAGTATCTGTTGGACCAAAATCCCTTATTCCAGTACTGTATACCAGTAACCGAACTCACAGCTTTCAGGCATATGTGCCCGCACAGGCTTAAAATAATCAAATCCAAACATGCCGGCCATAAATTGCTCCCGGCTGTAATTCACACCTGGTATACCCAGAATACATTTTCCATCCTTCATTCGTGCCAAAATAAGATGTCTGTAACTGTAATAACCGTGAAGAAGGAAACTGTTATTGGCAAAAATCCAATATTTCATAGGCAGGCTTCCGATATCCTGGGGCTCCATGCGAATACAGTCAGAAATTTCTCCATCTTCAAAAGGAAACATACGCAGCCCTCTTTCAAATAGCCGCTCCATACTGTCTTGTCCTTTTTGTTCACTGCGGCGTTTTTCGCAGACAACGGCCTGTTTCTCAGGGTTATATTGATCTGAATCCTCAGGTTCCATGCCCGCCTTCGGGGCTTCCTTTGACATACAGGTCTCTTTGCTGAAAAAAACCGGTGCCATCCCGCACATTTCCTCTGCATGAAGGGACTGATCCTTCAAATTTCCCAGATCAGATGCTTCCAAATCAGCTTCTGTATTTGAAGCACTGGCGTCAGTTTCCGGCAGACCTTCTACAATTTCCGGCGAACCTTCTACGGTTTCCGGCGAACCTTCTATGGTTTCCGGCGAACCTTCTATGGTTTCCGGCGAACCTTCTACGGTTTCCGGTGAACCTTCTACGGTTTCCGGCGGGACTTCCTCAAAATCCTGTAACGGTTTGTCATCCGTTTCGGTCATCGTCCCTTCATCATATTCATCTATGGGAACAAACCGTTCCACGTTCAGCACCTCATCATCCCAGCCTGTACCATAAATTTTCCCGTTGTCCCCGCGAATAATCATGCCTGCAATCTGTTCCAGGTTATAACCGGACCTTTCAATATTGCCGGCATCGGTCATTCCGTGGAATTCACCCATGCTGCTTTCTGTTTTCAGTTTTCCCAGATAAATTCCAAGGAGCGCACCTTTTTTTCTCACAAACATATATGTGCTGAATTTTACATGGCTTTCGTGATACATATTTTTCATCGTAATGTCAATCCGGCACTGCGGGCCTCTGCTTTCAACTTTTGCAAATCCGGTATTGATTGTCTTCATTCCCCGCTCATACAAATAAATATAGGAGATGAATCTATTATAGTCAGCCATAAAAAAATCCTCCTTTTAGACTACTTTATGCGTCTTTAAGGAGGATTAGAACTATGCGTTAAACATAACCTTTTCGTTGTCAAAAGTTTTTGCGATCACTGCGGTCAGTATAAGGCTGAGCATCAGCGTGGAGCCGGCAGTCATGATGAAATGGGGGATTGTCAGTTCATGGGTCAGCACCTCTCCCAGCGCCAGAGCACTGCTGTATACCGGAATCAGGTATTCAAAAAATTCGTGGCCCCCAGTCGTTTTAAGCATTGTAATTAAACCGGCCACAATAACCAAAAGATACAGGGGTGTCACATAGGTGGTGGCCTCTTTCATAGTTTTTGCAAAAACTGCAATGATTCCCACTGCGGCCACATAAAAAAATGCCAGGATAATCATCAGTACAGCAATCATAAGAATCTGATCCGGTGAAAACGAAATGTCTCCGCCGCCAACCCCCAGCGCCTTAGGCATGGCAACCACAAGAACCACAATATAAATAGCCGCAGACAAAATAGACATGCAGGTCAGAGCCAGTAGCTTTCCAAGAACAATATGGCTGCGTTTGACCGGCGCTACAAGCATACTTGCCATGGTTCCCCGTTCTTTTTCACCTGTAATGGAATCCGTACCAAGACTCATGGTACCTGCAAACAGCAGCATCGTAATCAAATACGGAAGCAGCATGGCCAGCATCTTTCCGGAAGCCTTCTTTTCATTGACAATCTGCGACGTATCATTATCCCGGTCTACGGTAAATATATCCAGCCTGGACAAATCTCCGATTCTGTCCTGTAAAAGGGACGGCCGGATCACCTGATCAACCACACCGTCAAACAGTTCTTTTGCTTTCATAGAATAATCCTCGGAAGGATTATAAAAAGTATGCACATCCGGAATCGCGGCCCCTGCATCATAGGCCTTGATATCTTCCATAAAGCCTTCCGGGAATTCCACAATAAGGTCAATATCCCCGTCTGCAATTCCTGGCTTCAGAATTTCAATATCATCCTCAGCCGTAAGCCATGTGACCTGAGACTGGTCAGTAAAATCCTTAAGGCCTTCCCTGATTTCATCCGGACAATTTTTAATGTAAACATTAGACACATGCGCCTGAATATCATCGGCCATATTCTGCCCCAGATATCCAATCAGCCCATAAATAAAAATCATCATCACAACCGGAAGAATAAACAGTGAAAAGATCATTTTCGGTTCCTTAAAAACCCGGTGCATTTCCTTATTAAAAATAACTTTAAGTCCTTTCATTGCTTACACCTCCTTACCGAATGCTTTATAAAATTCAAAAAATGCGTCCTCAAGATCCTTTGTACCGGTACGTTCCAGAAGTTCCTGCAAGGTTCCACAGGCCGACAGACGGCCGTCAATAATAATGGCAATATGGTCGCACAGTTTTTCAGCCTCAGACATAATATGCGTGGAAACAATGATTGTTTTGCCTTCTTTTTTCAGTTTCCTCAAATAATCCAACACAGCTCTGGCGGTAATAATATCAAGACCGCTGGTAGGCTCATCGAAAATAACAATTTCCGGATCATGAACAAGGCTTACTGCGATAGCTACCTTTTGCTTCATTCCCGTTGAAAGCTCCTCAACCTTTTTATTCTTAAATTCAGAGATGCCAAAATATTCAAAAAGTTCCTGTTTCCTTTTGTCGATCGCCTCCCCTGTCATACCGCGGAGCTGACCGAAAAATGAAAAAAGATAATCCGGCGTAAACTGGGGATCCATCTTAATTTCATTGGTCAGAAAACCGATCCTGCGCCGAACCTCATAGGCATCCTGCTTCACATCAAAACCATCTACCAAAATACTGCCTTCGGTCGGTTTAAGCAATGTCGCCATACACCGCAGTGTGGTTGTTTTTCCGGCGCCATTTGTTCCCAGCAGTCCGAAAATTTCTCCATCCGGGATTTCCAGAGACAAATCATCAACGGCTTTTTTAATAGTATCCTTTGTTTTAAGTTCTTTTTGCTGTTTTTTATTCAGCTTGTAAATTTTTGTTAAATGGTCAATGACAATCATAAGCCCTCTCTTTCTGATACACAAACAAAATTCGAATGATTTTAGTTGGATATCCTATGTAAAGCATTAGCCAGTGCTGCAAACTGTTCCAGTGTAAGCGCCTCTCCCCTTACGGTAAGCGACAGCGCCTGCCCCATGAGTGCATCCTGAATTCTGCCTTTATCTAAAGACAGCTCCGCACAGTTACCCAAAGCATTCACTAGTGTTTTTCGCCGCTGATTAAATGCTGCCCGGATCATTTTAAACATCAGCGCCTCATCATCAACCTGGACCGGCGGCTTTTCATGCCTTGTAAGCCTGATCACAGCGGAATCCACGTTTGGTCTGGGCATAAAACAGTTACAGGGAACATTGGCCACAATATAGGGTTTTGCATAATATTGAACCGCCAGCGACAATGCACCATAATCTTTTGTTCCCGGACCTGCTTCCATACGGCGGGCCACCTCTTTTTGCACCATAACCGTCAGATTGTAAAGCGGCACATGGCTTTCAAAAAGTCCCATAATAATCGGCGTTGTAATATAGTATGGAAGGTTTGCCACAACCTTAATGGGACGGCCGTTATTGTAGGTCTGAGCCAGCCCGTTTAAATCCAGTTTAAGAATATCATTGTTAATGACCGTAACATTGTCATATTCTTGCAATGTCTCATCCAGAATGGGCAGCAGATTTTTATCGATTTCCACCGCAACCACCTTTCCGGCCGCCTCCGCCAGATACTGCGTCATTGTTCCAATACCCGGCCCAATCTCCAGAACCATATCCTCTTTTGTCACCTGTGCCCCCTTAATAATTTTGTTCAGGACATGAGCATCCACAAGAAAATTCTGCCCAAACTTTTTCTGAAAATTAAACTTATATTTTTGTATAATTTCGATTGTCTTCTGAGGATTTGAAAGTTTATCCTGATCTGTCATCCGACGCCTCCGTTCTTTTCTTTATAAATGATTACCTTTTTCTCAACAACCTTTTTATTGGTTTCGTCTTAGATGTCAATTATATCATGATCTAAATACCTGAACAAGATGCAGGCTTAAATTCCAATTCGGCTTTGATCGAATTTGATTGAATATTGGCATATTATATGATAAAATAGACATATAAATATTAAATACCGAGGGGAGATTTGTATGAAAACCACAAAAAAAATCATAGCCTGTCTTTTAATTCTTATGATGACTGCATCGATTCTGGCAGGCTGCAGTCAGCGTTTTGACTGTTCGGGATATATCAAAGGTATGCTGGATGCCATGTACAAAGGAGACTTTGCCCGCCATGTCACTGACACCCAGACCAGCAAGGATGAGGTCGAAGAGATCTATCTTGAAGGAATTGACATTGAATCTCAGGTGCTTCTGGACTTTCTGGGCCTGACTAAAGAAGATCTTCCGGATGATGTATACAATGAAGTTATGGAATTAATGAAGGATATTTATTCCTATTCCAAATACGAAGTCAAAGAAGCCGATAAAGACGGCTACGTAGACATTGTGATTACACCCATTGATATTTATAATGATGTTTATGAGGAAATCATGAACTTTGGCACAGAGTTTGCCGAACGGAATAACAATTATGAATTCTCGGATTATACTGACGAGGAATACATCCATGCCTTTATGGATCCTGTTATCGAAATTTTCCGCAAGCATCTGGATCCGATAGCTTACAGCGATCCTGTCACCATTACTGTTCATGTTGTACCTGACAGCAATAATGTTTATGGCATCACCGATGAAGAACAGCAGGAAATTGACATGACACTTATCAATTATACTTTGGATTAAGGAGGAGATCTTATTGAAAAATCCTGTACACAGGCTGATATTGGCAATCACCATGGCTGCGTCCTTGATTTTTCTGGCGGGCTGTGAAGAAAGAACCGACTATGAAGGATTTTCCAAGGCATGCATTGACAGTCTTTATCTGGGAGAGGTATCGCCCTCAGCCCCAATCGGTGGGGAAATGAAGGCTGCCATCGACAGCACTTACACTCGGACGCTCAATGATATGACCATGGTTTTCCTTAAATATATCGGCCTGCCTGTACCCTGTGACAGCTCTGTACAGCTTGTACAGGATCTTCTTAAAAATATGATCGCCAAGGCAACCTTTGATCTTTCCGATGCAGATGAAAACGGTAATATCACGGTTCGCGTGCATCCGGTTACTGTATTGGTGGACCTGGCCCAGGATCTGGATGACTACTATTATGATTTTTATCTGAGAAATAATTCTCTGGAATTTTCAGAGCTTAGTGATGAACAGTTTGAAAAAACCTACCTTGACCAGGTAATCACCATGTTTGAAACTCAGCTCATCGGCGCAGATACCCCGACAACCGTTACAGTCAATATTTCCGTCACCGGGTCTCAGCCGGAAAATATGTCCATAGACGCCGATGCGCTCAAACAGCTGATGATCGCATCCATCAAAGGCTTTGACCTGCTGGATGAGGAACCCTATCCTCAGGTTTCCCGGCTGGAACAAATCAACTTCGAATGCAGCGGTTACGTAAAAGCCTATCTGGATGCATTATATCTGGCAAACTTTTCCGATCTGCCTCAATACGTCGATATCTCAGAAAGCGAACTGGAAGACGCCTATATTTCTGCGCTGTATTACGAATCCTGGGTTTTCCTGTCTTATCTTGGGTTTGAACAGCCCGACAGCCTGGAAGATGAAGAAAATAGTGTCATTTCACAGGAATTGCTGACCGAAGCCGCTTTGCTCATCAACGATATTTATCAGTGTGCCAAATATGAGGTTGGACCTGCCGACAGTAAAGGTAATCTTTCGGTCACTATTACACCCATCGATATTTATAATGCCTGCGATGCTCAGATCCAACAGCTTTATGAAAGTATGGACCCATCGGTCAACAGCGAAATGGCCAGTCTGGATGATGAGGCTTTCATCAGCGATTATGTTCTCAATGCCATTGATATCTTCAGATCCCATCTGGAACAGGTACCCTACAGTGATCCTGTCACCATTCCTGTGCAGATTTCCATTGACCAGGACGGGCTGTTTGGAATGCCCGATGATGTTTTGGAAGAAATCGATTATACAATTATCAATTATGACTTAAATGATACACATATTTCATGATTTTATGGTAGACACATCAACAAATCAGAGTATAATAGTATTTAATAAAGGGGAGTAGCCGCCATAATGATTATGGACCTTCAGGCGTCAGTACGATAAGAATATCCGCTCGCTGGTTTGAATGGCAAGACTTTTATTACAGAAGCAGTCTGTAATAAAAGTCTTTTTTATATATATTTTTTATATATTGTGTTCCATATACAAATTTTATTTTAATGTAAAGGGGTGTTTTTATGGATTTTCTTCTGGAAGGACTTCAGGCTGTCACATGGCAGCAATGTATCATGTATCTGGTCGGCATCGGCCTGATTTACATGGCAATCAAAAAAGGATGTGAGCCGGCACTGCTGCTGCCCATGGGCTTTGGCGCCATTCTTGTCAATCTTCCGCTCTCCGGAGCAATTAATCAGATAACAGAGGGTGTGGGAGAAACAAGCGGTATTATTCAATGGCTGTTCGAAACCGGAATCGAGGCTTCCGAGGCACTGCCGCTGCTTCTTTTCATCGGAATCGGCGCTATGATTGACTTTGGCCCTCTGTTGGCCAACCCGGTCATGTTTCTTTTCGGAGCAGCGGCTCAGTTTGGTATTTTCTTTGCCATCTGTGCGGCAGCTCTGATGGGTTTTTCTCTTCAGGACGCCGCTTCGGCCGGCATCATTGGCGCTGCAGACGGACCAACCGCCATTCTTGTCTCCCAGGTGCTGGACTCTAACTATGTGGGAGCCATCGCCGTAGCCGCCTATTCTTACATGGCCCTTGTCCCAATCATTCAGCCGCTGGTCATTAAGGCCATCACAACGAAAAATGAACGTCGGATTCACATGGAATATCACCCTGCTCAGGTATCCAAAATTGTCCGAATCGCATTTCCCATTACTGTAACCATTATTGTAGGTTTCATTGCACCTGCATCCATTTCCCTTGTAGGCTTCCTCATGTTCGGAAATCTGCTTAGAGAATGTGGCGTTTTAGGCACACTGTCGGAAACGGCCCAAACAACGCTGACCAATCTGATCACCCTGCTCCTTGGAATTACAATTTCCTTCAGTATGCGGGCTGAAGCCTTTGTCAATATCAATACCATTCTAATCATGGGTATCGGCCTACTGGCCTTTGTATTTGACACTGTGGGCGGCGTTCTTCTGGCCAAATTCCTTAATCTTTTCCGGAAAAAGAAAATCAATCCAATGATCGGAGCCGCAGGAATTTCCGCATTTCCAATGGCCTCCCGCGTTGTCCAGAAGCTGGCCGGAGAAGAAGAACGTGGAAACATTATTCTTATGCATGCAGCCGGCGCCAATGTGTCCGGCCAGATCGCTTCGGTTATTGCCGGCGGTCTTGTCATTCAGATCGTATCCAGTTATCTGTGATTGGAGGCTAAAATTATGATGGAAAATTTTTTAATTGCACTGGAAATTATGGGAAAAGGCATGGCTGGAATTTTTACAGCGACACTTTTGATTATGCTTTTTGTGTGGGCGCTGGGGAAACTGTCCACCATACGCTCTAAGAGGAAAAAATAAAAAACAGGGATTTGAATCCATATATATTTTGTGGATTCAAATCCCTGTTTTAGTCATCGGCCATTCAGCCCACACCTCTGTAGAGAGAAAATACATCCCTCACCTTTGGCACCACATAGTGGCTGCCGCCTCTGTCTTTGACATCTTCAATCATCATCAGAATCAAAAGGGGATCATCGTTATTGTCAGCCTCATAGGCTAAAAACCACCCCAGCTCGGTTCCTGTCGTATCATCCTGAGAGGCCTTGATCTCTGCTGTACCGGTCTTGCCGGCCAGCGCCAGACTGCTGATCTGGGCTTCGGTTCCCGTCCCCTCGCTGATCACCATGCGCATGGCATCCGCCACCGTATTTACAGCTTCACTGTCAAATACATTTTCCTTCCAAAAAGTAATTTCCGAATCTTTCATCAGCTGGGGAACGATGATATCTCCGTCATTTTTAAACGCAGTATAAATTGATGCCAGGTGAACAGGATTCACAAGCATTTCTCCCTGACCATAGCCGCTGTTCCCAAGCAAAATCTCATCATTGCTCTCACGCAATGTGCCATAAGTGGAATTTGCCAGCCCAATGGTAAAGGGCAGCGCTTCTCCAAAGCCCATCGCATCTAAACCGGACACAAAAGCATCCCGGCCTTACCAATAAAACCATTGATCCCAACGCCGTTGAGCCAAGTAACGGCCT
>QFCH01000128.1_pt1 | contig 12217 bp, 10 predicted proteins | sample 5346071 | NCBI WGS metagenome assembly QFCH01 (sample SAMN09062255, study PRJNA434731) | Human gut metagenome, whole genome shotgun sequencing project. | isolation source: stool timepoint B chromium assembly | host: Homo sapiens | collected 2015
ACAATCTCAAGAAGCTTGTCATTCGGAATGACGATCAGTGTATCAACATTCTGCTTCAGGTTCTCAATACCCTGAATCGCATTGTTCATACGCTGTCTTGCTTCAAATCTGAAAGGTTTTGTAACAACACCAACTGTCAAACATCCGAGATCCTTGGCAATACCTGCAACAACAGGTGCTGCACCAGTACCTGTACCGCCGCCCATACCGCAAGTAACGAATACCATATCCGCACCCTTAATGAGCTCTGTCAGTTCATCCATACTCTCTTCTGCTGCCTTGGCACCAACTTCAGGTTTCGCACCTGCACCAAGTCCCTTTGTCAGTTTCTCACCAATCTGTACTAACTGTGGTGCTTTACATAACTGTAAAGCCTGACGGTCTGTATTAACACCGATGAATTCAACACCGAGGATATTTTCATCTACCATTCGGTTGACAGCATTATTACCTGCGCCGCCAACTCCAATTACAAGAATTTTTGCTGCTGCTTCATTTTCATTTGGTTTTATCTCAAGCAAGGTTCTTCCTCCTTCATATTTCACCTTTTATCGTATCATACCATTATATAATATTATTTTTTTTTAAAAATATCAACCTTTATTTATGAATCTTTTTTAAAAATAATCGAATCTTTTGTGGAATCGTATTCTTCAAGATGTAAAGTCCCCGATAATCCATCCAGATTCGGAAGAAGATCCTTCAGTTCTGAAAGTTTTTCTTCCATATAAATATCTTTTCCCAAAAGAATGGTGACCCTTCCCATCACCAGATCGTAACCGCCATCTGAAGTGATGCCAATCGTATCAGCGATAATCTCCTCTTCATTCAGTAAAGCGGCGATATTCAAAATGCTGTCCAGAACAGTATCATCATTAGCTGTCAGCACATCCCCGTTTTCAGCACTTTTGATCTGAATACCATCCATCATCGGGATATCCGGAATCTTATCATCCTGCGTCAAAATAATCCTGCCCTTTTCATTGGCATAACTATACTGATCATTGTTCTTCACTGCTGCTACGAGCTGCTGCTCTCTCACGTGTACCACCACTTTCTGAGGATTCTCAATAGAGAGTCGGATGCCTGAAAGTAATGGTTCTGAGGAAATATCGATTTTACGGTTGATCAACCACAAAATCAATGTATTCCCATAACTCTTATCACATTGAATCAGTTCTTTCACCTTGTCATCCGTTACACGCTCATTGCCCGTGATCTGAATATCTTTGGTCTGAAAACCGAAAACACCCACCAACACAAGCACAATCAGAATGATGAAAAAAGCAAGCACCAGATGTCTCTTCTTTTTCTTTCGTTTTCCGGGTTGCTTCCTTTGACGCTTATACACAGTTTCTGTACCTTTATCTGCCAATCAGATTCTCCTCCTGTCTTCCTATATCAATTTTTACATCCGAACTCACTGTCTGCGATCAATGCACGCACCGAGACTGCGCAGATCGCTGCACACATCAACATAGCCTCTGTCGATATACTCGCTCTCCTGTACTATCGTCGTTCCCTCTGCCGCCAGACCGGCAGCAACAAGGGCTGCTCCTCCTCGCAGATCTCTGGCCGCAACATCTTCTCCATGCAGTTTTGCCGAACCGCTGATCAATGCCTTCGACCCACTCACTGAAATATCTGCACCCATCCTGATCAGCTCAGGGACAATTTTGAACCGATTTTCGAAGATATTCTCTGTAATAGAACTCTCCCCATGAGCTGTGCAAAGACACGCCATCATCTGTGACTGCATATCTGTAGGAAATCCCGGATAAGGCTGTGTCTGAATATTCTTCACGCCAAGAAGTACAGATGGTGCTATTATTTTAATACTTTCTTCGCAAATAATCAAGCCACATCCTGATTCTGCCAGCACATCCGCCACCGATTGTACATGCCGGACCCGCACCCCCTTTAAAACCGCCTGGCCGCCTGCTGCTGCAACAGCTGTCATATAGGTTCCCGCAACAATCCGATCGGCCATGATTGTGTATTGGACATCGTGCAGCTGTTCTACACCTGTTATCACTATTCTGTTTGTTCCGATACCATTTATTCTGGCACCGGCAGCAATAAGGAATCTGCACAGATCTTCTATTTCCGGTTCCATGGCTGCATTGATAATCTCAGTACTTCCCTCTGCAAGAACCGCCGCAAGAATTACATTTTCCGTAACCCCTACACTAGGATAAGATAAAACAATTTTCGCACCTTTAATTCCTTTTGTCCTGCAATAAATCCCCTCTTCCCTCATTGAGACCTGAACGTTCATTTTCTGCAGTGCTTCTATATGCCAATTGACAGGTCTTGCTCCGATGGTACAGCCGCCCGGATACGGCATCATCACTTCTGTTTTTCTTCCCATCAGCGGTCCGAGAAGAAGCACAGAAGATCGCATCTTTCCCGCATCCGGTGCAGATATTTCTATCGGATCAATTTCTTTTGTATCCAAAATCAGCCTGTCTCCATCGGTCTCAATACGAACACCCATCTGTTCAAGCAGCCGGCACATATGTCTGACATCCGATATCTGAGGGCACCGTCTAAGACAGACAATGCCTTTGTTTAAAAGAGATGCGGCCATAATCGGTAGTGCGGCATTTTTTGCCCCCTGTATATCAACCTCTCCATTCAGGCAGTAACCGCCCCGGATACATATCGATGACATTTCTTTCCTCCAGACCCGGTACCATTATAGTTTATGATATGCCGCCTTTTCCCTGCCGTGCCACATTCTGTACAATTCCAATCTCACACATGAGAAAAACAAGAGATGTTCCGCCATAGCTGATAAAGGGCAGAGGGACACCTGTGTTTGGGATACTGTTGGTTACAACAGCAATGTTGATCATCATCTGCAGACCGATATGCGCCATTACACCCGTTACAAATAAAGCCCCCTGCAGATCCGGTGCTGCCATTGCAATGACGGCACACCGCCAGATCAGCAGAATAAACAGTAAAATACTAATGATGGCACCGAACAATCCCCATTCTTCACAGATAATAGCAAATATCATATCATTGTGAGCTTCCGGAACATAAGCCAGTTTCTGAATACTTTTCCCGTAGCCGCAGCCAAAAAGCCCGCCGGAACCAATAGCAAAAAGTGCCTGCCGTGTCTGATAGCCTTTAGGATGAGTCTCCACATTCAGCCAGGCTTCAATCCGGTCCAGGCGGTAAGCTGCTAATTTCAGGAAAACGCCCATCATGGCGATCCCCATTCCCGTCAAAGCAAAAAAGGGAGCCCATTTGCGGCTGGCCGTAAAAATAATAATAAAAGACACTCCAAGAATAATGACTCCTGTACTGAGATTCGTTGCCATGACCATGGCCGCTGCCGGCATCACACATAAAAACATCAGGATGATCCCCTTCCACTTTTTCATCAGAGGCTCTGCTGCGCTGCACATTGCTGCCAAAAAGATGATCAATATAAATTTCGTAAATTCAGAGGGCTGGAACCCGACAGGGCCAATATAGATCCAGCGTTTCTGGCCATGACTTGCAGTTCCAATGAGGAAAACCGCCGCCAGCATCAACAGGGCAATACCATACAGGGGCCAGGCATATTTGAGAATCCGATGATAATCCGGTCTGCTGATCATGTACATCATGACCGTCCCGATGATAACGGTAAAAATCTGACGTTTGACATAATAAAATGCATTTCCATACTGAAGTCCGGCGGTATAAGAACTGGCACTATAGATCATAACAAGGCCGAATACGATCATCCCAAATACAAGAAGTAGCATTAACGGATCACCGGCATTCACTTTTTTATTCATTGCCATCTCCTGTTTCATTGATTATTTCCGGCTGTTCACCCAGATAATAAGGAAGTACATTTTCAAATATTTCCCTCATCACCGGTGCTGCCACTGTTCCGCCGTAATAGGCCCCCACAGGTTCATCAATCATCACAATTCCTACGATCTTCGGATCATCTGCCGGAGCAAACCCGATAAATGAAGCAATATATTTGCCTGAACCTCTTGGCAGTTTCTGACTGGTTGCTGTTTTGCCGCCGATGCGATAACCTTCTATATAGCATTTCTTTCCGGTTCCCTCAGCGACAACCTTTTCCAGAAGCATTTTCATTTTATCCGATACATCCCGGCCGATCGCATTTTGATGATATTCATATTTCAATTTTTTTATCTGTCCGGTCTCACTGACAAGCTTTACACCAAGATGCGGTGTTACAAGATTCCCGCCGTTAATAACAGTGCTGACAGCACGGAGCATCTGAATCGGTGTGATCTGGAAAGACTGCCCAAATGAGATGGTTGCCAATTCCACCTCACCCACATCCTCGATCTGATGCATAATCGACCCGGCCTCTCCCGGCAGATCAATGCCGCTTTTTTCCATAAGACCCAGCTTATGAAAATACTGATACATGATTTCGACACCTGTCCTCAGGCCTGTTTCAATAAATACCGGATTACAGGAATTCATCAGTCCTTCCACAAAGGATTCCGATCCGTGTCCGGCTATTTTGTGGCACCGGATTCTCCGGTCTTCTACGATTTTGTAACCCGGACAATAAAACCGGTCATTTAAAGAGACACTGCCTGATTCCAGGGCTGCCGTCGATGTAATGATCTTGAATGTTGACCCCGGTTCATATGTGTCATTCAGGCATCCATTTCGCCACATTCTGTTTAAGGCATCCTGATGATTCTCTGTCGGTCCATCACCAGGAAGTGTATAGGGTGAATTCAGATCAAACTCCGGCTCATTGGTCATTGCCAGAATTTCGCCATTACGAGGATCCATTAATAGAACAGATACACTTTTCGCTTCTTTTTGTTCTATTATTTTTTGCGCTGTCTGCTGTACATAGCATTGTATCGTATAATCCAGACTTGTATACAGATCATTCCCCGGAACTGGTTCAACTCTGTCTTCTGCCGCGTGGCCCACCTCCACGCCCCTTGCATCTGTAACTGTCAGAATGGCACCTTCAATTCCTTTAAGCCACTGGTCATACTTAACTTCCAGCCCGATAATCCCCTGATTATCTCCGCCTGTAAAGCCCAATACCTTGGATGCCAGCGTTCCATACGGATAATTCCGCGTATAGTCTTCGTCCACCATCACACCTTTTAACTGATAGCTTCGGATTTTATCTCCCAATTCTTTTGAAACATTTGCCTTAATTCTTTCAATTGAAGATACTTTTTCCACACGCTTTCTGACTGAAGTTTCATCCAGGGACAAAACATCCGACAAAACCGAAATCACTTTTTCGGGATCCGTGATCTGATTGTGGATCACCGATATCGTACAGACCGACTGATTATCTGCAAGGACAATGCCATTTCTGTCATAAATGACTCCTCTCGCAGCCTTAATGCTCCGTTCCCTTTCATGCAAAGCACTGGCCTGCTCCTGATAGTACTCCGACCGGAATATCATCAGATATACCAGTCTTCCCGTCAGAAGCAGGCCAATCCCCACAATAAAAGCGGCCATGATGAGCATCTTTCGTCTGTGATAGATTTTAATCTGCATTCATTTGTCCGCTTTCATTTTTTATTATATTATGTTGTTTTAGTCATTTTAGAACTTCCGGCTATTCGCCGTCGTCAACTGCCTGTCCGTCATCACTGCCGTCATCACCATTGTCTGCTTCATCCATGTTATCGCCTTCATCAGCACCCTCATTCGCATCAACTTCATCCTCATTATCTGCACTGTAGCCATCATAATTTTCATCTGTCTCTGTCTCAGGCACTTCTTCTGTCGGGAATATCTGCAGATATGGCAGAGCCTCTGAGAAAATCTTTCCTGCTATCGTTGATGCAAAGGAACTCTGCCCCTGATCTTCTGCGTTGGCCTCATCAACAACCACATAAACCACCAGCTGCGGATCATCAATCGGAGCCGCTCCAATAAAAGATACCAGACGTGCTTTTGTTCCTCGCGGTACCTTCTCAGCTGTACCTGTCTTACCGCCGATGCGATATCCGGCAACCTGTGCCGGCTGACCACTGCCGCTTTCAACCGTCTGATAAAGAGCATTCTTCATCCATTCGGATGTAGTATTGGAAACAGTTGTTCTCATCAGTGTCTTGTCGATCACCTGAATGGTATTGCCGCTGTCCGATGCAATCTCGGAAACAACATGCGGTTTATAATAATAACCGCCATTGACAATGGAACTGAATGCAGATGCCACCTGAACCATTGTTGTATTATAGCCCTGTCCGAAAGAACTCGTCCACAACTCCACAGGCCCCATCGTATCTGCTGTATAAATTGTTGCCGCACAGCTCGCTTCACCGGGAAGATCAATGCCTGTCAGCTGACCGAAACCAAATAATTTCTGCATCTGGATAAAGCTTGCAGCACCAATCCTGTCACTGAGCTGCATCATAACATCATTACAGGAATGAACAATACTTCCCGTCAATGTCAGATTTTCATGAACAGAGTTACAGGATACAAAGGTTCCGTCTGTATAGGTCTGACCGCCGTCACAGACAAAATTCTCATCAGTATCCACCAGGGCCTGATCCAATGCATAGGACACTGTCATTGTCTTGACGGTCGAACCCGGCTCATAAGTATCATTCACGCAGAAATTACGCCAGACCTGGTAGAGTGCATCGGACATATCCTGATCATTCATATTCGCAATCTGATCCTCCGTATAGCCGGCTATTGTCAGATCTCTCGGTTTATTCAGATCGAAAACCGGCGCGCTTGCCATACCAAGCACCTCGCCGTTGTTCGGATTCATCACCAGTGCCGCCACATTCTTGGCACCTGTCTCCTGCATAAATTCACTGATGTACTTTTCAGCAATTCGTTGGATATTGATATCAACGGTGGATACAATAGTCTTGCCGTTATGGGGTTCTTCTGTTACCTTCTGAAGATCCACATCATCATTGAGATAACCATATTTTCTTCCGTCTGTACCTGAAAGCATCTTATCATAATAGCTTTCTATTCCCCACAGACCTATGTCATCCCCAGATGTAAAACCAATCAGATCACACGCAAGTGTGGAAAAAGGATACATCCTCTGATAACTTTCTTCGAACCAGATACCGGATGAAACCGCACTGATGATTTTCTGATCGTTCTCGTCCTCCGAAGATAGAAAATCATCATATGGCTTTTTCTCATCATAGGTCATCTTTCTCCTCAGAACAACATAACGGCTGTTTGGCTGTTCCGCCAAAGTTTTCTTCACCGTAGCCTGATCAATCGAAAAGTATTCCTCCAGTACCTCAGCAACATACTCAGAGGCTTTCTCATCAGTACTTTGTGTAATAACATACGGATCAAGGACGAGATTGTAGATCTTCTCACTTGTTGCAAGAACAGTACCATTCCTGTCTGTAATATCGCCTCGCTTGTAAGGAATCGTCTGCCCGTCATAATTGAGCAGTGTCAGTACATTCTTCTCGTAAGTATCGCCATCTGCGATATTAATCTGCACAAGTCTTATAATCAGACACACAAAGCAAACAAGAACAAATAGAAACACAATCAATAATCTTCTTCTATTTGTCTTGGAAAATTTCCGTATTTTTTTCTTCGCCATCTAACACTCACCTAAATTTAAAGTCATCTATCTTACTGTTTGTCCGGTATAGATTCATACTGCCGTACATAATCATCGTTACTACTGTTATAATAAATAATCTGGCTCTCATCTGCATACACCATGCCCAGTTCTCCCGTAGCAATCTGATAAATCTGATCCAGATTAATGCTTGTATTCAGACTTCCCTTTAATGAAGTATTCTGTTCCTGTAAAGTCTGAAGCTGTGTCTGCAGTGCAGTTACGTTCTGTTTGGCATCACTCAATGCCGAATTGGAGTGTAGATACATAAAACAGGTGCCCAGAGTAATTCCTACAGACACAACAAGAAAAAGGGTATACTTTAAATCAAAAGCAGATACTCTTTTCTTGTGTCTGACAGGAGCCTGTTTCGGCTGTTCCTGTATATTCTTCTTTGTTCTTTTAGGGATTTGAGGCTGTTCATTCAGCCTTCGTGCTGTATTTCCATCTATATAATAGCGTTCGGTCTCTCTTCGATGCATTGCAGATTGATTGCTGCGCTTCTCTGCCATCCAACGCCACCCTTTCTTTATTAATAAGGCAGCCTGCATCAGCTGCCTGTTATCTATTCTTTGATACGTTCAAATACCCTGAGCTTCGCACTCTTGGAACGGCTGTTCACCGTTAATTCTTCCTCACTCGGAAGAATTGGTTTCCTTGAAATCACTTTGCCCTTTGATTTCTTCCCGCATACACATACAGGGAAAGAAGGCGGGCATGTACATGGCTTCTCACTGGTATTGAATATATTCTTAACAATTCTATCCTCAAGTGAATGAAATGTGATTACACATATTCTTCCATGATCATTCAGCAGATCAATCATCTGACCTAAAGTATTCTTCAAAACATCCAGTTCATGATTCAGCTCAATTCGAATCGCCTGATACGTCTTCTTTGAAGGATGTCCGCCCTTTGCCCTGACCTTCGCCGGAATCGCCGCTCTGATAATATCATTCAGCTCACCGGTTGTCTCAATAGGCTTCTTCTCTCTGGCGGCCACAATATGCTTGGCAATATTGCGTGCAAATTTATCTTCACCATAATCTCTGATCATGTGGAACAATTCTGTCTCCGTGTAATCATTGACTATATCTCTGGCTGTCTTCGTCTGTCTCTGATCCATACGCATATCAAGAACAGTATCTTCTCTGTAAGTAAATCCTCTCTCAACAGTATCAAGCTGATAAGAAGATACCCCCAGATCCAACACGATTCCATCTACACCATGGATACCCAGATCTTCAAGTACCTGCGGCATGGCACTGTAATTACTTCTGACAACTGTCACTTTGTCACCGAAAGGTGCCAGCCGTTCACCGGCTGCCTGAATCGCTGCGGCATCCTGATCAATGCCGATCAGCCTTCCGCCATCGCCTAACCTTTGCAGAACAGCGTTGGCATGTCCGCCCCCGCCTAAAGTACCATCCACATAAATACCATTCTCTTTTATATCTAATTGTTCAATCGTTTCATTCAGTAAAACAGAATAATGCTGAAACGTCATAATATCCTCCTATATCTTCACACCGAGACTTGCCATATGGGCTGCAACTGCTTCCATATCTTCGTCATCCAGGTCACTCTCCACATCCCATTTCTCTGCGCTCCAGAGTTCAATACGGGTATCCATGCCCGTCAGTACAACATCCTTCTGGAGATCTGCGTATTTGCGAAGTGAAGCCGGTACAAGAATACGTCCCTGCTTATCAAATTCACATTCTGTTGCTCCTGACATAAAGAAACGCTTGAACTGTCTGCTGCCTTTATCAATGGTAGATAACTCTCTTAAATTTGCAGTAAATTCCCGCCATTCTTCCATCGGGTGAATCCACAGACAGCCGTCAAGGCCTTTGGACAAAATAAAAGTCTCCCCCAGATCTTCTCTATACTTCTGGGGAATGATCACTCTGCCCTTTGTATCTATTGTATGATAGTACTCACCAATAAAGCCATCCATTCCATGTCCACCTTTGTTTTACGGGAATCCTCGTGTCTGCCACAACATCAAGGTGTTAAATCCCACTTTAAACCACTATTTACCACAAATCACCACTTATGTTATTTATTTTAGACTATTCACATCAATATATCAATAGGTAAAATCGAAATTTACTTTTAAATTTTTGTGAACTTTTGGCATTGCAAAAAATTATATAAAAGAATGTGCTTTGGCACATTCTCGCGCCGAACTCGGTCGCTTGCGACAATCCACATCTTCGCGCAAGTGCGCATAAAAAAAGCACTGCAGGATCATGGGATCACTCCCCACCTGACAGTACTTTTTGATTGTGTTGTATTCAATTAGCTCTTGTGTATGCTCTTCTTTAACCGGCTTCGTTTGTAAATCATCACGATCAGGGCGAATACAGCCAGGCAGGCTGAAAGCACCTGTGATACCGGCAGCCCGATATATGGCAAAAGCAGCTGATCGGTTCTGAAACTCTCGATGATAAATCGTCCGATACCGTAGCCAAACAGATACATCATAAAAAGCTCTCCGTCAAACTTCTTATACTTTCTGTAAAGAAGAATAATAATCAGGACCCCCAGATTCCAAAGGGACTCATACAAAAACGTCGGCTGTACCTGAATATACTGTGTCCCGTCAATGGTCACTGCCTTGTCTAAAAGATCCGGGTCCTATAAGCAGCCTCGTCTACTCTGATCTGCATCGCCAGCAGACCATCTGAATATCCGCCGAAGGCCTCCCTGTTAAAAAAGTTGCCCCGTCTGCCGATGATCTGTCCGATCAGAAGTCCCGGTACTACCGTATCCGCCATCAGAAGCAAACTGATTTTCCTTATCTTCGAAAAAATAATCATACAGATGAATCCGCCGATAATACCTCCGTAAATAGCGAGACCACCCTGTCTCAGATTCAGGATTTCCAACGGATGCTGACTGTAATAGGGCCATTCAAAGGCCACATAATAAACCCTGCAGCCCACGATAGCTGAAACAATCGCACATAATGCGAAATCATAATACATTTCCGGGTTCTGCCCCGTCCGTTTTGCTTCATGCACCGCCATAGCTATACCGCACAGCATACCGATGCCGATGATAATACCGTAATAAGCAATATTAAAACCAAATATAGAAATACTTTTATCCAGATGTTCGATAACGATCCCCAAATGCGGGAACCGGATACTTGCTCCTGTCATCTTATGCCCTCCTTTTATCGTTCATTTCATTGTAAACTGCTTTATTATAAAAATCAAGTCATAAAATATCTGTTCTTTTTATGTGAACTGTGCTAAAATAATACGGAAAACTGCATTGAAAGTGAGGAAATAGATATGAAATTAGGTATTGTGGGTCTGCCGAATGTCGGTAAGAGTACTTTATTCAACTCTCTGACAAAGGCCGGAGCATTATCTGCAAACTATCCGTTTGCAACCATCGACCCAAACGTAGGTATTGTTGCTGTTCCCGATGAACGAATTGTGAAACTGGGTGAACTGTATCACACAAAGAAGGTAACACCAGCCACCATCGAATTTGTTGATATTGCAGGTCTTGTAAAGGGTGCCAGCAAGGGTGAAGGCCTGGGCAACCAGTTCCTTGCCAATATCCGTGAAGTAGATGCCATCGTACATGTTGTCCGTTGTTTTGAAGATGACAATATCATTCATGTAGACGGATCTGTCGATCCTGCCAGAGATATCGAAACCATCAATCTGGAGCTGATCTTCTCTGATATCGAAATTCTGGACAGAAGAATTTCCAAAATCTCCAAACAGGCCAAGATGGACAAGGCATATGCTAAGGAATTGGAACTGGCACAGGCTGTTAAGGCACATCTTGAAGATGGCAAGATGGCTAGAACATTTGAAATTCCGGATGATGAAGATGACCAGATCTGGTTTAAGAATTATAATCTTCTGACTGCTAAGCCAACCATCTACGCTGCCAATGTTGCAGAAGATGATCTTGCAGATGACGGTGCATCCAACCCTCATGTTGCCAAAGTCAGAGAGATGGCCAAAGAAGAAGGCGCAGAAGTATTTGTTATCTGCGCACAGATCGAGCAGGAACTTGCTGATCTCGACGATGATGAGAAGAAAGAATACCTGGAGGATCTGGGTGTTTCCTCCAGTGGTCTTGACAAACTGGTTGCAGCAAGCTATAGTCTTCTCGGCCTGATCAGTTTCCTTACAGCCGGCGAAGATGAATGTCGTGCATGGACCATCAAGAAAGGTACCAAAGCACCTCAGGCAGCCGGCAAGATCCATACAGACTTTGAACGTGGTTTCATCAAAGCAGAAGTTGTCAACTATCAGGATCTTCTTGACAACGGAAGTCTTGCTGCCGCCAAGGAGAAAGGTATCGTTGGTATGGAAGGCAAGGAATACATTGTCAAAGACGGCGACGTGATTCTGTTCCGCTTTAACGTTTAAATCATAAATAAGACTGCCGCATGATGGAATAATGCAGTGCAGCTTCTCAAACAATATATGGATTCAAAAAGAGTTATTCAATACAGGCACACTCTCGTTGCCAACGTCTGGCAGCGGTACATAAGGCAGTACAATACACTGCCTAAGTACCGGCCGACGTTGAAGCACCTGTGTTCGAATAACTCTTTTTGAATCCATTCAGATATAGTTCTGCCGC
>QFCH01000377.1_pt1 | contig 12166 bp, 9 predicted proteins | sample 5346071 | NCBI WGS metagenome assembly QFCH01 (sample SAMN09062255, study PRJNA434731) | Human gut metagenome, whole genome shotgun sequencing project. | isolation source: stool timepoint B chromium assembly | host: Homo sapiens | collected 2015
AGGCCAGGAGGAAGGGGACGTGGTGACCGGGCGTTTCTGGAGGCCGCTGGAGGGCGACGCCACCGGCGTGGGCGTCCAGTATCCGATTTCGGTGATCCCGTAGGCCGGAATCGGATACTGGAAGCCCAGGCCGTTGGCGTCGCCCTCCAGCATGGTCTCCAGAAACGCCCGGTTCACCATGTCCATTTCCTCCTGGCATTCCCCGTAGGTGAAGTCCATCCGCTTTCCGCCCACAACGGCCCGCTCTCCGGCCATGTCAGCCGGAACCTTCAAATCCATAAAAATATGGGAAAACGGCGCCTGCGTGCCCCAGCGGCTGGGCGTGTTCACGCCGAAAACGAAGGCTTCCATGCATTTCTTGACCTTGTCGTAGGACAGGTGGTCCGCCTTCACAAAAGGCGCAAGGTATGTATCAAAGGAAGAAAAGGACTGGGAGGCCGCCCATTCATTCTGCATGATGCCCAAAAAGTTGACCATCTGGTTGCACAGGGTGGCCAGGTGCTTGGCCGGGGAGGCTGTAATCTTTCCGGTGATGCCGCCTAAGCCGTCCATCAGAAGCTTTTTTAAGGACCAGCCGCAGCTGTAGCTGGTGAGCATGGTCAGATCGTGGATGTGGATATCCCCGTTTAAGTGGGCGTCCGAGATCTCCTTGTCGTAGATTTCTGTGAGCCAGTAGTTGGCCGTCACGGCTCCGGAGTTGTTGAGGATCAGACCGCCCACGGAATAGGTGATGGTGGAATTCTCCTTGACCCGCCAGTCTTCCACCCTCACATAGCTGTCCACCACATCCTTGTAGTCCAGAATGGTCTTATCCAGATTGCGGATCTTCTCGCGCTGCTTCCGGTACAGAATGTAGGCCTTGGCCACATCGGTATAACCGGATTCCTCCAGCACCTTCTCCACGCTGTCCTGTATGTCTTCCACCGCAATCCGGTTTTCCTGTATCTTTTTCTGAAAATCGGAGGTGACCCGGATGGACAGCAGTTCCAGGATATCGTCCGTGTAAAACTTATCCGTGGCTTTAAATGCTTTCTGGATGGCCATGGTTATCTTTTCCAGGCGGAATTCCACGATTTCTCCGTCCCGTTTTACAACTAAAAGCATATTGATTGTTCCTCCTTAGAGAGATTTCCTCCATTATACCAAAAACGGGACAGGAAATACAGTATCCGCGGTTATTCTGCCAGAGGTTCCGGTAAAATTTCTTCCAATTCCGGGGAGAACGGCTGCTGCGCTCTGCCGCGCACGCTCCAATCGGCCTCCGCGCTGTTGCCGGGAACCGCCTTGAAGATGAAAATTCCCGCAAGGGCGCAGATGACGCTGACCGCGATATTGGCGTAAGCGAATACCACATAGGGGGCAAAGCTCAGCGTGGTAAAGCCGAACAGGCCCATATAATAGATACAGCCGGTATTCCAGGGCACCAGCGGCAGGATAATGGTGTTGGCCTCCTCGATGGTCCTGGAAAGCACGCTGCGGTGGATTCCCCGGCGGTCATAGAGTTCCCGGAACATGGTTCCCATGAGCACTGCGGAGACATAGAAATTGGTCACCAGCATCACGGTGAGGATTCCGCATACCAGGGTTACCAGGATGGCCGCCCGGTCAGACCGGACGGAACCGGTGATGCGCTCCACCAGCGTGTGGAGAAAACCAGCCTCGCTCAGGATTCCGCCCAGCGCCAACGCCAGGACCGCGGTGCAGATCGTGTTCATCATGGAGGAAATGCCGCCTTTGCTGAGCATCGTGTCCACCAGTTCCATTCCACTGTTGACCTTCACTCCGTTAAACACAACCGCCAGCACGTCGGTCAGAGCGGCTTTCTGTACCAGAACCGCCAGGGCGAGCCCGGCAAATCCGGAGATCAGGATCGCCAGAATAGCCGGAACCTTCCGGATGCTGAGGATGACGATGAGGACCACGGGGATCAGCAGCAGAATGTTGAAATGATAAAGGCCTGCCAGCTGGACTCTCACGGACTCGATCACAGAGGGATCCATGGCAACCTGGGCATATTGGGCGCCCAGAAAATAGAAAATCACCAGGCTGATAATCACGGCCGGAATGGTGGTGTACATCATGGAACGGACGTGGTAGTAGATATTGATGTCGCTGGCACTGGAGGCCAGAATGGTGGAATCGGACAAGGGGGACAGCTTGTCGCCGAGGACCGAGCCTGAGATCGCCGCACCGGCCACAATGGGGATGGGAATTCCCATACTCACGCCGATGCTCACACAGGCCACGCCCATGGTTCCCGCCGTGCCAAGGGAGGTCCCGATGCAGAGGGAAAGCAGGGAACACATGACAAACGTCAGGGGAAGGAGCATCCGGGGCGTGATGAAACTGAGGCCGTAATAGATGATCATGGGGACTGTGCCGCATTTGATCCAGGCGCCGATGAGGACGCCCACAAACAGCAGGATGATAACGCAGTCCATGGCCCGCTTCACGCCCGACATCATACCCTCCTCCAGCTCCCGGTAAGGGTAGCCGAACAGCATGGAAATGATCAGGACCAGGAAAATGTTGACCACCAGCAGGGGGATGGTGGGAACGCCGGCGATAATTCCGGCCGTCAGTACGACGGCGATTACCGCCAGGACCGTAACGGATAAAAACAGACTGGGTTTTCCGGATTCTTTTTTCATCGCAATCTCTCCTTTACTGATTTACTGACAGAAAAAGCCACCCGGAAATTCCGGGTGGCGAAGGCAGCTCAACAGCTGTTTGCGCGAATATGCGTACACAAAAATAGCCATTTAACCTTCCTTCGCCTACGAGATTAGCTGACGGGTTCGGGAAAGAAGGTTCCCTATTGCCGGGATACGTGGCGCTCACTGTATCTCCGGGCAAATACACCCCAATAATTGGTTCTCCCGCTGCCGCTTCTGTTGGTTTACAGGGCGTGGCATTCGGCGTATATTTTTCTGTTGTGTTATAATTATATGTCTAGTTTAACAAAAAATGAGAACAGTTGCAATAGTCAACTGTCAGATAGTTGCATAAAACTGCGCAAATGTTGCAAATTTTATCGGCTGCTCCGGATCCATTCCACCCACACGGAATAATATTTCCCCAGAATATGGGAACCGTCGGTGGAATAACCGGCAGCCAGATTTCCGTTTTCATCGTCGAAAAGGCTGTTGACGTTCAGGTAGCGGCAGCCGGTTTCCTCTGCAATCGCTTCAATGGCCTCGTTTAAAGCGTCGATTTTCCGGTTGTTGTAAATATCGCTTTTGGCGGCCTTCTCCCGGGTGACGTGCAGATTTGCCTCCAGAATCAGGGTCGCCTGGGGCTGCCTGGCGCGAATCTGCTCCACCACGGTCCGGTACTGGCGGAGAATGCTCTGTTCCTCGTATCCCAGCTCATTGATCCCAAGCATGAGATAGATGGAGCCGTAGCGGTTCGAGGAGAGAACCTCGTCCAACCCCTGTTTGGTCCCGTTTTTGAGGGTGACCTGGGCCTGAAAGAGATTGAACACCGACATGCCGGAATTTGCAAATACCTCCGCCTGCCCCAAATCACCGTATTCGGAGAGCCCCACGGTCCGCGAGTCCCCGATAAAGAGCGTATCGGAAAAAGTTTCGCCGGTCCCGGGAGATACAGTTGACGGAACTTCCGGGGCTGGGGGTGTTGTTTGCGAGGGCGCTGTATCCGGTGCGCCCATTTTCGCTGCTTCCGTATCCGCCGTTCCTCTCTCCGGCGCGCCCATTTCCGTCGCTTCCGTCTCCACCGCGCCCGTTGCCCCCGCCGCTGCCGCTGCCTCTGTCTCCGCCGCGCCCATCTCCTCTTCCGCTGCTTCTGCCTCCGTCACGCCCGTCGCCTCTGCCGTGTTCGTCACCGCCGCCCCCATCTCCATCGCACTCACCTCCGCCTTCGCCATAGCCGTCCTGACGCCAAATGCATCCGGCGGCAGCTTTCCCAGGGCAAGGATCATGATACTGCCCGTCAAAAGAATACTGTACCAATATCGTCTCATCTCACACCTCCGCCTAAAATCTGAAATATAAAAATGGATCGTCCAACCCTAGACGCATACAATACACACATAACCAGAATACGGCCAGAAGTCCAATGGCTGTGATCAGGGAATACCTGTGTCTCCGATAGATCCGCCCGGGAATATCCGTCATGAAGATCAATCCCGCCGCCAGGGAGACTGCGTATAGCTTTCCGTATTTCAGATAATCACCGCTGAAATAGACAAATTGCTTCTGGCGGGCGAAAACAGGAAACAAGCGCTGGAGATACAGGGCGATCTGGCCTATGTCCGTGACCGCAAACACAAGCCAGGTGAGCGGTATCACAAACAGCATGTAGAGGTGGCCCAGAAAGCTCCACCGTTCCAGTACGGCGAGAAGCCCCAGCCGTTCGGCGGACATGATCAAAAACAGCAGCAGGCCCCAGAGGATGAAGTTCCAGCTGGCCCCGTGCCAGAATCCGGTCAGAAACCAGACTGCCATCAGATTGCGGAAAGTCAGAAGCCTGCCCCGCCTGTTTCCGCCCAGGGGAATATACACATAATCGCGGAACCAGCTTCCAAGGGTTATATGCCATCTCCGCCAAAATTCCGTCATGGAACGGGACATGTAGGGATGATTAAAATTGTCCGGAAGTTTAAAGCCCATCATGGCGCCCAGCCCTTTTGCCATCAGGGAGTAACCGCAGAAATCAAAATAGATCTGAAGGCTGAACGCCGCCAGACCCAGCCAGGCCAAGGGCGTGGAGATGCTCTCATAGCCGATGGCCTGAACCTGGCTCCACAGGCCGCCAATCCGGTTTGCCAAAAGCACCTTAAACCCCAGGCCGATGGTAAACTCCCGAAGGCCGTCCTCAATCTGCCGGAAGGTAATCCGCCTTCTGCCGATCTGGGCACGGATGGAGGAATAGGTCACAATGGGACCGGCGATCAGCTGGGGAAACATGCTGATATACATGCCAAAGCCCACCAGAGAACCCTCGCAGGGAACGGATTTCCGGTAAACGTCAACCAGATATGAGATGGCCTGGAAGGTATAGAAGCTGATGCCAACGGGCAGGACCGGAGTGAAAACCGGAAAATTCCGGGATACTCCCGCCATTTTCAGAAGCAGGTTTACATTTTGGACAAAAAACGCCGCGTATTTGAAAAGAATCAGCCAGAACAGGTTGTAAAGAACGCCGCAGATCAGCCAGCGCTTCCGCAGCCGGCCGACCCTGCGCCGTCCGATTAAGACTCCGATCCGGTAGTTGACCAGAATGGAGAGGATCAATAGAACAAAATAAAAGGGGGTGTCCCTGACCCCGTAAAAATAGAAGCCAAGACTCCCCGCAAGAAGCCACAGATTCTTCCATCCGCCCGGGATTAGATAGTAAATCATCAGGAACACCGGAAGAAACTGAAATATAAATTCCAAACTGCTGAAAACCATTTTTCTCACCCTCGCTTTTGTATGCACTCATATCCTTAGACGTTTTCATGAGGCCAAAAGTTGCAGGTGAATCATTTTTTTTGCGGCGGACAATTATTCAAAAGGCTGAATATAGAAATTGCCCACCACGTCGCTGGAGTTGATCACGTTCACAAAGGTGTCCGGGTACTGCTGGTGGATCTGCTTTTTCATCTTTCTCACATCGCTGTCCGAGAGCACCGTGTAGATCAGATATTTCTTGTGGGCCGTGTAGGAGCCAAAGCCCTTCAGGATCGTGCTGCTGTGGTTGGTCAGCTCCAGCAGGTCGGCGGAGATGGCGGCCGGATTGTCGGTAACGATGAGCAGCGTCTTTTTCTTGTACTTCTTGTAAAAGGTGTTGATCACCTGGGTGTTGCAGAACTGGAAAATAATGGAATATAAAGCCTTGTCCATGCCGAACAGCCGGCCGGAGATCAGGATGATCACGGCGCTGAACAGCAGCATGTAATTGAAGGTGGACACCTTGTACTTGTTGGAGAGGGACATGGCGATGAAATCCGTCCCTCCGCTGCTGGCGTTGTTGTTTAGGATCAGGCTCAGGCCCAGACCGTTGAGAATCCCGCCGAACACGGAAATCAGCAGGATATCGCCGGTGATGGGGATGACGGGCAGCTCGTCCACCAGGACGGAAACCACAAGCAGGCTGAGGCAGGAAAAGACGGTGAACTTCTTGCCCACTAGCCGGTAAGCAAAAACAGCCGGGACCGCGTTGAATATCACGTTCAGCAGGGTAAAGGAAATTTTTACATCATAATATTTTAGCCCCACCCTCTGGATCAGCTTTGACAGGCCGGAAAATCCCCCCCGGCACCAAATTTCCCTGCTCCACAAAGGTGTTCATGTTGATGGCCAGAATCAAACTTCCCAGCAGAATGAAGATAATATTCACAATATTCCGCCATTTTTTGCTGTTTGCCACCTTCTGCATATTCTTCTGATACAGATCAGACACCATTTCGTGATGTTCCATATCCGCCTCCTGCTCCATGGTTTTATCATACCCATATAAATCGATTTGTTTCCTTATTATAGCAGAAGTTGGGTAAATATTACAACACTCCGGGTGGATTTTCCGCTTAGGATACGATTTTAAAATAAACTCTGGACGTCAGGACATAGACTGCTGCGTAGACAGCGGCGAACACAGCCAGGGTTCCGGCCGTGGTGGCGGCAAAAAGGGCCACGTTCGTCAGGTTCATGGCAGCCAGCAGCCTGGTAATGATGGGAAATGCTGCTGAAATGTGAACCGCTGCCGCTGCCAGGGGCAGGAAGAACATCAACAGGATCTGTGAGCGGATGGAACGGCGGATCTCCGCCTTGGAGAGTCCCACCTTCTGCATGATCTCGAATCGGCTCTTGTCGTCATAACCTTCGGTCACCTGTTTGTAATAGATGATCAGCACGGTGGCCATCACAAACAGGGTGCCCAGAAAAATGCCCAGAAACAGCAGCCCCGCGTTCAGAGAAAAATAAGAGGCGCGCTGGGCTGCCGCACACTCGCCCTGGATTCCCTGGGGGAGCACAGCGGCCTTTTCCATGACTTCATCAAAGATGCGGATTTGCGTCTCCTGGTCCGCATCCAGGTCAAAGCCGTAGTGGTATTGGATGCGTGAGAAATATTTCTCATCCACCTTCTGCTGCGATTCCAGAAATTCAATGTCCGCTAGATTGGGAAGGATCAGATAGTACACCTCAGGGCCAAAGGAATCCGCCCCCTCCCAAAGTCCGTAATCTCCCACCGGCACCGCCTGGTAGGTTCTGCCAAGAAGGGTCAGGTTTTCCTCCTGGTAGGGGGTCCTCTGGGTGATGACCATGCACTGTCCTTCCCCCAGCACGGCGTTGTTTCCGGTGAGCCGGTTATAGTCCTCCTGGGTTATGACGTACATGGGGGCAATCCGGTCCAGGTCGCTGTTGGTGTAAATTTCTTCCAGCTCGAACGTTCCGCCCTCCCCGTTTATCACGAGAAGTGACAGATCCCGGTAGGTCAAGGTGTTCTGTTCCGGCAGTCCTTCCCGGGCGAGCACCTCCTTCACTGCGGCCGTGATCACGGATTCCTCCTCCGGTGTGGTCCGGTCCGCCGTCAGCATGATATTGCGCGGAAAACGGTTGCGCATCACATCGTCCATTCCCACGTAGAGCGCCACTGTGCTGGAGAGCATCACTAAAACGGAGGTGGACAGGATACAGATTCCCGCGAGACCGGCGGCGTTCTGCCGCATGCGGTAGAGCAGGCCGGACACGGAGATAAAATGCTCAGTCCGGTAATAGAACTTTTTACGCCCGCGCAGGAATTTCAACAGCGCGATGCTTCCGGCCGTAAACAGACAGTAGGTGCCGATCATGACCAGGATGGCGGCGACGAAAAAGGCGCTGATTGCCATAGCGGGGTTATAAGTGGTCAGAGCCAGATAATATCCAAAGCCCAGGGTGATGATCCCAACCACCGCAATCCCCCACCGCGTTTTGGGCTCCCGCTCTCCCATCTGCCCGCCGCGCAAAAGCTCCATGGGGCTGCTCAAATGCACCCGGGCCAGATTCACGGACAGGATCACTAAAAATACGGCTCCAAACAGCAGCATGGAAGTCAGGGCGGCTGTCCCCGAGAAAAAGAATCCCCACTGTACGGGAGCTTCGATCAGGCGGAGCAGCAAAAGATAAACTGCCTTTGAGAACAAAAAGCCCCCTATGATTCCGCCCCCAAGGCTGATTGCCGCAATGATGAAGGTCTCAAAAAACAGGATTTTGCCGATGTGGCGTTTGCCCATGCCTAATATATTGTACAGGCCGATCTCCATCTTCCGACGCTTCATCAAAAAGCTGTTGGTGTAAAACAGGAAGCCGCCGGCAAACAGGGCGATGATGAAGCAGCCCAGGTTTAAGATGGTCCGCATATCGGAACCGCCGTGCATTGCGGCGATCTCCCGGTTGCCCGCTAAGGTGAGGATGATGTTCGACATCATCACAGAACCCGTACAGGTCAGAATATAAGGAATGTAGGTCTGGGCGTTTTTACGGATATTCTGCGCAGCCAGCTTGAGATAGAAGAAACGGTTCATGTTCTGTCACCACCTGTCGTAATCATAGTCAAGGTATCCGCTATGTTCTGGTAGAGCTCGCTGTTGGTCTTTCCACCGCGGTAGAGCTGGTGGAATACCTCCCCATCCTTGATAAAGAGGACGCGCCCCGCATGGCTGGCCGCGCGGACGCTGTGGGTTACCATGAGGATTGTCTGACCCTCCCGGTTGATTCCGCCGAACATGCGCAGCAACCCGTCCGCGGCCTTGGAATCCAGCGCCCCGGTGGGCTCGTCGGCCAACAGGATGTGGGGATTGGTGATCAGCGCCCGGGCGGCCGCGGTTCTCTGCTTTTGGCCGCCGGAGATCTCGTAGGGGAATTTGTTCAGCAGGTCCGCCAGACCCAGCTTCCCGGCCAGTGGCGCCAGCCTGCGCTCCATCTCCTCATAGGGGGTTTTAGACAGTACCAGGGGCAGGAAAATATTGTCCTTCACAGAAAATGTGTCAAGAAGGTTGAAGTCCTGAAACACAAATCCCAGATTGTCCCGCCGGAATGCGGCCATTTTGTGTTCTTTGATGCCGCTCAAATCCGTGCCGTTTAAGAGTACGGTCCCGGAGGTGGGGCGGTCCAGCGCGGCAAGTATATTGAGCAGCGTAGTCTTTCCGGAACCGGACTCACCCATGATCGCCACGAACTCCCCCTCTTCCACCGAAAAACTCACATCGGCCAGAGCCTGTACCCGGTTTCCGCCGAAACGGGTGGTATATATTTTTTTCAGATGCTGTACTTCCAAAACAGCCATATTACTTCCTCCAATCTTCCGCATAAACGCGATATATGCATTATAGCCAACGCGCGGGCGGACTGCCATGGATTTGATTTACATTTTGAAGGCCAACCTTACATTTTTGCAAGGTTGGCCCGGGGGCTACTCGACAGGCAGAGTTTCGCTGCCAAGACGGATTCTGACCGCGGTGCCTCTGCCCGGCTCCGATTCCACCCGGATGTCGTGGGACAGGCGCGTTAAGATTCTACGGCACAGGTAAAGGCCGATTCCCGTGGAGCGCTTGTGGGAGCGCCCGTTGTATCCGGTAAAGCCTTTCTCGAAAATACGGGGCAGATCCTCCGGGGCAATTCCGATGCCGGTATCTCTTATGACAAGAGTTGGCTCGGGCGTTTCCTCCAGAAAGACGGTGATCCCTCCCTGACGGGTGTATTTCACAGCGTTGGAGAGAATCTGCTCCACCACAAAGACCAGCCATTTTTCATCGGTCAGGACCCTGCGGTTTATGGGTTCATAGTTCAGGGACAGGCGCTTTCGTATGAACATCCCCGCGTATTTGTGGACTGCCTGCCGCACGATCCGGTCTAGGTCACACCACTGTATGACCAGGTCCTGTCCGCCGTCCAGGCGCAGGTATTGCAGCACCATGCTTACATACTCTTCGATCTTAAACAGCTGTTCCTGCAGCTCCTGGGTTTCATGACCGTCCTGCTTTTGCAGCAGAAGGCGCATGGCTGCGATGGGCGTTTTAATCTGGTGGACCCACATGGTGTAATAATCCGTCATCTCCTCCCGGGCGGTTTCCGACCGGCTGCGTATCCGCTCCCTGTCCCGGCTGATCAAGGTCAGAAACCGCTGGTATTTCCGCTCCAGCAGGGAATCCGCGGGGGGATAATCATCCGCGTAATAGCGGTCCGGGTCCTGAAGAAATGTTTCCTCCATCCGGGACAGCGCAGCCATCTTCTTTTGGAATCCGCGGTAGTGCCAGGCCAGCAGTAAAAGCGCGGCGCAAACACATAGCAGCGAGCCGTACAGGACCGCTTCCATGGGCAGGCGATACCCGTAAAATACCGCGGCAAAAATCGCGGTAAAAACCAAAAGGAGGCCCAAAAGCCCCCTATATTCCAGCAGATATTCCCCAAAGCCCCAAAACCGTGGGCGGTGTTTCACAGTCTGTTCCATTGCCATCCTCCTGTTATTCCCGGCAGCCGCGCTTATTCAATCAGGTAGCCGCTGCCTTTTTTCGTCAAAATGAATCCGGGCAGTCCGGCCTGCTCCAGCTTCCTGCGCAGCCGGGTGATATTTACGGTCAGCGTATTGTCGTCCACATAGCTGTCGGATTCCCACAGGCGCAGCATCAGGTGGTCCCGGCTTACAATCCGGCCCTTATTTTCCAGCAATGTCTGCAGAATCCGCTGCTCATTGCGCGTTAGCGGAAGCTTGTTCCCGGCTATGGTCAGGGTTGCGTCGTCCACGTTGAGGACGGCTCCCCGATGCTCCAGCAGGCGGCTCTGCCCGGCAAATTCATAGGTCCGGCGCAGCATGGCCTGAACCTTGGCGGTCAGCACGTCCAGGTCAAAGGGTTTGGCGATAAAATCGTCGCCTCCCATGTTCATCGCCATCACGATGTTTAAATTGTCGGCGGCTGATGAAATGAAAATGACCGGGACCTTGGAACACTGGCGAATCTGGCCGCACCAGTGGTATCCGTTGTAAAATGGAAGGGAGATGTCTAAGAGAACGAGCTGTGGGCCAAAGGCCGCAAACTCGGCCAGCACATCCCCGAAATTCACGGCGCAGCGGGCATCCCAGCCCCAGGATTTCAAATGCTCCGCCATAGCCGCGGCGATCACCTGATCGTCCTCCACAATGAAAATTTTATACATAGGTCAGGCTCCTTTCCGTATGTCTCAAATTCCGCGCAAATGGGCCGCTGTTGATGAGCGGAGTGCGGCGCGGTCGATTTTATCCTATTATACGTTTCATTGATTATAGCAGAAAACTGGATAAAATACAGGGTGTTTTTGTGACAAGGCCGGGATTGCAGGTAAATCCGTTTGCCGGAACAGCATTTCAATGCTATGATGGATAAAAACGAGACTGTGGAAAACGAGGAAATGTCCTATGAACAATCAAAAAGCGCTCCGGCAGCTTCGGCTTCTTCTGATCGAGGCCGCCCTGTTTTTCTGCTGCCTCATCATCGTCCCGCGATTGAATTTTGAGGGGATTTTGTACAGAGCCGCCCGGCCCGTCGATCTGGAGGAGGTTCTGGCGAAACAGGAGGGACAGAGCGGATCAGCGGTGTGTTACGCCGGATATCCCGGCTTAAACCCCACTCCAGGCATCGGATCGGAAGCGGATTTGCAGAAACACTTTATCGCGGTCCTGGAGGTCGATGCCAGCCAGCTTGAGGCCACCGGGATCTACAAGCAGACCGGCCACCGGCCGGGTCCCGCCACTCAGAGAGGATACTACGGCAGCCGCAGCAGCACCCTGGGAATCACGGCGCCTGCGGTCATAAGGAGCAGCGTGAAAAAGTTCTGGCTGAAACCCTATGCGGACTACGCCCAGTATTATCTTCTGACCTTTGAGGACGGCTCAAGGACCTGGGCGCTGATCGATGACGCCATCACCAAAATCCCCCGCAAAGGCCCTGTTACCCTGCCCATCGGCTATTACTGGGACGAGGGAGCCAGCCGTTTTCTCACGGACCGGGAGCGGGAGCGCTACCAGATCACGGACAGCGTCTATATGGGCAACTGCATCGATCTTTACAGCGGCTGGATGGACGGGGATGAGATGGCGGACTTTTCCAAACGCTTCTCATTCCTGCAATCCGTGGCGCTGGTTGTTCTGGGCCTCGATGACGCCATCACCAAAATCCCCCGCAAAGGCCCTGTTACCCTGCCCATCG
>QFCH01002579.1_pt1 | contig 12141 bp, 8 predicted proteins | sample 5346071 | NCBI WGS metagenome assembly QFCH01 (sample SAMN09062255, study PRJNA434731) | Human gut metagenome, whole genome shotgun sequencing project. | isolation source: stool timepoint B chromium assembly | host: Homo sapiens | collected 2015
CCACTTTGCTACAGTGGGCGCGGACAACTTGTCACGCCCTCGTAGCTCAGGGGATAGAGCACCGCTCTCCTAAAGCGGGTGTCGGACGTTCGAATCGTCTCGGGGGCACTGTTGAGGGGTTTTCATGCGCAATGTCGTCGGGTACATCGTGACCATTGTGGCCGCCCTCTGCTGGGGCGCCTCCGGTGTGTCCGCCGACTATCTGATGACCGGCCACGGCATTGAGCTCACCCTCATTAGCTTCTGTCGCATGTTCACTGCCGGTGTGCTCACCATCGCCTCCGCCCTGGCTCGCTCGCGTGGGATCACCCCCGCCCATCGTGAGCTCGTCACGAGCGCGCGCAACTGGCGCACCCTCGTCGTCTACGCGCTCTTCGGCCTCGCCGCCTGTCAAATTAGCTACATGGAGGTCATCCGCGCCTCCAACGCCGGGACGGGCACCGTCCTCCAATACCTCGGCCTCATTCTCATCGTCGTCTGGGTGTGCCTGAGCCACCGCCGCTGGCCGCGCGCCGCCGAGGTCGTCGCCATCGTCCTGGCCCTGTCCGGCACTTTTCTGCTCTCCACGCACGGGTCACTGGATACCCTCGCTCTCACGCCCGTCACGCTCGCCTGGGGAGCCGTCGCCGCCCTCACGCTCGCGACCTACACGCTCCTACCGGCGCGCCTCATCGCAGCCTACGGCGCACAGCTCGTCGTCGGCTACGGCCTGATCATCGCTGGAGCCGGGGTCGGCCTCGGCGGGCGCGTGTGGCTCTACTCGATCACCTGGACGCCCGACGTTGTACTCGCCATGGTCATCACGGTCGTGCTGGGCACCGCTGTCGCCTTCACCGCCTACCTGTGGGGCGTGGACCGCATCGGACCCGTGCGCGCGTCGCTCGTGGGATGCGTCGAACCCATCGCTGCCACCGGCTTTTCCGCCCTCATCATGGGAAGCTCCTACACGGGTGCCGACATCGTCGGCATGGCCCTCATCATCGGAGCTGTTGTGACCATTTCCCTGGTCGACCTCATCCGGGCGCGCCGCGTCACACAATAAGGGGCTACTGCCGTAGGGTGGAAACGTGGTTCCTAGTATCTTTTCGCGCCGTTCCGCTCCAGAGCCCGAGGTCACCGAGGCCTCGTCCACGTCGACGCACCCGACCACCCTTGTCGGTCAGGCGCGCACCGCGTGGCGCACACGACTCGAGGAGACCATCGCCGCCGACAGCAAGAACCTGCCGACGCTGTCGCTGACCGAGGCCCACCCCGGCGGCCTGGCCCAGCTCTTCACCGAACACCCGGTGCGCCTCAGCCTGCTCATCCGCGAACCCATCGCCCTAGGACGCGCGCTCGGCCGGGCCCGAGCGATCATCGCCCGCTCCGAGGAGCGCTCCGCCGCGCACGGCACCGGGCCCATCCACCTGGCCATTGGAACCGCGTCGTGGCGACACGGGACCGAGATCATCACCGCCCCCGCCCTCCTGCGCCCCGTGCGCCTCGTGCGGCGCGACGACGACGTGCTCATCGCCGTCGGACACGGCGCGCTGCTGGCCCCCGAGCTCGAAAACGCCCTGCGCGGCGCCGGCGTCGACATCGACGGGCGCGACATTCTCGCCCAGGCCACCGGACACCACGGATTCTCCTCCTCCCAGGCCATGAGCGCCCTGCGCCAGGCCTGCGGCGTCCTGGCGCGCTTCGAACTGCGCGACGAGCTGGTCGTCGGCCTCTTCAGTCACCCCGCGGGCCCCCTGTCCGCCAGCCTCGACTCCGACATCGAGGCCCTGGCTGACTCCACGGTCATCCGCGCGCTCGCCGGGGACCAGGACGCGCTGCGCAACCTGACAGGCGATCCCCTGACGCGCAACCCCGGCGACCGTGACCCCTGGGCCGAGAAGGGCGTCGGCGACCTGATCCCCGTCCAGCAGGATGCCGTCGAAGCCGCCTCCGAGGGGCGCTCCGTCCTCATCGACGTTCCCGCCCACAGCGACGACGCCTCCATCGTGGCCGCGATCCTCGCGGACGCCGCCGCGACCGGGCGTTCCGTCCTGCATGTGTCCACCGCGCCCTCGCGCTCGATCGCCGCCTACTCGCGCCTGGCGGACCTGGGCCTGTCCGACGTCGTCGCCAACATTGACGGATACTCCGACGCGAGGCGCTCCCTGGCCGCTCGCGTCAAGGAAGCGATCGACGACATGGCGCCCGTCGTCGACCAGGAGGCCGTCGACGCGATGCGTCAGAGGCTGCGCCATGTGCGCTCCTCCCTGGACTCCTACGCCCGCGCCCTGCACGAGCCCTACGGCCGCTTCGGCGTGTGCGCGGCCGACGCGCTGCGTGCCCTGACAGACCTCACCAGCGGTGACGACGCGCCAACGACGCGCGTGCGCCTGTCTGAACAGGCCCTCTTCGACATCGCCACGGACCAGGGCGAGAGCGCCCGTGCTCTCCTGCGCGAAGCCCTCGACTCCGGCCGCCTGAGCGCAGGCGCATCCTCCGCCTGGTCCTCGGCGATCCTGACCTCAGACGAGCAGGCCTCCGACGCTCTCGTGCGCGTCAACCGGCTGGCTCAGGCCCTGCCTGAGCTGCGCGTCCACATCTCCGCCGTCGCCGGCGAGGCCGGGATCAAGCCCGCCGCGACGCTGGCCCAGTGGGACCGCCAGCTCGCCATGTTCGACGGTATCGCCGACGTCCTCGACGTCTTCAAGCCCCGTGTCTTCGAGCGCAGCGCCGCCGACATGGTCATCGCGACCGCCCCCAAGCAGTGGCGCAAGGACCACGACATCACCATGAGCCGCGCCGAGCGTACGCGCCTGGTCAAGCAGGCCCAGGACCTCGTGCGCCCCGGCGTGCATGTGCCCGACCTGCACCGCGCTCTTATCCGCGTTCAGGAGCGCCGCGACGCCTGGTGCGCCGTGTGCGGCGACGACTCGTGGCCGATCCTGCCCGCCAAGATCGGAGAAATCTCGGCCCTGACCGACGCCGTGCGCGACGACCTCGACGCCATCGCCCCCGTGTTCGTGGCCGAGGAACCCGACCTGGTCGCCACCCACCTGCAGCGCCTGTCGGCCCTCATCGAGAAGTGGGCGGGCGACACCTCCGCCGCCCGCGACATCCCCGCGCGCCTCGAGATGCGCTCGCGCCTGGCCGTCCACGGCCTCGACAAGCTTGCCCAGGACCTGGCCGACCGCGCCGTGGCCGACAACCAGATCGACACCGAGCTCGACCTGGCCTGGTGGGCCTCCCTGCTGCGCGCCATGCTCGCGGCCCAGCCCGCGCTCGGCGGCATCGACCCCGCCTCCCTCGAGGAACTGACCCGCGAAGGACGCGACCTCGACGAGGCCCAGGTGGCCTCGCTCATCCCGCAGGCCATCACGGGCGTGCGCCGCATTCGCACGAACGCCCTGGCCGCTCGCCCCAGCCAGTATGAGGAGCTGCGCGAACTCCTCGAGGACGGGGCGGCGCCCTCCGACCTCGAGCTACTTATCGCCTACCCGCTCGTACGCCACCTGCTGCCCGTCCTCATGACGGTCCCCGCGATGGTGCCGATGCTGGCGCCCACCGGCCGCACCCTCGACATGGTCGTACTGGACGGCGCCGACGGACTGCCCCTGGCGGAGCTGGCCCCCATCATCGCGCGCGGCCACCAGCTGGTCGTCATCGACGACCTCGCGGTCGCCTCCGAGCACGGCGCGACACGCACCCTGGCCTCCGTCCTGCCGACCCTGCGCGTCGAGCCCGGCCCGCGCCGCCTCAACGACCAGGTCGCGCTGCTGCTCGCTCGCTACGGCTACGAGCACGCGGGCATCCCCGTGCCGTGGACGGCCGCCAACGCGCCCGTGTCCGCCCGCTGGGTCGAGGCCACCGGCATGCCCGCCCCCGGTGCCCACGCCATCGAATCGACCACGGCCGAAGTGCGCGCCGTCGTCGACGCCGTCATCGAGCACGCCGTGGAATCCCCGGAGCGCTCCCTGGCCGTCGTCGCCATGTCCGACCGTCACGCGCGGCGCATCAAGGAAGCACTGCACGCCGTGCGCTCCGACGAGCCCGGCCTGGCCTCGTTCTTCGACCCCGCAACCCCCGAACCCTTCGTCGTTGTCGGCCCCACCGAGGCGCTCGGACTCACGCGCGAGTCCCTGATCCTGTCCGTCGGCTTCGCGAAGACCCCCCACGGACGCGTCATCCACGACTTCGGCATCCTGTCCACCGAGGAGGGAGCCGACGCCCTGGCCGAGGTGCTGCGCGTCGTGCGCGGCGACCTCACGCTCGTGTCCTCGCTGCACAGCGAAGACATCGACCGCGACCGACTGCACCACGCAGGCTCGCGGATGCTCATGGACCTCCTCGAAATCGCCGAAGGGCACGCGGGCGAAGGCATGGACGCCTGGCCGGTCCTGGCCGGGGAACCCGACCGCCTGCTCGTCGACCTCGCCGACCACCTGTACTCCCGAGGCCTCGAGGTCGTCGCCAACGTCGGCATCCCCGGCGGTATGCGCGTCCCCTTGGCCATTGGACACCCGGCCTCACCCGGACGCCTTCTCCTCGCGGTCCTCACCGACGACGAGGAATACCTGGCCGAACCCAGCCAGCGCGTGCGCGACCGCGCCCGACCCCGCTGGCTCGAAGCCCAGGGCTGGCACGTCTACACCGCCCTGTCCATGGCCCTGTTCATCGACCCGGAAAAGGAATGCTCCGCGATCGTCGACGCAGTCTTGGACGCCCTCGACGAGCTGCAGGTTCACGCCGACGTCCCCGCCGTCGCCGTACCCGAGCGCGTGAGCGACGACGACGCGGACGAGGCCCCTGCCGAAGCTCCGACCGCCTCCGACGAGGCTGACGACAGTACCGAATCTGAGGAACGTAGCGACCCGGTCGATCCCGAGGAGCGCGCCGATTCCGAGGACCACGCCCCGGCCTCGGCGAACGATCCTGACGAGGCCCCCGCCGCCGCCAAGCCGCGCCCGCCCATGTTGGACGACGGCCTCGACGAGGAATCCAAGCGCCGCAAGAAGGCCGACGAGGACACCACCGGCATGCTCCTGGAGATCAAGCGCAAGGAACGCGCCTCCGAGGAGCACCGTGGGCCCCGACCCGCGATCGCCAAGGGCCTGCCCCTGGCTGCCTACTCCGACGACCAGCTCGACGAGATGGCCACCTGGGTGCGTTCCGACGGCGTGGAGCGCACCGACCTGGAGACCGCCGAAGAGCTGCGCGTGGCCCTGGGCATCACGCGACGCGGCTTCCAGTCCGATGCTGTCTTGGGCAACGTCGTGCGCCGTACCAAGCCCGCGTCCAACGCCGCCGACGCGGACGACGAGGGCTACGGCGATGAGTGAGCCCGCTCCGCGCAAGCGCCGCCGCGTCGCGCGCTTCGTGTCCGACGTGGACCGCCGTCTCATCGCCGAGGGCCTGCCGCCCTCCTGGGAAGACCGCGTACGGCCCGAGGACACGCGCCCCGGCTCCATGGCCGACGCCCCCGACCGGGGCGACGGAGCCAACGACGCGCGCCTGCTCGACAACGTGCCCCCGCACGCCCAGGCACGCGCGTAGAACCATGCTGCGCGTGGCTGCAGGGGCGTTTCGCTCGTCTCATTCCTGGCGCCTGGGTGCGATGCGGATAGGTTATGCGCACGCGGATAGGTTATTAGGCTATCCGCGTGTTCGTTACCTATCCGGATGGTGATTTCCTATCCGTGTGCGTTGGCGGCCGGGGCAGCGACCGCACGCTCGGCGCCCGCGCCGGGGCGTTGATCCGATGCCCCGGTTATGTGCAGGGCCCTGCGACGTGTAGACCCCTGCGAGGTGTAGGACCCTGACATGGTTCCCCAACAATGTCGCACGTAATTCCCCCCGAACTATTTCAAATTTTGAAGTCGCATCGTTGGAATCATGCGGTTTGTTGGGGTGCTCAGAAAAGTAAGGGTACCCAAATTACGTGCGAGATTTGGGGAGCGCGGCAGTGTGCAGCGGCGCATCGCAGCGCTGCGGCGCGGCAGTGTGCTGCGTTGAGGCGTGCTGAGGCGCATTGCAGCGTTGAGGGTACGACACGTCGGCGTGTGGATACAAAAAGGCGGCGGGGCCGATGTGCATCGGCCCCGCCGCTGTCCCCAGAGGGGGCAAGGATCAGGCGCGGTCGCCCTTGGCGAGAGCGTCACGGATCTCGGTGAGGAGCTTGACCTCGTCGGAGATCTCCTTGGGGGCCGCATCCTCGGTCCTCTTGCGCATCTTGGCGAAGTAGTTCATCGGGACGACGATGAAGAAGTACACGGCGAAGGCGATGAGCAGGAAGTTGATGATGGCGGTAAGCAGAGCGCCGAAGAGGATCTGCGACTCGCCGATCTGGAGGATGAAGGACTTGGTGAAGTCCGCCTTGCCGAAGAGAGCGCCGATCGCGGGGTTGAGGATGTCGGTCACGAGTTCGTCGACGAGGCCCTTGAATGCGTTACCGATGATGACACCGACGGCCAGCTCGATGACGTTGCCGCGAGCGATGAATTCCTTGAAGCCCTGAAGCATGGGTTCTCCTGTGTGAAAGGTCGGCTTTGCCGACAAGACTGGATCGCCGAGAGGATCGGCGTGGCGGGCCGGAGCCGCCGGGGCCTGACGCCACGCGGGCGCGCTGTTACCACGGAGAACATTAGGGGGACTTTGGTCTGAAAGATAGTATTTAGGGAGTAATGTTCGTCGCACTTTCTGTAATTTGGTCAAAGATTGCTGAAATTGAGCCGAAATGTAATCTCTGAGAGCTGTGTGACAAACGAGTGTCAAGTACATCGCCGGTCGTTGTATGGGGCTTTCTTAGCGGTCCTGGACCCATATCGTGCGCGTGGGCGTCATGATCGCGTCGATCGGCACGTCGTGGCCCTCACGGGGGATCGTTCCCGGCGCGAGCACCTCGTCGTCAAAGACGACGGCGACCACCGGCGTCGAAGGCGTGCGGTGGGGGAGCGTGCGGTCGTACCACCCTCCGCCCTGGCCCATGCGTGTCCCGTCCGGGCTTGCTGCCAGCGCCGGGACAAGAATCAGATCCGCCTTCTTGAGCGTATCCGCGCCGAGCGCAGGACCGGACGGCTGAGCGGGAGGCCGCCCTGGCATTACCAACGCCTGCCCAGCCTCCCACAAGCCCCAGCGCGGTCCCGGCAGGGCTGCCCCGGCCTCGTCGACGAGGATTGGAAGAAGCGCGCGAGGGAACAGGTCCAGCGTGAGGGAGAGATCTGGCTCTAGGGGTGTGGGCGCGAACAGCGCGGGCAGGGTAACTCCGCCCATTGACGAGGCCAGGGTGCGTACCTGGGAGGCGATTCCTGCCGCCTCGGCGCGGTGGTGTACGAAGGTGTGCGCTTGGTTAGTTTTGGAGGGGGGCGTGATGGTGTCGGTCGCGGCGGCAGCGCGGCGAGCCCTGCGGCGAGCGCGAATCTCCGCGCGGAGAGTTGTTTTTGTGGCCATCGTCTCCCTTTCGGGCGGTTTCTTCGCTACCCTTGCAGTATGTCAGATAAAAATCAGCCCGTCGTGCACGCCGTTGTCCCCTCGGCCGGTCGCGGAACCCGCTTCCTGCCCATCACCAAGTCGGTCCCCAAGGAGATGCTCCCCGTCGTCGACCGCCCCTCGATCGAGTACATCGTTCGCGAGGCCACCGACGCTGGCATTGAGGATGTCCTGTTTGTCACCCGCGCCGGCAAGCAGTCGATCGAAGACTACTTCGATGCTGAACCCGGCCTCGAGGCCGACCTCGAGAAGGCCGGTAAGGAAAAGGCCCTCGAGTACGTCAACGAGTACAAGAAGTACGCGCGCGTCCACTCCGTGCGCCAGGGCCACCCCCTGGGCCTGGGCCACGCGATCCTTCAGGCCAAGTCCCACGTGGGCGACGCCCCCTTCGCGGTCCTGCTGCCCGACGACCTCATGGAGCCCGGCTCGCAGCTGCTGCGCAAGATGATCCAGGTGCGAGGCGCCCTGGGCGGCACCGTTGTCGCCCTGCTGAAGGTCACGCCCGAGCAGGCCACCGCCTACGCCTCGACTGCGGTTGAGGTGCTGCCCGTTCCCGAGGGCGTCGACCTCGAGGAGGGCCAGCTCATGCGCATCACCGACGTCACCGAGAAGCCCCCGCTCGAGGAGGTCAAGTCCGAGTACGCGGTCGTCGGCCGCTACCTGCTGGACCCGGCCGTGTTCACGGCCCTCGAAAACATCGAACCGGGCGCCGGCGGTGAGTATCAGCTCACAGATGGGTACGCGCGCATGATCGACCTCCCCGAAGAACAGGGTGGAGGGCTGTACGGTGTAGTCATCGACGAGCGACGCTTCGATACCGGGGACAAACTCGGCTACCTCGAAGCTAACGTCACGCTCGCCCTTGAGGACCCGGCGCTTGGAGGGGAACTCAGGGAGTTCCTGCGCTCCAAGCTCGAGGACTGAGAACCATGCGAAGCGTTGCCGACTTCTACCAGGACTGCCAGGCCGTCGCTCACGCGGTGCCCCCGCTCGACGTCAAGCTCGCCGACGCGGTGAGCTGCGTGCTCGCGGAGGACGTGCAGGCCCCCTTCAACCTCCCGGTCGCTGACCTGTCCGCGTGTGACGGGTATGCCGTGCGCGTGCGCGACTGCGAGGGAGCCACCCTGGAGACGCCGGTGACGCTTCCCGTCACCGAGGAGATCCGCGCCGGGGCCGTCGACCCCGCCGCCCTCGTGCCCGGCACCGCGATCCGTATCGCGTCGGGCGCGCCCATGCCCTCGGGCGCCGAGGCCGTGGTCTCCCTCGAGTTCACCGACCACGGAGTCGCTCAGGTCGCCCTGCGCACCGCCCCGGCCAGCGGAGAGAATATCCGCCGCCGCGCCGAGGACGTTGCGCAGGGTGACACCGTGCTGCGCGCTGGCACGCGTATCGGGGCGCGTCAGATGGCGCTCCTGGCCGGCGTGGGCCGTGACCACGTGCTCGTCCACCCGCGCCCGCGCGTCGTCATCATTTCCATCGGCGACGAGATCGTCGAACCCGGCGGCGAGGCCCGCCCCGGCACCGTCTTCGACGCCAACGGTCACGCCCTGGCCACCGCCGTTGCTGACGCCGGCGCCGAAACTTTCCGCGTCGCGGCCGTACCCGACGAGCGAAGCCGCCTGCGCGACACGATCGAGGACCAGCTGGTGCGCGCCGACCTCGTCCTGACGACCGGCGGCATCTCCTACGGCAGCGGCGACACGGTCCGCGAGGTCCTCGGGGCCCTGGGCACCGTGCGCTTCGACAGCGTCGCCGCCTGGCCCGGCCACATCATGGGCGTGGGCACCGTCGGCGCCGAGGAGGGGCGCCCCGGCACTCCGATCGTCTGCCTGCCCGGCGATCCCGTCTCCGCCCAGGTCTGCTTCGAGGTCTTCGTGCGCCCCGCCCTGCGTCACATGCAGGGCTGGACCGCCGTCAACCGCCCCGTCGTGCGCGCCGTCATCGACCGCTCCTGGTACTCCCCGCGCGGCCGCCGTGAATTCGTTCGCGTGCGCCTGACCGGCTCCCCGCGCGCCGGCTACAACGCTTCCGTCATGGGAACCCCGGCCTCGTTGCTGCTGTCCGCGCTCGCGGACTCCAACGCGCTGGCGGTCGTCCCCGAGGATGTCACGAATGTGCGCGCTGGGGACACCCTCCAGTGCCTGGTCCTCGAATGATCTGCTTCCTGCGGCGCTCCAGGTGCGTGTGGGGGCGCGACATCGACATGCTCACGCTGCGCGTCGCTGACCCGGTCGGGCGCGGTTTCCTACGTCCGGGCCCTCCCGGCAGCGCGAACCCGCGCGAGCTCGTCGTGCGTCCCGTGCGCGGCCAGGAGCATCGGACGCTCGATGCGGTGCGTCGCGCCGACGGGCACTGGCTGCGCCCGTGGGAGGCGACGTTGCCTCCGGACTCGCTCGAGCATATCCCCACGTTCTCGCAGTACATGCGCCGCGCCGAGCGCGACCATCGCGAGGGGACCGGCCTGGTTTTTGGCGTACTGATCGATGGGCGTTTCGTCGGCCAGTTCACCGTCTCCAACGTGCACTGGGGTGCGATGTCGTCGGGGATGCTGGGCTACTGGATCGTGTCGGATTGGGCGGGACGAGGCCTGGGTTCCCTGGTTGCTGCGCTCGTCCTTGATCTGGTGGTTGGGGAGCTCGGCCTGCACCGGGTTGAGGTGTGCGTGCGCCCGGAGAATGAGCGTTCGTTGGGCGTGTGCCGAGGTCTCGGCTTGGTCGAGGAGGGGCTGCGTCCCCGCTTCATGCACATTGCAGGCCAGTGGGCCGATCATGTGGCGTTCTTTATCGATGCCGAGTCGCTGCCTGAGGGTGGGCTTGTGCGGCGGCGCTGGGGGAGCTCGGCGATTAGCTGAGTGCGCGGGCGCGGGTGTGTGGGCCGCGTTTGACGGTGTGCGTGGCGTCGGCACGTCGGCGCCGCGCGGATGCTGGCCCGGGGCGTGGGTGTCCACCGTTGTTCTCTACCGTTTGGGAGAAATGTCGTGTTCTCGTGTGGAGAGGGTGGCATGTTTGACGACAGTCTCACCTTGGGTCCCGAAAGGGCGGCTGTCGAGCGCTGACTGCCCCGGCCTCGGCGATACTGGTGGGGCACGTGTTACTACTGTGATAATTGTTATCGATTCAGAACTTACCGTCAGGTTTGAGAGTCCGACACGCCCAATATGAGCAAACTTGCTACTCACAAACCACCCTACGTTGAGGGGGTGGAAATTGGTGGACTCGTCATCGCAGCGGTATTCGTCTCGCTTCTTGCGACCGTACCGCAGTTGGTCGCGCGCCGAATGGCCATCGTTGAGTCTCGTGAAATTGACCGATTCTCCCCGAGCCTGCGCATGATTCGTACGAATGCGTCAGAATTAGATATGTGCGATCGCGCCAGTGGAACGATCCTGGCTCGGCGCGCACTGACGAGCGGAGGAAGCATGTACACGGCCACCACTGGACGTACCCGGCCCGTCATCGATCGCCGCAATAATAAGGCGGTCCGAGACATCGCCCGGCTGCGCGCCCGCCGCGCAGCGCGCCTCGCCGCCGAGAGCGCCGCGGGACGCCGCCGCATGGTCATCACCGGCGTGTGCGCGCTCTCCACCGTGATCCTTGGCATCGTTATTGCCGCGACCTCGATCGCCTGGGCGTGGATTGCCCTGCCGATCGCCGCTCTCGTTGCCTCGCTGTCGACCTCCCGCGTCGCGGCTATCCGCTCGCAGCGCGCCTCTGAGCGCGAGGTTGAGTTGCTGACCAAGCTGCGCGGCGACGTGCGCGGTGGACGCCCCGCAGCCTCCGCGCCGAAGGCCCGTCCCGCGCAGAGCTCGTTCACGCGCGACGAGGCCGTGGCTGCCCCGCGCGCGTCTGCGTCGTCTGACGCCGCACCTGCGGCCTCCGAGTCTGCTCCGACGACTGGCTCCGTGCCCTCCCTCGTGTTCAACGTCGAGGTCCCCGAGGCCGTCGAGGTTGCCGACACCCCCGCGCGCGCATGGACGGTCGCCCCGATCCCCGCGCCGACCTACGCCTCCCGCGACCGCGTACGCGGCCGCATCGTCCACGCCGACACCGACCTGCGCGGTATTCCGCGCATCACGGCGGCCATCCCCGCGCGCCCCATCGCGCAGACCGCCCAGGTTGGGGCTCGCTCCACCGAAGAGGTCGTCGCCGACCAGATCGTCGCCCTGGACCTGGACGCCGTCCTGGATGCGCGCCGAGCCCAGTAGGGAGCCGCATAGCTGCTGATGCCGCGCCGCGAGCCGCCTGGCTCGCGGCGCGGTTCGTTCGCTGCACCTTGGCGGCGCTGGGGGAGTGGGGTGTCTTGCTCGGTATCGTCTTCTATGTGGACTCTTCGGTGCGGCAGCTACGGCGCGGGAGCTACGGTGGGAAGGCGTGCTGATTTCGGTCGGCTTGCGTGATCGTCTGAGAGGGTGCTAAGGTATATCCGTCCTTGGGGCTATGGCGCAGTTGGTAGCGCGTCTCGTTCGCAATGAGAAGGTCGGGGGTTCGAATCCCCCTAGCTCCACCATAAGCCGACATCCGATAGCGGATGTCGGCTTTTCGTATGTGCGGGCCTGTTATCGGCCCAGCTCCGTGCACCGCATGGCTGGGGTTGTAGGACAAAACGTGTTGGTTTTGTATCTACTTTTCGGGCTATAGGCGCAAACGTGGTGCTTTAGACGGCGTGTCGTGGGTCTAGTGG
>QFCH01000467.1_pt1 | contig 12105 bp, 12 predicted proteins | sample 5346071 | NCBI WGS metagenome assembly QFCH01 (sample SAMN09062255, study PRJNA434731) | Human gut metagenome, whole genome shotgun sequencing project. | isolation source: stool timepoint B chromium assembly | host: Homo sapiens | collected 2015
TTTTGATGTGCCGAGAAAACGTTGGAATTGCAACGACCCGATTTCAAAGTTTGAAAGACGGGTCGGGGAATTACGTGCGACATTTGTGGGGAACCATGCGGGTGTGCGGCGATCTCGCGGGCGGGTGGCAGGAAGAGCAGGCGGGTGGCAGGAAGAGCGGGTCGGCGGCAGGAAGAGCGGGCAGGCCGCGCGGCGGCCGGGGCAACCGTTCCTTCCCGAAAACTCGCACGTAATTTCCCTCGGTCAGTTTTTGATGTGCCGAGAAAACGTTGGAATTGCAACGACCCGATTTCAAAGTTTGAAGGACGGTTCGGGGAATTACGTGCGACATTTGTGGGGAACCATGCGGGTGAGAGTGGGAGGCGGTAGGTGTGCGGGCGCGTCGGGCTGCGGGTGCGTGGTTTGCCGAGGCAGGCCGCGCGGCGGCCGGGGCAACCGTTCCTTCCCGAAAACTCGCACGTAATTTCCCTCGGTCAGTTTTTGATGTGCCGAGAAAACGTTGGAATTGCAACGACCCGATTTCAAAGTTTGAAGGACGGTTCGGGGAATTACGTGCGACATTTGTGGGGAACCATGCGGGTGTGCGGCGATCTCTCGGGCAGGTGGCAGGAAGAGCAGGCCCCGCGTCCGTAGGGACGCGGGGCCTCTCGCGCAGCAGGGAAGCGGCTACACTCCGTAGCGCCTCGAGAAGTCGTGCTCGAACTGCTCCAGGGAGATGCCCCGCGTCTCGGGCACGATGAACAGGTAGAAGCACAGAGCGACGACATTGATGACGCCGAAGGTCAGGTAGGTCCACGTGGCGCCCAGGTGGCCGATCATGATGGGGAAGAGCCACGTCACGATGGCGTTCATGATCCAGCCGCAGCCCACGGCAAAACCCTGGGCGACGCCGCGGATGCGGGCGGGGAAGATCTCGGAGACGAGCACCCAGTTGACGGTGCCGGACTGCTTGGCGAACACGAACAGGGACACGAGGACGAGGACCAGCCACGGCAAATAAGAAGGAATGTCGGGCGAAATGCTCCCGTCGGCCAGCGTGTACGGGCCGATGCCGAGTCCGAAGATGAGGGCGAGGGCGAACAGGGACAGGGTCACCCCGGTCTCCTGATAGATGCCGACGTGGCGGCGCGCCAGGCGCGACACCAGGTACAGGCCAAATCCCGCGCCGATGCACGCGACAGCACCCGTAATGACGTTGAGGGTGATGGAGTCGGCGGAACTGAAGCCGGCGGCCGCCAGGATCTTGGGCAGGTAATACATGGCGGTGTTGATGCCGGTCAGTTGGTCGAAACACGCCAGGCCGATGCCGATAAACAGGAGTCGCCTGGTCCACGCGACCGACGCGGTGCGCCGCAGTGTCCAGTGCCCCTGCCTGGCCTCGGTGGCGTGCAGGGCCACAATCTCGCTGATCTCGGCGGCCACGTCGTCGCGCTGGGGGTCGCGGATCCGCTTGAGGGCACCCACGGCCTCGTAATAACGAGCCTTGGACGCGTACCAGCGCCCCGACTCGGGCATGAGGCGCATCCCGATCCACAGCGCGACGGCGGGGATCGTGGCCAGGACGAGCATCCACCGCCACGCGGACCCGTCGCCGTCCGTGACGACGGCGGTCACGACGCGCGAGGCCTCGTCCCACGAGTACCACTGCCCGGGCGTGAGCGTGCCCGACGGATCGGCGCTCACGAGGACGCGCGGCCCGCCGTGCGCGTGGGAGAGCGCCGCGTTCATCGAGTAGGCGAGAAGCTGGCCGAACACGATCATGAACTGGTCGAGGGCCACCAGGGCGCCGCGCATGCGGGTCGGCGCGGACTCGGACAGGTAGATCGGCACGGTCGCCGAGGCACCCCCGACCGCCAGGCCGAGAACGAAACGGAACAGGTACAGCACCCAGATGTTCGGCGCGACGGTGCACCCGAGCGTGCCGACGACGAAGACGAGCGCGAGCAGCAGGATGTTGTGCCGTCGCCCGTTGCGGTCCGACAGGCGCCCGGCGCCGATCGCCCCGATCGCGGCGCCGATGGCGAGGATGCCGCCGACCAGGCCCTCCTCGAACTCGTTGATCCCGAGCCCGCCGGCCACGCTCGGCATGTACATGTACGGCAGGGCGCCCGCGATGACGCCCGTGTCGTAGCCGAAGAGGAGCGATCCGAAGGTCGCGATGGCGGCGAGGAGTTTCACGGAGCGCGCCGGGCCCGAGGCCGGGGTCTCCTCCGTGAGTACGCGCAATTCTTGGTCGGTGGGGGCGCCGATCGCCCCAGGTCGGGTGCTCATAGACTCCATTGTGCGCCAGCGCACGAGGTTGTGCCCGCGAGTCTTACATTCAGGTTTTTCCCAGGAAAGTCATAAGGCACAAATGAAGCGTTCATAGGTTCTTCATAGGGTCGGGTGAGGAAATGGGTTCAACGACGAAAGGAACCCTCATGACCGCCCTGATTCTCATCGCCATTGACCTGGTTGCCATGGCCGCCCTCGTGTTCGGCCTGTACTTCCCACGGCACCGCCGCGCGGACCTGGTCGCAGCGTTCCTCGGAGTGAATGTCGGCGTCCTCGCCGTCACGATCATCCTCGCGAACTCGACCGTGAGTGCGGGCCTTGGCCTCGGCCTCTTCGGTGTTCTCTCGATCATCCGACTGCGTTCCGACCAGATCTCGCAGACGGAAATCGCCTACTACTTCGCCTCGCTGGCTCTCGGCCTGCTGACGGGCATGTCCTCCGCGGTGACCCCGCTGCTGGGAGGCCTCATCGCCCTGATCCTCGTGGCCCTCGCCTTCGGTGACTCGAAGCTGATTTTCGGCCGCTACACCTCGCAGACCGTCCAGCTGGACCGCGCGATCGCGGACCCCGCCGAGCTGAAGGTGGCCCTCGAGCAGCGCCTCGGCGCGTCCGTCGCCTCGGTCAACGTCGTCAAGCTCGACCTCGTGAACGACCTGACTCTCGTGGACGTTCGCTCGAAGGTCGCCTGACCCGCCAGCCGGATACGTCGGCCCACCACGGCCTCGGCCCCGGCCTCGGCCCCGCACGCACAGCCCGCCCCTGATGCAAAGGAACAGACTCATGAACGCCAGTTTGAACACGATCCTCGCCGACCTCGACGCAATCGGCCTCGATGAACTGAATAAGCGCGCCGCGATGCTCACCCGCGTGGACCGCAAGTACGCACTCGACGTGACCCAGGCCTCGGCGATCCTGAGCCGCCTCCCCGCGGAGACGAAGGTCCTCCAGATCGCCGGCCAGGTCTCCCAGGGCTACGCATCCACCTACTACGACACGCCCGACATGGACTCGTACATGCTGACCGCGCTCAAGCGCCGCCGCCGCTTCAAGGTCCGCGCCCGCACCTACCTGTCCACCGGCGCCTCCTTCCTGGAGGTCAAGACCCGCGGCCCGCGCGGCCTGACCGTCAAGAAGCGCATGCCGATCTCTTGGGACGAGGCCGGGGCTCCTCTCGCGGGTGAGCGCCGCGAGTGGGTGGTCGGCAAGGTCGAGAAGACGGGATACGGCCACCTGGTGCCCGCTCTCGAGCCGGTCCTGGCTGGATCCTACGAGCGCAACACCCTGCTCCTGCCCGGCGGCGCGGGCCGCGCGACGGTGGACACGGACCTGTTGTGGCGCTCGCTGCGCACGGACGGCACCGAGGTTGCTCGCCCCGACCTGGTCATCATCGAAACGAAATCGGGAGCGACCCCATCCGTGGTGGACCACCTCCTGTGGGAGGGCGGCGTGCGACCCGTCAAGATCTCCAAGTACGGGACCGCGATGGCCGCCATGCACCATCTGCCCGCGAACAAGTGGCACCGCACGCTGGATCGCTACTTTCACGAATACGTGGAGGCCCCAGAGCTCGCGCGCGAGGCGCCCCTCGCGGTGGCCGCCTGAGCGACGTCATACCGGCGCGCAGTCGTCGAAATCGCGCGACACGTAAGCGCTGAGCATAAGAAACACAAGCCTTAATTGCATGAAAGAGACATACACATGAAAGCCCTGAAGAAGATCATGACCCCCGCCCGGACGATGGGCACGATCGCCCTCGTCGGAACGTTGGCGCTGGGAGCCTGCGGCGCCTCGGGCGCTGCGTCCTACGGTGGTGGCGCGACGAGCGCGACCACTGCCGTCGCGGCTGCCGGCACCAACGGCGACACGACCGCGCCGCCCACCGCGGCCGACGCCCTGGCCTCGAACGCGAAGGCCTCCCACGTGGAGGACAGCGACTGGAAGGCCTCGGACGCCGTCGACGTGACGCTCAGCGGAACGACCGCGACTTCCTCGTCCGACGCTGTGTCCGTAAGCGACGGCGTGCTGACCATCTCCAAGGCCGGCGTCTACAAGCTCAGCGGCTCCTTCACTGGCAAGGTCGTCGTGGCCGCCGGAGCCGAGGACAGGGTCATCCTGATTCTCGACAACGCCACCATCACCTCGTCTGCGGGCGCCGCGATCGAGGCGACCAGCGGCGACGACCTCGTCCTGTCTCTCGAGGGCACATCGACGATCACCGACGGCACCTACACCGGCACGGAGGACGCGAACGCCGCGATCTACGCCGACATGGATCTGACGATCACGGGGTCGGGCACGCTCACCGTGACCTCCGGCGCGTCGGACGCGATCACCTCCAAGGACGACCTGTACGTCCTGAGCGGCACGATCAACGCCACGGCCTCGGACGACGGCCTGCGCGGCAAGGACTCCCTGACCGTCGCCGGCGGCACCGTCACCGTGAACTCCGGCGGCGATGGCCTCAAGTCCGACCAGGACAACGACGACACCAAGGGCTACGTGTCCATTGTGGACGGAACCGTCACCCTGACCTCGGGCGGCGACGGCATCGACGCGTACACCGACGCGGTCATCACCGGAGGCACCCTGTCGATCACCTCGGGCGGCGGCGCCTCGGCCGGTAAGCCCTCCACGGGCTCGGCCAAGGGCATCAAGGCTCAGACCTACATCATCGTCGACGGCGGCACGACCACCATCGACGCCGGGGATGACGCCATCCACTCGGACGGCGCGCTGCGCCTGAGCTCCGGCACGATCACCGCCGCCTCCGGCGACGATGGCGTGCACACCGAGGTCGCGGCCGTCCTGGACGGCGCGAATGTGACCGTCACGCAGTCGAACGAGGCCCTCGAGGGTGGCCTCATCACGATCTCCGACGGCACGGTCGACCTGACGTCGAGCGACGACGGCATCAACGCCTCGGGTTCGATCACCGTCGAGGCCGGCCTGGCGGCGACCGCCGAGTCCAGCTCCGATACGACCACCACCGACACCACCACGACCCAGCAGATGGGCCCCGGTGGCATGGCTGACGGCGGCGGCTCGATGGAGGACACCGGCGAACAGCTCACCATCACCGGCGGCACCGTGACCGTCAACGCGAACGGCGACGGCCTCGACTCCAACGGCTCGCTGACCATCAGCGGCGGCACGACGACCGTCTACGGCCCGGCCTCCGGCGCGAACGGCGCCTTGGATTCCAACGGCGCCATGAGCATCACGGGTGGCACGGTCATCGCCTTCGCGACGAGCGAGATGGTGGAGACGCCGACCACGACCGACGGCCAGGGCTGGATCTCCGCCGCCGCCTCCGGATCCGCTGGATCCACCGTGACGATCACGGACTCCTCCGGTTCCGTCCTGGGCACCTACACCTCGCCCAAGGCCTTCGGAAACGTCATCTACTCGACCTCCGGCATGACCAACGGCACCACCTACACGGTGAGCGTCGACGGCACATCCACCGAGGCGACCGCTGGCCAGGGCGGCATGGGGATGGGCGGACAGCCCCCGGCGGGTGGCCCGGGACAGGGCGGTCAGCCCCCGGCTGATGGCCAGGCCCCGACCGCTCCCCAGAACTGACCGCTCCTGCGGTCGGCGGTTCCTGCGAACGGCGGCCAGACTCGACGGGCGGTCGGAGCTGGCAGCCGGTGAGGCACCGGCCTGACGGCCGGACCTGACAATCGCAGGAACGGCACCAGTCAGTGGACACTAACACCCTCCAACAACTGTGCCCCGCGTGTTCGTCAACACGCGGAGCACAGTCGCATCCGCGGGATACGCCCACCCGACGAGGCCACCCACGAGCGGGAGGCAGCCACGGCCTCGTCGATGGGAGGGAACGCAGCACGCGTCTGTGGCTGCGCCTAGCGTGCTGAGAATTTCTTCATCTCTTCCTTGTTGAGGTCGAGGCTGGGGTCGGGTTCGAAGCAGAAGGTGATGAACCGGTGGTCGTACTCGCGGGCGCCAGGCGTGATAGCGAGCAGGGTAAAGGTACCGACACCGTCGACGACGGCAGATTTGCCGATGGTGAGATCTGCATTGACCCACGAGTAAGGCCCTTGCCCATTTCCACCTTTGAGAGACGTGCGCTCCTGGTTCCGGTCATCTGGCGAAGAGTAGAAATAGTACGCTGGGTCGGTGTTTGCGGCGCGCGGACGCACGAGAGCCTCCTCCTGAGCCTTGAGGAGATATCCGGCGCATCCGTCCGTTGCGGTCGGTGTGCTGGTTGACGTGCTGGTCGGTGTGCTGGTTGACGTGCTGGTCGGTGTGGGATCCGCCTGATGCGTGGTGGGCGCGCAGGCGGCGAGGAGTAGGGACAGACCGACGCAAGTTGCCGCGACGGTGTACAGGGGCTGGCGGAGCGTGTGTGTCATGGGTTAGATCGTGTCGGAGACTTCGAAGTCTGGGTCGGGTTCGAAGCAGAAGGTGGCCGAGCCGTGGCCGTAGACGGCCTGTGCGGTGGTGATGTCGAGGAGGGTGAATGTGCCGATGGTTGGAACGTGCTTCGGCTCGCCGACATAGAGGCTGTCGTCGATCCAGCCGGGGTAGCCCTCGGGCCACCCGCCGATGATCGAGGCGTACATGGCGCCGTTCTCGATACCGACCTTGGAGATGATGAAGGTCGGCTCGTTCGGGTTCTTTCCGGGGGCGAATTGTGCGGCTTCGCCGACGGTGGTGATGTATCCGTTGCACTCTGGCATGGGTGTGCTCCTCGTGGGTGACGGCGCGGGCGTCGCCGTGGGACCGGGCGTGGGGGAGGAGGACGTGGGCGTGGGTGTGGGGCGCGCGAAGGGGGTGGTGGGCGCGCAGGCGCCGAGGAGCAGGGACAGACCGACGCAAGTTGCCGCGACGGTGTACAGGGGCTGGCGGAGCGTGTGTGTCATGGGTTAGATCGTGTCGGAGACTTCGAAGTCTGGGTCGGGTTCGAAGCAGAAGGTGGCCGAGCCGTGGCCGTAGACGGCCTGTGCGGTGGTGATGTCGAGGAGGGTGAATGTGCCGATGGTTGGAACGTGCTTCGGCTCGCCGACATAGAGGCTGTCGTCGATCCAGCCGGGGTAGCCGTCGGCCCACCCGCCGATGATATAAGCGTACATGGCACCGTTTTCGATGCCAACGTCGGTGATGATGAAGGTCGGGTCGCTCCGTCTCTTTCCGGGGGCGAATTGTGCGGTTTCGTCGACGGTGGTGATCCGTCCGTTGCACTCTGGCATGGGTGTGCTCCTCGTGGGTGACGGCGCGGGCGTTGGCGTGGGCCCGGGCGTGGGGGAGGAGGCCGTGGGCGTGGGTGTGGGGCGCGCGATGGGGGTGGTGGGCGCGCAGGCGCCGATGAGCAGGGCCAGGCCCGCGCAGGCGGCGGCCGCGTGCGCGAGCTGGCGGAGCGTGTGTGTCATGGGTCAGATCGTGTCGGAGACTTCGAAGTCTGGGTCGGGTTCGAAGCAGAAGGTGGCCGAGCCGTGGCCGTAGACGGCCTGTGCGGTGGTGATGTCGAGGAGGGTGAATGTGCCGATGGTTGGGACGTGCTTCGGCTCGCCGACATAGAGAACGTCGTCGATCCAGCCGGGGTAGCCGTCGGCCCACCCGCCTAGGAGCTCGGCGTACATGAGGCCGTCTTTGATTCCGACATCGGTGATGATGAAGGAAGGGTCGCTCCGTCTCTTTCCGGGGGCGAATTGTGCGGTTTCGTCGACGGTGGTGATGTATCCGTTGCACTCTGGCATGGGTGTGCTCCTCGTGGGTGACGGCGCGGGCGTTGGGCTCGCGGTGGTGATGGTTGGTGAGGGAGTCGGATCTGGCGTGTGGGGTGTCGGGAGGCAGGCTGCGAGTAGGATTCCAGCCACGAAACATGTGGACGCGATGGAACGAACGAATGGTGGAATACTGCCCATGGCTTATAGACTTCCGATCACCGTACTGCCATAATGGGCTTCGTAGTCTTCCCAGGAGAGTGTGAAGGTAGCGGGCGCATTTCCATCTGACGAGTAGTTCATACCGTGTGGATTACACAGGGTCACCCCGTTCGCGTCAGCAGAAACCACAGTGTATGAGTGGTGTTCGACGAGCCTGATTTCAGTGTCCTTCCCATCGACTGTAGCGTAAACTGAGGCCGCTTCCTTGGTGCCGGCAACTATGGGCTGGTGTTGTTGCGAAGCCAGGAGGATCTTTGCACGTTCGGCATCGGTATAGCCGCCTGCGGCTTGGTCTATGGGCAGCTCAACAGTCGATTTCCCTGTGAAAACGGAGAAAACCTCGGTCGAATAACCATAGTCTATGCCTGGGGGATTGTTGTCAAAACTGTTCGAGCCCCCAGGGTGGCTTTGTCCCCACGCGGCTTCGAGGATGGAGTAGGCGCCCACGTGCCCCCATTGGGTGGCGCCGTTAATGTACTTGCTGTGCACGAAGACCTCGTTCGCCGGTGAGGTGTCGGGGTGAGCGGGGTCGGCTGGGAGTCGAACGAGGTAGCCATCCACGTTGCCGTGCTCGTCGTAGTGGGGCTGAATCATGGAGGCGAGCTTTCTTTGCCCCTCCGGTGTCTGGGCCAGGGCGGCCATGGGAGCCAGGAAGTAGCAGTCGCTGATCTGCCCCTGCTTCATTCCCTCCCAGTTGAACGTCCCGTTCTCGAGTGCGTCAAGGTCCTCCTGGATATGGGCAATATCATTCTGCGACAGCTGCTTCATTTGTCCGGCGGCCGTGGCCGTCCCATTGTAAATTTGCACGGGTTCGATGTGTACGATGCGCGCGAGGTCCTGCGCGCACGTGTCGGCGGCCAGCTTGACGGACTCGATTCGAATGTGCGCCGCAGAAACGAGGGTGTTGGCTGCGGGCACGTATTTCGCTCTGGCCAGCAGGGGGACAGGAGCATTGTCCACCTTTTTGTCGAGCTTTGACGCTTGATAGCGCAGGTTCTCGATGTAGCTCTGCCCCGCGCGTACCTCCTCCGCGTAGACGCTGATAGCCGAGGATGCCGTCGTGCAATCACCCCCCAAGTTGATGTACCGGTTCCTCTGGCGCTTGAGTGATTTGCCGAAGTCGTCGCTTGCACTACCTGACCACTCGGGTGCCAGGTGCGCCGAGGACATCACGTCGTCGGCGAGGCCGTCGCAGTGGTTGCCGTAGGTATCCCACTCGGCGGCGAGCGAGGTGAGAGAATCGGCGTTTCCGGGGACGTCGTTGATCAGTGACTCAAAGTATCCGGTCACAATAGCTCCCTTACAGTGGCTGGTTGAGGTCCGAGCGGAACAATGCGGCCCACTGCTCATCGTTCTGCTGGCTCTGCTTTGCCGTATCGTGTAGCGCCGCATCGGTCGACGCATGCCAAGTCTCGATAGTCGTGCGGCGTTTCCCAATCTTGGCCCTGAAAGCCGCGTGCGTGACCATGAGCGAGAGAGAACCGAATCCCCCATTGCCTAACGGACTAGGCATCTTTTTCCCTGTGAAGCTGTCCTTGACGTCGTTCAGCTTTGTTGCGACGGCCTTGATCTGCTCGTCATTGATGGAAAAGTCAGGCACGGTTCCTCCCCTACCGGTCGGCAAGTCTTGCTCGAAGACTATGAGACAGCACACAAGAAGTCAAGGTTGTCCAACCTTTGTCCCGAGGGTGCCCACCCGACGTTCGTGCACGACGCCCAACTACACTGGGATCAGCAGACGAGGCCCCGGCCTCGTCGATGACAACGAAAGGACCCCTCATGCTCCCCTCCGAGAAGCTCGCCAAACTCGGCATCGAACTGCCCGCCGTCGCCGCGCCCGTGGCCGCCTACGTGCCGGCCGTCATCGACCGCGGCGTCGTGCGTACCTCCGGCCAGATCCCCGTCGTGAATGGTGAGCCCGTGTGCATCGGAGCCGTCGGCGAGGACGGCGCGGACCCCGAGGACGCCAAGGATGCAGCGCGCGTGTGCGCCCTCAACGCCCTGGCCGCGGCGGCTTCTGTCGCGGGCGGCATTGACAACCTCGCGGGCGTCGTCAAGGTCGTCGGCTTCGTGTCCTCGCGTCCCGACTTCTATGGCCAGGCCGGCGTCATCAACGGCGCCTCCGAGCTCTTCGGCGAGATTTTCGGCAGCCAGCACGCGCGCAGCGCCGTGGGCGTCGCCGCCCTGCCCCTCAACGTCAGCGTCGAGGTCGAGGCCGAGTTCCTCATTAAGTGAACGCGCGGGCACGGCTGAGGCGCGCCTACACTGTATGAGGTTTACCGAAATGGCCCTGCGGGCCGGAGGATAAGGAAAAGACATGACTGACCGTCAGATGTTCAAGCTGGTCGACGCCAACACCGTCCCTTCCGAGGACGGCGGCTGCGGTTGCGGCTGCGGTGGCGAGGGTAAGAAGGAGCGCGCCGAGCAGGCCGCTCCCGCTGAGGCCCCGGCTGCGCAGGCCCCCGAGCAGGGCGGCTGTGGCTGCGGCGGACACGGTGGCGGACACGGCCATGGTCACGGCCATGGTCACGGCCACGGCGCTGCCGCCCAGGCCGCCGAGGCCCCCGCTGAGCACGCCGGTTGCGGCTGCGGCGGACACGACGCCCCTGCCGAGCGCCCCCACGAGATGGCCGCCGAGCCTATCGCCTCCACGGCAGGCGGTTGCGGCTGCGGCGGACACGGTGGCGGACACGGCCATGGTCACGGCCATGGTCACGGCCACGGCGCTGCCGCCCAGGCCGCCGAGGCCCCCGCTGAGCACGCCGGTTGCGGCTGCGGCGGACACGACGCCCCTGCCGAGCGCCCCCACGAGATGGCCGCCGAGCCTATCGCCTCCACGGCAGGCGGTTGCGGCTGCGGTGGACACGGCGGCGGACACGGTCGCGGCCACGGCAAGGCCCACCCGGGTGGCGCCGGCGTCATCCACCGCCCCGGCGCGGACGAGCTTGTCATTCACTCGATCCCCCGCGTCGTGCGCCACGCGGTCCTCTTCGCCGCGGTTGACAACCTCCCCGTCGGCGAGAACCTCCAGATCTGCGCCCCCCACCAGCCTGAGCCGCTGTTCGCACACCTGAAGGACTCGGCGCAGCACTACCGCGTCGAAACCCTCGAGGTCGGCCCCGTCGACTGGCGCTACCGCATCACGCGTCTGGCCTGAGCGCACCTCCACGCACGAGGCCGTGGCCGACTCTGCCTTCCCGGTGGGGCCAGCCACGGCCTCGTCGCATTCGAACGCAGATCAAACGCCGTTTTGTGACCTCGTTCGCGTGACGGGGCGAGCGCGACCCGGTACCGTTGAGGTATGAGCATCTTTGACATGACTTCTGACGCCGACGTTGAGGACGACCTGGACCGCGTCGAGACCGACGTGGTCGTGGACTGTGACATTGAGGCCGCGTGGGCGCTCGTGTCGGAGCCGGGCTGGTGGGTCAACGACGGCCCGCTCGGTGACCATGAAGTGAGCCTCGGTGACGACGGCCTCTACCGCGTGAGCGACCCGGACGCCGGCGACTGGCTGATCGAGAAGGCCGAGGAGGACCCTATGGACGTCGTCGCCTTCCGCTGGTACCCGCTCGCCGACGACGAACTGCCCGACGAGTACGCGACCCGCGTCGAGGTCTCCCTCTCCGAGGAGCGCGGCGGCGTCGCCATCCACGTCGAGGAGTCCGGCCTGGCATCGGTTTCCGACGACGAGGCCGTGGCTCGCCAGGCGTACGACGATGCGATCGGCATGTGGGAGCAGGTCCTGGTCGCCGCGAAGAACTACCTCGAGGGCCGCTGAACGTTCGCGCTTCTTCCCTGACGTCGGCACGTCTCGATGCGGCGCGGGATCCGTGGCGTTTCCCGGCTCTTCGCATTTTGGGGTGTGGGGGGTGGTGTTGGCATGGGGTCGGGGCCTGCCCGATGATTGAGGTTGCAACAC
>QFCH01000770.1_pt1 | contig 12068 bp, 9 predicted proteins | sample 5346071 | NCBI WGS metagenome assembly QFCH01 (sample SAMN09062255, study PRJNA434731) | Human gut metagenome, whole genome shotgun sequencing project. | isolation source: stool timepoint B chromium assembly | host: Homo sapiens | collected 2015
GGCGTACGCGGTGGTGGCACGCAGGGCACCGGAGGAAGCAAGCGGGGGCAGGTACTCGGCCAGGTGCGCCTCGCCCGGGAAGGGTTCTTCTCCCCCGTTGATCAGGGCGACCACGCGGGGGTTCACGTCCACGCCGACGACGGTATGCCCGCCGCGCGCGTAGTACACCGCCAGCGGCAGACCGATCTTGCCCATGCCGACGACCGCGATGCGCATGGGGTCCCCTTTCCGTCTCCGGCCTCGTTGTTCCCCTCCAGTGTAGTGCCCCGCCCCACCTACAATGGGGGCGTGGATCGCGCGCTCAATCTCCTGCTCTACCCGTCCAACCTGGCCTCGCCCGGTCGGCTGGTGAAGATCGCGCGCTCGCTGTCCCCGCTGTTTTCAAGCACGCAGGTCGTCGGCATCGATCAGGGCGCGCTCCCCACCGACGAGGCCGTGGCCCCCACCGTGCGCCTCACGCGGATCCGGGGAGCCTCCCTGGGTGCGCCCCTGGGTGGGGTGCGGGTCGTCGGGGCGTGGGGTGCTCGGGTGTATCGGCGGTTCGCGTGCGAGCGGGTTGGCGCCGTCTCCGCGCAGAACCTCTTCCTGCTACCCCTCGCGCACGCGTTGGCGCGGCGCACGGGCGCGGTGTTTGCCTACAACGCGCACGAGTTGGAGACGGAGACGGTGGGGTCGGCGGGCCTGCGCCAGCGCCTCCAGCGCCTCATCGAGCGCCACTACATCCTCCGCGCGGACGTGGTGTCCGTGGTCAATGAGTCGATCGCTCAGTGGTACCGCGAGGCCTACCCCGGCGTCGAACCCGTGGTGGTGACGAACGCTCCGACGGGCGCGGACGGGGTCATTGACCTGCGCGCGCAGCTGGGGATCCCGGAGGGCGCGCTCCTGTACCTGCATTCGGGTTACCTGGCGCCTGGGCGCAATATTCCCTTGATTCTGCGGGCGTTTGAGCAGGTGAAGAGCGCGCACGTCGTCTTTGTTGGCGCGGGTGCCCTACTGCCCGAGGTTGAGCGTGCCGCAGCGGAACACGCGAACATCCACCGCCTGCCTCCCGTGGAGCCGGATCAGGTCCTGGCGATGACGCGCGGGGCTGACGTGGCGTTGTGCCTCATCGAGTCCGGGTGCCTGTCGCACCGTATGTCCACGCCCAACAAGATGATGGAGGCCTTCGCGGCCGGGCTTCCCGCCCTGTGTTCTCCCCTGTCCGAGGCCCGCCGATACCTGGGCGATCAGGCCGACACGTGGGTGCTGGAGGATCCGGGGCGCGACCTCGTGCGCGCGCTGGAGCGCATCACGCGGGCGGACATTGATGCCTTCACGTCCCCGGCGATCCCCGCCTGGGAGGAGGGTGCCGCGCGCCTGCGCGAGGCCTACGAGCGAGCCCTCGCCGCGCGATCGACCCATCAATAGTTCCCCCACAATCTCGCATGCAATTTGGGTTCACTAACTTTTCTTAGCATTCCTAAAAATGGCAGAATATCAAGGTTTTTGACCTTACGTAGAAATGGACCACATGGAAATTGCATGCGACTTTTGGGGGAGAGGCGTGTCAAGAGGCGACGAGATCACCTGTTTCACAATCGCCCGTTTCACAAGGGTTTCACGCGGTCCGAGGCCGCGCGCCGTCACCCCGGTCGTAGGCGCGTGCCGTCAGGACAGCCATCACGAGCATCCCCACGAGCAGCGCAGCCATGAGGGCCCCCAGCACGGTAACCGTGGTCTCGACGCCGTAGGGGCTGCACGCGAGCCACGCCAGAGGCGCGGCGCAGTACACGCACGCGAAGGCCAGCATGCGCCGCTGGTGGTAGGTTGCGACGAACACGTTCGACAGCGGCGAGGTCGCTACCGTGAGCGCCAGCCAGGGGGCCAGGGATCGCGCGAAGTATCCGGCCGCCTCCCAGCGCGCCCCGAACACGAGGGGGAAGAGCGCCGGGCTGACCCACGCGAGGAGGGCGAACACAGGGATCGAGCAAGCCAGGGCGATGCTGCCGACGCGCACCACCACGCGGGTCATCTGCCCAGCGGGCGTATCCGACAGGCGCGGCAGATACACCTGCGACAGCGCCCCCGCGATGAGGGCGACCGGGGCCTGCAGGGCCAACCACGCCATGTTGAATTGTCCGAGCGAAGCCACGGAATACGTGGCAATCAGCAGAGGAATCGCGCTCGTGCGCACCGCATCGACGACAACGTTGGGCACGCCGACGAGCGCCATCTTGCGGTAGCGAGAGGCCACCTCGCGCAGGGTCGGATCCTCTGCCTCGCGCTCGCGGGCGTCGCGTGCGCGCCACGACAGGTAGGCGACGGCAAGGCCCTGGCCAGCGATCGTCGCACCGATGGCGGCACCCAGGCCACCGCCAGCCAGGAAACCGCACAGCAGCTGCAGGGCCGCGATCCCGAGAGAGCGCACGACCGAGGAGCTCGCGATCGCCTGAAAACGGCGGTGGCGGGTCAGCCAGTACGAGCACACTTGCCCCTGCGCCAGGAACAGGACGGACACGCCGACGGCGAGCATCCAGCCCGCGAGCGCGGCCCCGTAGCGCGCGCTCACCCACGGCCAGGCGGCAGCAGCACAGAGGGTGGCCAGCGCGGAGGCGACTGCCGCGCAGCGCGAGGCCAGGCGGGCCAGGGAACGGGCCGAGGCCTCGTCGCCGGGGGCGGGCAGCACGATGCTGAGGTCGAAGCGGGCGCCCGCGACGGCCGCGCCGAGCGTGGCCGCGGAGGTGAAGATGCCCAGGTAGCCCAGGTCCGTGTCCGTGTAGAGGCGGGCGATGCCGATCTGGGCGACGAAGGCGATGACCTGGGCGAGGAGGGTACCGCCGAGGAGGGTGAGCACCTGCGCGAAGACGCCCGAGCGGGCAGAGCGGGCAGGTGCGTTCGTCATGGATTCATTTAATCACCTGGGGCGCGCGGCTTGCCCCTAGGATGGGGGCATGCCCACTCCCCGCTCCGCGCCCGCCGCCGGGTGGAACTCGTGAGGGTCGCCCTGACGAAGGGAACCCTCCTGGTTCCCCCGACCTACTTCGCGCTCTCACACGCCCTCGCGATGCCGGAGCTCGATTGGTGGGTCTTCACACTCGCGGCGCGCATCGCCGATCCGGCCGTCACGCTCCCGATCGTCGAGGCGGCCCCCCGCGCGCTCGGCGGCCCGCTCCCGCTTCGACTCGCGGCGCAGGCACGAGGCCTGGGCCGGATGCGCCGCGTGATCGCCGCGTGGGGTCCGGACGTCATTCACCAGCAGCAGGCGACCTGGTCTCTGCCGGCCGTGCGCGCCGCGCGGGAGACGGGCGCGCCCCTCGTGGTGACGCTGCACGGCGGGGACGCCTACCCGAGGCTTGGGCGCGGCGTGGGGGCCGCGTGGAACGCGCGCAACCGTACGGCCGCCTTCGAGGGCGCAAGCCGGCTGCTGGCTGTCTCCCGATACCTGGCGGACGTCGCACTGGGCGCGGGGGCCGACCCGCAGCGGCTGAGCGTGCACTATCAGGGCGTGGACACACGCTGGTGGACGCCCGCCCCGAACGCGACAGAAACGCGCGAGGAACCTATCGTCCTGTTTGTGGGTGCGCTCAGCCGCCTCAAGGGCGCAGGCGACCTGGCCCGAGCCTCGTCGACTCTGGTGGGGCGTCGCCCGCACCGCCTGGTTTTCGTCGGCGACGGGCCACTGGCACCCGCACTGCGCGCGCACGCGCCCGCGCACGTGTCGTTCACGGGCCGACTGGATCGCGAGGGGGTGCGAGACTGGATGCGCCGCGCCCACGTCCTGGTCCTGCCCACGAAGCCGACGGAAGGCAGGCAGGAAGCGGCCGGCCTCGTCCTGCTCGAGGCGCAGGCGTGCGGCGTTCCCGTCATCGCCTATTCCACGGGAGGCACGCCGGAGATGATCGCGCCGGGGGCCTCGATGCTCGCCGCCGCACGTACCCCGGATGCCCTCGCCCGCTCCATCGACGAGGCCTTGGCGTGGTCGCCGGACGAGCGCGCGGATCGCGGGGCGGCGTGCCGGGACTGGGTGACGCGCGAGCGCTCACTACGAGGCGCAACCGTGCAGCTACGTGCGATCTACGACGACCTCACGCGGTAGCGCACCACCCTACAGGTCGACGGAACGCCCGGACGCTGCCGAGGACAAGATGGCCTCGACGACGCACAGGTTGTCCAGGGCCTCGTCCATCGTGACGTGCTCGCTGGCCACGCCGAGGATCGCGTCACGGAAGCGCTCGTGTTCGAGGGCGAGGGGCTCGCGCTTGGTGAGCGCGTATCGCACGACCTGTCCCTCACTGACCCCGCGGAACGCGGCGATCGCGTCCCACTGCAGGGGCGCATGACCGTTCTCGTAGAAAGTCAGGTCCCCCATCGCGGTGTCGGCGACGAGTGCGCCGCGCTCCCCCGTCACGATCGTCGTGCGGTCCTTGTACGGGGTCAGCCAGTTGACGAGGTGATTGACGAGGATGCCGCCGGCAAGCACGCCCGAGGCGACCATCATGTCCTCGTGCACTCGCCCCGAGCGCGCGGACGTGCGCGCGTAGATGCTCTCGTAGGGGGCACCCGCCACCCAGGCGGCCAGGTCCACGTCGTGCGTGGCCAGGTCCTTCACGACGCCGACGTCGCTGATGCGCGCGGGGAAAGGCGACTGGCGACGCGTCGCGATCTGCTCGATCTCGCCGAGCTGACCCTCCGCGATCCGCCTGCGCATGTCGATGAGCGCGGGATTGCAGCGCTCGACGTAGCCGACGGCTCCCACGAGGCCCGCAGACGCAAACGCATCGCGGATCCGGCGGCCCGCCTCGACGCTCGTGGCGAGGGGCTTTTCGACGAGGGTGTGCACTCCGGCCTCGGCGAGCGCCAGGGCTGCGGCCTCGTGGTGGGCGGTCGGAGCGGCGACGATCGCGGCGTCGATCCCGGCCTCGATCAGCTCCTTGACTCCACCCAGGACGGGCAGGTCACCGGCGACGCCGAAGCGGTCGCCACCCGGGTCAGCGAGCGCGACGAGGTCCACCCCGGCGGTCGCGCGCGCGTTGCGCACGTGGTGTCGACCCATCGAGCCGATGCCAAGGATTCCCAGGCGAATGGTCATCAGGCACCCGCTTCCGCGAGCGCGTTGACGCCCTCCACGATGCGTTCCAGCTCGCCGGAAGTCAGGGAGGGGTAGATCGGCAGGGAGAGCACCTGATCCGCGGCCTCGCGCGTGGCGGGCAGCTCCACGTCGGGGGCGAAACGGGCCAGGGAAGGCAACTCATGGTTCGGGATCGGGTAGTAGACGCCCGAGCCGACGCCGTACTCCTCGCGCAGGGCGGCGGCGAACCCGTCGCGGTCCTCTTCCACGCGGATCGTGTACTGGTGGTACACGTGCGTAGCTCCGGGCGCGACGTGCGGGACGGTGACGCCGCGCAGGTGGGCGTTCAGGAACGCGGCGTTGGCCTGGCGCTGGGCGGTCCACGCGCCAACCTTCGTCAGCTGGACGCGCCCGATCGCCGCGTGGATGTCGGTCATGCGATTGTTGAGGCCCACGATTTCGTTGGCGTAGCGCGTCTCCATGCCCTGGTTGCGCGCGAGTCGCACGCCGCGAATAATGCCGGGGTCGCCGGAGGTGACCATGCCGCCCTCGCCACTCGTCATGTTCTTCGTCGGATAGAACGAGAACGCGGCAAAGGTGCCGAAGGAGCCGACAGCTTTCCCGTGCAGGCTCGCGCCGTGGGCCTGTGCGGCGTCCTCAAAGATCATGAGGCCGTGGGAATCAGCGATCGCCCGGAGCGCGTCCATGGGCGCGGGGTGGCCGTAGAGATGGACGGGCATGATGGCCCGCGTACGCTCAGTGATCGCGGCTTCGACGGCTGCCGGAGACAGCGTGAACGTCAGCGGGTCGATATCGGCGAACACGGGGGTCGCGCCCGTGATGGCCACCGAATTCGCGGTGGTCCCCGAGTTGACCGCGACGGCCCGCGTCCCAGGCACGAGAGCTGCCGCAAACTCCTCCTCGAACGCGGCCACCTGCGGGCCTTGAGCGATCATGCCCGTACGCATGACGGCGGCGACCGCGTCGATCTCCTCCTCGCCGATGAGCGGGCGGGCGGGCGGGATGAAAGGCTGCGTCACGGCTGCTCCTCACGGGTTTCGTCGGGTATTACGGGTGCGCTCGAGGACGAGGCCGGGGCAGCCTCGGGCGATAGGGTGCCGTCTCGCTCGACGTAGCGGCGTCCCGTGGCCGGGCATACCCACGTGCGGTCCCCGGCCTCGTTCGTCGGTTCCTCATCGGCGGCCACGAGCGGCACGCCGACCTCGCCAACCCACCCGACGCGACGCGCGGGCACGCCGACGACGAGGGCGTAGGGGGCCACGTCCGACGTGACGACCGCGCCCGCGCCGACCGACGCCCACTCGCCAATGCGCACGGGAGCCACGCACACGGCGCGAGCCCCGATGGCGGCGCCACGCTCGACGGTGACGCCGACGCGTTCCCAGTCGCTCGCGCTCTTCAGGGTGCCGTCAGCGTTAATCGCGCGGGGACAGTGGTCGTTCGTAAAGACGGCCGCGGGGCCGACGAATACGCCATCGGCCAGGGAGGCAGGCTCGTAAACGAGGGCGTAGTTCTGGATCTTGCAGCGATTCCCGACGCGTACACCTTCGCCGATGTAGGCGCCCCGCCCGATAATCGTGTCCTCCCCGACACGTGCATCTTCTCGCACCTGAGCGAGGTGCCACACGCGGGCGCTGAGGGCCACCATCGCACTGGGCGCCACGTCGGCGCTGGGCTCGATCACGATGCTTCCCTCTCCTTGTCTCCGCGCGCGGGTGCGCTCACAGATACCCACACTATAGGCGCGCGCCCATCCCAATGTGCGACACTAATCAAATGCAGATCGGCTCCGACACGTGGGTCGTCATCCCCGCGTTCAACGAGGCGCCCGTCATCGGGGGCGTCGTCGCGGGCGTTCGCACCCTTTTCCCGTATGTCCTCGTCGTCGATGACGCGTCAACGGATAACACCGCGGCCCTGGCCCGCGCGGCCGGCGCCTACACGGCCACCCACCCCCTCAACCTCGGTCAGGGCGCTGCCCTGCAGACCGGATTCGAGGCGGCGCTCGCGCGTGGGGCCCGCTACGTCGTCACTTTCGATGCCGATGGCCAGCACGATCCGGCGGATGCGGCGGCGATGGTTGATCGGGCGCGCGAGGAAGACCTCGCTTTCGTCCTCGGATCTCGCTTCCGCGACGGCGCGCATGCACAGGTCGGCATCGTCAAGCGCGCGATGCTACGCCTCGGAGCCCTCGTTGCCCGTCTGCGCACCGGCATGGCCCTCACCGACACGCACAACGGGCTGCGGGTCATCCGCGCGGATGCTCTCACTCACGTGCACCTCACCCACGCGCGCATGGCCCACGCCTCGCAGATCGTCTCGCAGCTGGCGGCCTGTGGCCTGCCCGGCGCCGAACACCCCGTGACGATCTCCTACACGGACTACTCGAGGGCCAAGGGCCAGCCCCTGCTCAACTCCGTCAATATCGCCGTCGACCTGGCGTTGGGGGGACGATGAGCGCCTACATCGCGATCCGCGTCCTGTTGCTCCTGGCCCTCGGGCTCACCGCGTGGTGGCTCGTGCGCCCGGTATCCTCGGCCTCGTCCCTGGCCCTGCGCCGCATCGGCATCGGCGTCCTCGTCGCGTCGGCAATCGTCGCGATCCTCGTGCCGTCGCTGGCCAACACGGTCGCCCGCGCCATCGGCGTGGAACGTGGAGTCAACCTGATCGTCTACGGGCTCGTCATCGCACTCATCGCGCAGATGGTCACCGGATACCGACGCGAGGCCCGAGCCGAGGCACGCATGGCAACCCTGGCCCGCTCGCTCGCCCTCGCGCACGTCCTGCCACCCGAGGACACAACCTCCGAAAACACCGTCGACCCTCCCGTTCACGCTGATGGCCCGGAAGTGGAACGCGCCGCTAACGGCCCTGATTTCCCGACAAACCCACCAGATAACGATATGGTTACAACCGATGAGTAACGTGAATCTGCGACCGATCCAGCACTCGGCCGTCAACTACGGACGCTTCGGCCTCCTGCGCGGCGCGCTCGCCGTGCTCCTGGCCGGAGTGCTCTTCGTAGTATCATCGGCGGGTTTCGTGTACGCGAGTTTGAGCAGTCAGTTCGCCAACCGCGTCGTCAACATCGATGCCTACTCGGTTGACGGTCAGAGCAAGGCGACCCCGGATTCTTTCGAGGGACGTGCGGTCAACATCCTCGTGGTCGGAACCGACTCACGCAGCGGCGCCAGCGGCGAGCTGGGTGCGGGCGACGCGGACGACGTTCCCGGCCTGCGCAACGACTCAACGATGGTGATTCACGTCAGCGCGGACCGCTCCCGCGTGCAGATCGTGTCCATCCCCCGTGACACACTGGTCGACATCCCCGCATGCAAGCACCGTGATGGCACCACCAGCGAGCCGACCAGCGACGACATGTTCAACAACGCGATGGTCTACGGCTCGAACGGTGGCGACGATCCGGAGGACATCGCTCCCGGCATCGCCTGCGTGAAGTCAACCGTTGAAAAGCTCTCCGGCATGTCCATCGACGCCTTCATGGTCGTTGATTTCGCGGGCTTTATTAGCATGATCGATGCGCTCGGCGGCGTCTGGTTCAACATCCCCGAGCACATCGAAGATGAGTCCGCCCAGCTCTACATCGACGCGGGCTGTTGGAAGCTGTCGGGCACTCACGCGCTGGCCTACATGCGCTCGCGCAAGGGGCAGGGCGACGGTTCCGACATTTCGCGCATCGGCCGCCAGCAGCAGCTGATTTCCGCGATGCTGCGCGAACTGCAGGAGAAAAACTACGTGACCGATCCCGGCGCGCTCATTAACTTCCTGCAGGCCGCGATTTCCGCCGTGAACGTCTCCGATAACCTGGGTAACGCCAGCTCGGACGCATCCCTGCTCATCAACGTGCTGCAAAAGGTGGATCGCACCAACATCCAGTTCGTCACCATGCCGGTCGAGGAGCCGTCCTGGGATCCGAATCGCCGCATTCCGTCCGATCCGATGGCTCACAACGTGTGGACCGCCCTGAAGAACGATCAGGCGCTGCCCGTGGGTACGACGTTCACGGACGGCAACGGTGCGCAGCTGGTGGTGCCCGATCCGACCGCGACAACGGCACCGTCGACGCCCGACCCGACGCAGGCTCCCACGACCGATCCCAGCTCGCATGAGACCACCACGGATAACACCGAGCAGTCCGCGTCCGTCGCAAACAACGCGGCGAACGAGGAAGCTGCCAAGCAGACAGCCGCCACCTGCCCGCCGAAGGACCAATGAGCAATCCCCCCTCGTTTACGCCCGACCCTCGCCGCCGCCGCCCAGGATCCGATGACGCTCACGTCGTCGGTGAAGAGGTGCGCGGCGGCGCTCCCACTCCCCCGCCCGAGGCGCTCGCGCCGCAGATGTGGAGGATCTCCGACGACGAGGCCGACGCCTCGCGCCCCCTGATGCCGCGCACGCTGGACCAGCCGCAGCGCGACTCTCAGTCGATTTTCCCGCGCCGCACCCCCGCCCAGCGCCCGCCGTCGTTCCAGCCCGCATCGGCTTCCAACCCCCCGTCCTACGCGCCGGGCTCTGGTCGTTCCTCGGGAGCGAATACCTACGCGCCCTCCGGGAATGGGCCTCGTCAGGTGACGATCAATCGCGCCCAGGGCATGCCCGCGCCCGCCGCTCCTCCAGCCCCGTCGGCTCCGGTGAGCGCGCCAAGGCGACGCAAGCGCCGCCACCCGATCTTGAAGACCCTGTGTCTCTTCCTGGTCATCATCCTGGCGTGGGGCGGCTTTCTCATGTGGGATGCCAACACGAATATGGGTCGCGTGAGCGCGCTGTCGGGTGCCGCCGATACGCCCGGCACGACCTACCTGCTGGCTGGCTCGGACTCGCGTGCGGACGGCGCTGTCAAGGACGGTTTCGATGAGTCCGAGCGCGCTGACTCGATCATGCTCGTCAACGTCGCCCCGAACGGCCAGACCGTCGCGCTCTCGATTCCGCGCGACACTTACGCGGAGATCCCGGGCGTCGGCTGGGACAAGATCAACGCCTCCTACGCTTATGGCGGGCCGCAGCTGCTCGTCGAAACCGTCGAGAAGCTGACGGGTCTGACGGTCGATCACTTCGTTCAGATCGGCATGGGTGCCGTGCCCGACATGGTGGACGCCGTCGGCGGCGTCGAGCTGTGCTACGACAACGACGCGGACGACCAGTATTCCGGCCTGAAGTGGACCGCGGGCTGCCACACGGTGGACGGCACGACTGCGCTGCAGTTCTCGCGTATGCGCTACCAGGACCCCGAGGGCGACATCGGCCGCACGAAGCGTCAGCGCCAGGTCATTTCGAAGGTTATTTCCTCGGCGGCCTCGCCCTCAACCCTCATTAATCCCGCGAAGACCCTGCGCGTGGAGCGCGCGGGCTCCAAGTCCTTCACGGTCGACGAAGACTCCTCCGTCGTCACGGTCGCGTCGCTCGTGTGGGCGCTGCGCTCCGCCTCGTCGAATCAGATGATGGGCGTCCCGCCGATCGAGTCGCTGAACTTTACGACGAACGCGGGAGCATCCGCTGTCCTGCTGCGCGATACGACCGCAGACGATTTCTTCGCGAAGCTGCGCGCCGGTACGCTGACGACGTCGGATCTCAACCAGGTCGACGGGATCTAACGCACTGCGCCCAGCATCGCGCTGCCAACGTTCGACGATACAAGCACCGGCCTCGTTTCCTTTGAGGAACGAGGCCGGTGCTCTATCAGCGCCGACAGGTACTCAGGCGCCGGGGACGGTGATCGGGCGAGGACCTGCCTGCCAGCCTTCCCAGGCGGAGGTGAGGATCTCCTCGACCCCGTTGTTGGCCTTCCAGCCGAGGTCGACACCGATCGAGAGCGGGTCACCGATCAGCTTGGGCGGGTCGCCGGCGCGGCGATCCAGCTCCTCAACGGGGAAGTCCCAGCCGATAACGCGGCGTAGGCCGTCGATAATCTCGCGGACGGAGGTGCCCAGGCCGGTCCCCACGTTGTAGGTGTGATGGTCGGGCTGACGCCCCTCGGCCAGCACGTCGAGGGCCGCGATGTGCGCTTCCGCCAGATCCAGGACGTGGATGTAGTCGCGGATGCAGGTGCCGTCGGGAGTGTCGTAGTCAGTGCCGAAGATCTTGGCGCTCTCGCCTCGCTCAACGCGGTCCAGCACCATCGGGATCAGATTCATGACGGCGTCGTCGGCCAGGTCGGGCCACCCGGCACCCGCAACGTTGAAGTAGCGCAGGCCGATCCACTTCAAGTCCCAGGCGCGCTCGCAGTCAGCCATCAGCCATTCGCCGATCAGCTTCGTCTCGCCGTAGGGGTTGATGGGGTGACCGGCCATATCCTCGGTGACCACAGGCAGCTCGGGAGTTCCGTACACTGCGGCCGAGGACGAGAAGATCATCTGGTCGACCCCGGCGTCCTCCATCGCCAGGAGGACGTTGGCCATTCCGCCAATGTTCTGCTGGTAGTACCAGGCGGGGCGTTCGACGGACTCGCCGACCTGCTTGCGTGCGGAGAAGTGGATGACGGCCGTGACGTCCTCGTCCACCATGAGGGTAGACAGCGCCGACCGGGCTTCGTCCAGCGTCACGTCAAGCTTCACGAGCTTGGCGTCGCCGACGCGCGATGCCTTACCACTCGACAGGTCGTCGACGACAACGACGCGATCCCCGCGCTGACGCAGGAGGCGGACAACATGCGCGCCGATGTAGCCGGCGCCGCCACAAACGAGAATGCTCATGGTTCCAGGATACGACGCGCCGACCCCTCAGGGCTACCCGCACGGTGCTTGTGTTTGCGTTGCTTAGCGTGCCTCTGACACGCGTCGAGCGAGCGCCGCGCCCTTCGCACTGGCCACGTCGCGCAGGTCCTTCTGGAAAGAACGCATCTGGGCACGCAGGCCCTCGGCGCGCTCGCCTTCGCCCGCGCCGAGGATCCGTGCGGCGAGCAGGCCCGCGTTGCGTGCACCCGCGATGGAGACGGTCGCGACGGGGACGCCGGCGGGCATCTGGACGATGGAGCCCGCCGTTG
>QFCH01000929.1_pt1 | contig 11992 bp, 8 predicted proteins | sample 5346071 | NCBI WGS metagenome assembly QFCH01 (sample SAMN09062255, study PRJNA434731) | Human gut metagenome, whole genome shotgun sequencing project. | isolation source: stool timepoint B chromium assembly | host: Homo sapiens | collected 2015
TTTGCGAAAGAGCTTGGGTGATTCTGTGCTTAATTATTTCACTGTTCCATTCGCCTGCCTTAAATCGCAGTAGGGGCATATTAGTATTGGACATGATCGAATTGACAAAATCGTCGCGCATTTTTCGATCGGGCTGATTGTGAGTACTATCATCAAGCTCAATAGCTATGAGAGGCTTCATATCATTGGTGCAAATTAGAAAATCTACAGATTTGCCGTTTATTTTCGCGAAAGCTGCTTTCCAACTTTGCCCTTTTATCTCGTGATCCAAAAACATGCTTAAATGAGCCTGAGGTATAATTACACATCCGTTTATTGCTTCGTGTAGAGTTTTATAAAACGATAATTCACTTGGCGTCATTGCGCAAGATTTTTTAATATAAACGTATTCTTTCTTTATTGGGGTTTTAATCGGGCTTGTGTCGCCGTCGGTCCCCTGCCTTGCTTTGATTGCCAGAAAAATAATTGCGGCTACCACTATAAATATAAGCGCTTCCATAAGATTAGTTTATCATATGTTGATAATAAACGCTTACGATTTTTAGGTTTTATCGTTGCGGTGATATAATAAGAGTGATAATTTTATCGGAGATGTTTATGGCTTTTTTAAATTATAATAAAGATGAAAAGTTGGAATTCAATTATAAGAGAGCGTGTGGATTGTGGCTAATTGTAATAGCGGCGATTATTTCAATAGCTACTTTAACAGGAGGAAAGCAAATAATAAATATGCAAGTGTTTAGTATTGGATATGTTATTAGTTTTTTCTCAATCAACATGAATAAAAAGGTGTTGAATAGGCTATCCAATGGCTCTTCGAGTGAATTTCAAAAGAAAGTATCTTTATATGCCGTTATTTTATTATTTATCTTAATGGTTTTGCTGGGCGGACCATTCTTTGCAACTGAAAATTGGAGATTGATTTGGCTGGGAGCACTGATGGCAACTGCGCTGCATTTTTTCCCGTATTATTTTGTGCATGGAAAATCAATGATATATTTAGGTCTTATTTGTGCTATCAATATTTCTGTAGGATATTTTTTTACTGATATCCCATTAGAGGTGATAGCATATATTGACTCGGCAATTAAGCTTGTATTTGGAATATATTTACTATTTTTTTCAAAGCCGTCAAAAAAGACACCTCGAAAATGAGGTGCCTTCATACAACAACGACTGCTAATCACAACAATCGCCCAGTCATAATACTACTTTTTAAGAGATTGCGCAAGCCTCCATTAGATATTGATATAATCTGTTTACGTGTTGCATTTACGTATTTTTTGTTATAGTTCCCTAACAATTTAGATATTGATATAATACAAATTGTGTACCATTTTGGATTACATCAGTTATAGTTCCCTAACAATTTAGATATTGATATAATCTACCATTTTGCCGAACGTACTGCCGATAAGTTATAGTTCCCTAACAATTTAGATATTGATATAATTTTTTTCCTTAAACAAATCAAGCCAACGCTGTTATAGTTCCCTAACAATTTAGATATTGATATAATCTACCATTTTGCCGAACGTACTGCCGATAAGTTATAGTTCCCTAACAATTTAGATATTGATATAATTTTTTTCCTTAAACAAATCAAGCCAACGCTGTTATAGTTCCCTAACAATTTAGATATTGATATAATCTGGCTTATCGCCGTCATCATCTTTAGTAAGTTATAGTTCCCTAACAATTTAGATATTGATATAATTATAATTTTCTTTTAAGTAATCAATGTAGCGTTATAGTTCCCTAACAATTTAGATATTGATATAATAGACAAAGACGATATTATACCCGTAGCTATGTTATAGTTCCCTAACAATTTAGATATTGATATAATTTCAGACAAGGAAAAAGGACACCAATGGACGTTATAGTTCCCTAACAATTTAGATATTGATATAATTGGCGACGAACGAATTAGAACATCCTATGAGTTATAGTTCCCTAACAATTTAGATATTGATATAATCCGTCAAGGTGATTGAAAATTAGATAAAATGTTATAGTTCCCTAACAATTTAGATATTGATATAATAAAGGCATGAAATACAAGCTTCTAAAAGATGTTATAGTTCCCTAACAATTTAGATATTGATATAATTCTAGGATAACTACGTCAAATCTCTCTCTCGTTATAGTTCCCTAACAATTTAGATATTGATATAATAAATACCAAAAATCTTTACAAATAAAAAAGGTTATAGTTCCCTAACAATTTAGATATTGATATAATTTGAATACATTCTTAAACCCTTCTACGAAGGTTATAGTTCCCTAACAATTTAGATATTGATATAATCGTGAGCGTCTTAAGCTTGGCTCTGCGTCGGTTATAGTTCCCTAACAATTTAGATATTGATATAATACTTCCTTAAATCCCCCTCTGTTACGAGGGGGATTTTTGGTTAGAAAAATGCTAATTGCCCAGCTGGAACGGACTTTTCTTGGGTGGTTTTTTCGCCAACAATAACGTGCATGTGTGTAAATTGATGCTCTGTTAAATAAAGCAATCGCACCGAGCCGCTGTCTGGAGCGTGCCTTTTAATTCGCATCATATGTTTTTCTGCAACGTCACGATTTGGACATAGTCGCGTATATATGCTGTATTGGAGCATGTCAAAACCGTCGTCCAATAAGAATTTACGGAACTGTGTGGCGGCCTTGCGCTCTGTTTTGGTATTGGTCGGCAAATCAAAAAATACTGCGACCCTCATAAGTTTGTATGACATCCTTTTTACTGGAGGACGGTTTTTGGTAGAAGAAGCTTATCTGCCTCCTTTGTCTCTATACATTCAATAAAGCTCTCAACTGTTCGCTCAACCGAATGTCTCACGGTAAACTTCTTACCGTTCATTATAACATAATAATTTAATATGTCAATAGCGAGTTGTCTGTCGTGCTTGGTGAGACTGGAATCCGGGTCTCCGGTGTGGTGCGGCGCGACGTTTTCTAAAACGTACATATCAACGACAGCGCGATAAGGTTCGATTAAGTCGTCTGCTAGGTTGAAACTGTTGAGCTCATTGTGGTGAAATAGCCCTTGCGAGGCAACTAGCCCGCGGGCAGCAATATGTCTGGCAATGTGACTTCGCACCATAGCGTAGCCATAGTTTAACGCGGCATTGTGCCAGATTGGCTTGCGGCGTGTGGCGTCGCCCAGTATTTGGTCGAAATAGATTCTGGCAGCAATTGACTCGCGATTGCTGGTGTCGCCCGATTTAACATCGTTAGCTAAAGACCGCAAAGTGGAATCATCTAGTCCGCGAGACCGCAAGACGTCTGCTTGATTTGTGATTTTACTGATAATAATTTGTTGCCATAGTTGCTTTTTTAATGGTTGGCTCATGGATAATTGTTGACGCGAAACTTTGGCTTGGCGCGAATGCTGTGAATATGGTAAAAGTACGCTGGCAGGTAAATGTTTTTCGTCGCATATTACAGTGGTTGTTCCTTTTGTAGCTAATGCTGTCAGCAAATTTGTCGTGATAGTTGATCCGTAATTGTCTAAAATTAAGGCGTCAATATCTTCAATTGGAAGAGTAGATTCCATCTCCTGTGCAATTACTAGTTGATTATCACGCACGCTAAGCCGCGCAGGATTTTCGATAGCTACGACGCGCCAGGCCATTTATAGCCACCTGTAGTTATCGCCGAGTATAGAGATGTCGTAGCGCTCGATTTTAATAGCCAGTCTTGCTGAACATGTAATTCGTTGATCTTTTCCTGATGCGTGCATAGGCAATAGATCTATAGCTGCGTTTGAACTGCCATATTGGATGTAGTAACCTTCGACATTCTTACTTTCGTTTTCAAACTTGATTTTTATATAATCATTTGGGTATAAGCCACATATATATTTAAATGTTTCGTCAATTTCGGAGAGTCCTTTGAGAGTTGGTCTTATTTTTCTTGTGGAGTGTTTCACGGAATGTGTATATATGGGGACGAAAAATGGATATTCTCTTCCGTCGATATTTTTCATATAGACATCAACTCTTACCATACTGTCATTATCAACAAAGCTGCGCTGGTTATTGATATATTTTCCACTATCGTCAGGCTTGGTCGAATATACTTTGATAGTTGAGACTGGAGACAGCTTATTGCCGTTTTTATCAGTCTTCTTGTCATTTTTATATATAGGTTCAGCGAACGCTTTTTCAGGATTGTCATCGCAAGCGTCCAGTCTTTCAAGTAATTTTTTGTATAGCCACTTGTCCGATTCTTTAAGCGTGGAATTTTCGACATCCTTGTGTTTAACTTTTTTGAGCGGCATTCTTACGGTTCGCTGATCACCATCTTTAACTTTTGGTGAGCGAATTGTTTCTTTATGTGCCGAACCAGTCGCTTTACGGCGTGGCATACGTGAGACGAAAATTGGTTTTACGCTCAATCGAAACTCTTCGTCGTAGTTATCAAGACCTCGCAACTCATTCTGCAGAGTCTTGATATCGACATTAAGGGTTCGCTTCATAACTTCTTTGCCGAAACCGTCCCACGGCTGAGGAAAATATTTCGAAGATAGCACAAGCATTGCATTTTTACGACGCTGAGCTTTATTGAACTCGTCTTCATCGATGATTTCTCCGGTGAGTTTATCAGTTTTTTCTTCCATCGTTTTGGCAGCCGCAAGCAGTTCTTTGATCTCGTGACGCTTGGCGTGTAAGTTCGCTTGCATTATAATCTTCTGGTCAATTGCCGCTACAACTGCTGCATCTTTGGCGTGATGTAGAACGTCCTCGCTACGATCTTTAGCCAGACCCCAACGCTTGCGTAGATACGCTGTCGTTGTTCCATTTGGCGCGATTACATGCTGTTTTCCTTTATCTCCTGCAAAGTCAACGTTTTGGTGTAAATAATTCTGAATAAATCGTGTGATGTATCTAGTATCGTTTAAGGCACGCACATTCCAGCTGTCGTTCTTATAATCCTGCAGAAGCAGATTTTGCTTCTTCTTCATTGCATAGCCGTTATATTTGTAATTGATGGCATTTGTGGCTTTATCATCTGTTTTAATATCGCGTGTCTTATATATCGATTCTACTCTGGCGACGAACTCCTTCCAGCGGTTTTCATCTGCGCCAAAATATTCAAATGGAGTTTTATTGCTCTTTTTCTGGTTTTCTTCTGTCAGTACTAGTACTTTATTAGTTATCCCGTCATTATTGGAGCGTGAAAATGGTACGATGTGGTCTATCTGATATGCATTATCGTCTTGTAGCATCGTGTCGAAATCGATTGGTTTTCCAGAATATGGACAAATACCGTTTTGTTCGCGATAGAGCTTAACCTTAATAATTTGCTGACCATTAAAATCGGCGTTTTTATTAAGAGGCACGTTAAGCTCTTTTAGGTGGCTGAGAAGTTGCTTGCCGCCTTTAGTTTTTGGCGATGCTTCATATCCATCGGCGATTATAGATTTAATGTCTTCGTTATATCCTTGATTCTCTTCATTTTCTTTTTTAATTGCGTTGCGCTCTTTGAAGTTTTTTGCCAAGTCGCGAGCAGTTTCGACTTTAATAAAGTAAGGTTTACCGTATTTGCGTTCAATGGCGCGAACGACCTTCAGTGTTTGTGATATGGCACGTTTTACAACAGGATTAGTGATTTGTTCTAGGCTAGCTGATTGTTTCTTGAAGTCATAACCAGCGGCTTCACATGCTTTATCGTAAGTCATACCATTAAGAATATGCGGTGTGATTTTTTGCAAAGCTTTTATTGACAGATGGCAGAATGACCCAAAATTAGTAGCTTTAATTTTGATAATTGCGTTTTTGGCGTCATCAGAAATTGGCAATGCATTTAATTTGGCTTTAATTCCTTCATCAGATTTTTGTGTAGTGAGAACATAAGCGATTTGATTGATCGTTGATTCGTTGTCAATTTTTGCCCAATCTTCTGGTAGATTTTTCAGTGCCGTTTTAATATCATAGTAGGCTTTTAAGCCGCCGAATGCATTTCCCTCTCCGAATTCATCGCCGTCCTTTTTCTTTCCGTGCGTATATTTTGGAACGTAATCTTCACTAATTCCCGCAATGCTACGCACTTTTTTATACGTTAGGCTTTTTTGATTTCTGGCGGCTTCTATAACTTTATTTATCTGATCTGAAGATAATCTTATCTCTAGATTTTCTCGCTTTGCCTGGCGCTTGCTGGCGTCACGAGGTATGAATACTAGATGCGATAAGTCGCTTGCCAAGCGAAAAATTTCGAAGCTGTAGCTAGCTCTTGGTGTTCGTTTTTCATTTTCTTCAAACGTACAATTCCCGACCATTTTTTTAATCAGCTCTTCAGTCATAAATGGGCGCTGGTACATAATTGCTGATATATTTACGACATTTTTGTCATCGTCCAAGCCGTAAAGCATTTCATTGATCGCTGTATCGGAAACATTTTTTAAGGCATATCTTTTCTGGACCTCAATGATCTTTTCTAATTCGTGCAAAAAATCACCACGAGAAAAACTATTAGTGTAATCGTCACGCTTATTACGTTTATGCGACGCAAAGTTTTCATCGCGACTTAGAGCTTCGCCGACAGTTTTATATCCGTTCTCGGCGAGGAACTTTTCATTAGTCTTCAAGGCTTTTGATACGCGACCGCCTTCTTTTTCCGACTCTTCCTCGACTTTACGATTCGACTTAAATCCGCGTCGTTTGGCGATTTGGTACATGACCTTGAGCAGTTCCTCTGGAGATAATTCTTCGGTGAGCGCTTTTGAACGGAGAGCATATACGTCTAATTTGTTAAATTCGGATTTATCACTTAAGACTTCTTCGATTCGATCTCTGGTGAGAATATTTTGGTCAATAAAGAATTGCTTCAAATTATTCAAACGTTGACGTCGTCGTTTTAAGCGACGGCGAGCTGACCGTGCATCGCGGCGAGGTTTGGCAAGCGAATCTCCGTTTTGTGGATCTTCTGGTTTTTCAAAAATGCGCACCCCTAAATCATGGATGCGCTCTTTATCTAAGTCCAATACTGCCCAGCCGATTGAAGATGTCCCGATGTCTAAACCTAGTGAATATTTTTTTGGTGAATATGAATATTTTTGAGTCATGATGGTCCTTTTTGTGAGATAATTTAATGCAATTATACAACCAAAATAGAATATTTGAAAGCGTAAATACTTTACTCATAAAAAAGATAATCCGCTCAACGAGTGAGCGGATTAGTGCTTTGCTCCAGTATTTCATATACTTTACAGCGGATTTTTACCGCCAGATTATTATAGAAACCTAGAACAATTTAGATATTGATACAATCCTTACTTAAGGGACTGTAACTACAGTGTACCCCACTTAATATTATTGTGCAAGTATTATTTTGGTCATATTCTGCCAGCTGAGCGGCACTGGCACGGTTACCACCGCTGTTGACATTCTGGTTGGCAAATCTAGTGTTGTTGTATTGAATACCTTTTATTTAGAGACGTTATCTTCTATTTCTTCAGGGTGTATGGGTTCGTCCTCGCTGAATCTGTGGAGTGTGTAATGTGGCTGTTCTCGTCATTGACATCTTGAGGATTGTTTGGTATACTAGAGTTGTCAATCGACTGGTCAAGCGCATCTGCGCTAATAGCGGAACTATCGAGTCCGCGCCCAGTCGATTTTCTTATGCCTGAAATATCATAAGCTAACACATTGCCTTCATTGACATTCCTGACCTTGTGCTATATTAGCACCATCAGAGCTCCGACCGGCGGAAACTGGCGTGCCGCCGACATAGCTATCGCTATTGGTGGATGATGGAACAACATTTGCGCCCCCATCCGAAGCTCTCGAAATCTCTTCTCGTTGTTGGGAGAGATTTTTTTATTTCTCCTTCTCTTCTTGGTGAAATGTTCTTTAAGCTTATATTCCCATTAAAATCAGCTATTGTAGCCGTATTGTATCTGCCAGTCTCGCCTGGGCTAGCACTAGGTGTAACATCTGCCGATTCCATGGAGGTTGTAATGCGGCTGGTCTCGTCATTGATATTTTGAAGACTATTTGTCATACTATCCATATGAGAATCCCCTAGATGGTGTAACTCAGTTGACGGGCTCGTCCCTGCTGGCTCCATGGGGGATTTTCTTGTTGTGGCGTGATCATTCTCATCATTGACATTCTGGACTTCTTGTGCTATATTTTCACCAGAAAAGTCACCCAGTCCCCGTTCGGCTTGTCCACGGGGCGCACCATTAAGGTCACCTGGGTGGCTTTTTTCTTGGCTTCACACATTACCTTCATAAAGAGTATTTCGCCCTGTTGTCTGTCTTCTAAGAAATTTATAGGCTATTGATCATTGACGTTTTGAGGATTGTTTGCTATAGTGGAGTCATCAATATCCCCTCCCTTTAAGAGGTTCATCCTCTGAGGGGATGTTTCCAGAAGAATCCCCACTTAAATCCCGGTAATGGGATTCGGGGATTTTTTCTGTATTATCTGGCTATAATTCCCCAACAATCTAAATACCGATATTCCCTAAGAGCCGCGTTTTACCTTTACCTCTGGCGCCCTAGAGGTGATATAATTACTATAATATGCATGCGTCCGCGGTCCAATCTATAACCATAAAAGTGAGCGAAGTTGATTCTGCTTTGCTTAATGACGCGGATGAGCTGCAGAAAATGTTAAGAAATGTTACGGAATTGGCGGGCTTACATCGTCTGGAATCGGTAATGCATCAGTTTTCCCCGCAAGGAATCAGCGCCGCCCTGCTTTTGTCGGAGTCGCACATCGCGATTCATACGTGGCCAGAAAGCGGCGTGGCGTATATAGCGATGACAACTTGTAAAATGCTGGATGATGATAAATTGCAACAAATAAAAGGGTTGATTGCACGGGTGTTGGGTGTGAAAAACATAATTATGAAAGAAATGGCATTGTAATATGAAACGAACCAAGGCGCGACTTAAAATCAACCAGATATTGACTGGTAAGAAGACGAATCTGCGAGTTGTCGGCTGTTTGCTTTTTCGCGAATGGGATAAGAAAGATAAGCGATTTTACTACTGGGAAGAGTGGGAGATTACAGGGTTGGCTGATTATGATAGCTGGGTGGAGTATGATCACAGCGATCAAACCGTTTCTCTGTATGAGCCGATTCGTTTTACTCAGACAATTGATCCAACACAATTGAAGAAAGGTCAATCATTCACCGTTTCTGAACAGGACGGCAAGGACCACGTTGTGGTGGTTGACGAGGTTGGAATTGGTGAAATTATGAATATCAAGGGCAAAAACACGTATCAAGTTTTCCCGAAAGAACTGATGGCGTACGCTACTTTGGGGGACACTGGCGCGCCAAAAAACCGTCAGTTGATCACGATTGAGAAGTATAATAATCGCGAATACGACGCCTATCGCAAGGTTCAGTTGAGCGACAAAGAGCAAAAGGAAATGTTCGGCAGGACCATTAAACCGATTGACTGGACGACGATTATAGTCATTGTCATATTTATCGCCATTATTTTGTTTGCGTTCATCTTCGACAACAATTCTGACAGCAGTAATGGCGGAGGTCACGGCGGATCGCGCAGTGTTTACGGCGGCAGCAGCGGCGGTCTTGGTAAATAAAAGGAGTTATAATGTCACGATCAAGTACGAAAAAACGGGAGCAAATTGCTTTATTTGCAGCGGCAATTTTGGTAGCAATTGGCGGAATTATTTACGAGCTGATTTTAGGCGCGGCTGCGTCATATCTGGTGGGCGATTCGATTTTGAGCTTTAGTCTGGCAACTGGCGTGACGCTGTTCGGTATGGGAATTGGCTCGCTGCTGGTCAATTACATCAAGCTTCATCCAGCGACCAGCTTCGCAACGAACGAAATTATTCTGGGGCTAATTGGTGGAAATTCGGTGATGCTGATGTATTTGGGATTCGTTTTTACGCGTTCGCATTGGCTAATTTTTGCTGTCATAAGTTTGGCAATTGGTATTTGTATCGGGCTGGAAATTCCGCTTTTAATGAAGATGTTTCAGGAGTTCGGGCGCAAGTCTTCGGTGAAATTATTTAGCAAGATTTTAGCGCTCGATTATTTTGGGGCGTTAATTGCGTCGCTATTATTCCCGCTCGTTATGCTTCCGTATCTTGGCTTTGATGCGCAGCGCGTACCTGGTGGCGGCGCTGAATATTGGCGTTGCGGTTCTGATTCTTAAGCAAATGAAAGCGTCGAAAATCGTGATGACAATTAGCGTTATTGCAACAATGTTGCTTTTGGGGTTCTTCATTTTTGCGACGGAAATTGAGCACGGAATCGACAAGCGAACGTACAAAGATCCGGTGATGTGGCAGCAGCAGACGCCGTATCAGAAAATTGTCCTGACGAGATATAAGAATGACACCAGGTTGTTTTTGAATCGCAATCTGCAGTTTTCCAGCCTTGACGAAGCGCGTTATCACGAAACGCTGTCGCTTCCGCTCTGTCTTCAGTCGCCAATCCGAACGCGTGCTGATTATGGGCGGCGGCGACGGCCTTCTGGCTCGGGACGTTTTGAAATATCCCAGCGTTGAGCATATTACGCTGGTTGATATCGATGAGGTGATGACTAATCTGGCGAAAACTAACCATCTTCTCACCGATATAAATCAGCGCTCGTCTGCACGATCCGCGCGTTTCCATTGTCAATCAAGACGCTTTCCAATTCGCCTTCTCTACCAAGGATAAATATGACGTTGTGCTGATTGATCTGGTGGATCCGTCGAATGAAAAATTAGCCAAGCTGTATTCCGAGCAATTATATCGTCAAATCGGTAATATTTTAACGGAGCGTGGGGTTATGGTGACGCAGGCGACGTCATCATTTTTCTCTCCGCATGCTTTTTATATGGTGGCAAATACCGTCAAATCATCTCATCCAGAGCGATATGTGACGGCGTTTTCGGTCAATGTGCCGTCATTTGGCGAGTGGGGTTTTGTGATGTCTACGCCGCGAGTCGAGGTTGTGGCTAGTCAGCCATTACCGAAAAACCTACGATATCAAAACCAGAAACTACTCACCTTTCTGACTAAACAAAACGCCGTATCGGTGCCATCTGGACCGACTTCTACGTTGGTTTCTCCGCGAATTACCGATGTTTACAATTCCGATATGCGCCAGTGGCGATACGAATAGTTTTTAGGCGGCGGTAGTGCTCTTTTTCCGTCGGCGGCGTCGTCTTTTTGGCGTGGCTGAAGCTAGCGGTGTAACTGTGTTGATTGCAGTTTCTGTAGGTGTATTATCGTTGCCGCGAATTTGCAAAACAACTTCGCCGTCGTTTGCTGCGGGTTGCGACTTTTTCGGTTGGCTATTGACCGCTGGAGCGTTGTTTACGGGCTGCGACTGAGGTTTGGCGGGTTGCTTTTTTTGATTGCGAACAGGCTTTATTGCGGCGTCAATTTCTTTCTCAACATCTTCCCTGTTTCGCGAATACATGCGACGCGAGTGCTCAATAATGTGTGGCGTGTTGTCAGCTTGGCTTGGCGGAAGTTCCAATGTGCGAGCAGAAAACGCCGGAGTTTTTTCGCCACCGATAACCATATTGACAACAAAATTACGATTATGCATTTGAAGTAGGTCGATTGCTTCAAAGTTCGGCTCGAATTGCTTGGCAAGAATCGGTGCATCGTCAGCAGAAACTCGGAAAGAAATCATGGTGCCGACGTTTCCGAAAACCGCATCGCGAACTGTGTCGCTCATCTGGGAAATGTACTGGTTGGCAACGGTCAAGTTAAGTCCATATTTTCGAGCCTCAGATAGAATAGTCGCAAACGAATCGGTGGCGAAGTTCTGGAACTCGTCGACGTAAAGATAGAATGGGCGGCGGTCGCGGACGTCAGGAATGTCGCTTCGAGACATGGCGGCAAGCTGGATTTTTGTGACCAAAAACGAACCGAGGATGGCGGCATTATCTTCACCGATAAGGCCCTTGGACAGATTGACAATTAGAATCTTTCCTTCGTCCATAATTTGGCGAATATTGAACGTAGATTTCGGCTGTCCGATGATGTTGCGGAT
>QFCH01002103.1_pt1 | contig 11962 bp, 8 predicted proteins | sample 5346071 | NCBI WGS metagenome assembly QFCH01 (sample SAMN09062255, study PRJNA434731) | Human gut metagenome, whole genome shotgun sequencing project. | isolation source: stool timepoint B chromium assembly | host: Homo sapiens | collected 2015
CCAGGCACCATCAGCATCTCCGTATCAGGCAAGGTTACATAGCAGACCCATGGCTCCTCGTGAAATTCCAGACCCACCCCGTGGCCGCCGATATCAGGGACAATGGTATAGCCATTTTTCAGGGCGTGTTCGTGGACTGCGTGTCCCATGTCTCCAAGGCAGGTCCATGGCTTCACCATGGAAATACCGATTTCAACACATTCTTTTGTGACATCCACCAAACGTCTGGCTTCATCGGATACCTGGCCGATACAAAACATTCTGGAAGCATCGGAATAATAGCCATTGTAGATGGTGGATACATCTACATTAATAATATCCCCTTCCTGAAGAATATCTGTTTCGGAAGGAATGCCGTGGCATACCTGGTCGTTGACCGAGGTGCACACACTTTTAGGAAAACCATCGAAGCCTAACGGGGCCGGGATACCGCCCAGCTGGGTTGTTTTTTCGTAAACCATACGGTCAATTTCTTCGGTGGAAATGCCGGCATGGATATTTTGGGCGACATAATCCAGAACCGCGTTATTGATTTTACAGCTTTCTTTGATTTTTTCGATCTGTTTGGCAGTTTTAATCAGTTCTCTGGAAGGGACAATATAACCCTTGTCTGCAAATTCCTGCAGCTTTTCGTCAAATGCCATGTGGCATTTCTTGTACTTTTTCTGGCTTCCGCACCAGCACGGATCATTGCGTTCAATTTTGTGATTCATCTATTTCCCTGACTTTCTGTTAAAGTATATGGTGACTGAGAAAGCGTTAATGGCCTTCGATCACATTCATATGATAGCACATGTTTTGAAGAATGGATACACTATTTTTAATAGCTGTATTTTATAAAGTCATAAAATTTATTAAATATGGGTATAGACAAATGGGAAACAATCGTATATACTATCTGATGTTAGTTTGAACTAATTAACGAGTTCTTAAAGTAGGCTGTCTTTGCGGAAAACAGGCTAAAAATAGATAGGATAGATAAAATTTTTTTTAAACATGGGTTAGCTATTTCTAACTTTTGAACCACAAAAGACATCGTACAAATAAGAATGAATATTAAGTTGAAAGGGGCACTTTAATGAAAACAAATCCTTTAAGAATCATCTGGATCATGTTGGGAACAATCAGCATGGCATTGGGCTGTATCGGTGTCATTCTTCCGGTTTTGCCGACCACACCGTTTCTGCTTTTAGCATCATTTTGCCTGGCCAGGGGATCCAAGCGGTTTCATGGATGGTTTATGGGAACCAGATTGTATAAAAAACATCTGGACAGTTTTGTCAGAAACCGGTCAATGACGCTTAAAACAAAGATGATGATTCTTCTCCCGGTATCGGTCATACTGTTCATTGCATTTTTGATGATGGATAATGTGGTGGGCCGGACGGCAATTATTTTTGTCTTCTTTTTCAAGTATTACTATTTTTTAAAACATATCAGGACCATACCTGTAGAACTGGAGGAGGCCAATGATTAAGAAACGATTACTGGATTTGTTGAAAGACTCTAAAAAATATATTGTTTACCATGTGCTGTGGCAGTGGTGTGCCATGCTGGCCAACATGGCGGCTGTTGGTGCGGTCGGTATGCTGCTTGGCCATATTTTGGAAGGACATCTTGAGTTAAAGGATGTGGGACTGACGGCTGGGGTTGTGATCGGAGCGGTGATTGTCCGTTTTGTATGTGATCAGCAGACAGCGAAGGCTGCTTATAAGGCCAGTTCGGATGTGAAGCGCATTCTGCGGACCCGGATTTATGAAAAACTGCTGAAACTTGGACCGTCTTATCATGAAAAGGCGGCGACATCAGAAATTGTTCAGGTCAGTGTGGAAGGAATTGAACAGCTGGAAATTTATTTTGGAAGCTACCTTCCTCAGTTGTTCTACAGTCTGCTTGCACCGATGACCTTGTTTGCTGTGCTGTCTTTTGTCAGTCTGAAAGCCAGTGGGATTTTGCTGATTTGTGTGCCTTTGATTCCTGTTTCCATTGTGGCTGTGCAGAAATTTGCAAAACGTCTGCTTCATAAGTACTGGGGAATTTATACAGAGCTGGGAGACAGCTTTCTGGAAAATCTTCAGGGGCTGACAACTTTGAAAATTTATCAGTCCGATGAGATGAAGTCCCAGGAAATGGACAGGGAGGCTGAACGTTTCAGAAAAGTTACCATGAAGGTGCTGACGATGCAGTTAAATTCCATCAGTGTGATGGATCTGGTAGCCTATGGCGGGGCGGCTGTCGGTATGGCCGTAACTGTCAGCGAATATCTGTCGGGGCAGATAAACTTTGCCGGCGCTTTTGCACTTATTTTGCTGGCTTCTGAGTTCTTTATCCCTTTACGGCTGTTGGGATCATTTTTCCATATCGCTATGAACGGTATGGCGGCCAGTGATAAAATATTCAAAATTCTGGATATGGAGGAACCGGCAGACGGAACCCTAAATGTTGGGGAAAATGTAGAGATTTCTCTGGAAAATGTAGGTTTTTGTTATACACCAAGGCGAAAGATTTTAGACGATATTTCCATGACTATCCCACAGGGTACTCTGGTGGCGCTGGTGGGAAAATCCGGCTGCGGCAAAAGTACCATTGCATCCCTGCTGACCGGAAGAAATAAAGGTTATACCGGTAATATTCAAATTGGAGGTGTCTGTCTGTCAGACATACGGACAGAAAATTTGATGAAAAATGTGACTTTGGTGAATCATAACAGTTATCTTTTTAAAGGAACCGTTGCCCAGAATCTGAGAATGGGTAAACCAGAGGCCACGGATGAGGAACTTGAACATGTCCTGCGAGAGGTGAATCTGTGGGCGTTTTTTTCGGGCCTTGCCGGATTGGAGACCACACTTACGGAGCGGGCTTCCAATTTGTCCGGCGGACAGTGTCAGCGTCTGGCTATGGCCAGAGCACTGCTCCATGATACACCGGTGTATATTCTGGATGAAGCAACATCGAATATTGATGTGGAAAGCGAAGAGCAGATTATGGAAGTTGTAAGGAAACTGGCCAGAGAAAAAACAGTGATTCTTATTTCCCATCGTTTAGCTAATGTTGTCGACGCAGATCAGATTTATGTGATGGATCAGGGACATATTGTGGGACAGGGGACGCATGAACAGCTGATGGCTGCAGAGGGGATTTACAGAGAACTGTACACGGCGCAGCGGTACCTGGAAAATTATGCAGTATCGACTAAAGCAGTCAAAGGAGGTCAGGTACAATGAAACGAAGAAGCGGTATTCAAATTATGGGAAAATTAATCGGGCTGGTGGCTCCACTGATGCATGTGATGGCTGGTGCGGTTATATTAGGTGTTGTCGGCTATTTGTGCGCGATCTTTCTGACTATTTTTGCAGCGCAGGGAATTTTGAAAATCCTTCCACCGGCGTTGGCCGGCAATGCCGATTTCTCTGGGGTGTCGTTGGGTACACTGATGACAGTGATGTTAATCTGTGCTGTTGCCAGGGGGCTCCTTCATTACGGAGAGCAGGCCTGCAACCATTATATTGCCTTTAAACTGCTGGCAATGATTCGCCATAAGGTATTTACGGCATTGAGAGGGCTTGCACCGGCGAAGCTGGAAGGTCGGGATAAGGGAAATCTTATTTCCATTATCACAAGTGATATTGAGCTTTTGGAAGTTTTTTATGCGCATACGATTTCTCCGATTTGTATTGCATTTTTGACTGAACTTATCATGGTATTTTTTATTGGCTCTATAAATTTCTGGGCAGGTTTGTTTGCACTGACTGCCTATGTGATTGTGGGCGTTGGACTTCCCCTGTGGAATTCGAGACGGACAAAAAATATAGGGATGGCATACAGAGAAGAATTTGGCCAGCTTAACAGTTTTGTATTGGACAGTCTTCGTGGAATATCCGAGACGATCCGTTACGGACAGGGGGAACAAAGAAAACGTGAGATGGTGGAAAAAACACAGCAATTATCGGCAAAGGAGAAACGGCTGAAAGAAATTGCCGGTACGTCCAGAGCGGTTACAGATATGGTGATTATGCTTTCATCGTTTGGTATGTTATTTTTAATGGTTGCGCTTTATCAAAATAACAGTGGGAATTTTGGAGAAATTTTTATCTGTACTGTGGCCATGATGGGCTCCTTTGGCCCTGTGGCGGCTTTATCCAGCTTGTCCAATAACCTGAATCAGACGCTGGCCAGCGGTGAGCGTGTGCTGTCTATTCTGGAAGAAGTTGGTCAGACCAGTGAAATTACTGACGGAGCGGATATTGCCTTTAACGGTGCCCGATGCGATGATGTGACCTTTGGCTACGACGATGAGGTAATCTTAAACCACTGCAGTGCGGCCTTTGAAAAGGGAAAAATTACCGGTATTCATGGACGCAGCGGTTCTGGTAAATCCACTTTGCTGAAGCTGCTTATGCGTTTTTGGGATGTAGATTCGGGAAGGGTGCTTTTGTCTGAAAGAGATGTGCGTGAAATTAATACAACCAATTTAAGAGATCAGGAAAGCTATGTGACGCAGGAAACTTATCTGTTTAATGATACAATTGAGGCGAATATTGCCGTAGCAAAGCCGGGTGCTTCCATGGAGGAAATTGTGGAGGCTGCAAAAAAAGCCTCTTTAGATGAATTTATTCAGTCTTTGCCCAATGGGTATCAAACGAAAACAGGAGAATTGGGCGATCTTTTGTCCGGCGGAGAACGGCAGCGCATCGGGATGGCCAGAGCCTTTTTGCACGATGCCCCGCTCATGCTTCTGGATGAGCCTACAAGTAACCTGGACAGTCTCAATGAAGGTATCATTCTTAAATCTCTGAAGGAATCCGCAAAGGATCGGACGGTTATCCTTGTATCTCACAGAAGATCTACAATGAATATAACGGATTGTATATTTGAGATGGATACAGCAAGACAGTCGTAAAAAATTTTTCTGTTTTATAACGGTACAATGTTTTATACTGATGTTATCTGGATAGGGAAACATGGGAGTTACACAATAAATTTGTAGTGTCTCCCATGTTATTGTTGAATGTCATATCAAGGCTCATTCAATCGTGGTAAATTCGTGGTAAAATGAGCTGTTACCTTTGCGTAAAGGTTTCTTTTAAATGTTTTTTTATGGCGGCAAAGCTTTCACTGCTGATCACATGCTCGATTCGGCAGGCGTCCTCGGAAGCTACCGTGGGATCAACCCCGAGAGTGGTCAGCCAGCCGGACAGAATGGTGTGGCGTTCGTAAATGGTATCGGCAATCTGTTTTCCGCTGTCTGTTAAGGCAATGTGCCCGGCATCGTCTACCGTAATGTAACCGTTCTGACGAAGATTTTTCATGGCAACACTGACGCTTGGTTTGGAAAATTCCAGTTCATTGGCAATATCGATGGAGCGTACATAGGGCTGCCTTTTGCTGAGAACAAGAATGGTTTCCAGATAGTTTTCTGCAGATTCGTGAATTTTCAAATAAATATCCCCCTGTTCGATCTAAAGTAGCGGTAAATCACTCATTTCATATAGGATAACATAAAGTCATCAGATTTTCAATTTAATGTAAAATAATGTTGACAAAGAAGTTAGATAGTGCTAACCTGAACGTAGAAATCAGAGGCCGGCCAACATCGCATAAGCCTGACCGGATTGCGATGCAATGCTGGGGCGTATCGGCAGACGATTTCACACCGGCTGCCATATAATTTTTGAGACCATTAAAGGAGGGCGATGTTATGGTTCAGTTTTTTGTTTCCAATTTGTCGACAATGATTGTATTGCTTATTCTGGCCGTCCTTATGGGGCTGGTCATCAGAAGCATTTATCGTAATAAAAAACGCGGCAAATCCTGCGGGGGCTGTTCCGGATGCTGCAGCTCTTGTCCGGGCGGCGGCTGTCATGCAGGCGGACGTTAGAATGGCTCGTTAAGATGCTTCTTTAAAATGCTTCGTTGTATATAAAATGAGTTTTTTCGCCGGACCCCTGAATCCATGGGGTCCGGCCTTTGATTTGGCTCTGAGCCGTGCAGCCCGGAGCCCTTAAGCCGGGGACAGGTTATGGAATGGTTTAAAAAAATCTAAAATCTTGTCGATTTTCTTGTAAACAGGACTTTTGTTCGATATACTATAAAAGAACTTTGTTTATCGATAGAAAAGGGGATTCTATGAGAAAAATTTATCTGAATGATCAATGGACTTTTTATAAATCATGGAATGATGCCTGTTTAAAAACTTCATTGGATGTTGAGGGAGAAAAGGTGCGTCTGCCGCACACCAACGTCTGTTTATCATATAATTATTGTAACGCGGAGGACTATCAGGGGGTATGCGGTTATGTCCGTATGCTCACACTGCCTCAGGATTTTAAAGGGCACCGTCTGCTTCTGACTTTTGAAGGCGTTGCTCATTTTGCTCAGGTTTTTATAAATGGCCGCAAGGCAGGAGCGCATATGGGCGGATATACGGCATTTACACTGGATATATCATCTTATGTCAACTATGGCCGGGAAAACCGGATCGCCGTTCGGGTGGACAGCCGGGAAGCGCTGAATATACCGCCTTTTGGCACGTCTGCCGATGATATGACCTTTGGAGGAATTTACCGGGATGTTTATCTTCAGGTTAAAGGAGACCGGGGAATTGATGATGTTTTTCTTCGAACGAAAAATATTTATGACAGTAACGGTGATCTTACCGGGCAGGCCCTGCTTTCCTGCAGAATCCGTCTGTTTGCTTTGGAAAATGCTGATGGGGATCCGGCTGCTTTTTGGAAGGACTGGCTTGTGCAGGTCTATGTTTTTGATCAGGAGGACAACTGTATCGGTCGGATGACACAGGATGTGGAGCGGGGACGGCTATGTCCCAGGCTCAGACTGTCCGATATTCGTTACTGGGATACAGGACATCCCAACCTGTATACCGCAGAGATTTTGCTTCGCCGGCCGGATGGGATGATCGGGGATGCCAGAACGCTGCGTTTTGGATTCAGGGATGTAGAATTTAAGCAGGGCGGCTTTTATCTGAATCGTCAAAAGGTAAGGCTGGTAGGGCTTGGCCGTCACCAAAGCTTTCCGTATGTGGGTTATGCCATGCCGGCATCCATGCAGAAGCTGGATGCGGATATTTTGAAAAATGAGCTGGGTGTGAATGCTGTAAGGACTTCCCATTGTCCGCAGTCCCGGCATTTTGTTGATCGTTGTGACGAGCTGGGGCTGCTTGTTTTCACCGAAATTCCCGGATGGGGGACAGCGGGAGACAAGCGACGGCAAAATATGATCTGCCGGAATGTGCGGGAAATGATAACCCAGTATCGTAATCACCCTTCAGTTATTTTGTGGGGGATCGGGGCAGATGCATGGGAAGAAAATGACAGTTTGCGCCGCAGAACCAATGCGCTGGCCCTTAAATTGGATCCGTCCAGAACAACGGCAGATCTGGCAGGGGCAAAGGTGGTGACAGCCTGCGACGGTTATCCCTATCCCTCTAAAAACTTTGATCCTCAGTGGTCCAGGATCAATCATGCGCTGCGTCATGCCAGCACCTTAGATGCGATATTTGCAGACTGGGGCGTGGGTGCGGGTTTTTGCGGGGATATGTTTGACTATAATTCCCGGAGCGATTTTGGAAGTGGGGACGGTATCTGTTATCACGGGGTTTTGGATATGTTCAGGAATCCCAAACCGGCTGCTGCGGTTTATAAAAGCCAACATTTTGGGGCTCTTGTATGTCAGGTGGCACCATCCATGGCTGTGGGCGACGGTCCAGGCGGACAGCGGGGACGGCTATGGATATTTACAAATGCAGATAAGGTACATGTGTACAAAAATGATGTGTATATGAACACATTTGAACCGGATCGGGAAAATTTTCCACATCTGCCGCATCCACCGGTCTGCATCGATGATTGGATCGGCGATCAGCTTGTGACCAGGGAAGGGATGAACCGGGGGCGGGCTGCTTTCGTAAAGGAAGTGCTTCTGGCTGCAGCAGATTGCAGACCAGATACCTTTACCGGTAAATATTCGTTAAAAATTGCCAGAAAGATGGGGCTTCATCATCTGACAAGAGAAGATTTTTTCCGGCTTTATGAAAAATATATCATTGGCAGGGATCCCCAGGGGACGGTTTATCGGTTTGAAGCCTGCAGGCGCCTGCCGGACGGTGGGGAAGAAAAGCTGTCTGTGCTTCGGGGCCCGGTGCGCAGCGTGAGGCTGGAAGTAACCTGCGACCATACACAGCTGGTGGAAGGACACAGCTATGATGTTGCCAGGATCAGTATACAGGCTGTGGGCGATGGGGGTGAGGTGCTGCCCTATTTTAATGAACCGGTCCGTATCATTGCCTGGGGGGATATCCGGGTGATCGGTCCCCATACCATCAGTCTTAAAGGCGGCATGGGTGCAGTTTACATAAAAACAACAGGCCACCGTACCTTTGGCGGTACAGGTCGGGTCCTGCTGTGTACGGAACAGACACAGTCAGCGGCCGTTGACTTTGCCATTCGCTGGGAAAAGCGGCGTCGACAAAAAATATAAAAATATATGGTGGAATAAATAAAAAAATATTTAAATAGTTGCCATAATACTGTCAAATCTGATAAAATAGTAGTCAGGTTGAAGCATTTTGTGGATACTTATGTAAAAAAATTTTGGACTAATGGTTTGCACATGTCCCTTTTTACGGCAGGACTCGGGTCTGTCCAGGGACAGAAAGGAGAAGGTATGATTGATTTAAAAGGAAAGCCCTTTTATCTGGATGATGAGGATATCCAATGGGTGGAAGAAACGATAAAGGGAATGAGTCTGGAGGAAAAGATTGGCCAGCTGTTTTGCCCTGTAGGTTTTACAACCGATAAGGCTGTGCTTAAACAGCTGTTGGACAAACATATTTCCGGAATTATGTACCGCAGCGGCCCCGCGGCAGAGATTCAGGAAACTCAGCGCTGGCTCCAGGAAAATTCTAAAATTCCGCTGCTGCTGCCAGCGAATCTGGAAGCCGGCGGTATCGGTTCCGTGGCGGAAGGAACAAACTTTGGAAAACCCCTTCAGGCTGCGGCTACAGATGATGAGACAGAAGGCTATCATCTTGGGCTGATTTCCTGTAAGGAGGGTGCTGCTGCGGGAATTAACTGGAGTTTTGCGCCGATTGTAGATATTGATTATAACTGGCGTAATCCGATCACAAACCTGAGAACCTTTGGAAGCGATCCCCACAGGGTTTTAAGATTTGCATCCGGATACCTTAAAGGCGCCGCAGAAGCCGGTGTTGCGGTATCCATTAAACATTTCCCGGGCGATGGAACGGATGAACGTGACCAGCATCTTCACACCACGACAAACGCTTTATCTGCAGATGCGTGGATGGATTCTTATGGAATGATTTATAAAGGCCTGATCGATCAGGGGGCTCAGACAGTGATGGTTGGCCATATTGCGCAGCCTGCATGGGTTAAACGGCTGAATCCTGAGCTTAGCGGTGAGGCACTTTACCGTCCTGCAACACAGTCCAGGGAACTTGTGACTGGACTTTTAAGAGAAAAACTGGGCTTTAACGGTATGATTGTGACTGATGCTACACCAATGCTGGGTTATACCTGTGCCATGGAAAGAGCGAAGGCTGTGCCTTATACAATCGCTATTGGCTGTGATATGTTCCTGTTCAATAAGAGCTTTGATGAGGATTATCAGTTTATGATGGACGGTTATAAAAACGGTGTCATTACCGAGGAACGTCTTCATGAGGCACTGACAAGAATTCTGGCTCTTAAAGCGTCCTTAAAGCTTCACAAAAAACAGAAGCAGGGAACGCTTGTCCCAGGGCCTGAGGCATTGAAGGAGCTGAGAAATCCTCAGTTTGTTCAGTGGGCAAAAGACTGTGCAGATAAATCCGTAACACTTGTAAAGGATACACAGAACCTTTTGCCTGTGACTCCTGAAAAATATCCCCGTGTGGCACTTTTTACATCCGAGGGCGGCGGCTATTTCGGAGAGACAACAGGACTTCACGAGAAACTGAAAAAAGAGCTGGAAGGCCGGGGATTTACGGTTCTTGATCCACCAGAGGGCGGTTATATTTCTGACCAGCCGATCACGGTTAAAGGTTTTAAGGAAAATTATGATCTGGCATTGTATGCCTTCGACTTCCCGACAGCATCCAATAACACCGTTGTCCGTCTTTCCTGGAAGGGCGGTCTTGGCGGCAGCAACACACCATGGTTTTCTGCAGAGATTCCGACAATGGCTGTCAGCTTTGCAAACCCCTACCATCTGATTGATGTTCCGGAAATCCGTACATTTATCAACGCCTATACAGACAGTGAGTTTGTGATTTCAGCGGTTGCAGATAAAATCACAGGCAAAAGCCCGTTTAAGGGCAAGAGCCCTGTAGATCCTTTCTGTGGACGGGAAGATACCAGATTTTAAGCGTATAATAATAGCATAGCGTTTTGACCGGTCTTGGCATATGCCTGAAGATTGGCTGGAAGAATACCCCTTTCTGTGATATGATATTCACGATATTACAATTCGCAGAAAGGGGTATTTTCATGGAAAATACATCCGTAAAGAAAAAAGAAAAGTCGGGACAACAGCCATTGAAACATATATGTATGGGGATTTTGGCCCATGTGGATGCCGGGAAAACCACACTGGCGGAAAGCATTTTATATCTTACAGGAAGCATTAAAAAGCCGGGCAGAGTGGATCACCAGGATGCATTTTTGGATACAGACAGTCTGGAACGTGAGCGGGGAATTACCATTTTTTCCAAACAGGCGGTCTTTGAAATGGGGGACTGGGCGGTGACCCTTTTGGATACCCCGGGACATGTGGATTTTTCTACAGAAATGGAGCGGACCCTTCAGGTACTGGATTATGCCATTTTGGTGATCAGCGGAGCGGACGGTGTTCAGGGGCATGTGCAGACACTGTGGAAGCTGCTGGACAGTTATCATATTCCTGTTTTTTTATTTGTCAATAAAATGGACCAGCCGGGTATTCATCGGGAGCAGCTGCTGGATCAGCTCTGCGCACGGCTCAGTGATCATTGTGTGGATGCTGGGCCCAAACAGCCGGCATCGGTGTTTATGGAAAATATGGCGGTCTGTGATGAAGCTTTGCTGGAAGCGTATCTGGAAAACGGAACGCTTGAAACCGCGGCGATCCGGCGCGCCATTGCTGAGCGAAAAATATTTCCGGTTTACTTTGGCTCAGCATTGAAAATGACCGGGGTTCGTGAGCTTTTAGAGGGGATTTCCTGCTATATGGAGGAACCTGTGCGCCAGGAAACCTTTGGTGCCAGAGTATTTAAGATTTCCAGAGATGAAAAAGGAAACAGGCTGACCCATCTGAAAATTACCGGCGGCTGTCTGAAGGTTAAGCAGGTGATTGGCGGACAAAATCATGGAAATGAAACTGAGGAAAAAGTAGATCAGATCCGGATTTATTCCGGCGCTCAGTTCAGACCGGTCAGCGAAGCCTGGAGCGGGATGATCTGCGCCGTGACCGGGCTGACTCAAACCGGAGCCGGTCAGGGACTGGGGATTGAGACAATGGCCGATCAGCCGATTTTGTCGCCCGTACTTAATTATGCGCTGATTTTGCCGGATGGATGTAATGTCCATGAATTGTTCCTGAGGCTGAAACAGCTGGAGGAGGAAGATCCTCAGCTGCATATTGTATGGAATGATCGCACAGGGGAGATCCATGCTCAGGTCATGGGGGAGGTACAGATCGAAATTTTAAAAAGTCTGATTGCCCAGCGCTTTGGGGTTGATGTTGACTTCGGCTCCGGCAGTATTGTTTACAAGGAGACAATTACAGAGCCAGTTTTTATCCAGCACATCCTCGCTGCAGTTTGTTTCAAATACAAGACCGCTCCCCACAGGTAAAGGTTCCAGCAGAAGATGAACCTCGGCATAGTGTCTTAAAGGTTCAAAATGTCCAACACCTTCAACTGGCTCTGTAATTGTCTCCTGGTAAACAATACTGCCGGAGCCGAAGT
>QFCH01000498.1_pt1 | contig 11901 bp, 13 predicted proteins | sample 5346071 | NCBI WGS metagenome assembly QFCH01 (sample SAMN09062255, study PRJNA434731) | Human gut metagenome, whole genome shotgun sequencing project. | isolation source: stool timepoint B chromium assembly | host: Homo sapiens | collected 2015
CTCGTCGAACTCCAGCCCTGCCTCGCAGAGCCCCTGGATATAGAGGGCGATGTTCTGGCAAAAAACGCCTGAAGGCCGGAAAGGCGGCCGTTCTTGCGCAGGGTGTCCAGCGTCTCCAATACAAAATATGTGTGCATCCGGTCCCGGAACTCCAGGGCCCGCTTCACCACCTCGTCGAACTCCAGCCCTGCCTCGCAGAGCCCCTGGATATAGAGGGCGATGTTCAGCTCCCCAGCGGACGCGGAAAGGGAATCGATCACCTCCACGCGCTTGTTGTCCGTGATCTGCTTCTCCGCACGCTCCTCCTCGAAGAGCCGCTTGGCCAGGACCGCCGAATTGTTGGAACCGCTTAAATGGCCGGACAGCGTGATGACGAACACCGCTTCCGCCTCCGCCTGCTCATAGGCTTCCTTGTAGGTCTCCGGCGACGGGCACGCCGTCTTGGGACACTCCGGACAGGCCTTTACCAGCCCCAGGAATTTTTTCTGGTCAAATGTCTCGTCATCCACTACCTGGGCGCTCCCCACCTGGAGTGTCAGCGGAACCATCTGAAAACGGGAATCCCGCTTCATCTCCTCCGTCAGATCCAGGCAGCTGTCCCCGATGATTTTGTAGGTCATATTAAGCTTCCTCCAAACCCGAAGCATCCTTGTCTTCCGGCAAGGATCCCTCCACTTTTTTAACATGTCTGTATCACATGTAGTATTCATTACTACTTATTATATCATGATAGGTCCAGATGTCAAGCGGACCCTGGGTTGGATTTGGGTTTCTTTTCTCATGCTTTGGCTTTCAGCCGCTCCAGATCCTCCGGGTCCTGGGAGTGGACCACGGCTTTGGCGTGGCAGCCGCAGCCCATAGCCAGCACGCCCTGGATGGACTTTGCGTCCACCAGAATATGGCCGAACTGCAGGTCAACGTCCGCCTCCACTGTATTTGCCCGGCGCACAAAATCCACCATCTCTTCCATATTTTTAAAATAAATTTCCAAATATTGCATCGCGTTCCTCCGCGTCCTCGTTTCCGGGATTCCCTATCAGTATATGCGGTTCCCTGTCCTTAAATGCGCACACGGGAAGGCTGGAATCCCCGTCTTCCCGTGTTTTCGGCAACGATATAGCTGGATGTCTCTCTACAGTGCAATATATGTGCACACCCTTCCTTTCAACATGAGATCCGCCTTGCGCAGATCAGTGAAGGGTTCCCGGCCGCATCCCCATCCGTATTCCTTCCATTTATTTCGTGTCATGCATAATGTCCAGCGCACAAAATCCGCATGTCCAATTTCCATCGCCTCCCACTGGTATGAATCTTGCGGCAGATAAAATAAACTTCCATTCGGATATACTTTATTGAACCCGCAGTTAATTCCAAAAATACCGCCTCCGGAATCCTCCGCCACAACCAGCAAGCCAGGCAAAAGCGTTGGAAAGCCATCTTTTACAGTGTTAATTTCAAACAGAGAGGCGCAATGCCGGTTGGCTCCTCCAAAATGTCTCACATGGCCGGCGCAGCAGATAATACCACCATAGTTCCTCAAAATTGTCCCCAGAACCGATTTTCCGGTCAACTTCATTTCTGACGTACACATTTCCTCTGATTTCCCTAAACTGATCCGAATAACCGCCTCTGGGCTGTTCTCCATCCATAAGTCCAACAGTTCAGGGGCGGAAACATCGTTGGGATCCCTCATAAGATACTCCTCCTTAAATCACGCGCACTCTAACTCTGGTTCCATCAGAAAATCCTCTTAGCTGCCAACTGATGCAGGAACCCGCCCCCCGATTATCCGCCCCCTCGATGTATGCTATATCTGCGCCTGCACCACCTTCGCAAAACAGTGCCATGGGATACTCATCCCGATCATAGACAGGGCTAGCTCTAACGCCGGCAAGGGACTGCTTTCTCCGCCTTGAAGCTTCGCTGCGGCCTATTGTCACAAGCTCAGGCATTCCGGATTTTTGTGCTGCCTTTATATGTTCTGCCGTTTGGGGGTAACGCCTTGAATCTACAATGCATACAATATATGAATCAGGTGGCACGATTCCCGCCACACCTCCGCCTGCTTCTCTGCTTTCAATTTTGCTTAAATTGTACACATATTGCCCCATAAGGTATTTCCCCTGCTCCGAAAGTTCCGCACAATAAACGCAACTGGCATTCCAGCCCGATAGCAGCTCCGCTCCCACAGTCTCGCAAGCATACCGAAGTCGTTCCAGCCTGGCCAAACCGCACTCGCAACGGCATAAGCGGATTGAACGGTCTACCCGGTCAAACAGGGAATTCAGGTCAAAAGCGGCATGGGCACGAAGATCCTCCAGTTCATTGGCATAGGTATCCATCATATCCATTCCCCGGTCAACTGCCGATATCACAACATTAAAATCGCTCATGTCCGCCTTTCCTCCATCTACCTTCCGCTAAATATCCCGCAGCTTTTGCGCCAGCACCGCGATATAATGGACCGCTTTGTCCAACAGCTCCAGCTGGCCCCGGCTGGCCTGTGCATACGCTTCAATCTCTTCTCTCAAATAGGTATACTGCGGATCCTGCCAATTCGTTTCCTGGCGCGTGCACTCGGACAGTAATGCTCCGTACAAGCCCTCGATTTCATCTCGCTTCAACTGAAGTGTACTGCCAAATGCCTCCAACTCCCCCACATCATGTACCACGACTCTTCCGACCGCCATGTTATCCTCCTTCACCGGACACTCGTTCTATCTCATCGAGTTCCCGTTCAATCGCTGTGATAAAATCGATCATTTCATCAGCCTGTTCCTGAAGCCGGTTAATCCGAAAGGAGAGCGGCGCTATAATCATAGCTTCGATCCTCGCAGACTCCCTGTCATTCCAGTTTTCTCCAATTTCCAGCCATTTGTTTAATTCTCTGCCAAGCGTTGACAATACATCATACATCGTTTTCCCTTTTTCCAGAATTCATATGAATTGTGTTGCTGATGAACAGCGGATGGGGAAATATGGCCGCATTATCTCCTCCAATAGCAGTTTTGTTGGTGTTGCATATCAATGTATAATTCGTCAGATAGTCCAGAACTCTCACCGTATAGTCATAACTGTTTTTGTTTAGGAGGTCCAGAATAATCTTTAACGCCACAGATGTCACAAACCCTATGTCGCTTGATATCCCCGGCTCAAAATTCAATTTTTCCGCATCTGTTTCATCGCCAAAGTACGCCTCATGTGCTTTTGGGCGTTCATCCGTAATCAACTTGCGAAATGCCTCTCTGTAAAGCGGAAGCCCGGAATCCGGATACCAGTAAAACACTTCACCTGCATGGGCACGGTTCCAGCAGCCGGTTGCTACAAAGGGCTGTCTGAACTTTGCCGCAAGATCGTTGGCCACCGCACTTGATTCACGGTTATCCCCGGTTCCTACGATAATTGCCTCCCCAAGATTTTCCAGCATCTCCTCCGGCATATCCTGGAGTGTTCCGCAAAAGGTCTTTACGTCTGCCCCCGGATTAATATTATGAATAGCCTCCAGAACAGCCTCTGTTTTAAACCTCCCCAGATCTCTGAATCCCAGCTGATGGCGGCAGATGTTATGAATTTCAAGAATATCCCCATCAATCAGAACGAAACGTCCAACCCCCGCTCTGGCCAGCTCCAGCGCAACCAGTGCCCCCACCGAGCCGCAACCCACAATAACCGCAGTTTTAGCCAGCATACACTCCGATTCCAAAAGACCGGTATTTCTTGAAAACAGTTTAGCGACCATGCTAAAGGTCATCATTGTCATATAGGTATGCTGGGAATCAAGCCTATGAAACATCCACTCGCCGTTTACATAAGCCCCGAAAAATTGATAACCTTTAAACTCAATCGATTTATCGCGGACAATGATTTGATAGATATTCTCCGGAACAATGATGCCAACTGCGGAAAACGCCTTGTGAATGGAACAGCGGGCGCAATCCTCATTTTTTTCCAGGAGATAATAGCGGCCTGTTTCCTCGCGCCCGATCCCAAAAACTTCCCCGATATACGCCGTATCCAGAACAATTTCTTCCGAAACCTGCAGCAACAGCGCCCGACTGGTATTTGATAAAAACCGGGAGACCATATCCTCGCAGTCCTCTGTCAGCCGAAATGTCTCCACCTCCCCAAATCCTCCGCTCATCAACTCTTTAGTGCTCTGCGTGACAGCAGCATCCGGAATATTGACCAAACTGCTTTTCTGATCCGCGCCAGTTTGAGGCGGCTCAAGATTCAGAAGCTCAATCAGGCGGCTTCGCTTATCTACGTTTGTGCTATAACTGAATTTTTCCAGTTCTTCCAAGATGTGCTCACGCTCAATTACCTTCACACGCTTCATCTCATTCTCCTCTCTTATGGATTACAGGAAATTTCCACTTTCATCTGTGCCTGGCGCCGAAACAGTTCATCCGGCGAAGCCAGATTCAGATAACCTGTCCCCCGAAATTTCCGGTCTCCAATATAGATCGGCGGCCTGTAGTATTTCCCTGTCTTATTGAAATCGAGATAATAACAAGTAAGCCGCGGCTCCGGATCCAAATTCAACAAAATGGACAAGGTTCCGTTGCCAATAACCTCGGCATACTTTCTGTTCGTCTCATGATCGTCAAATGATAAGGTGTCCAACGACCCTGGATGGCGATGCCATAAACCCATCAGATACAAATCTTCCCTGTAGATGCGCGACAATACCGGATAAAGGTGGTTGTGGTACTTCTCGTCCATCACGCTATGTATCTCTGAATGAAATGTCTCAACTCCGGGATCCGTTGCTTCGACGATATACCATATTCCGCTTTTGTAATGCCCCAATAATATCCCTCCGGTTTCCAGAGGATCCCGGGATAAGGCTTCCGCCAGAATAGATGTATACGCGCGCGCGCTGATCATTACGCCGGTACACGTTTTGCTGTCCTCCGTTTTGTTCTGCATAACGCCCCCTAAATCTCGCCATGACGCTGAAATTTTCCCCATACCTTCGGGTCCATCAATCCAAGTTCGAAAATGTTAATCCACCTCAGCGCAAATCTCAGTGAAGTAGCTGCACTGGTTACGCCTCTGCCCAGACTATCCGACACATCCCTGACATCAGAAGAACATAGATATCGCTCCCCGTTTGAATCCGTGAGGGTATGCGGGATCACCTTCGGTGACACGGATGGGATGCGGTTCACGATCTGCTGAAGCTCATGAATGGAAGGCCTGAGCAAATAAGCCTTAACCGAACTGCCATAACGCACCTGAGGATGATCAGAGTCATAGATCAAAGCAATATCGTACATTCTGGTCCTGCGGCCTGCAACCTTCGGACTGCAACGTACATGCCAATACATTCTCCCATCCTGCGTAAAAAAGTATCTGGCCTCCGGTTTAAATTCATGCATCGCCATTACCTCAGCTTCAAACAATTCTTTTTTCGTTTCATACCACTGAGGCGCTGATAAAACCGATTTAGGCACTACTCCTTTTTTGCTTTCTCTGCCTCCTGAAGTCGTTTCCAAATCACCATTCGTAACATTGTCTTCCCGGTTATCAGCTGCCGTGCGATTGCCGGCTCCCGTATTTCCCCGCATCTCATTAATCAGTTCCGCGACGCTGTTGGCGGAAACGACTGTCTTGGGTACGGTCTTCGCCTTTTCTTCTCTGTTTGAGGCTGCCGAAGCGCCAATCGCTGATATTGTTCCATCCGCATCGATTTCCAAATCCCGGCCGGATGTCAATAATTCTCTCATCCTCTCAATCTCTCTGTCTGCAGATAAAACGGAATACGGCACTGTTCTCATTTTCTTCATTGTATATTCTCCTTTACAGTTGTTTTCAATTTACCTCTGCCTATTCCTACGCGGATACTTTCGAATTTCTCCTAAATTTGATTCTGTTTTATTTGGATCAGTCGGCGTATAAAATGACTTTTCCATACTTTTCAGAATCTTTATTATAGTAATACGCTTTAATGGCTTCATCTCTTGGGATATCAAAATCGCAGCTGTTGAAACGGCAGTTTTCAGATGTGGCATTGCGAAGGTTTTCCGCGTCTCCGACACACGTTATACGAATAGGGGCTCCCTGCAACAAATAAGGCAGGCTTGTCCTGATATTTTTGAAAAATCTGCTATATACAGCAACAATGCAAATCCCGGATTGTGTTTTCACCAGAAGGCGCTTCAGAAGATCCGCTCCCTGGGATGGACGAAAACCACTGACAGCCTGCACAAAATCCGGATTACTTTCAGGCTCGATAAAAACGTTGATTGACAAGCCTTTATTTGTTTCAACAGGATCCTCAAGCAACGCCGTCAAAGCTGCTTTCTGTTCCTCCGGCGATGCATACAACTGAATGTGATTCTCCAGGCCATCTGCTGATTCAAGTAACGCTCTGTACACCCCGGACCGACGCGAGCTGAAAATGTTCAGCCTGCGACCCGCGCCAACGCTCTGATTATAGCGCAGCAACGATTTAAGGATAGAGACGGGAACACGGATGTCAGCGCCGGATATAATCATATTTCCAAAGATTTTATGCGGATCCAGCCATACCAGACCGTTATCCCTGATCACATCCATATCCGGGCTTGCTGTGTCGTTTAAAAGCCGTGTTGAATTTCCCAGCAGTATCCGCTCCGACTCCCCCCTTTTGGGCGCCTGAGGGGATTTTGCGTTGCGCTTCAAAAGTATGCTTTTTCCGTTCCCCTGCACCGCGTTCATGACGCGGCAAAACTGCAGAATGAGTTCGTCGGATGCATAAAAGCATTGTACTGTCGTATTATCTCTCTCAGTCTGACCCATATAGCGGTTATAAACAGACTGCCCCTTTTTCAATAGGGCTGCCGCCTGAATCCCACTATTCTCGCAGCCCGTATCTGCACAGCGCTCGCTGAGCACAGTTCTGGCCGCGGCCTGAGGAGTCCGAAACACAAATCTGGATGTAAAATAGTTTCGCAGCTCAGTCGTAAATCCATTCCTGGGATTGTCGCTTACAGCGCGCTGAGAGGCCATGATAATATGAATTCCGTATGTTCTCCCTTTTCTCACAAGCTCGTTCAAGTATATGGCAGTTGCAGCCCCTGTTTCAAATAATGATTGGAATTCATCAATGATTAAAACAATTCTCGGCATATCCGGCATGGGATATCCCAACTTGGAGTTGACCTGTCGGTAAGCTTCATATTTTCTCACGATACTGCCGCGCAATGCCTCCAGCTGCCCAAATGCGGTCTGCCTTCTGTACATTTCCGAAACATAATATTTGAGAAATGACTGCATGGTGTCGGAGTCCTCATCATTTATAACAGCTTCCAGTGATCGGATGTTAGTACCCGCATAAATATTAAACTCTGCGCCATCCTTAAAATCGCCGATTGCCAGCTTTACTTCCGAGTCACTGTAATTAGCCAGCAGTTGGATAATAATGGTATGCAGTAGAGAGCTTTTTCCCACGTCCACATCGCCAATTATCAGTCCATAAGGTTTTTCCTCAGAAATATTCAGTATAACCTCACAGCCGTCCCGGTCCAAGCCAACCGCCACCTCCAGACCTTCAGCAGAGCTTTTTTTCTGCCAGTCCTCACTTCCCGGAAGTCTGGGCCCCAACGGTATTTTGGATCTTCTCTCCGATTCAGCCCTACCACACATATCCACCTCCTCAATCTTGTGGTCAATGTTATTTTCGGTCAAAGCCAGGCTCGAATTCTCTGTCAAACGCACATATCCATCTTCAACCTCAACAACCGGCACAGTTGCTTCAATTCTGCCTAACCAGGAAGAAAAGGACTGACTGACCTCCATTCCCGCCGTGATCGAGGCAATCACATATACGCCGGCTGCTGCGCCGTTGCGCGCAATGCGCGCTAAACTCTCCAGCTCCTTCTCGGGAATATTTTCCGTCAAGCGGTCGATAAATACATATTTATATGGTTTTTTCACTGCGGCCACAGCATTATATTCTCTCAAAGATCTGAAACGGCCGTCAACACACCCTGCATACACATTCGTAATCCAACCGCTGATTTCTGAAAGTCCGGCGGACAGCTGGGAGGGACGGCTCCATATAGCGACCCTTTCGCTCCGGGTCAGCCGGGACATCGGCGAATAGCTGCTTCCCAACCCTTCTATATCTGCCAGATAAATCTCAGAGTTTGCCTCGGACCGGAGAATATCCAATGCCACCGACATAAAAAAACGGGCCATGCCGAAGTGTGGCATTATTTTAAACAGAACACTCTCCTCGATCTGCTCTATGCTGACCGGAAATGCAATACCCTTTTTCTGTTCAGCCCTGCCGGTCAGGATTTCCGGCTCTCCCTCTCTGAATGCTGGCGCATTATTCGTCTGATATACAAATGTTCCCAACTCAATGGCGCTCCGGTTGTATTCAAATACCGACTCAACCGTATCCAAGTGATGAACGCCTTCAGCAAATAAGCGCTTCAGGCTCTCCCTCCGCCTCTGCAACTCCTGCGGCAATATAATTCGTTTCTCTTCCCTGACGCATACCGCCTCTCTCTTTTTGGTCCGCATAACATTGGATGCAAACTCCCGTTTTTCCTCCAGATCGGACAGGCGCATGATACGGTCCGCGCAATCCAGTATTCTGGTTCTGGTTACCGCAATCATCCGATAGATGTTCTGTCTGTACGGGTGATACACCAGTCCGATCGCAGAGGAAACAGATGGAGGGATAAACGCGCTTTGTAATCTTCCTGTGAGCATGTCCAGGCGGTTGATTTCGGCATTCAGCATTTGTAGCAGCCGCTCCGGTACACAGTCTTCCTGGGCGCCTGGCGCCGTGGTCTGAAGGTAGTTCTGTTTCATGCGGTGCCAGTGCGGATCATCTATGCCGTCAAGCAGTCTTTTAGCACGCTCCAGACCGTTCCTCACAATCACGCTTCTTCTATCATATTCTCTGTCACACTCTTCCTCAATATAGTGCATAGCTTCATCTATATCATGTAACCCGGACAGGAATTCATCTTCATCCGAATAATATTCCTCCTGACTCCGTAACAGTTCCTCATCCCACTCCTGCTGAAAACAGCCACAGAGCTCTGAAAAGCGCCTGAGCGACATAATCTTTTCCCGAATCCCGCTTCCCATATCAACTCCCACCCAAAAAAATACCAAAAATCAGGGAACAGACCAGCATAGCCCCCACCATATAGACGAACACTACAATCAAAAAGCAGATCATCATAAGTATCAAACCTGCGGCAACGGCTCCTGCCAATGCAGACAATGACGCCAAAATATACGTGTTCAAATTATAACTACTATCGGCTGCATATGATACTCCATAAAGAATAGCACCGGTCACCGCCCCTGCCACAGCGGCAAAAGGCGCTATCACGCCAAAAAAGCTGCAAATTCCTTCGCCTAATCCCTCCGGCTCAGGACCCACGTCAAATATCATTTTTCCTACAGTCGCATAAAGCACACAGCCAATCAGAATCGCCAGCGCAATCGTTACAAACCAATACGCTTCGATCCTGGAGGTGCTGACCTGCCTTGCGCTCCTGCGCTCCTGTGCGCCTCTTCGCACCTCGGTGTCATTGCGGTTGTGAATTGTTCCGTCCGCAGCTACATAGAGAGCCATAGTTTTTCCTCCTACTATTTATTTTTCGTCATACTTTACTACGCTCATTTTTTCGTTTTCTCCCTGTTAAAACTAAAAAAAAGAGCTGTTGCAAAGCAACAACTCCAACATAAAAGTTTATTGAATTAACTCCATTATCCACTGCGGGGCCTGAGGGATATCTTTTTTTACCTGATTCGCCAGAAACTCTATGCTGCCAAGGGGACTGGCCTGAACTTTTCCATACCTCATCAGCCACAAGTGCACTAAAAATCCTTCCGCCTCATCGCAGCCGCCAACCATCCCCCACCAATCCATAACCGATCGGATGCCGTGCATGGGAATTTGAGAAATCAACGCGTCTCCTAAAAGCCAATCACTGTCTCTGCCAAGCCTTAAGGCTAAAATTAAGGCCATATTTACAAGGGAAAACGGTTCATTGGCCTGCACGCCGTCTTTTAACAGCTGCATTGCCTCTGAAAGAGTGTGCCTTCCACGCTGCGCCGTCTCCCGCCTTCTAATCATATACGCAAGATTATTTTTGCCGTCAATGTCTCCGTCCGCCGCCAGCACCTCAAACACCGGCTCCGCCACCTCATACCGCCCTTCCCGGTACGCCAGTACTCCAATCTGTTTTAGATCTGAAGTGTATCCCATCGGATCGCCCAACTGTTCATATGCATGTCTGAGCAGTTCAATCTTCACGTTCGTCTCCTCCGCCGAACCGCTGGCGAGAATACTCCACATAATCTGCCGGACAAAATCTTTCCCCTCCTCATTACTGCAATCGACCGGACGGGGTTCCCCACTCTCTGTCACAGTGTGTTCCGATTTGCTCTTGGAATTCACTTCCTTCTGGATTTCATTTAAAACAATTTCAATGATATTCCACTCTCTTTCCGTTTCAATCGGTTCCAGCTCCATCTCACTGCCCGGTTTATACACGGAGGCGAACACCTGAATCTGCCCTTGATCATCCAATGAATTATCCGTATAAATGATATAACTCTTGCCGGTTTCAACACTGTCAAAGGTAAACAGTACATAGCAGACAATTTCTTTTCCTTTATCATTTATTACCTTAAAATCTGTAATCCCACCGTTTTCCATTACAGCCTCCCTACTCTGCTATACAATCATAAAGACGGCTCAATTCAGGAGGTACATCAACGTTGGTTTTATTGACTAACGTGTTTGTCTTACTCTTTATAACCGCTTCGTAGTTCGATCCATATCGAAAGTCTCTCAACGCTATATTAAAATTGGAATAAATGTCCATAACTTCCTGTTTGCTCAGAGCAGTATCGCTCTTTTGAGACAATGCAATCCTGCAGAGCGCGGAAAGGTAATATATGTATCCCTCGTTTATGCTGCTTTGCGTTTGGGTTGCATCGCTGATTCCCCGCTTTATTGCCTCCATCGCCTCCTCATAACATCCTCTGTCAAACAGAATATCTGCACATCTTAATGCACATTTCGGGCATATGATAAGTGTTTCCATTGCAGTTTTTAGTGTTTCAAGCTCTTTGCCCTGTTCGTTCAAATTTTTATAAATGCTGGACTCCACATGGTAGGCCTCTTCGCTGTAAGGAAAATATCTTTTAAAATCGCTGACAAGCTCCAACATCTCCTGTTTCTTATGCAGAATTTCCTTCTCAGAATCGCTTTGATCCAGAAGATACTGTATGTAGTCAATTAAAAATGCAAACCCTCTCCATGTCCAGCGCATCTTAGGGATTTTTAGAAGCGTTTTATAAAGCCGTCTGCACTCTTCCCCCTTGCCACAGTTCACACCATACTGGAGATAATCGGCTATCAGATCTACATTCTTAGGGAACCATTTTAACCCACACTCCAGCACACTGCATGCCAGACCATATTCATCCTTCCGCGCCAATGTAACTGCAAAATTGTGAAAATCATCCGCATCGCCCGCCTGCTCACTCTGTTGCGAAATCTGGTTAATTAGCTCATTGAGAGACAACCTGGCTTCATAATCATCTTCCTCATTAACCAAACCTATATCCCGCAGATATCCTTCGGCTATCGCATTTGCTTTGCTGACAGGTAAGTTCAACACCGCTGCGGGCCGGTTCTCCCCGGCTGCCAACAGCTCTTCTTCCGGCATCTTAATCGCTATTTCTCGTTCAATCGCCATAACAAACCTCTTTCTCATCCATTTTCACTTGTCGGTTTTACCATCCCAGAGTCCACCGCTGCTTTCCCGGCCTTCCCAGCAGTTTCTTCGGCCTCTATTTCCGCAATTCTTGCATCAATTTTTTTAATGAGTTCCTCCACATTTAACTCTTCGCTTGGGGAAGATTGTGTATTCATTG
>QFCH01002501.1_pt1 | contig 11899 bp, 14 predicted proteins | sample 5346071 | NCBI WGS metagenome assembly QFCH01 (sample SAMN09062255, study PRJNA434731) | Human gut metagenome, whole genome shotgun sequencing project. | isolation source: stool timepoint B chromium assembly | host: Homo sapiens | collected 2015
CTGGAGCAACTGTTGAAGAAGCGATTCAAAAAGGCCTGAACGATTTAGATATTCCCCGTATGAAGGCACATATTACAGTTGTAGCACGTGAGAAGAAAGGTTTTCTTGGCTTGTTTGGGAAGAAGCCAGCCCAAGTAGAGATTGAGCCGATTGCAGAAACAACGGTCGTCAAAGCCAATCAAAAAGCTGTCAAAGGCGTACCGGACGAAATTAATGCACAAAACGAGCCGGTCAAGACCGTGAGCGAAGCAACAGTTGACCTTGGGCGCGTGGTTGCTGCGATTAAGAAGGTTGAAAAAGAGGGGGAAGTCGTCTCTGAAGAAATCAAGACGGAGATTCTCAAACATGAAAAAGAAGCGAATACGGTTCTTGAAGAAAAAGGGCATGAGCATATCCTTGAGAAAGTCAAAGAACCAGCGACAAAAGAATCAAGCGAGTCTGATTTCTCAAACCTTGGTATCGAGGTAGAGGAAAACTACAATATCGAAGAAGTCGTAGCTGATGTGACAGCCTATGTTCAAATAGTGGTTGATGAAATGGATGTCGATGCAACCATTTCAAGCAGTCACAACCGCCGTACGGTCAATATGCAAATTGATACCAATGAGCCTGGGCGCGTGATTGGTTATCATGGAAAAGTCTTGAAGGCTCTTCAACTCTTGGCGCAAAATTACCTCTATAACCGCTACTCAAAGAATTTTTACATTACCATTAATGTTAATGACTATGTAGAACACCGGGCAGAAGTTCTTCAAAGCTATGCTCAGAAGTTGGCAACACGTGCCCTCGAAGATGGGCAAGCCCAACAGACAGATCCGATGTCAAACAGTGAACGCAAAATCATTCACCGGATCGTCTCTAAGATGGAAGGAGTCACTAGCTACTCTGAAGGGGAAGAACCAAACCGTTACGTGGTAGTAGACATCGAAGGATAATCTAGCTATTATTTCCCATAAGGGAGAGACGGGATTGAGCCGATCTCTCCCTTTTTGTTAGGATTAGAAAGGAAGCAGATGACATTTGCAGCGATTCGAGAGTTTTTAAAGCTTCAAGGAATTCACTACCAGACACCGGCAAAGGCAAGGGGGCTAGCCTCGGAGATGGAGCAGTATCGTGCACTAGCTCAAGCGGCTCGTAAGGAATTCACCGATTTAGTCTCGGCCTTTCAGCAGCGTCACCCTTACTTGGAGCAGGATCGGACTAGCCAATGGATGAACCAGGCTCAAGTCTTGCGACCTCATTTTTGGGCCTATCTAAGAGGAGAAGGGACGATGGCAGAGCCTATGTTTGCCTTGAGACTTTATGGAGATGCAGCTGATTTTGGAGTTTCCTTAGAGGTGAGCTTTATCGAGCGAAAAAAAGATGAGCAGAGTCTTCAAAAACAACATAAGGTTCTCGTCCTTCCTATCTCTCAGCCGGTTTATTATTTCGTCCAGAAAAATGGAGAGAGTCAAAGGGTAGAAGGAACAGAAAAAAAATCGCCATGATCTGTTGCAAGCAGTAGCAGAAGGGGCGGTTCGTAAGGTCCTCGTCAAATACGATATTTCTCTAGTTGAGGAAGATTCTCTTGAGGATATCCTGGATCAGTTGCAAAGGGCGCTGATGGCTCTGGAACCCTATTACTTGGCAACCCGTCAGGTGTAGAAAGGTTTTCTCCGACCTGTGTTTGCAACAATTTTGCCATAGCTATTGACAAATAGAGTCGAATCCGATAGAATAGTAAAGTATGTTTAGTAACTGATCACAACTAGCCGGCTAAACGAATACAAAATCTATGAGGAGGTATTCATCGTGAAACGTACTTATCAACCAAGTAAACTTCGTCGTGCGCGCAAACACGGATTCCGTAACCGTATGTCAACTAAAAACGGTCGTCGCGTATTGGCAGCTCGTCGTCGTAAAGGACGCAAAGTTTTGGCTGCGTAATTCAGATAAAAACCTAAAAACCAGTAGAAACTCGAGACTACTGGTTTTTGTTTTGTCCGAAAGTGAATTTAGAGGCGCTTTCTGCTATAATAGAAAGAAGAAAAACTCGGAAGAAAAGGAAGATCATGCAGATTTTTGATACCCACACCCATCTCAATGTGGAAGAATTCGCAGGAAAAGAACAAGAAGAACTTGACTTGGCCAAGGAAATGGGTGTTGTAGCCCACAATATCGTTGGTTTTGACAAACCGACGATTGAGCGAGGAATAGCCTTGGCAGACCAGCACCCAGAACTCTATCTCACGCTGGGTTGGCACCCCACTGAGGCAGGCGATTATAGTCCTGAAGTGGAGGCCTATTTACTTGAACAGTTGAAACATCCCAAAGTCGTCGCACTCGGAGAAATCGGTCTGGATTACCACTGGATGACGGCACCAAAAGATGTCCAAGAAAAGGTTTTTCGTCGTCAGATTCAATTGTCTAAGGACTTGGATCTCCCCTTTGTGGTGCATACACGCGATGCTTTAGAAGATACTTATGCCATCATCCAGAGTGAAGGAGTCGGTCCTCGCGGTGGGATCATGCATTCTTTCTCAGGAAGTCTAGAAGAAGCCAAACGCTTCATGGATCTGGGAATGATGATCTCCTTTTCTGGAGTGGTCACTTTTAAGAAAGCCACAGATGTCCAAGAAGCTGCGGCCGGACTTCCGTTAGACAAGATCTTGGTTGAAACAGATGCCCCTTATCTGGCACCAGTTCCCAAACGTGGTCGGGAAAATAAAACAGCCTACACTCGTTATGTGGTAGATTTTATTGCTGGACTACGTGGCTTAACAACAGAAGAAGTGGCTCAGGCAACCTATGACAATGCAAGAAAGGTATTTGGCCTTGACTGAGAGAAGAAAAATACCAGAAGTGATTGTCGTAGAGGGCAAGGACGACACAGCCAATCTCCGTCGTTTTTATGAGGTGGATACCTATGAAACGCGAGGTTCTGCAATCGATCAAGATGACTTGGAACGAATTGCTACCTTGCAAGAGTTGCGTGGGGTCATTGTCTTTACCGATCCAGACTATAATGGCGAGCGAATTCGCAAGATCATTATGCAAGAGGTGCCCCAGGCCAAGCATGCCTTTTTAAATCGTGGCGAAGCAGTACCCAAATCTAAGACCAAGGGGCGTTCTCTTGGAGTGGAGCATGCGAACTTTGAAGATTTAGAAAAAGCCCTTGCTGGGCTGGTGGGTTCCTATGAAGATGAAAATTTCTTTGATATCACAAAGACCGACTTGATGCGGCTTGGACTGTTGATGGGAAGCGATAGTCGCAAACGACGGGAATATCTAGGAGAAGCCTTGCGCATCGGCTACTGCAATGGCAAGCAATTGATCAAACGCTTGGAGTTGTTTGGAATTTGTTTGGCACAAGTCGAAGAGGCGATGGCCCGTTATTAAGACGGAAGTAGAGGGGATCCTTTACTCTTAAACTGATTAGAAAAGAGAAAAGAGAAAAAATGAGAATTGCAGATTATAGCGTGACCAAGGCAGTGCTAGAGCGTCACGGTTTTACCTTTAAAAAATCCTTCGGTCAGAACTTCTTGACCGATACCAACATCCTTCAAAAAATTGTGGATACGGCAGAGATTGATAAGCAGGTCAATGTCATCGAAATCGGTCCCGGAATTGGAGCTTTGACTGAGTTCTTGGCGGAAAATGCCGCAGAAGTCATGGCCTTTGAAATTGATGACCGTTTGGTTCCCATCTTAGCGGATACCTTGCGGGAGTTTGGCAATGTAACGGTTGTCAACCAAGACATCCTCAAGGTAGACCTCAACCAGTACATCGCAGAGTTTAAAAATCCAGACCTTCCGATCAAGGTAGTGGCCAACCTTCCGTATTACATCACAACTCCCATCCTCATGCACTTGATCGAATCTAAGATTCCTTTCCAAGAATTTGTGGTCATGATGCAAAAAGAGGTGGCAGACCGCATCTCAGCTGAGCCCAACACCAAGGCTTATGGTTCTTTATCCATTGCAGTCCAATACTATATGACCGCTAAGGTAGCCTTTATCGTGCCTCGCACCGTCTTTGTGCCAGCACCAAACGTCGACTCTGCCATTTTGAAGATGGTCCGTCGCGAAGAACCAGCAGTAGCAGTCAAGGATGAAGATTTCTTCTTCTCTGTCAGCAAGGCTAGCTTTGTCCACCGCCGCAAAACACTTTGGAACAACTTGACCAGTCGCTTTGGCAAGACCGAAGAAATCAAAGCCAAACTGGAAGCAGGAATCCAAGCTGCAGGCCTGCAACCTTCTGTACGAGGAGAAGCTCTTAGCTTAGAAGACTTCGCTCGCCTAGCAGATGGCCTTCTAGAAGCAGGAATAAAATAACAGAAAAGACATGAGCTTCGTAGCTCATGTCTTGTTTGTTGTAGAAGGAAAGGACGGGATTTGAACCCGCGCGTGAATAAAATCCACTTGCCGGATTTCGAGTCCGGTGCCGTACCGAGCTGGGCCACCTTTCCAAGATGCGGAGAAAGGGATTTGAACCCTCACGCCCGAAGGGGCACATGCGCCTGAAGCATGCGTGTCTGCCGTTCCACCACCTCCGCATAGTTCTATTATACACTTTTTAGGAAAAATGCCAAGGAAAAAAAGGAACAGGGAGCCTACAGGTGGCTCCTGTTCCTTTATCAATAGATCATTTCAATGGCGCAGGATATAGGCTATCTTGCTCCTTGGAGGTATCTTTGAGGATAAAGATGGCCCATAAAAGAGCTAAGATGCAGACCACTAATCCCGGGATACCCCCTTCAGGACCAAATTCACCACCGGTGATCAAGGTGTGATTTGAAGTTGTGAAGTACATCAAGGATGATTCGCTGTCAAAGCCACTGACATGAAAACCATAGACATTTCCCATCAGGAAATTCCAGGCAAAGTGGAAGCCACAAGGTCCCCAAATATTCCCGCGTTTTAGGGCATAGACTGCTGTAAAGACCCCAAAGAAGAAGAGATGAACAGTAGAGAACCAAGAAGCACCGTTGTTATTCATATGGAAGTAGGAGAACATAGTAGCTGAGATCAGGATAGCTAGAAGGGCATTGGTATGGTAGGAGATAGTTGGAATCAACCAACCACGGATATAAATTTCTTCTGCCGCAGTTTGGAAAATATAGCCGATCAAGACCAAAATCCAAGATACAAGAAATGGCATACTAAATTGAATGCGATGGAATGTGGCATTTCCTGTGACTAAAAAGACGATCAAGACTGTTGTGATCATGATGCCTCCCACAAGGCAACCTTTTGCAAACTCGGAAAGCCCATTTCCTTTGGAAAATCCCATGGTTCGAATAGGACGCTTTTCAATCAAGCGAACCCAAAGGAAGAAGGCGATGATGGTATAGAGGAAGGACCAAAGGTCAAGGATATTCCACCAGTCTGGGATCCAGTGTTGCTTATTGAGAAAGAAGCTAGTCGATGCCGTACTAACAGGTGACATATACTCCGTGATGTAATACAAGATGAACGGAGCCAAAAACCAAGGTGTCAGAAATTTTCCCTTTTTGATATTGTCAATCAAGGGATTTTGCTTAGAAAGAAAAGAAAGACTCATAAAGAACCTCCATCTAAAAACGAAGAACAAAGAAAAATTTTTTGTTCAGCCAAGTGAGCGTTGAAACAAGGTGTGTTTCTGGTCTTCACTTCCTTTCTATCATGCTTGTCTCTAGCTTCTCACATGCAACTTATTTATGAATGTTTTTCACATTTATTATACCTAAATTTGGAAGCGGTTGCAAGTTCTCTCCTTATTATCCTTAAAAAAATTGCTGAAACTAGTTCCAGATTTTCTTATCAAGCATTCCAGCCTTATTTCTCATTTTTTGGTATAATAGGAGTATTAATCTCAAAGGAGTGCGATTTGCAAGGAACCATCGTCAAGGCCTTGGCTGGCTTCTACTACGTGGAGTCAGACGGTCACATTTACCAGACACGGGCTCGTGGAAATTTTAGAAAAAAAGGACAGACTCCTTACGTGGGGGATCAGGTGGAGTTCTCTGCTGAAGAGAATTCAGAAGGCTACATCTTGAGCATTGCGCCTCGAAAAAATAGCCTCGTGCGCCCTCCTATTGTCAATATTGATCAGGCAGTAGTGATCATGTCAGCCAAGGAACCGGATTTCAATGCCAATCTTTTAGATCGTTTTCTGGTTCTTTTGGAGCATAAGGGGATTCATCCCATTGTCTATATTTCAAAACTGGACTTGTTAGAAAATATGGAAGACATCCACTACTACCAAGGAATCTATCAGGCTATTGGCTATGATTTTGTCTTGTCGATTGAGGAACTCTTGCCCCTTTTGACCAATCAAACCACAGTCTTTATGGGACAGACCGGTGTAGGAAAATCGACCTTGCTCAATAAAATCGCTCCGGATCTAGAGCTTGAAACGGGTGAGATTTCAGATAGTCTGGGGCGCGGTCGACACACGACCCGAGCTGTCAGCTTTTACCATTTAAATGGAGGAAAGATCGCAGATACGCCTGGCTTCTCCTCCCTTGATTATGAAGTGACGACCAGTGAAGACTTAAATCAAGCCTTCCCAGAGATCGCCGACGTGAGCCACTCTTGTAAATTTCGTACCTGTACCCACACGCATGAGCCAGCTTGTGCGGTGAAACCAGCCGTTGAAAGAGAGGAAATTGCGACTTTCCGTTATGAGGATTACTTGCAATTTTTAAGTGAGATTGAAAATCGTCGCGAAACCTATAAAAAAGTTTCGAAAAAAATGCCAAAATAGGAGACAATACAAGAATGAAAACAATGAAATTAGCCCCCTCAATTTTGAGTGCCGATTATGCCAATTTTGAAAGTGAATTGAAACGCTTAGAAGCAGCTGGAGCTGACTATGCCCATATCGATGTCATGGATGGCCATTTTGTGCCCAATATCAGCTTTGGAGCTGGTGTCGTAGAGAGCATGCGTCCACATAGCAAGTTGGTCTTTGATTGCCACTTGATGGTCACCAATCCCGAACACCATATCGAAGAATTTGCCCGTGCAGGAGCTGATATCATCAGCATCCATGTGGAAGCTACTCCCCATATTCACGGAGCTCTTCAAAAAATTCGTCAAGCGGGTGTGAAGGCTAGTGTCGTGATCAACCCAGGGACTCCTGTAGACAGTATCAAACATGTCTTGAACTTGGTGGATCAAGTCTTGGTTATGACCGTTAATCCAGGATTCGGTGGCCAAGCCTTCTTGCCTGAAACCATGGACAAGGTGCGCGAATTAGCCGCTCTTCGTGAAGAAAAAGGCTTAGACTTTGATATCGAAGTGGATGGTGGAATTGATGACCAAAGTATTTCGCAAGCCAAAGAAGCCGGGGCCAATGTCTTTGTAGCAGGCTCTTATGTCTTTAATGGAGATGTCAATGAGCGCGTACAAACGCTCCGAGATGCTGTAAATGGGTAACATTGCAATACTGGCAGGAGGTGACAGCACGCTCTTGCCAAGAGATCATGACGCTTATGTAGGCGTTGATGGTGGCTGTTTGAAGTTACTGGAACAAGGTCTGCCTTTAGATATAGCTGTGGGGGATTTCGATTCTGTCTCTGAGACCGATTTGAATAAGATCCGTACCCAAGCCAAGCAAGTTGTTCAATCCGTCCCTGAAAAGAACGATACGGATTTGGAATTGGCCTTGAAAGCGGTCTTTGAGGCCTATCCAGAGGCTGCTGTCACCGTTTATGGTGCTTTTGGCGGTCGCTTGGATCACTTCTTGTCCAATATCTTTTTGCCGACCGATCCAGACCTAACTCCCTATATGGAGCAGATTCAATTAGTCGATGGTCAAAATCGCTTGATCTACAGACCAGCTGGTTGCCATGAGATTCAGCCGGATCCAGCCATGTCCTATGTTGGTTTTATGCCTGTCGGAGAAGGCCACTTAGAGATCACAGGGGCCAAGTATCCGCTCCATCAGGAGAATTATTTTTTGAAGGCCATGTATGGCTCCAATGAATTTTTGGATCAACCGATTCAAGTGAGTCTTGATCGTGGCTATCTTGTCATTGTTTATAGTAAAGACAGAGGTTAATATGAATATCATTCTGCTTCTGATTGGCCTGCTCAATCTGGGCCTCCTCATCTATTTCTTGCAACGGTCAGATGATACAAGACCGGCTTTACGAGAGATGCTGGAAGACCACGAGGATCATTTGACAGACCAGTTGGACTATCGTTTTGAAAAAGAAAGACAAGCAAGCCAGATTACCAATCAGCAGTTAGAGATCGCCCTGACAGATCGCTTGACCGAGATGCGAGTGGAGATCCACCAGCAGACGACGGCTCTGCGCGCTGAGATGAATGAGCACTTTACTAAAAATCGGGACAAAACAGATGAGCGCATGCGCCAGATCCAAGAGTCCAATGAAGTGCGGCTAGAACAGATGCGCCAAACGGTAGAAGAAAAATTGGAGAAAACCTTGCAACACCGTTTGCAGACCTCCTTTGAGACGGTTTCAAAACAATTGGAGTCGGTCAACAAAGGGCTGGGAGAAATGCAGACGGTGGCGCGGGATGTCGGAACCCTTAATAAAGTTCTCTCCAATACCAAGACGCGTGGGATTATGGGCGAATTGCAACTGGGCCAAATCATTGAAGATATCTTGACCCCAGCCCAGTATGAGCGAGAGTTTGTCACCGTTCCTCAATCCAGTGAGCGCGTGGAATATGCCATTAAGCTTCCAGGGCAAGGAGAGGAGCCAGTCTATCTGCCTATTGACTCTAAATTCCCACTGGAAGACTACTATCGTCTGGAAGAAGCTTATGAATCAGGAGAGAAAGAGGAAATTGAGCGTTACCGCAAGGCTCTTCTTGCTAGTATCAAGCGTTTTGCTAAGGATATCCAACAAAAATACCTCTTTCCACCAGCGACAACGAATTTCGGAATTCTCTTTTTGCCAACTGAAGGCCTCTATTCCGAAGTGGTTCGCAATCCAGAATTCTTCGATCGCTTGCGTCGGGACGAACAAATTTTAGTGGCTGGTCCAAGCACCCTATCAGCCCTCTTGAACTCCTTGTCTGTTGGCTTTAAAACGCTCAACATCCAAAAGAGTGCAGATGACATTAGCAAGGTGTTGGGATCGGTCAAATCAGAATTCCATAAGTTTGGAGGGATTCTGGCCAAGACTCAACGCCATTTAAAGAATGCTTCCAATAATATTGATGATTTGCTAACCAGACGGACCAGTGCCATCGAGCGGACACTCCGCCAAATCGAAAGCGATGAGGACCTGCTGGGACTAGATGTATATATAGAAGATGGAGAAGATGATGGTCAAAATTAACCAAATGAAAAAAGATGAATTGTTCGAAGGATTCTATTTGATCAAGTCAGCAGAAGTGCGTCAAACGCGGGCTGGGAAGAACTATCTAGCCTTTGTTTTTCAGGATGAGACCGGCACGATCGAAGGCAAACTATGGGATGCCCAACCACACAATGTAGAGAGCTTTACAGCTGGGCGCGTGGTCCATATGGCTGGTCGTCGGGAGGTCTACAATAATACTCCACAAGTTAATCAATTGAATATGCGCTTGCCACAAGCAGGAGAGCCCAACAATCCAGCAGACTTCAAGGAAAAACCACCAGTAGATCCCAAGGAATTGCATGAATACCTGTCAAACATGATTTTCAAAATTGAAAATCCAGTTTGGCAACGGATTGTCCGTGCCCTCTATGGGAAAATATGAGAAAGAGTTTTATAGCTATCCAGCTGCTAAGACGAACCATCATGCCTTTGAAGCAGGTCTCGCTTATCATACAGCGACCATGGTCCGCTTGGCAGATAGTATCGGCGATATCTATCCTCAATTGAATAAGAGTTTGCTCTTTGCAGGGAATTATGTTACACGATTTGGCTAAAGTGATCGAGTTGACGGGTCCTGAAAATACAGAATACACTGTTCGGGGCAATCTCATTGGTCACATTGCTTTGATAGATGAAGAAATCACCAAAGTCTTGCAAGACTTGAAGATTGATGACCAAAAAGAAGAGGTAATTGTCCTTCGCCATGTGATCTTGAGTCACCATGGATTACTCGAATACGGTAGTCCTGTTCGTCCAAAGATCATGGAAGCAGAGATTATTCATATGATCGACAATTTGGATGCAGAAATGATGATGATGACAACAGCTCTAGGTTTGGTTGGTCCTGGCGAGATGACCAACAAGATTTTCGCTATGGAAAACCGATCTTTCTATAAACCGAATATCGATCAGTAAAAACAGAGATAAATACGGAAACTATTCCAAAAAAAAGAAAAAAATTAGGGAAAAACGGCCTTCTGTAAATCAGAATGTTCGTTTTTTTCGCTTCTTATGGTATAATGATAGAAAAAACTACATGGTGAGAAAATGAAATTAAGAAGAAGTGAACGGATGGTTGTAATTTCTAATTACTTGATCAACCATCCCTATGAATTGACTAGCCTCAATACCTTTGCAGAAAGGTATGAGTCTGCTAAATCTTCTATCTCAGAAGATATCGTGATTATTAAGCGGGCTTTTGAAGAGATGGAAATTGGAAATATTGAGACCATCACAGGAGCTGGTGGAGGCGTGATCTTTACGCCGTCTATCTCAGATCAAGAATCCAAAGAAATCGTTGAGGATCTTTGCAAGCAACTGTCTGAAAGTGATCGTATCCTTCCTGGTGGCTACATTTACTTGTCTGATCTTTTGAGCAATCCTAAGATTTTGAATCGGATCGGACGCATCATTGCCAAAGCCTTCCGGGACAGGAAGATTGATGCTGTCATGACCGTAGCGACCAAGGGAGTTCCTCTAGCTAATGCAGTAGCGAATGTCTTGAATGTTCCATTCGTCATTGTCCGTCGTGATTTGAAAATCACTGAAGGATCAACCGTTAGTGTCAACTATGTTTCAGGCTCAAGTGGGGATCGCATTGAGAAAATGTTCCTTTCAAAACGGAGCCTAAAAGCAGGAAGCCGGGTCTTGATTGTCGATGACTTCCTTAAAGGTGGCGGAACGATTAACGGGATGGTCAGTCTCTTGGCTGAATTCGATTCTGAATTAGCAGGGGTAGCTGTCTTTGCAGATAATGCTGCAACCGACCGGGAATTCTTTGAACACAAATCCTTATTGCGCGTGACCAACATCGATGTAAAAGAAAACAAATTGAGTGTCGAAGTTGGGAATATCTTTGATTAAGAGCAACAAAGGAGGATCAAAAAGTGAAAAGAATTTTAGATCGATTTGATAATAGTCCTTTGTGGATTCGCTTGGTGACAGTTCTGTCTCTATCCTTTATTTTGGTAGCTGGTTTGTATACCGTTAAAAAGAATACGGCTGCCCAGGTAACGACAGAAATTCAACCTGCTAAAAAAACAGGTTCCCTTCCAGTGAAAAAGGAAACAAAGGAAGAAAAAGAAAAGAAGGAAGAAAAGAAAAATACAGAAGCTGCTGAAAAAGCAGTCGTTCAAATGGAAACAACTCCAAGTCAAGATTCTGTGAACGCTGCCCAAGCTGCTGTGAAGAAAGTCAAAGATGCGACTCAAAAGCAATCGCTTGAGGCCCGTATCCAATACATCGCTAACTATTATGGACTGACCTATGAGAGCGACACAGCGGCAACACAGCAGACTCAAACAGACGCTAATGCCAACACGAACGCGAACGCAAATACTAATGCCAATGCCAATGCTGGAGTAGCTGGAGCCAATGCGACAGTTCAACCACAACAGCAACAGCAGTATGCTCCGGCCACAGATGCAGGGGCAGAAGAACCTGCTGAAGCTGGTCAATAATGAACTTTTTCGACTTCTTTAAAAAATAAAAAAACATCTTGCAATCAAAGTGCCGTCATGTTATAATAATAGACGGTACTTTTTACTTTTGGTCTCTCAAGAGTGTACAGGGACGTGCTGACAAATGTTGCAAAAGTACACA
>QFCH01001089.1_pt1 | contig 11896 bp, 10 predicted proteins | sample 5346071 | NCBI WGS metagenome assembly QFCH01 (sample SAMN09062255, study PRJNA434731) | Human gut metagenome, whole genome shotgun sequencing project. | isolation source: stool timepoint B chromium assembly | host: Homo sapiens | collected 2015
TCCTGGAAGGCGACGCCGAGCAGGCGTTCTTTGATTTCGAGCGGGGCACCGTCGGGCCGTTCATCGACATGCCCGCACCCATCAACCCCTTCACCATCACACCCACGCCCCCGCAGGCCGAGGAGCCAGCATCGGGCGCCGCCACTGAGGCCGCCGCTTCCGAGTCCTCGTCTGCCTCTTCGCGTGGCCTCGTCATCGCCGTGGGTGCGGGTGCCATGCTGCTCCTCCTGGCCGCCGCGGTGGGAATCACCTGGGCGCGGCGCCGAACAAGCTGAAACGTGGCGCATCGGCCGGAGTCAGCCGACGGTCGACAAGCCTGACATGCCGGAGTGTTCACGCGCCGTCACAAGGCCGAAAGCCCAGCCACGGCCTCGTACCTGGCAAACCTAAAACTGACCAGATTGCGTGCGAGTACGGCGGGCGGGCTACACTGGAACAGCATCCGACCGCGCACGCAAGGAGAACCCCGTGCCCAACTACTTGACGGACGACGAGCTGGCACACGCCAAGAGCCTGCTCGATCGCATGACCACCATCTTTCAGCACACCGTCGTCGGCCAGGATGGCCTGCGCCGCGCGCTGACAGCCTCGCTGCTCGCCGGCGGCCACGTCCTGGTCGAATCCGTGCCCGGCCTGGCAAAGACGACGGCCGCACAGACCCTGGCGTCCGCAGTGTCCGGTAGCTTCCACCGCATCCAGTGCACCCCCGATCTGATGCCCAACGACATCGTCGGCTCCCAGATCTGGAACCAGGAACGCGGCGAAATGGTCACCCAGCTGGGCCCCGTACACGCGAACATGGTGCTCCTGGACGAGATCAACCGCTCCTCCGCCAAGACCCAGTCCGCCATGCTCGAAGCCATGCAGGAACGTCAGACCACCATCGGCGGCGTCAACCACAAGCTCCCCAACCCCTTCATGGTCATGGCCACCCAGAACCCCATCGAGGAAGAGGGCACCTACGTGCTGCCCGAGGCGCAGATGGACCGATTCCTCCTCAAGGAGGTCATCACCTACCCGACGCCCGTCGAAGAGCTCGAGGTTCTCACCCGCATCGACTCCGGCCAGATGACAACCATCTCAGATGTCGACCCGATCAGCCTCGACGACGTTCGTGTCCTCCAAGACGCGCGCCGCCGCGTCTTCATCCACGAGACCCTCAAGGCCTACATCGTCGACATCGTCAACACTACCCGAGGAGCTGGCCCCAACCCGCTGCCCGGCTGGAAGAAGCACGTGCGCGTGGGCGCCTCCCCGCGTGGCGGCATCGCGTTCATGCAGATCGCCCAGGCCCTGGCCCTCATGGCGGGACGCAACCACGTCATGCCCGACGACATCAAGGAAATGCGCTACGGCATCCTGCGCCACCGCATCATCCGCACCTTCGACGCCATGGCCGACAACGTCTCCATCGAAGGCCTCATCGACGCCGTCTTCAAAGCGGTTCCCGTTCCGTAAAGAACACCGGTTCCACGCCACGACTCTCTAGAGGAACGCAATGCCTGTACGCTCGCGCGAGATCCACGCGCTCTCCACCCGCATCCAGTTGCCCGTCATGCGCAAACTGCTGTCCATCATGGATGGGCAGCACTCCGCCCTGCGGCAGGGACGCGGATGGGAGTTCATGGACCTGGCCCCCTATCAGCCGGGCGACGACGTACGTGAAATCGACTGGGCGGCCACGGCACGCACCGGTTCACCCATCATCAAGCGTCACGAAGCCACGGCGAACCTACAGGTCATGCTCGTCGTCGACACGGGACGCGAGATGGGCGCGCTCGCCCCGTCGGGAGAGACGAAGGAAGAGATCGCCCTCGCGGCCTGCGAGGCCATCGCCTGGCTGAGCGTGGCCCGCGGAGACCAGATCGGCCTCGTCGCCGGTGACGACGAGCGCGTGCGCTTCATGCCCGCCCGCTCCGGTAACGCGCACGCCGAAACGGTGCTGCGCCGCATCGAGGAAGACATCACGCTCGCCTCCCCGCATGCGAATGTCCCCAAGCTCCTCGCCCGAGTCAGGACAGTCACGCGCCGACGCAGCCTCATCGTGATCGTCACCGACAGCACCCAGCCGACGGCGACGCGCGAAACGGATGACCTCATTAAGTCCCTGTCCGTGCGTCACCAGGTCATCCTCATCAGCATCGAAGACATCGATCCAACCACCCTCGAGAAGGGTACGGAGGTCGTCGACGTCAACGAGGGACCTTTGCCGGACTTCCTCCTGCGCGACTCGCAGCTGGCGGGGGAGGCCGCCAACGTCGTGGCGATGCGCCGGGCCGCAGTCAAACAGTTGCTCGATCAGAGGGGAGTCATCCACGTGGACGTGTCCTCCAGCGAGGAGATCCCCCACGCGCTCATGCGCGCTCTCGAAAGGGGAGCACATGTCCGGTGATATCAAAGACGACCTGTATACCCCCGTCATTTACCCGCACTGGATGTGGGTCCTTGGAGTGGCACTCCTCGTGGCGGTCATCGGCTGGGTTCTCTTCTGCCTGTGGCGCTGGTGGACGTCCCGCGTCGGCGAGGTGACGGAGCTGCATACCATCACGGATGCGCGACGCAAGAAGTACCTGGTCTACGTCGATCAGATCGCGGATCGCTACGCGGACGGTGACCTGGATGCCCGCGGGGTCCACCTGGCGCTGGCCGGCCTCATGCGCGCGCTCGGCACGGAACGCACCGGGCGTGACCTCGAGGTCGCCACGGTCAGCGAAGTGCGCGCGCTCGTTCCCGTCTGGCCGGGCCTGGCAAACGTGCTCGCGGCGTGCGAGGTTTCCAGCTTCGCGGGGGAGAATATTCCGGATGGGCAGCCCTCGCACGATGCCGTGACGCGCGCCCTGACCATGGCTGTTGAGGCGGTGAACGCATGAGGTTTTGGTGGTTGATCCCGCTCGTCCTGCTCGTGGTGGTGGGCGCCACTGTCCTCGGATGGTGGCTGGCACGCCGGGCGGGCCAGCGCGCGGGTAAGAAGGGTTGGGTTGCCAACTCGGGTTTCGTACGAGGCCTGCCCAAGTATCAGGCTCTCGTGCGGCGCACGCGCGCATCCTTGGCAATGGCGTTCGTGTGTTTCCTCATCGCGGTCATCGCGACCTCCGTGTCGGCGAGTGCGCCCGTGGACCGCTACGTCAAGTACGACAAGTCCGCGAGTCGCGATATCGTGCTGTGCCTGGACGCCTCCCCTTCGATGCTTCCCTACGACTCGGAGATCGGCGACGCCTTCAAGCAGATCATCTCCCACTTTGAGGGAGAACGAATTTCCTTGCAGCTGTGGAACGCCTACTCGATGACGATGTTCCCGCTCACCGATGACTACGAGATGGCCGACGACGTGCTCACCGAAATGGCGGGTGTGATCGACCGGGGCTTCTCGACGACGCCCGACGGTTACGCCCATGCCACGCCGGAACTGTACGAGTACCTGGAGCCGACGCTGGCCGCGCGGGACGAAGAACGCGCCTCTCTGGTCGGCGACGGGCTGGCCTCGTGCGTCATGGGCTTCGACCACACGGACAAGCAGCGTTCGCGCACGATTCTGCTGGCCACCGATAACGAGGTATTCGGCAGCGGCTACTACAACCTGCAGCAGGCCATTGCCTTCGCGAAGAGCCAGAACGTGACCGTCACGGCGCTGTATCCCGGCTCTATGACTACCCTGTCGAGCGAGGGCGAGGATCTGCGCAATCAGGTGAAGTCGACGGGCGGCGACTTCTATGATGCGTCGTCTCCCGCATCCGTCGATTCGGTTGTTAAGCAGATCGAGGCCGAACAGAAGGAAGACTTGGATGCCAAGGGCAAGCTGATCGAAACTGATCGTCCGCGCGCCGCCCTGGGCTGGACACTGGCCGGTGTCGTGTCCCTGCTCGGCCTGCTTGCCTTCGGGAGGCTCTGACATGGTTTTTCATCCCGTTATTCACCCAGCGCTTCTCGTCATCATCGTCCTGGTGGCGGCAGCCTTCGTGGTTGTGTCCGCCCGGCGCTCCGTGCGCACGAGCCTGATGGATGTCATCAGGCGTTCCCTGATCGTCGTGATGGTTGCCGTCATGGGCGCGGGGCCCTCCATTCCCGGCAAGGCCGTCGAGGTGACCTCGAGCCTCGAGGTGTACTACGTCATCGACCGCACCGGATCGATGGGCGCCGAGGACTGGGACGGGGACAATCCCCGCATCGACGGCGTGCGCAGCGACGTCGGCATCCTCATGAACTCTCTCACCGGGTCACGCTTCTCGATCCTGTCGTGGGACTCGAACGTGCACGTTGGTATGCCCCTGACGACCGACGCCTCCGCGGTCCAGTCGTACATGGCCACGTTCACGCAGGAGCTATCTTCCTCCTCGCAGGGCTCGTCCCCCCACCGCCCCGCCCAGGAGCTGGCCAAGCTGCTGAAGAAGAACAAGGAACGCCACCCGAACAACATTCGCGCGGTCTTCATCTTCTCCGATGGTGAGACGTCGAACGAGGGCCACTGGTCGACTGCTCCCATGGGGTCCGAATCGGATTGGGACGCCGTCAAGCCCTACGTCGACGGCGGCCTGGTCATCGGCTACGGCACTGAGGAAGGCGGCAAGATGAAGATCCAGCGCCTGGCTGGCGCCGAGGAACAGAGCGGCAGTGACGGATACATTCATGACAAGTCGCAGCCGGGTGACCCCGTCGCCATCTCCCACATTGACGAGGCCGCGCTGAACAATATCGCGTCGCGTCTCGGCATTGACTACGTGCACTCACCCGACAAGGCCGCGATCGAGTCGCACGCACAGTCACTACTCGAACGAGCAACGACGATCGCAGAAGAACGCAACATGCGGTCCACGTACCGCTACATCATTTGGCCGGTCGCCCTCATCCTCGGAGGACTCCTGGCGTGGGAGGGCGCAAACCTGGCGCGGCGCGCACAACAGTTGAGGAATTCCCATGCAATCTAACAACCCTGCACGCGAAGACGACCTCCTGCCTTTCGGTGCCCCCCAAGCAGATGCCACCGACCCCGCGGTGCGTGCCAAGCTGGCCTCGGCCTCGGGCAAACCCCAGCGCTCCCCGCGCGCGCTGCGCCCCCTGTGGTACTCGATCCCCTTCCTGGTGATCGCGCTGGCGATCTCCGCGTACCTGATCGGAATCACCCTGTGGTCACGCTCGTCGCTGGGACACTGGACGAACGAGGAGTACCCCGCCGCTCAGGCCGGGTACGAGGGGCAAAAGTCGTGGACCTCCTCCGGCGTCGAGCAGTGGGTCGCACACTACAACCTGGGTACGACGCTCGTGAGCCAGGACTCGATCGACGAGGGCGTGGCTGAGCTGCGTACCGCCTACGACATGGTCCCCAAAGCCATCGAGGTCCAGCCCGGGCGCCTGGAGCCCTTCTCCTACGAGTGTCGCGTGCGCGTGAACCTCGGTCTGGGCATTGAAATCCAGGGCGATGCGAAGGACTCAGCCGGTGCGTACGGCGAGGCCTACGACCTGTACCAGGAGTCCGAAGACATGGTGGCTCCCTGCCAGAGCGCCAACCAGAGCCAGTCGAACAACCAGGGCCAGTCCGGCAACCAGGGCCAGTCTGGCAACCAGGGCCAGTCTGGCAACCAGGGCCAGTCTGGCAACCAGGGCCAGTCCGGCAACCAGGGCCAGTCCGGTGGCCAGGGTCAGTCCGGCGGCCAGGGCCAGTCTGGCGGCCAGGGTCAAAATGGTGAGCAGGGTCAGTCCGGCAACCAGGGCCAGGGTGGCCAGACTAACCACGCCGACGAGAACAAGAGTCGCGTCCAGAAGAAGAAGCAGAACGCCGACAAAAAGAATCGTGGCGAAGACCCGAACGACCCGAACAAGGGCAACAACGGCGGCAACGGCGGCAACGACCCGAGCAACGGCGGCAACGACCCGAACAAGGGCAACAACGGCGGCAACGACCCGAACAACGGCAACAACCCGGGCAACCAGCCGACCACGCAGCCCGGCTCGTCCCCCACGCCTGACCCCTACGAGGGCGAAAGCGAGGAGGAGCGCAAACGCCGACAGGGCCTGGAGGGGCAAAACACCAAGCGTGATCGCGATCGACGTGAACACGACGACCAGCAGCGCAGCGGTAACCCGAACGGCGGCTGGTGACACGCGCGTCCACGTCTCATTACCGCTGTGACGTGCACCCATAAAATCCCATGTCGGCCTGCCAGGCCGCCAAAGACCGATAGGCTGGAATCGTGAAGGTCCTTCTCGTTGGTAACGGGGGTCGCGAACACGCGATCGCCCGAGCGCTTGTGCGAACGTCTACCCCCGAGCAGCCCGTGAAGCTTGTCGTCCAGGCCGGTAACCCGGCGCTGGAGCAGCTGGGCCGCTCCCTCACCATGGATCCGATGGATCCGAAGGATGTCGTGCGCCGCGCGACCTCCGAAAAGGTCGACCTCGTGGTCGTCGGCCCGGAGGCCCCGCTCGTCGCGGGCGTCGCCGATGCCGTGCTGGACTACGGGATCCCCGTGTTCGGCCCGACGAAGGACGCGGCGCGACTCGAGGCCTCCAAGTCTTTCGCGAAGCAGGTCATGGCCGATGCCGGCGTGGCTACCGCCCGCGCCTTCACCTGCACCACCATGGACCAGGTCGAGGCCGCATTCGACGATCTGGGTGCGCCCTACGTCGTCAAGGACGACGCCCTGGCCGCCGGCAAGGGAGTCGTCGTGACCTCCGACCGCGCCCAGGCCTCGAAACACGCGCGTGCCTGCCTGGCCCGCGACGGGGGAGCGGTCGTCATCGAGGACTACCTCGATGGACCCGAGGTCTCCCTCTTCTGCTTCGCCGACGGCACCACCGTCGTGCCCCTCCAGCCCGCCCAGGACTTCAAGCGCGTGGGCGACGGCAACGAGGGTCCCAACACGGGCGGCATGGGCGCCTACAGCCCCCTGCCGTGGCTGCCCGAGGAAGCCACGCAGCGCATCGTCACCGAGGTCGCCCAGCCCGTCGTCGCCGAAATGGCCCGACGCGGTACCCCCTTCCGTGGCCTCCTGTACTGTGGCCTCGCGATGACCTCGAAGGGCATCCGCGTCGTCGAGTTCAACGTGCGTTTTGGCGACCCGGAGACTCAGGCGGTCCTCGAGCGCCTCGACTCCCCGCTGGCCCCCATCCTGTATGCGGCCGCCACCGGCACCCTGGCCAAGATCCCCGCCCCCGTGTGGAGCGAGGACGCTGCCGTCACTGTTGTCATGGCTTCGGGCGGCTACCCGGGCCCCACGGATACCGGGCACGAGATCACCGGTATCGAGGCGGCTGAGCAGCTCGATGGAGTCCACGTCATCCACGCCGGCACCTCTGAGGAGATCGCCGACGATCCGACGGACGTGGCGGCCGGCTGCTGCGGCTTCGAACCCACCTACGCGCTGGTGAACTCCGGCGGCCGAGTCCTCGACGTTGTCGCCCGCGCGGCCACCCTCGACGAGGCACGTGCCCTGGCCTACCGGGGCGTCGACCTCATCCACTTTGACGGCGAGCACCACCGCAGCGACATCGCGACGTGGCCCGCCGACCTGGTCGTCACCCTCGACTGATCCCACGACACTGAGGAGCATTATGCCCGCCTCCCTGCACGGTTGGACCCCCCTGAGCTCGGGGAAGGTTCGCGACATCTACGCTCCCGACGAGGCCGTGGTCGGCCCTGCGCAGGAAACGACGCCCGCCGAGGGCCGCCCCCGCCACGCGAAGGTGGGTCCGGAGGCGCTCCTCATGGTGACCTCGGATCGCATCAGCGCCTACGACTACGTGCTGCCGACCGAGATCCGCGGCAAGGGCGCGGTCCTCAACCAGCTGGCGATCTGGTGGATGGGCAAGCTGCGTCCCTTCGTGGAAAACCACCTGCTGGCCGTGGGCACGAAGGTGCCGGCCGAGGCCTCGATCGCCCTGGAGGGTGCTCCGGCCACGCGCTTCACGGTTCCCGCCGAGGTCGACGCGCGCGCGGTCGTGTGCCGCAGCCTGTACATGATCCCGATTGAGTGCGTCGTGCGCGGCTACCTGACCGGCTCGGGCTTGGCTGAGTACCGCGAGTCCGGCACCGTGTGCGGCATCAAGCTCCCCGAAGGCCTGACCGAGGCCTCGCGCCTGGAGGAGCCGATCTTCACCCCGGCCGCGAAGGCCGAGCTGGGCGAGCACGACGAGAACATCACCTTCGAGCAGACCGTCGAACGCATCGGCGAGGAGTACGCGACCGCGATCCGTGACCTCTCGCTCGCCCTGTACCGCCGGGCGCGCGACATCGCGGCCGAGCGGGGCATCATCATCGCGGACACCAAGTTCGAGTTCGGTATCGACGTGGCGACCGGCGCGATTGTGCTTGCGGACGAGATCCTCACGCCGGACTCTTCGCGATTCTGGCCGACCGACAAGTGGGTTGAGGGCCAGGTGACGCCGAGCTTCGACAAGCAGTACGTGCGCGACTGGCTCACCTCGGACGAATCCGGGTGGGACCGCACCTCGGGTGAGAACCCGCCCGCTCTGCCCGACTCCGTGGCCGCCGCGACCGCCGCGCGCTACGTCGAGGCCTACCGCCGACTCACCGGGTCGGACCCCATCCTGTAAACAGACTTGCCCGCCGGGCAAGATGCGCGGCGGGATCCTCACCAACAACACAAGGAGGAACGCCGTGGGGCGAATCATCGTGGAAGTGATGCCGAAGCCGGAGATCCTGGATCCCCAGGGTAAGGCTGTCGGTTCGGCGCTGCCCAGGCTTGGAATCACGAGCTTCGAGGCCGTGCGCCAGGGTAAGTGCTTCCACCTGAGCGTGGACGGTCCCGTTACCGACGAGCTCCTGGACCAGGCCCGCAAGGCCGCCGAAGAGGTCCTGTCCAACCCGATCATCGAGGACGTCGTGCGCGTCGAGGCCATCGACGAGGCCGACGCCCGTTACGCGGGAGGCGCGCAGTGACCCGCATCGGAGTCGTCACCTTCCCGGGCACCCTCGATGACCGCGACGCCGCCCGCGCGGTTGAGATTGCCGGCGCGCAGGCCGTGTCCCTGTGGCACAAGGACGCCGACCTGCACGGCGTCGACGCGGTCGTGATCCCCGGAGGCTTCTCCTACGGCGACTACCTGCGCTGCGGCGCGATCGCCGCGACCGCCCCCGTCATGAGCGAAATCGTGCGCGAGGCCGGACGAGGCCTGCCCGTCCTGGGCATCTGCAACGGCTTCCAGGTCCTGTGCGAGTCGCACCTGCTGCCCGGTGCGCTCATCCGCAACGACCATCAGAAGTTCCTGTGCCGCGACCAGGTGCTGCGCATCGAGAACGCGGACACCGCGTGGACGCGCGCCTTCAGCGTCGGCGACACCATCACGGTTCCCCTCAAGAATGGCGAAGGTAACTTCCAGGCGTCCCCCGCCGAGCTCGAACGGCTCGAGGGCGAAGGCCGCGTCGTGTTCCGCTACGTCGACTTCAACCCCAACGGAAGCGCCAACGACATCGCGGGCGTCACCAACGCATCGGGCAACGTCGTCGGCCTCATGCCCCACCCCGAGCACGCGACCGAGGTCGGCTTCGGCCCGCTCTCCCTCGGCCCCGACGGCGCCAGTCACCACGGCGGCACCGACGGCCTGGGCATCTTCCACTCCGTCCTCGCATCCCTCGTCGGCTGACGACGCCACCGCGCCCTCACCCGTGAGGGAGCCCCGGCCTCGTCCATGATCTTTCGAATGGAAACACGAATGACCTCCGAAAACACCCGCGAGCTGCCCGACACCGTCGAGAACGCCGCCGCGACCCCCGGCCAGGACATGCCCTGGAAGGAACTCGGCCTCAAAGAGGACGAATACCAGCGCATCTGTGACATCCTCGGGCGCCGACCCACGAATGCCGAGCTGGCCATGTACTCCGTCATGTGGTCCGAGCACTGCTCCTACAAGTCCTCCAAGAAGCACCTTGCCGAGCAGTTCGGCGCGCGCACGACCGACGCCATGAGGAAGAACCTCCTCGTCGGCATGGGCCAGAACGCCGGCGTCGTCGACATCGGCGGCGGCTGGGCCGTCACCTTCAAGGTGGAGTCCCATAACCACCCGTCCTTCGTCGAGCCCTACCAGGGCGCGGCCACCGGCGTGGGCGGCATCGTCCGCGACATCATCTCCATGGGCGCACGCCCGATCGCCGTCATGGACCAGCTGCGCTTCGGCGCCGTCGACCATCCCGACACGGCGCGCGTCGTCCACGGCGTCGTCTCCGGCGTCGGCGGCTACGGCAACTGCCTGGGCCTGCCCAACATCGGCGGCGAAACCGAGTTCGACCCGTCCTACCAGGGCAACCCCCTCGTCAACGCGCTGTGCATCGGCAAGCTGCGCCACGACGACATCCACCTGGCCAACGCGACCGGCGAGGGTAACCTCGTCGTCCTCTTCGGCGCGCGCACCGGCGGCGACGGCATCGGCGGCGCCTCCATCCTCGCCTCCGAGACCTTCGAAGACGGCATGCCCGCCAAGCGCCCCTCCGTTCAGGTGGGCGACCCCTTCATGGAGAAGGTCCTCATCGAGTGCTGCCTCGACCTGTTCGAGGCCGACGTCGTCCAGGGCATCCAGGACCTCGGCGCAGCGGGCATCTCGTGCGCGACCTCCGAGCTGGCCTCCAACGGCGACTCCGGCATGCACGTCGACCTTGAGAACGTGCTCCTGCGCGACCCCACGCTCACCGCGGGCGAGATCCTCATGAGCGAGTCCCAGGAACGCATGATGGCGATTGTGACCCCGCAGGATCGCGAGCGCTTCTTCGAGATCATCGACAAGTGGGACGTCGAAGCCGCCGTCATCGGTCACCTGACCGGCGACGGACGCCTGACGATCGACCACCACGGACACCGCATCGTCGATGTCGACCCGAAGACCGTCGCCCACGAGGGCCCCGTCTACGACCGCCCGTATGCGCGCCCCGCGTGGCAGGACGAGCTGCAGGCCGCCACCTCCGAGTCGCTTGCCCGTCCCGCAACGCGCGAGGAACTCATCGCCGACGTGCGCGCCGTGCTCTCCGACGTCAACCAGGCCTCCAAGGCGTGGGTCACCGACCAGTACGACCGCTACGTGCAGGGCAACACCGCCCTCGCCCAGCCCGACGACGCGGGCGTCATCCGCATCGACGAGGCCACTGGCCTGGGTGTCGCGCTCTCCACGGACGCGAACGGCTGGTACACCAAGCTCGACCCTGCAGCGGGAGCCCGCCAGGCCCTCGCCGAGTCCTACCGTAACGTCGCCGTCGTCGGCGCCGAGCCCGTCGCCATCACGGACTGCCTGAACTTCGGCAACCCCGAAGACACGGACGCCATGTGGCAGCTCGTCACCGCCATGACCGCGCTCGCGGACGGCTGCATCGAGCTCGAGATCCCCGTGACCGGCGGCAACGTGTCGCTGTACAACTCGTCCGGCACCGAGAAGGGGCTGCCGAACTCGTCGATCAACCCGACGCCCGTCATCGGCATGCTCGGCATCCTCCCCGACGTCACGCGCGCCAACCCCTCCGGCTTCACCGAAGAGGGCCTCGCCGTCATCCTCCTGGGCACCACTCGCGAGGAGTTCGACGGGTCGGCGTGGGCGCGCATCGCCCGCTCGCACCTCGGTGGCCTGCCGCCCGAGGTCGACCTGAAGGCTGAGGTCGCCCTCGGAAACGTCGTGCGCGCGCTGAGCGCCGCCGACGGCCCGGACGGTCGGCCCCTCGTGCGCGCCGCGCACGACCTGTCGAACGGCGGCCTCGTGCAGTCCCTCGTGGACTCCGCGTTGCGCTTTGGCATCGGCGGCGTCTTCGACGTCGCCAGCGCCGCGCGCCGCGACTGCGTCGGCGACCACGAGATGCTCCTGTCCGAGTCCCAGGCCCGCGCCTTCGTCGCGGTGCCCGAGGCGGCCGTCAAGGCCGTGTTCGCGGCCGCCGAGGCCGAGGGCGTGGACGCCGTGCGCATCGGCACCA
>QFCH01001367.1_pt1 | contig 11838 bp, 9 predicted proteins | sample 5346071 | NCBI WGS metagenome assembly QFCH01 (sample SAMN09062255, study PRJNA434731) | Human gut metagenome, whole genome shotgun sequencing project. | isolation source: stool timepoint B chromium assembly | host: Homo sapiens | collected 2015
CGCGTGATTCGAGCAGGTCCATGAGGCGACCGGCGCGGGCGAAGCCGACGCGCAGCTTGCGCTGGAGCATCGATGTGGAGCCGAGCTGTGTCGAGACGACGAGTTCGGCGGCCTGCAGCAGGTCTTCGAGATCGTCTCCGATGTCTTCGGCGACCTTGGTTTCCTTCTTGTCCGGTACGACGTCATCGCGGTAGTGCGTCTCCATCTGGCTCTTGACGTGCGCGACGACCTGGTGGATCTCGGATTCGGAGACCCACGCGCCCTGGACACGCATGGGCTTGGACGCGCCGGCGGGCAGGTAGAGGGCGTCGCCCTGGCCGATGAGCTTCTCGGCGCCGGGCTGGTCAAGAATCGTGCGCGAGTCGGTCAGCGATGACGTCGCGAATGCGAGGCGCGAGGGGATGTTGGCCTTGATGAGGCCGGTAACCACGTCGACCGAGGGGCGCTGGGTAGCCAGGACCAGGTGGATACCGGCGGCGCGGGCGAGCTGCGTGATGCGCTGGATGGAGGCTTCCACGTCGCGCGGTGCGACCATCATGAGGTCGGCGAGCTCGTCGACGACCACGAGCAGATACGGGTAGGGGTGCAGGGTGCGCTGCAGGCCTGGCTTGGCCTGCACCTGCCCGGAGGCGACCGCCTTGTTGAAGTCGTCGATGTGCTTGAAGCCGTAGTCCGACAGGTCGTCGTAGCGCGCGTCCATCTCCTTGACGACCCATTCGAGGGCCTCGGCGGCCTTCTTGGCGTCGGTGATGATGGGCGAGATGAGGTGCGGGATACCCTCGTAGATCGTGAGCTCCACGCGCTTGGGGTCGACGAGAATCATGCGGACCTGCTGAGGCGTCGCACGCATCATGATCGACGTGATCATGGAGTTGACGAAGGAGGACTTACCGGAACCGGTCTGGCCGGCCACCAGCATGTGCGGGGTCTTCGCCAGGTTGGTGACGACGTATCCGCCTTCGACGTCCTTGCCGACGCCGACGACGAGCGGGTGCTGGTTGCGGCGGGCGGCTGCGGAACGCAGGACGTCGCCGAGGGCCACGTTTTCGCGGTCGGCATTGGGGATCTCGATGCCGATGGCGCTCTTGCCGGGGATCGGTGCGAGGATGCGTACATCGGCCGAGGCCACCGCGTAGGCGATGTTCTTCGACAGGTTGGTGAGCTTGTCGACCTTCACGCCGGCACCGAGGACGACCTCGTAGCGGGTGACTGTCGGGCCGCGCGAGAACCCCGTGACGCGCGCGTCGACGTTGAAGTCCGCGAAGACCTGGCCAAGAGCCGCGACGACCTGGTCATTGACCGCCGAGCGCGTCATGTGGGGTGGGCCGGAGACGAGGAGGTCTTCCGACGGCAGGGTGTAGGTGATCGAGTCGTCGAGGTTGGGTTGGAAGGCCCCCTCGGGCTCGTCCGTAATCGGCGGGGGCGCCGGCTCATCCTCAGGTTCGGGTTCGGGCACGTGGGCGGGAACCTGTACGGGTGCGGGAGCCACGGCGGGACGCATCTGCGTGAGCATCTCCGTGGGCGCGTCGGGCGTCGAGGCACGAGGCCGGGGCGTGGGCGCCTGCGCGGCGATCGCTCCGGACTCGAGAAGGCGCGTCTGGTCGGCCGAGTCGGAGTCGGTGGCCTGACGGAAGGACTCGTCCCCATCGTATTCATCGAGGAACGCATCATCGCCAGCCGCGAGGTCCTTGCGGGACTTGCGGCGAGCCTTCTTCGCGGGGTCCTCCGCGTCCTTCTCTGCGGACTCAGTCTCCCCCTCGGGGCGCTGTCCGCTGAGGTGCGCAGCGAGGTCACGCAGGCGCGCCGGTACGTCGGCAACGGCCGTGCGGGTGGCCAGCAGGATCGAATAAGCCAGGAGCAGGAGCATGAGAGCACCAGCTCCCCAACCGGACAGGAGCAGGGCGAGAGGACGCGCGACGAACCATCCGATGAGGCCACCCGCCGCCTCGATTCCGGGGTCGTCAGCCATACCGGGGTTTCCGCGCGAAATATGCACGAGGCCCGTCAGCGCTGCGGTGATGCCGATACCCCCAGCAATGTGGTGCGGCAGAGCCGAGCGTCCAGATCGGGCGGTCACCAGCTCAACAGCGAGCGCGATGAGAACGAGGGGGAGCACCACCGAAAAGATGCCGAACAGTCCTGCCGAGGCGTGGTGGATCGCGTCCCCGGCCTCGCCGGAAATCTGGAACCATTCACGCAGCGCGATCACGATGGCGGCCGCAACCACGACGAACGCAGCGGCATCGCGCTTCACCTGCGCGTCGGTCGCCTTCCACGCGCGCAGGACACCAATTCCCGCGCGGCCAACCGCGGAAAAGAAGCGGGCCAGGAAACCCGGCTGCGTCGGTTCGGGCTGGGGTGCCTGCGCAGACCGAGACGAGCCTCCCTTCGCGCGCGGGCGCGCGGGAGCCTTACCAGACGAGGAGCGTGGAGACGATTGTGCCATGATCGTTCCACCATATCGCCCGCCGCGGCCCGACTGAGCCAGGCGCGCCGCGCAAGATCAGCGCAGGATGTTCGTAACGACTCCCGTTTCGAGCACGTTCTCAACCTGATCGCGCGTCGGAACGGGCAGGGCAGACTCGTGGGAAACTGCCAGCGCAGCGCCCGCGTTCGCCATGAGGCACGCGGTCTCCAAGTCGTAGCCCATCACCAGGCCGGCGCACATCTCGGCGATGTGCGTGTCGCCCACGCCCGCGGTGTCCGCGATGGGCGTCTGGAAAGCGGGGATGGAAATGACCGGAGCATCGGCGAATTTCTGCAGCTCGCAGCCTCTCTCCCCAACCCGACGGACAGTCGCCGCGTCGGGACGCATGTAGGTGCGGATCGTGGCACCGGGACGATTGGCATCGAGAATACCCGCCAGCGTCGAGGCCTCCCAGCTGTTCATCGTCACCACGTCCGCACGCGCGAAGATCGTCTCCCACGCCTCGACGGGGACCTGGGCGACCGCGGGCGACACGGACACAACGAGGGTGACGTCAGGCGGCAGGGCGGCTGCCCACTCGCTCAGCTCCGAGGCGGCATGCGCGCTCGTCATATCCGAGGCGGCCACGTGGACCACATCCCCGTCGCGCAATTCGATGCTCGCCAACGCAGCGCGCGACGGCTCCGACTCGACGCCCGCCGTCACGACGGAACGCATCGACCCGTCCTCGACGATCAGCTGGATGACAACGCCAATGTCACCCACGAGCTCGGGAGTCAGCACCTCGACACCCGCTTCGACCAGCTGCTGACGCACCGCGAAGGAGTTCGGGCCCGTCCCCAGGGGTGAGGCCGCAGCCGTCGGCACTCCCATCGCAGCAGCGGCGCACAGGGTCGTGAACCCACCGCCCGGACGCGAGCTGGCCGCATCCGCGTGGACGGATCCCCCTCGCTCCGGCATGTATGCGATGTGCATCGGCAACACAAGCGCGACAGAATGCGTCGAAATGAAACGACCCGACACGAATTTTCCTTCCTTCAAGCGCGCTACCGCCCAGCACGCCACGGCCTCGTCGATGAAGAACGTCAGCCTACTGCTCGGTCACGACCGGAACGATCATAGGACGACGATGCAGGCGCCGTGCAACCCAGCGACCGATCACACGCCGCATGGCCTGCTGCAGGACATAGGGGTCCTGGCCGCCGGGGGCCGCAGCATCCGTGAGCGCCTGGGTAACGTCGGGGAGGATCTCTTCGAAGACCGAGTCGTCCTCGGCCATGCCGATCGCACGGATCTCGGGACCGGCCAAGACCATGCCCGAGTCGTGCTCGACGACCGCGAAAATCGAGATGAAGCCCTCCGAGCCCAGCGTACGGCGCGTCTCCAGTTCGTCCTCGGAGATCTCTCCGATCGACCGGCCGTCCACATACACGTACTCGCACGGCACGACGCCCGACACGCGCGCGACACCGTCCTTGAGATCGACCGTCACCCCATCCTCCGCCAGGACAACGTTCTGCGGATCCATGCCGGTCTTGACGGCCAGCTGGCCGTTACCCACCAGGTGGCGGACCTCGCCGTGAATGGGCATCACGTTCTTGGGCTGAACGATGTTGTAGCAGTAGATGAGCTCGCCGGCGCTCGCATGGCCCGACACGTGCACCTTCGCGTTCTCCTTCGACACGACACGCGCACCCAGACGGGTCAGGTCGTTGATGACGCGGTACACGGAGTTCTCGTTACCAGGGATCAGCGAGGAAGCCAGCACGACCATATCGCCGGGCTCGATCGTCACCGTGCGGTGGGACCCCACCGACATGCGCGACAACGCCGCCATCGGCTCGCCCTGCGAACCGGTCGCCATGTAAACGCGCTCGGAGGGAGGCAGCTCACTAATGCCCTTGAGATCCACAATGAGTCCCTCGGGGATCGACAGGTAGCCCTTCTCCTCAGCAATGCGCATGTTGCGCTCCATCGAGCGGCCCACGAAGGCCACGCGACGCCCGTGGTGGGCCGCCGCATTGATGACCTGCTGGACACGATGCACGTGCGAGGCGAAGGAAGCGACGATGATCTGGCCGGTCGCCTCACCAAAGACCTGGTCGAGGACGGGGCCGATCTCGCGCTCGGGCGTGATGAAGCCGGGAACCAGCGCATTCGTGGAGTCCACCATGAACAGATCGACGCCTTCCTCGCCCATGCGAGCGAAGGCACGCAGGTCGGTGAGGCGACGGTCCAGCGGCAGCTGATCCATCTTGAAGTCACCCGTGATGAGGACATTGCCCGCGTCCGTGCGCACGAAGACCGCGAGCGCGTCGGGGATCGAGTGGGTGACGGAGACGAATTCGAGGTCGAAGGGGCCGACGGTGAGGCGATCGCCCTCGGCGACGACGTTGAGGCCCGGGTCGGGCAGGCGGTGTTCGCGCAGCTTCGGTGCGACGAATGCCAACGTGAGGTCGGATCCGTAGATCGGAATGTCGCCTCGCAGCTTGAGCAGGTAGGGCACGGCACCGATGTGGTCCTCGTGCCCGTGGGTGAGGACGAGGCCGACGACGTCGTCCATGCGATCCTCGATCCAGGAGAAATCCGGCAGGATGAGGTCAACGCCGGGCTGTGTTTCCTCGGGGAATAGAACGCCACAGTCCACGACCAGGAGCTTGCCCCGGTACTCGAGGACGTTCATGTTGCGGCCGACCTCGCCGAGACCTCCCAGCGGGATCACTCGCAGTGCGCCCTCTTCCAGGGGCGCGGGTTCGCTGAGGTTGTCGTACAAAGACTTCATGATGCCAGTCTGCCACGTTGGCGCCTCTTTGCCCGCATCGGGAGCCACGTTGGATAGGTCGGTCCCCTCACATTTGGCGTCATCGGGGGCGATCGTGGGTCACTGGTGGTGCAGGTGCCCGTCTTCCATGGTGTAGCCGCGGTCGGCGAAGTGGCGGGCGTCGGCCTCGTGGGAGACGACGAGGACGGCGGCACCGGCGTTCGCTGCGTCGCGCAGGAGGGTCAGGACTGCGGTCGCGTTCGCGCTATCGAGGCCAGCTGTGGGCTCGTCCGCCAAAACGATGGAGGGTTCCATGAGGAGGGCGCGCGCGATCGCCATGCGCCGCAGTTCCCCGCCCGACAGCTCGGTGGGCTTGGCATCGGCAAGGTCGGTCAGTCCCACAGCGTCCAGCAGCTCACGCGCACGGCCTGCGGGTGCCTCGTCCGTGGCGTAGAGGATTGAGGGAAGCAGGACGTTGTCGAGGACACTCAGGGCGCGCAGGGCTGTATTGCCTTGGGGGACGAGGCCGATGCGCGCGTTGCGCAGCCGGGAGCGTTCCTCGTCGCGCAGCGAGTACAGATCCGTCCCCTCGACACGCACGTGTCCGGCCGTGGGCGTGAGGATCCCGGCGAGCATGGTCAGCAGGGTGCTCTTACCGCTGCCCGAGTGGCCGGAGATGACGGTCAGTTGCCTCTCATCCAGGCCGATATCCAGCGGGTGGACCGCGGTGAAGACCCGCTTTCCTCCGCGTGCCCTGGCGAACTCTTTCGACAGACCCGTTGCCTCGATGATCATGTCACTCCCCTTCCTTCAGGGCCAGGCTGGCATCCATTGTTGTCACGTACCGCAGCGCTATCCACGAGGAGACGAGGGCGACGATGCCCACCGACGCGAGCGCCCCCAGCGCCAACGCCGCCAGCACTGACGCGGATGGGACGAGGAATCCGCCTCCCAGGCTCTGATCGACGAGGCCGGAGAAAGACACGAGGAGGACACCCGAGATGATGATGCCACCGATGCCTCCGAGGATGTTGACGCCGAGCGCCTCGCGGATGATGATGCCGGAGATCATGCGCCGGTGTGCTCCGGCGGCGATGAGGGTGGCAAATTCCCGCTTGCGTTCGGCGATCATCAGGACGAACAACAGGGTGATCATGAGCAGGCCGACGCCCCACGCGACGCCGATGAGGACGGTGACCGTGTGCGACGTCGAGTCCAGCGATTGCGCGATGCCACTGACCATCCTCGTCGAGGTGGCGACCGCCACCCCTGGCACCTGCTGTTGGATCTGAGCGGCCACGGCCTCGGCGTCATACCCGGGCTTTACCTTGACCATGACCGAGGAGATAATGCGGTCCGTCTCAAGCGTCGAGTACTTGTTGAGGCCCTTGCGCAGCGAGGAGTCGATGACCTTCTTCGCGGTCTCGAAGTTCATATAGACGGCATTATCGAGGGTCGATCCGGTCGCATCAAACTGGCCGACGACCCGCAGCGTGTTGTCGAAGAGCTGGAAGTTGTTCGGGTCGTTGGCAAGCACGTTGGCTCCGACGATCACCTCGTCGTCTCCCAGTTGCGTGCGCCCCACCGCATCCCTCATCCACGGCTGGATCGTGAAGTCGGTGGCGGGATCGTAGGCGATCACCTGGTAGCGGCCCGAGCAGCAGCTCGCCCTCGCCGAGGCCAGGAAGAGCTGGGAGGATGCGGCCTCTACCCCGTCGACGGCGGCGACCTCATCACGAGTCGCCGCATCCATGTAGAAGTATGAGGGCTCGGCGCTCACAAGGAACGTCTGTGCGTCAAAATCGGTATCGGCCTCGGCGGGGGTGACCATGATGTCGGCTCCCAGGCGCGACTGGACCGTGCGCAGGCCGTGTTCGATCCCCTGGACGATAAGGGTCCCTCCGAAAATCGTCATCGTCATGAGCATGGAAAAGAGGACGAGGGTCCCCGTCCGGACGGGGTACCCGCGCAGGTTCATCCACGGAAGTCGTGAGCGCGACAGCATGACGTCATTCCTCCTTGATCGTTGTCCTTAGAGCAGGACCGTTTTCTGTCCGCTGACCACGCGGCTGACCCGAGCGAGGGCGAGGCGCGTTCCCACGATCCCCACACAGGTGACTGCGGCTATCGATACACCGGCGAGGGGCAGTGACGTCCCGGGGGCGGTGAGGACCTCGAGGAGGCTTCCATCACCCACAACAGGTAGGGCAAGGGCTATCAGCGCCACGCCCGCGAGTGCACCCACCGCGTGGAGTAACGCGGATTCACCCAGCATGACGCGGTTGATGATGCCATGCGATGCCCCGATCGAACGCCAGACGGTGAGTTCGGCGCGTCGCTCGTTCATGAGACTCACCTGTACGACGACGAGAGCGCCCAGCAGCACCAGCCAGATGGCGCCCAGTACACCGATCGCCAGCCCACGGTGCGATCGAATGCCCGAGGCAGTATCGACGAGGGCCTCGTTGCTGCGCACCGCGGTCACCTTGCGCACGTACAGGTTGATCCAGTTCGTCACGCTCTCAATAGTGTCACTGTCAGACGTACGTACGAGCGCTGCCGAGTAGTCGGCGTGCGGGTCAACGGTGGCGTCGATGTCTTTCCCCGCCGCGCGGGCATCGGCGACGATGTCGGAGAGCGTGTCCATGCTGACGAAGACGGCGTTATCCAGCTCCGAGCCAGTGGCGAGCAGATGCGCGTTAATCGGGTGCTCCTCGCCAAAGACTGAGAGGGTCTGCCCGTCCGCCCCGGGGACAGCACTACCGACCGCGACGCTCCCGCGGGGCAGGGACGCCCGCTCCCCCTCGCGCATCCAGGGACCCAGCACGAAGTCCGTCTCCGGCTCGAAGCCGACGATCCACCGCGTGGATCCGTCCTCCAGCGTCTCTGAGACGTACAGCTGGTGAGATACCGAAGCGATGTCCTCGTTCGAGGACAGGCGCGCCAGAGCGGAGCGCGGCTGGTGGCAGCCCACCGGGGTTCCGAGCATGAGCAGTCGGTTCTTGTCCACCTGATTCAGGCAGCTCGTCGGGTAGACGACGAGGTCAGCGCCGAGGCGTCGCTCGGCCAGGGATAATTCATTCCTCGCGGCAGTGACAAGAATGAACCCTCCAAAGACGCACGCCGCCTGCGCGAGCGCGAGAAAGAGGATGACGACGGACCGGAGGGGATGCGCGCGAATGTTCGCGACGGGAACACGGCGCAGGGACAGCGCGTTGTTCATCAGCTCCCCTCACCGGCCCGCGCGACGCTGATCCACAGGGCGGGTCGCACCCCGTACTGGAGATCGACGTTCGCTCCGCTGAGCGACGGCGTGCCCGAGGCATCGACGAATTGCGTGGCGAACCCGTACGTCCCGGGAGAACGCAGCCACCAGTCGGCGGTCCCATCCTCGGAAACGCTCAGGGGCCCCTCGGCGGCGTGCTGGGTGGCAAGCGCTGCACCGATGTCGCTGCGCGCAGCCGGGGTATTCAGGTAGATAACGCTCTCGGTCTCGCTCAGCGCAAAGACGCGGTCATCGGTAGCGGCACCGCCACTCGCACCGGTGATGGACTGATCCGCGTTCTCGTTATGCACCGTCTCGATGAGGCCGCGCTGAACGGGGGTGAACGCCGCCTCGTAGAACTCGCCGTTCATCCAGGCGCGCAGGTCGGACTTTTCCCACGTGATTTCCTCGAACGGCACGTGGTGATACTGGCGGGCCTCCAGAACATCGGCGCTCAGCAGCAGGAGCTGGCCGTCGATCTCATCGAGGACGATCCACCGAATCGGCTCAGCCCCATTGGACGTGTCGCCATCCTGCTCGTAGGAACCAAACTCGATCGTATCGCCCTTGGACACGCGGCGGTACGGCAGCGCCGGATCGGCATCAACGAGGGCCTGCGCGCGCTGCGCAGCATCGCTGTAGCGTCCCAACGAATGGAAGATCTCGTAGGCGCCCTGGGCATCCCCGGCCTCGTTGAGGGCGACGGCCTGACGGTAACGCATCGCGTTGCGCACGACCACCGTCAGCGCGAGAGCAAGAGAGAGCACAAGGAGAACCGCGCCGACACGCACGGTTTTCCGACGAAATAGGGCCCTCACGCCGCCATTGTCTCCCATCTGGGCGTCTCCGTCAGGCGGAGATCTTCGTATCCTTCTTGAAGGACGAGGCCAGCGCCCCAACACCACTGCCGGCAACCAGGACGCTCATGATGCGCACAAAAGGCTGGAAAACCGTGTGGCAGCGCATCGTCTTCATCATGCACAGCGGGCAGATGCCGCCGGGAATAAAGAAAACGACGACGCTGGCGATCACCGCGAGCGCGAGCAGGGCCAGGCGTACAGGCTTCTTCGTGACGAGGGCCGAGGCACCGTAGAGCGCGATGAGTCCAACGGCGCTGCCGGCCACCATATTCTGGCACTGATGGCAATGCATCCACGTACCGTCGGGCTTGGGCTCACACGCAGAAAAGACGGTCACCCCTCCGGCGAGCAGGAGCGCACTGAGGGCGGCAGGAACCAGGGGGATGATAACGTCCTTCTTTGCCACGGCATCCATTCCTTACAGACATACTCAGTGTTGGCGAACTTTACTAAGGTATATTAAACCTTCATTTCAGGCATCGTCAACGATCGTTATCCCGTCCTTGATATACCAAGAAGAGACACGTCACCCCCGCCGAATAGTCGACGGGGGCGCACGGTTCAGAGCAGGCCAGCGGCGCACAGGGCGCGGCGCAGCCCCGACACCTCGTCATCGCTGATTCCGACCATCGGCAGGCGCACAGCCGGGCTATCGATGACACCCTGAAGCCACAGCGCATACTTCGCCATGACCGCTCCCTGCCCACCGCCCATGATGGCGTGCACGAGGGGCCGCAGCGAGTACGACAGCTCGCGGGCCTCCCACACCTGGTCGGAGTCAAGCAGCTCGATCATACGGCGGTAATGGGCAGAGGCCACGTGCGTCACCACCGAGATGAAGCCCGAGGCCCCACCCGTCATCCACGCGAAGTTCAGGCCGTCGTCGCCCGAGTAGTACTCCAAGCCCGTACGGTGCATGCGCTCCACACCGGTCTCCACGTCGCCCGTCGCATCCTTCACGCCCAGGATCCGGGGGTGTTGAGCGAGGATGTCAAGGGTCGCGTCAGAGAACGCGATGCCCGTACGACCCGGAATGTCGTAGAGCATGACGGGCAGGTCGGTCGCATCCGTCACGGCACGCACGTGCGCACGCAGCCCCTCCTGGGAGGGACGGTTGTAGTACGGGGACACAATCAGCAGACCGTCCGCCCCATGCTCCTGAGCGCCCTCGCCGATACGCACCGCGTGTGCCGTATCATTCGAGCACGCGCCGCACAGGATGAACGCCCGATCACCCACGGCCTCACGCACAGCGTCCGTCAGGTCATTCTTCTCCGGCTGGTGCGTCGTCGGCGACTCGCCCGTCGTACCCGACAGCAGGATCGTGTCACATCCCTCGTCCACCAGCTTGATCGCCAAGCGCTGCGCGGACGGCAGATCGATGTCTCCAGCGGGGGTCATCGGGGTGATCATGGCGGCCGCGAGGGAACCGAAGCGGCGAGGAGGAATGTTACTCATGCTCTCCATGATACGCAGGCCTGCCCACCGATGGACACAATCGACTCCGACATGGACAGACAGCACAGCAGCTCGCCCGCGCGGAATCGATCGCGCCGTAGGCCCTTAGTCGCGATCCGCCCACCACATGTGTTGCGTCAGCCCATCACCCAGCACGCGCACCGCACCGGAGGGCGCAAAACCCGCCGACGTGTAAAAACGCTGACGCTCCTCATCGTCAACGCCCACCCAGGCGCGCAGCTGGCCACTCGTCAAGTCAGCAACAGCCGCCAGCAGGCGCGACGCATGACCCGAGCGCCGGAAGTTCTTCTCCACCGTCAGCTCGTACACCTGCGTCGCGGCCACCGCGCCGTCGCCCGAGGTGGCTAAGTCGCCCGAGGCGGCCCCGGCCTCGTCGGGGCCCGCGAGTACGAAACCGACAACGGTATTGCCGTGGAGGGCGACGAGGAGGGCAGTACCCGCGGGCCGCGGCGCACCCAGCGTCGCCTCCCATTGGGCGGCGAGCGTCTCAACCGTGATGTCCTGTGCGCCCAACGCGCTCTCCCCCATGAGGGAGCGCCAGGCCTCGACCTGCAGGCGAGCAATCGCGCGCGCGTCGCCGCCCTGAGCGGGGCGCACGGAGCGGTCGGGGTGCACGCCCGAGCTCACAGGCCCATCACCTGATCGAGCCCGATCGTCAGGCCCGTGCGGCCACTCACGCGGCGCACGCCCAGGAGGACGCCGGGCATAAAGGACACGCGGTCGAAGGAATCCGTACGAATCACCAGCTGTTCGCCCGCATTACCCAGCAGGATCTCTTCCGAGGCGGTCAGGCCACGCAGGCGCACGGCGTGGACCGGAACCCCGTCGACGCGGCCTCCGCGGCTGCCCAGCTCATCGGTCTGCGTCGCGTCGGGCATCTCCCCCAGTCCGGCCTCGGCGCGGGCCTTCGCGATGCCGCGCGCCGTGGCCACGGCGGTGCCCGAGGGGGCGTCCACCTTGGCGGGGTGATGCATCTCGATGACTTCAGCGGACTCGAAGTACGGGGCAGCCATGGCTGCGAACCCCACGGCCAGGACCGCACCCA
>QFCH01002328.1_pt1 | contig 11830 bp, 8 predicted proteins | sample 5346071 | NCBI WGS metagenome assembly QFCH01 (sample SAMN09062255, study PRJNA434731) | Human gut metagenome, whole genome shotgun sequencing project. | isolation source: stool timepoint B chromium assembly | host: Homo sapiens | collected 2015
CGCATGCGAACGCCAGCACCAGTGCGAGAACCTTTTTCTGATGGCATTAAAAATAATTTTTTGATGTTTTTTGATGCCGCATTATAGCACGGATCGGTCATAATTGCAACTATTATTTTTATTTTTGATTTTGAACTTCCTGGATTATATTTCCATGTCTTAACAGTCGGAATTTGAGTATTCATTCATGCAAAAGAATAATTATAAAAATACGCCCCTCTTTTATAAGAGGGGCGTATTTTATTCTTCTACAGGCTTCTCTTCGTGATACGCCTGCGCTTCCCCACCGGAGGATTTCCTGCGGCGGCGTCCACCGCGTCTGCGACGGCGCTTGGGGGCGTCGCCGGTTGCGCCTTCGGCAGCCGAAGCGCTTTCCGGCGCGGCAGGCTCTGCCGCTGAGGGTGCGCGTTCGGGCTTGCCCGGCTGAGCGGACTGCTCTGCGCGCGGCGGACGGACAGATTCGGCTTCCTCCCGCCTGCGGCGCTCCTCGGCCAGCGCGGCGATGTTCTGCCGGTTGCGGCAGGCGCCCTTCACCACGCAGCAATCTGCGCACTGGAACTCGGTCAGGGAATGCTCCGGACTGTCGTCCAGCTGCACCTTGCAGGTGCCGCGCAGCATTTGCGTGGAAATGACCTTTCCTCGCCCCTCCGGCGTATCCACCACGCTGCCCTGCTTGGGCGTGACCTTTTGCAGCTCGGCATAGGCTTCGTGCTCATATTTGAGACAGCACATCAGCCGCCCGCAGGTGCCGGATATTTTGGCAGGGTTAAGCGACAGGTTTTGATCCTTGGCCATATTGATCGAAACCGGATGGAAGTCCTCCAGATAAGAGGAGCAGCACAGCTCGCGGCCGCAGGTGCCCAAGCCGCCGATCATCTTCGCTTCATCGCGCACGCCGATCTGCCGCAGCTCGATACGGGTGCGGAATACGCTGGCCAGATCCTTGACCAGCTCGCGGAAGTCCACGCGGCCATCTGCCGTAAAATAAAACAGCATTTTGTTCATATCAAAGGTACATTCGACCGTGACCAGGTTCATGTCCAGCCCGCGTTCCTCGATCTTGCGCTTGCAGACGATAAACGCCTCGTCCGCGCGCTTTTTATTCCGCTCGAGCGTTTTTCGGTCCGCGTCGGTCGCCACGCGCAGCATGCGTTTGAGCGGCTGCACAACCGTCTGGTCAGGTACGTCGGTGTTCGCCTGCACGCACTCGCCGTACTCCAGGCCGCGCGCGGTTTCCACGATCACGCCCGTCCCTGTCTCCACAGGGATGTCCTGCGGGTCAAAATAATACATCTTTCCGTTTGGCTTGAAACGGACTCCGATAATTGTAGTCAAAAGCTGATATCCTCCTATATTATAGAAAGCAGATGCGGTATACATCGCTTGTCAGCGCACAGGTCACTGCCGCCGCCGCGGCGTTGCGGCCGATCCGACCGATCAGCTCTCCAATCCAGTCATATACCGCCAGCAGGCGGCTGGCGGGTACCGTCCGTGCCAGAGCGCGCGCTTCGGTTTCCAGCGCGGGCTGCAAAGGCGGCTGCGGCAGGGCTTTGGCGAAAAACACAGCGTCGCGCAACGCGGCCTGCAGAATGCCCAGCACACCCATCAGCGTCCGGCGCGGCGTTTTTTCGAGCGCCAGCGCGGCCAGCATCATCCGCTCCTCGCGCTGCGCGGCCACAGCGGTCAGATACGGCGCGAGCAGCGCGGCCGCCTCCCCATCCGAAACCGCTGCGCCGGCCGGCGCGAGCGCGAATTTCGTGCAGCGGGAACGCACGGTCTGCAGCAGAGCGTCCGGCTGTTCGGCGGCCAGGATGAAAAATGCATAGCCCGGCGGCTCCTCCAGCTCCTTGAGCAGTGCGTTCTGCGCCATGGGGTTGAGGTTCTGCGCGTGGCAGATCACAGTCACGCGCCGCGCCCCGTCATTGGGGACGATCGCGTTTTCCGCCTTAATGCGGCGCGCGAGATCGACCTTCAGCTCCTCGTCGCCCGCATCGATCATCATCAGGTCGGGATGCACGCCCTGCTCCACCTTGCGGCAGGACAGGCAGGTCCCGCAGGGCCTCGGCCCACCGCTCTCGCACAGGATCGCGGCGGCTAGGACGCAGGAAAGCGTCTTCAGCCCGTCGGGATCGTCGCCGGAAAGCAGGACGGTCTGCGGGAAACGGCCGGACAGCGCGTTCCGCAGGCTGCTTTTGAGCGCCGTGTTGCCCGGCAGACTGTCAAACGAGATCAAAGCTTTTCAAACCGCTCGACATGCAGCACGAACACGGTCGCGCCGCCGACCTCGACCTGTACGGGCGTGGATGGGAAAAAGCCCATGCCCAGCTCGGCGGTGGTCGGGATGATCTGCTTGCGCGAGGAGGAATGCTCGCGGATGATGTCGAAGCAGGCGTCCAGCCTGGATTCCTCCAGTCCGATCAGGATGGTGACGTTGCCGGCCTTGAGGAAGCCGCCGGTCGTCGCCAGCTTGGTGATGGAAAAGCCCGCTTTCATCAGGCTGTTGATTACGTCCTGTGCATCATCATAATTGATGATCGCAAGTACCATTTTCATAAAAGGTGTCCCCCTTTTCCGCTCTGCTGCGAGATAACCACGGTGATTTCTTCTATTTCATTGTACCATCTTTCCCGAATAAGTTCAATGTGCGCCCGTGTAATTTTCTCCCCCGGCCACAGCAGCGGCACGCCGGGAGGATAGGGCGTGACCGGCCGCGCGCAGACCAGCCCCTCGGCCGCAGCGGGCGCGACGCGGCCGGTGTGCGAAAACCACGCCTGCCGCACGGGCATGACGCGCGCAGCGGGCGGGAAGGGCGCGGCCGCCAAGGGAAGCGGCTCCTCCCGTCGCCGGCCGGACAGGCAGCGCAGGCCGCGGCGCAGGCGGTAGATCGAGGCGCCGGTATCCGCGCCGGTCAGAATGAACACGGCGTTGCGGTCGTCCGCCATCTCACAGGCCACGCCGTATTCGCTCCAAAGCATGTCGGCCAGGCGACGGCCGGTGATATCCGTACCCGCGGTGCAGACCGTCAGGCGGCAGGGGTCGAGCGCGGGGAAATCGCTCTCGGCCAACGGTGTGAAGCGGGTGCGGCGCGCGATATAATCCCGCAGGTCGCCGCAGGTTTCCGCCGCGCGGCGGTAGGCGGCTCGGCCCGGGCCTTCGGTGTAGGCGCGCGCCAGGTCGATGGACGCCATGATCGGGTATGACGGGCTGGAAGTGCCGAACAGCGCGGTATTTTCGCGCAGCGCGCGCTTATCCGCGCCCGCGCCGGCCAGAAGGACCGCCCCCTGCCCCAGACAGGGCAGCGTTTTGTGCATGGAGAGCACCGCCATGTCCGCGCCCTCCGCGACCGGCGCGGGCAGGCCGAGCGCCGGAAAATGCGCGCCGTGCGCCCCGTCGACCAGCAGAAGCCTGCCGTATGCGCGGCACAGATCCGCGAACGCCGGTATCGCGCGGCACACGCCGTAATAGGTGGGAGAGGTGAGCAGCACGGCGCGGATCTCCGGATGGTCGAGCAGCGCCCGCTCGGCCGCGTCCACGGGCAGCGCGCCCGACACCGCGAACGGCTCGATAAGCGGCGCGGAGATAAAATGCGGTGTGATATCCAGCAGCGCGCAGGCGTAGCAGACCGACTTGTGGCATTCGCGGTCCAGCAGCACGCTGCCGCCCTCCCCCACGGCGGCCGCAAGCATGGCGAGGACGCCCTGGGTCGAGCCGCCGGTCAGAAAAAAGCAGTCGTCCACGCCGAAATAGCGCGCCGCGGCGACCTCGGCGTCGCGGATCGGCCCGTCGCCCAGGTACAGGTTGCCCGTGCCGTAGGTTTCGGTGAAATCGATGGCGAATATCTCCGCATAGCTGTTGAACAGCGGCTCGCCCTTATGCCCCGGCATATGGAAGCGCGCGGAATCGCCGGTCGCAAGCAGCTGGAGCGCGTGGAACAGCGGCGCGCCCGTGAACGGCATCAGCCGGTTGATCTGGCGGTGGGTGAGCTGCGGCGCCCGGGCTCTTTTTTTGTGATGGAACATGGGCCGCGGCCCCCTTTCTCTGGCATGCCCACGCTTCTGGTATTTTGTTATTATAGCATGCGCGCGGGGCGCTTGGCAAATCCTTCCGCACACGCTCTGTCCATAATGTGCAGACATTCGTCTTTTTCAGATGGATTTTTGGGCTATATTCCCGTAGTAAATATCTTTCCCTTATATTATAATGAATACTGCGTTCTTTTTTGGAACAGCATGTTGAAATTTGAAAGGCAGGTAACTATTCACTATGGCTGACAATCGTATCTACAATTTCTCCGCAGGCCCGTCCATGCTTCCGGTACCCGTGCTTGAGCGCTGTGCCTCCGAAATGCTGAACTACAAGGGTTCCGGCATGTCCGTCATGGAGATGAGTCACCGCTCTAAAGTATATGACGCGATCATCAAGGAAACCGAGGCCGCGCTGCGCCGCGTACTCTCCATCCCGCAGAACTATCGGGTGCTGTTCCTGCAGGGCGGCGCGACGACCCAGTTCGCGGCCATCCCGATGAACCTGATGCGCACCGGCAAGGCGGATTACGCCATCACGGGCAACTTCGCCAACAACGCTTATAAGGAAGCGGTCAAATTCGGTGACATCCATGTCGCGTTCTCCTCCAAGGAGGGCAACTTCGACCGCGTGCCGACGCAGGGCGAGCTGGACATCCGTCCGGACGCGGATTACTTCTACATCTGCGCCAACAACACCATTTACGGCACCGAGTACCAGTACGACCCCGAAACCCCGGCAGGCGTGCCGCTCGTGGCCGATATGTCGTCCAACATCCTCTCCAAGCCGGTGGACGTTTCCAAATACGGCGTAATCTACGCGGGCGCGCAGAAGAACATGGGCCCCGCGGGCGTGACCGTGGTCATCGTGCGCGAGGACCTGCTAGGCCATTACCCGCTGGAGAAGTATCCGGTCATGCTGGACTGGAAGACCATGGCGGATAAGGAATCCATGTACAACACGCCCCCCACCTACGGCATTTATGTGCTGGGCCTCGTGCTCGAGTGGGTCGAGCAGATGGGCGGCGTCAAGGCGATGCAGGAGCTGGCGGCCAAGCGCAGCGGCATGCTGTACGACTACCTCGACGGCCAGGACTTCTACAAGGCGGTCGCGGAAAAGGCGTCCCGCAGCCACATGAACGTCACCTTCCGCACCGGAAACGACGAGCTGGACGCGAAATTTGCCAAGGAGTCCGCGGCAGCGGGCATGAGCAACCTCAAGGGCCACCGCTCGGTCGGCGGCATGCGCGCTTCCATCTACAACGCGATGCCGGTCGAGGGCGTGGAGCACCTGATCGACTTCATGAAGAAATTCGCGGCGGAAAACGCCTGATCCGCGGGCGCGCCCGCCGCGCCCGTCCATTCCAAAAGAGTAAAGGGGATTGATTCCTGTGTTTAACGTAAAGCTGTATAACAAAATTTCCAAAATCGGCCTCGATCAGCTCGATCCGGCGGGCTATGCCTGCTCGGAGGATTTTGAGGACTATGACGCGGTCCTTGTCCGCTCGGCCAAGCTGCACGACGTGCAGTTCCCCAAAAGCCTCAAGTGTATCGCGCGCGCGGGTGCGGGCGTGAACAACATCCCCCTCGACCGCTGCGCCGAAGAGGGCATCGTGGTGTTCAACACCCCTGGCGCGAACGCCAACGCGGTCAAGGAGCTGGTCATCTGCGCGCTGCTGCTCGCCTCCCGCAAGGTGGTGCAGGGCGCGAACTGGGTCAAGGGCCTTGCCGGCACGCCGGACATTGGCCCCGCCGCGGAAAAGGGCAAGGCGACCTACGCCGGCCCTGAGATCGCGGGCAAGCGCCTCGGCGTGATCGGACTGGGCGCGATCGGCGTCAAGGTGGCCAACGCCGCGGTCGGCCTGGATATGGAGGTCTGGGGCTACGACCCGTTCCTCTCGGTTGACGGCGCGCTCGCGCTGTCCCGTTCGGTCAAGCATGTGACCGAGCTGGACCAGATCTTCGCCAACTGCGATTATATCACCGTACACGTCCCGCTGCTCGCGGACACCCGCGGCATCATCGGCGCGGAGGCGATCGCCAAGATGAAGGACGGCGTGCGCGTCGTCAACCTCGCCCGCGGCGAGCTGGTTGACGAGCAGGCCATGGCTGCCGCGCTCGAAAGCGGCAAAGTCGCGGCGTATGTGTCCGATTTCGCCTCTGACGCGATCCTTGCGCAGGAAAACGCGGTCACGCTGCCCCATCTCGGCGCCTCCACGCCGGAGAGCGAGGACAATTGCGCGAAAATGGCGGTCAAGGAAATCGTGGACTACCTCGAAAAGGGAACCATCCGCAATTCGGTCAACTTCCCCAACCTCAAGGTGCCGTATGAGGGCGGCTACCGCATCTGCATGATCCACCGCAACATCCCGAACATGATCGCCTCCATCACCGCGGCGGTCAAGTGCAACATCGAGAACATGGGCAACCGCTCCAGAGGCGACTACGCCTACACCATCGTGGACGCGGCCGAGCAGCCCACCGAAGCCAACCTCGAAGCCCTCCGCGCGATCGACGGAATGATCTCGGTGCGCACCATCTGAACGAAAAATCAAAAATGACCGCACGTTCACCGGCTCTAAAGCCGTGATTCGGGTCAAAACAGAGGAAATCAGCCCCCAAACCAGCCGGTTTGGGGGTTTCCTGCTGCCGCCGGACGACAAAATGCGCCCTTTTCCGCCCTGCATCCGATCGCGCCCGCGTCCGCCGGATTGCCCCCGCGCGGCGGAGACGGGTGGAACACTTCCCCTTGACAAATCCAGTTTTATGGTTATTCTATCCTCTGTATGATTTTTATGGAAAAAGACGGTATACCCCCCGGTACAGATGTTCGAGCGGGCGTCGTAACACAGCGCGCGAAACGCGCATATCCATGCAGCGCGCTTACCTTATTATATATAATCCCGTAATTTTCGTATTTTGTGACAGTCACGGATGCGTAATATTACCCGTTTGTTACACTTCACGCAATCTTCTTGACGCATTTATTCCCGCATGGTATGATTGTCAACGTAATAAGGGCGAGCAATCGCCTGAAAATTTTAAAGGAGGAAAAAACCCCATGAAGAATCTCAAAAAGGTTCTCGCACTGGTGCTGGCGTTCGCATGCGCGTTCACCATGTTTGCCGGTGCGGCGTTCACGGACGAGGCGGACATTAAGGCCACCGACGCCGTGAACATGCTGACGGCGCTGGGCGTAATCGAGGGCGACCCCGATGGCTCCTTCCGTCCGGACGCAACCGTTACCCGTGCGGAAATGGCGAAGATGATCTTCGTTGTCCGCAACAACTCCATTGACGACTCGGCTTACGAGAACAACTCCTCTAAGCTGACCGACATCAACAGCCACTGGGCCAAGGGCTACATCAAGTTCTGCGAGTCCCAGGGCATCATCGCCGGCTACGGCGACAACACCTTCAAGCCCGACGCGACCGTAACCGGCGTGGAGGCTGCGAAGATGCTGCTCGTTCTGGCAGGCTACGACGCTGACAAGGCTGGTCTGGTAGGCCACAACTGGTCCACCAACACCCTGAAGTATGCTGGCTCCGCCGGCCTGCTGGACGACGTCAACTCCGGCCTGGAGCAGGGCCTGCCGCGTCAGTACGCCGCGCAGATGATCTACAACACGCTGGACACCAACCGTGTCAAGTGGTCCAACGATTCTCAGTCTTTTGACGACATCCTCAACGGCGGCGTCAAGGAGACCGTTGGTAAGGCTTACATGGGCCTGTCCTCGGATGTCGGTACCCTGATCTCCATCGATCGTGACTCCCTGACCATCAAGCTGGACGAAAGCTACGATTCCGACAACTACCACAAGATCGCCCGATACGACGATGTGACCTTTACCAAGGTTTCTGAGGACTACACCAGCCTGCTGGGCCAGAAGGTCAAGGTCATGTTCAAGGATGAAAAGACCAACAACGTTCTGGGCGTCTATTCCATCTCGGACAACACGGTTTACACCACCCTGATGAATGGCGTTGAAAAGGACGGCGCTAAGATTAAGTTCGGCGGCAAGTCCTACTCGATCGACGGCACCAAGATCGCCACTACCTTTATCAGCGTAGACGGCGCGCAGGCGGAAAAGGCTCAGTCTCTTGACTATTTCGACAAGGGCGCTGCACTCAACGAAAATGAGTCCAACGGCAACCTGTCCACCGACGAGGTAACTTTCGTCGATGCGAACGGCAACGGCAAGATCGATACCGCTATCGTATTCGAGAAGCTGGTCGGCGAAGTGACTTACGTTTCTTCCGATAAGATCACCGCTGGTTCCAAGACCTACAAGTTCGAGGACGAAAACATCGACGAGGACATCGAGCAGGACGACTGGGCGGTTGTTTCCGCGAACCTGTATGAGGACTGCAAGGATGTTGTCAAGGCTGATATCATCAGCACCACACTGGACGGCTCCCGCGACAAGAATGACAAGATCAACGGCGACTACAAGCAGTATAAGCTGGACGGCACCTGGTACAACATTTCCGACGAAAACGCTTCGGATGTTTCCAACGGCGACTCCGTCAAGGCTTATGTTGTCAATGGCGTGATCGTTAAGATCAAGTCCGACGACGGCAAAGGCGGCTTCCCGACCAACGTTGCGGTCGTAGTCAGCAACGGCACGATCAACGGCGATCAGGTCCGTATCCGCTACTTCGACGGCACCTCCAAGCTGGTTACCATCTCCGACAACACCAAGGTCACCCTGGGTTCCAGCTCGGCTGGTAAGGCTTACAAGGTTTCCGGCTCGGATACTTCGATGAAGTTCGAGGCGATCGACACCATCAAGTACAATGGCTACCTCTATGTTGGTACCGGCACGGCCGATCCGAGCAATGATAAGGTAACCGTAAGCACTAAGGACTATACCGTGGATGATTCCGCCGCGGTTATCCTGTATGACGGCAACGGCCGCTCCAAGATGCTGACCGGCAAGCAGTATAACGCGCTGAATACCAATGATTTGGCTACCTCTAAGGAAGCCGGCGCGGTATTCACGAAGGACAAGAACGGTCTCAACCGTGCGATGATGATCACTGTCAAGACCGACGATATGACCATCAGCGGCGAGTCTTTCGACAACTACGCATATGTTGTCACCAACAACGGCCAGAACAAGGACGGCAATGCTTCCTACACGATCTGGACGACTGACAACGAGTATGTTGACGTTATCGAAGAGAACGCGACTGCTCGCGCTAAGGGTACGCTGATCGGCTACTCCGCGATCAACTCCGACAACGTTATCAGCGACGTAAGCGAGGTCGCCAAGATCGCAGATGTTGATACCTCCAAGCAGACTGCGGTTAAGGGTACGGCATCTTTCGGTAATGACGGTACCGTTTACTATGGCGGCAACCAGAGCACGGACACCAAGTTCATCAGCGTTAATAACAAGAAGTTCAACGTAACCGCGGACACCGCTGTCCTGTTCGTTGACTCCGCTGCAGACGAAGATAAGCAGATCGGCGTTGACTTCGTCTACGGCACGTCTGCGATGGCCAAGGCTGAGAAGTACATTGACAGCAACGATCAGACTGCTTACTCCTCCAACGTGATGTTCCAGGTTGACGAAAACGGCAACGATGATGTTGACCTGAAGGTTCTGGTTGTTGATACCACTGGCGCGTTCGACGGCAAGAGCCACGAGAGCGGCGATGACAGCGGCGAAACTCAGGAGAAGGGCGACTACAGCACCAAGTATGCTGAAATCTCTGTTGAGGATAAGGATATCATCACTGGCGCAGGCTCCAAGTACGTTTCTGGCGATAAGGAAGTTCATGTCCAGTTGACGGTCGAAGGCGATTTCGCGGAAGCTACTGCTAAAGCATCTATCGATGTGGATGGATACAAAACCACGCAGAACATTACCCTGAAGCCGGGCAACACTGCTGACATTGTTATTGCTGATGTGGATACTGCTGATGCTAAGGTTTCCGTTAACATTACGGATATCACCTTCACCAAGGTAAACGTGGGTGTAGCGGCGGTAGAGACTGCTAATCTGAAGCAGGACAGTGCCACGGCTACTACTAAGGACATGGCTGTGACCGCTGTGGCGGCCGCGGCAAAAGCGAAAGACGAGACGGTTACCATTACTGTAACGGGCACGAACATCGATAATGGTGGAACGGCTGCTAAGTATGAGTTGACGCTGTCCAACGGCACCAAGCTCCAGAATAAGGCTGGCGGCTCTACAACCGAAATCACTTTTGAGTATACTGTGACAGAAAACGATATCAAGGCAGGCAAGGCGATTACCCTGACTGCTACTGAGATTAAGGATGTTCAGTAATCTTTAAAGGTGGAAAAAACCCCCTCGGAATTTCGAGGGGGTTTTCCCTATTTCAGCGCAACATACCGGAATGGACCATTGGCCGAAAGGTTCATATAGCGGCTTACCTGAAAACCGGTACTTGTGATCGAAACATATGGCGACGCCGCATCCTCCACCGCGATATGTGCCAGTGTTGCGCCGTAACCGGCAATATTGCTCGCGTTGCTCGAGGAAATAATAACCGCTTTCGGCTGAAAGCCGAGAGAAACGGTTTTCGTATTACTATGGCTGTAATCCCCGTCCCAGCTTCCGGCATAACTGCCGCAGTAAATTTCACATTTCTGTGCGGTCAGTGTTTCGTTAGCCGTTAAACGGTCGGCAAGGGCCTTATCCGATTGGACACGCGCTCCCGCTTCATCAGAGAGCGCGGCCTGGGTCGCTTTCGCGTCCAGCTCGGCGGCAAGCTCCTCTGAGAGCATCTCCCGATCGATCGTGTCCCCGAACGTGTCCACCACGATACCCTCCACACGCGCCTCCAGCCGTGAAGCCTCGTCGCAGATTCCGTTCACCGCCTGCCGCAGCTCCTCCGGACTGCTGTCGAATCGCGCTTTCAGCTCGTTTGCCGGCAGGCTCGGCTGGTCGGGCAGGTCTGTGATTTTGTGCTGGAACGCTGTGATTTTATGATCGCTGAATGACATGAAAAACCTCCTTTTGTTTGGGGCGGCCGGAGTTCCCCCTCGCGCGCGTTCCTCTGACCACGCGGGCGCGCGCGTGAGGGGTTCCCCGCCCGCCGTTTGCACCGGCACGGGAAAGTAAGCGTCTACCAGAATAGCAGAAACGGGAAAAAGCGCAAGGGCAAATACTTGCCCTTGCGCTTTCCGTTTTTTGGGCTATTATAACGGTTGCTTACTTTCCCCGCATGAAAAACCAGACGGGGCGGCTCCGCCCCACGCGCGCCCGCGCGCGCTGTCCAAGGAACGCGCGCGGGCGGCACCGACAAAAAGGAGGAAACCATGTCTTTTTCTGACCACAAGATCACGCAATTCACACACAAAATCACCGACCTGCCCGACCAGCCGAGCCTGCCGGCAAACGAGCTGAAAGCGCGGTTCGACAGCAGTCCGGAGGAGCTGCGGCAGGCGGTGAACGGAATCTGCGACGAGGCTTCACGGCTGGAGGCGCGTGTGGAGGGCATCGTGGTGGACACGTTCGGGGACACGATCGATCGGGAGATGCTCTCAGAGGGGCTTGCCGCCGAGCTGGATGAGAAAGCAACCCAGGCCGGACTCGCCGCCGAGCAGCAGGCCCGCGAAGCGCTTTCCGGACGGGTCCGCGCGCTGGAGAACGCGGTGCCGCAGAAAAGCGAGATGTATTTCGGCACCTACACCGGTGACGGCGCCGCCAGCCGTTTGATCAATATTGGTTTTACGCCAAAAGCCGTGATGGTGATGTGCGGCGGATATGCGACTTATTCCAAGGGTAGCCAGACCCACTGGTACGGCGGCCTGGCGCTGGCGGGAAAGCCGGT
>QFCH01001143.1_pt1 | contig 11638 bp, 22 predicted proteins | sample 5346071 | NCBI WGS metagenome assembly QFCH01 (sample SAMN09062255, study PRJNA434731) | Human gut metagenome, whole genome shotgun sequencing project. | isolation source: stool timepoint B chromium assembly | host: Homo sapiens | collected 2015
AAGGAAGGGAGCGATAAATAATGTTAATGCCAAAAAGAGTAAAACGTCGTAAACAGTTCCGCGGTACAATGAGAGGAACTGCACAGCGTGGTAATAAAATCACTTACGGTGAATATGGTATTGTAGCTTTAGAGCCGGCTTGGATCAAATCCAACCAGATCGAAGCTGCCCGTATCGCTATGACACGTTATATCAAACGTGGCGGTAAAGTTTGGATCAAAATTTTCCCTGACAAACCAGTAACAACTAAACCAGCTGAAACACGTATGGGTTCCGGTAAAGGAACACTGGAATACTGGGTAGCAGTTGTTAAGCCAGGCAGAGTAATGTTCGAAATCTCAGGCGTTTCTGAAGAAGTTGCCAGAGAAGCTCTCCGTCTTGCTACACACAAACTTCCGGTAAAATGTAAAGTTGTTTCTCGCGCAGACTTAGAAGGCGGTGATAACAGTGAAAACTAATACTTATGTTAAAGAATTAAAGGCTAAAACAGTTGCAGAATTAAATGCAGAATTAGTGAGTGCAAAAAAGGAACTTTTCAACTTAAGATTCCAGAATGCAACCAATCAGTTAGACAACACAAGCAGAATTAAGGAAGTTCGCAAAAACATTGCGAGAATCCAGACTGTCATCACTGAAAAGGCTAACGCTGCTGAATAATCCAGGAAGGAGGAATTTGTTGTGGAAAGAAACCTCAGAAAAGTAAGAGTAGGTAGAGTTGTCAGCAACAAGATGGATAAAACAATCGTCGTTGCAATCGAAGACCGTGTAAAGCATCCTCTTTACAAAAAGATCGTTAACAGAACTTATAAATTAAAAGCTCATGACGAAAACAATGATTGCAACATTGGAGATAGAGTAAGAGTAATGGAAACAAGACCATTATCCAAAGATAAGAGATGGAGACTTGTAGAGATTATCGAAAAGGCTAAATAATTACTTGTTTAGCGTAAATAGGAGGTAAAGTCATGATTCAACAGGAAACGAGACTTCGTGTTGCTGACAATACAGGTGCTAAAGAATTACTCTGCATCCGTGTACTTGGCGGTTCAACAAGAAGATATGCCAACATCGGTGACATCATCGTTGCTTCGGTTAAAGATGCAACACCAGGCGGAGTTGTTAAAAAAGGTGATGTTGTTAAAGCCGTTGTTGTACGCTCTGTAAAAGGCGCTCGTCGTAAAGACGGTTCATATATCAGATTCGATGAAAATGCTGCAGTTATTATCAAAGACGACTTAAATCCAAAAGGAACACGTATTTTTGGACCTGTAGCAAGAGAATTACGTGAGAAACAGTTCATGAAGATTGTTTCATTAGCTCCAGAAGTACTGTAAGGAGGTGTAGGCTGTGGCTAATATCAAAGTGAAAAAAGGCGACATTGTAAGAGTGATCGCTGGTAAAGATAAAGGCAAAGACGGCAAGATCATTGCCGTTAATCATAAAAACAACACTGTATTAGTTGAAGGTGTAAATATGATTACAAAGCATACAAAACCTTCAGCAGCTAATCAGCAGGGCGGCATCGTTCACCAGGAAGGCCCGATTGACGTATCCAACGTTATGTACCTGCACAATGGAGAGGTTGCAAGACTTGGTTACCAGATCAATGACGGCAAAAAAGTACGCGTTGCCAGAAAAAATGGCAAAGTAGAAGTAATTGATTAATTCTGGGAAGGAGGGCACTTAAGTTGAGTAGATTAAAAGATACTTACAAAAATGAAATCGTTGCTGCAATGACTTCAAAGTTTGGTTATAAAAATGTAATGCAGGTTCCAAAGCTTGACAAGATCGTGATCAACATGGGCGTTGGCGAAGCAAAGGATAATGCAAAAACATTAGATGCAGCTGTTAAAGATCTTGAAATTATCGCCGGACAGAAGGCTGTAGTTACAAGAGCTAAAAAATCCGTTGCCAACTTCAAAATTCGTGAAGGTATGGCTATCGGCTGCAAGGTAACATTAAGAGGCGAAAGAATGTATGAGTTCGCAGATCGCCTGATCAACCTTGCACTTCCTCGTGTACGTGACTTCAGAGGTGTCAGCGCAGATGCTTTCGATGGCAGAGGAAATTACGCTTTAGGTATTAAAGAACAGTTAATCTTCCCTGAAATCGAATATGATAAGGTAGAAAAAGTAAGAGGTATGGACGTGATCTTCGTTACTACCGCTAAAACAGATGAAGAAGCTCGTGAATTATTAAGATTGTTTGGCATGCCATTCAGAAAGTAATAGGAGGGAAATTTCATGGCTAAAACAGCAATGAAAATCAAACAGCAGCGTCCTGCTAAATTCTCCACAAGAGAATACAACCGCTGCAGAATCTGTGGACGTCCACATGCTTACTTGAGAAAATATGGTATCTGCAGAATTTGTTTCCGTGAGTTGGCTTACAAAGGACAGATTCCAGGCGTTACAAAAGCAAGCTGGTAAGAACCAAAACTTCGTTAGAAAAGGAGGAACCAATTCATGACAATGAGCGATCCAATTGCAGATATGCTTACAAGAATCAGAAATGCAAATACTGCAAAACATGACACAGTGGATATCCCGGCATCAAAAATGAAAGAATCTATTGCTAAGATTCTTTTAGATGAAGGTTATATTAAAAATTACGAAGTAACTGAAAACGGCGTTGCCCGTACAATTACAGTTACATTAAAATATGGAAAAGATAAAAACCAGAAGACAATTTCCGGTATTAAGAGAATTTCCAAACCAGGTCTTCGTGTGTATGCTTCTTCCGAAGATATGCCGAAAGTTCTGGGTGGCTTAGGTGTGGCTATTGTTTCCACAAACAAAGGCGTTATCACTGACAAACAGGCAAGAGAACTTCATGTTGGCGGCGAAGTTCTGGCATTCGTTTGGTAAGACCAGCTTACCGGTCGGAGTGTAAGTGGAATCCCTTGTCCGTTTTGACGGGCAAGGAAATTAACTTATAGTAACCCCGCATGCCGCCATGTGCGGCTGCGATCATAGATTATTATAAAGAAAATGGAGGTACGGGCATGTCACGTATAGGAAGAATGCCAATCGCTATCCCTGCAGGTGTAACTGTGGATATAGCAGAAAATAATAAAGTGACTGTAAAAGGTCCTAAGGGAACACTTGAAAGAGTATTACCTTCTGAAATGGACATCAAAATTGAAGATGGACACGTTGTTGTTACAAGACCTAATGATTTAAAGAAAATGAAATCCTTACACGGTCTTACAAGAACTCTGATCAACAACATGGTTGTTGGTGTAACAGCCGGTTACACTAAAGTTCTTGAAGTTAACGGTGTAGGTTACAGAGCTCAGAAACAGGGCAATAAATTAGTTTTATCTTTAGGCTATTCACATCCTGTAGAAATGGTAGACCCAGAAGGCGTTACAACGACACTTGATGGTCAGAATAAGATCACTGTTTCCGGTATTGATAAAGAAAAAGTTGGTCAGTACGCAGCAGAGATCAGAGATAAGAGAAGACCAGAACCTTACAAGGGCAAGGGTATTAAGTACGCTGATGAGGTTATCAGACGTAAAGTTGGTAAAACTGGTAAGAAATAAGTAAAGGAGTGAATAGAATGGTTAGCAAAGAGTCAAGAAGCAAAATTCGTGAAAATAAACATAGACGCTTACGTCATCATTTGGCTGGCACATCGGAACGTCCTCGTTTAGCTGTGTTTAGAAGTAATAATCATATTTACGCTCAGATCATCGATGATACCGTTGGAAATACATTGGTAGCTGCTTCAACCATGGAAAAAGAAATCAAGGAAAGCCTTGAAAAAACAAATGATGTTGCAGCAGCAGCTGCTGTTGGTACAGCAATCGCTAAAAAAGCTCTGGATAAGGGTATTACAGCAGTTGTATTCGATAGAGGCGGATTTATTTATCAGGGTAAGATTCAGGCTTTAGCAGAAGCTGCTAGAGAAGCTGGCTTACAATTCTAAGCAAGGAGGAAAACACATGAAACGTACAATCATTGATGCTAGTCAATTAGAATTAACAGAAAAAGTAGTATCAATCAAGCGTGTAACTAAGGTTGTAAAGGGTGGACGTAACTTCCGTTTCGCAGCTTTAGTTGTCGTAGGTGATGGCAACGGACATGTTGGCGCTGGCTTAGGAAAAGCTACTGAAATTCCTGAAGCTATCCGCAAAGGCAAAGAAGATGCAATCAAAAAGCTGATTGAAGTACCATTAGATGAAAATGGTTCCATTACACATGATAACCTTGGAAAGTTCGGAAGCGCATCCCTTTTATTAAAGAGATCTCCACAGGGTACTGGTATCATCGCCGGTGGTCCTGCCCGTGCCGTTCTTGAACTTGCAGGTTACAAGAATATTCGTACAAAAACACTTGGATCACGTAACAAGCAGAACGTTGTACTTGCTACAATCGAAGGTCTTGCAAATCTGACAACTCCTGAAGAAGTAGCTAAAAAGCGCGGCAAATCTGTTGAAGAAATCTTAGGTTAAGAAGGAGGCATATTCAAATGGCAGATAAAGTAAAAATTACTTTAGTGAAGTCTACAATCGGTGCAATTCCTAAACATAAGAAAACAGTTGAAGCTCTTGGTCTTAAGAAACTTCATCAGACAGTGGAAATGCCAAACAATGACGCAGTAAAAGGTATGGTAAAGCAGGTTAAACACCTGGTTAAAGTTGAAGAAGCTTAATTTACCGATATTAAAGTAAGGAGGTGCAGACATGAATTTATCAGAGTTAAGCCCAGCAGCTGGCTCAAAGCACAGTGATAATTTCAGAAGAGGCCGTGGACATGGTTCAGGAAACGGAAAGACAGCAGGTAAAGGTCATAAAGGTCAGAAGGCTCGTTCCGGAGCACCAAGACCAGGTTTCGAAGGTGGCCAGATGCCTTTATATAGACGTATTCCTAAGAGAGGTTTCACAAACAGAAATTCTTTGGAAATCGTTGGAATTAACGTAAGTGCATTAAACAAATTTGAAGACGGCGCTGTTGTAACCATTGAATCTTTACTGGAATCTGGAATCGTTAAGAATCCAAAAGACGGTGTTAAGATCCTTGGAAACGGCGAACTTACAAAAAAATTAACTGTGAAAGCAAATGCTTTCAGTGCAGGTGCTCAGGAAAAAATTCAGGCTCTCGGTGGAACAGTTGAGGTGATCTAATGCTGACAACATTAAGAAACGCTTTCAAAATTAAAGATATTCGGACAAGAGTACTCTTTACTTTTGGAATGCTCGTTATTGTCAGACTAGGTGCTCAGATTCCGACTCCTGGAGTAAACAGTAGCGTTTTTGCCGCCTGGTTTGCACAGCAGAGTGCAAATACAGGCGGAGCCCTGGATTTATTCAATGCTATGACCGGAGGCTCATTTACCAGAATGTCTCTGTTTGCATTGAGTATTACCCCTTATATTACATCATCAATTATCATGCAGCTGCTGACAATTGCTATTCCAAAGCTGGAAGAAATGCAGAAGGACGGCGAAGACGGCCGCAAAAAAATTCGCGAGATTACGCGTTATGTGACAGTCGGACTGGCAATCATTGAAAGTTTGGCTCTTGGTATCGCTTTCTTAAGAAGTGGATATTTGATGTATGATAATGCTTTGGGTGTGATTGTTGTTGTGATTTCCATGACAGCAGGTTCATCTTTCCTTATGTGGATCGGTGAACAGATTACGGTCAAAGGTATCGGAAACGGTATATCTATGGTCCTGTTATTCAACATTGTTTCAAGAATACCTCTGGATCTGATGACACTTTCCGATCAGTTTGTTGCCGGTGCCAGCAATATTGTTACAGGCGGCCTTGCTGTAATTATTATTGCGGCGGTAATCATTGCCGTTGTTGTTCTTGTTGTTTATCTTCAGGGCGGCGAACGCAGGATTCCGGTTCAGTATTCTAAAAAGGTCGTTGGTAGGAAAATGGTTGGCGGCCAGTCTTCCAGTATTCCTTTGAAGGTGAACACCGCTGGTGTTATTCCGATTATTTTTGCCTCATCCATTATGACGCTTCCAGGAATTATCGTTAATTTTATTGGCAAGACGCCAGAAGGTGTGTGGGGACATATTTTACGGGGACTCAACAGTAATAACTGGTGTGTACCATCTACACCATGGTATACAATCGGTCTTCTTGTTTATATTGTGCTTGTTATATTCTTTGCATATTTCTATACATCTGTAACTTTCAATCCTCTTGAAATTGCAGATAACATGAAAAAACAAGGCGGCTTTATTCCAGGTATTCGTCCGGGGAAACCCACAGTTGAGTATCTGACTAAAATTTTAAATAATATTATTTTCATCGGCGCCGTAGGACTGATCATTGTTGCTGTGATTCCGTTTATTTTTAACGGTATTTTTGGCGCTAATGTTTCCTTCGGCGGAACATCCCTGATCATTATCGTGGGCGTTGTTCTTGAGACAATGAAGCAGATTGAATCCATGATGCTTGTTCGTCATTATAAAGGCTTCTTAAACGACTGATTTGGGACTGATGAGACGGTTATAATATAAAAATACAGAAAGAGAATGAAATTCGATGCGGGTACAACCGACGAAGTTCATTCCCTTTCTTTTTTTGCAATGAAGGATGAAGTTTGTGCCATATATCCAATATCCTCTGCAAACAAGCTTGTGTCGGATACCGAATATATGGTGGCGCATGGCTGAATAGTTGAAAAAAATGTTTTTTTAGGATTGCTTAGGTGGGGGTTTTATACTATAATATTAGCGTGAGTCATGAATTTTAATCGATTTATGGTTCAGGGAACAATTGTTGGACATATGATTGGAGGATAATTATGAAAATAATTATGTTAGGTGCTCCTGGTGCAGGAAAAGGCACTCAGGCCAAGAAAATTGCAGATGTATGCAAGGTTCCACATATATCAACTGGAGATATTTTCAGAGCCAACATCAAAAACGGTACAGAACTTGGTGCCAAGGCAAAAGCGTATATGGACAAGGGACTTCTGGTTCCGGATGAACTGGTCTGTGATCTCGTTGTTGATAGAATTCAACAATCTGACTGTGAAAAAGGGTATATCCTGGACGGCTTCCCGAGGACGATTCCTCAGGCACAGGCTTTGACAGATGCCCTGAATGCGATTGGCCAAAAGATGGACTATGCAATTAATATTGAAGTCCCTGATGAAAATATAATCAGCAGAATGTCTGGACGCCGTGCATGTGTCGGATGTGGTGCCACATACCATCTGGTGTACAATCCTACAAAGGTTGACGGTGTTTGCGATACATGCGGCGAAAAACTCATTCTCAGAGATGATGATCAACCAGAAACCGTGAAGAATCGTCTGGATGTTTATCACAAACAGACACAGCCATTGATTGATTACTATAAGGCAGAAGGTATTCTTGTAGAAGTTGATGGTACAAAATCTATGGACGAAGTTTTTGAAGATGTCCTGAAAGTATTAGGAGTTCACGAACATGTCAGTGACAATTAAGTCTGAAGGGCAGATTGAACTTATGCGTGAGGCCGGAAGGCTTCTGGCGATAATGCATGAGGAACTGCATAAGGCAATAAAGCCCGGTATGACAACAATGGAGATCGACAGACTGGGTGAGACAATCATACGTGATTTTAAGTGTATACCCAACTTTAAAAATTATAACGGTTATCCGGCATCGATCTGTGTTTCCGTCAATAATGAGGTTGTCCATGGTATTCCGTCGAAGAAACATTTTCTTAAAGAAGGAGATATTGTAAGTCTGGATGCGGGGCTGATTTACAAAGGTATGCATTCGGATGCTGCACGTACATGGGCTGTAGGTGAGATCTCACCTCAGGCCAGGCGCCTTATTGATGTGACACAGCAAAGTTTTTTTGAAGGTATAAAGCTGGCAAAAGAAGGTAATCATTTATATGAGATTTCCGGAGCCATTCAGGATTATGTGGAGGCTAATGGCTATTCGGTTGTGCGTGATCTTGTAGGTCATGGCATTGGCACAAAGCTTCACGAAGATCCTCAAATTCCAAATTTCAGACAGCGGGGCAGAGGTCTGCGGCTTCAGGCCGGAATGACATTGGCCATTGAACCTATGGTGAATGCGGGACGCTGGGAAGTTGAATGGATGGATGACGACTGGACTGTTGTGACAAAAGACGGCTCCCTTTCCGCTCATTATGAGAATACGGTTCTGATTACAAAAGACGGCTGTGAGATTCTTACGTTATTAAAGTAGTGTCAGGTGAAATGATGAATCAGAATTTAGTTTACGGACAGTTTGTCACATCCAAAGCCGGAAGGGATCGGGGAAAGCTGTATATTGTCACCGGATTTGGGAAGGGGTGTGTCTGGCTGTCGGATGGAAGCAAAAAAGGTGTATGCACACCAAAACGAAAAAACGTCAGACATGTTCAGCCTATTCATTGTATAAATGAAGAACTGGGAAAATGCATTGCATCCGGCACACCGGTGCCTGATGGAATGATCGAAAAAGCCATAAAGCTTTATGAATCAAAGAATCAGATGTAGGAGGAAGAAAGATGTCAAAGACAGATGTGATTGAAGTAGAAGGTGTTGTTGTGGAAAAACTCCCGAATGCCATGTTCCAGGTAGAGCTGGAAAACGGCCATAGGGTATTGGCTCACATCAGCGGTAAATTACGTATGAATTTTATTAAAATTTTACCAGGCGATAAAGTAACAATTGAATTATCTCCGTATGATTTAACAAAAGGTAGAATTATTTGGAGAGATAAATAAAAACAAAAAATAAATAAATTATTGCTTGACACATTCCAAAATATGGTGCTATAATATAGAGCGGACGTTTTGAAAGGAGAGATTTGTTGTGAAGGTTAGATCATCAGTAAAACCGATTTGCGAAAAATGCAAAATCATTAAAAGAAAAGGCAGTATTCGCGTGATCTGTGAGAATCCTAAACACAAACAGAGACAGGGCTAATTGGCACTGCTTCCTGTGTGTTGCCTTTTTAATGACAACGTCATTAAAATTTTTATGCGGCTGCAGTGATGAAACGCCAGGCGGTGTTGAATCACTTTGTAATATACGTGATGAAAGTTCGGTGATATTCCCACCGGATGGACAAAGCGATATAAGCAGGGGCACAGTGCTGCTTCCTGCCATTATTTGTGCAAAGGATTAGCATTTGCACAGACTCCTATAAGTTTTACATAGTAAGCTTATAGTCCTAAATTATCATATGAAACAGAATATCAGAATATGAATCTAAAACTGTATAAGCATTTCACCGCATATGCACTGCATGCATATGTGTTATACGGTTGCGATTCATAAAAGAACTAGAAATAACCAGTGGAGGTGTAATTACATGGCTCGTATCAGTGGTGTAGATTTACCAAGAGAAAAGCGTGTTGAAATCGGTCTTACTTACATCTATGGTATCGGTAGAGTAAGTTCCAATCGTATCCTTAAGGAAGCAAACGTTAATCCAGATACTCGTGTCAGAGACTTAACTGACGAAGAAGTTGCCAGAATCCGTGATATTATTGATGCGTCTCAGGTAGTTGAAGGTGATTTACGTCGTGAAATCGCAATGAATATTAAGAGACTTCAGGAAATCGGATGTTATAGAGGAATCAGACACAGAAAAGGCCTTCCAGTTCGTGGTCAGAAGACAAAGACAAATGCAAGAACAAGAAAAGGTCCTAAGAGAACAGTAGCAAATAAGAAGAAGTAATATAACATTCTAACAGGAGGTTTTGGTCAATGGCTAAGAAAGTGACAAAAAAAGTGACTAAAAGACGTGTAAAGAAAAACGTCGAACGCGGTCAGGCTCATATTCAGTCATCTTTTAACAATACAATTGTTACACTTACAGATTCAGAAGGCAATGCTTTATCATGGGCAAGTGCTGGTGGACTGGGATTCCGTGGTTCCAGAAAATCCACTCCATATGCTGCACAGATGGCCGCTGAAACAGCAGCTAAAGCAGCTTTACCACATGGTTTAAAATCAGTTGAAGTTATGGTTAAAGGTCCTGGTTCAGGACGTGAAGCAGCAATCCGTGCCCTTCAGGCATGCGGTATTGAAGTGACAAGTATCAGAGACGTTACTCCGGTTCCTCATAATGGATGCCGCCCACCAAAACGTAGAAGAGTCTAATAGGAGGTTAGTTAGATATGGCAAGAGATATGGTCCCAGTTTTAAAAAGATGCAGAAGCCTTGGACTTGATCCGATTTATCTCGGCGTTGATAAAAAATCTAATAGACAGGCTATTAGAGGAACACGTAAAAAGAGTGAATACGGTCAGCAGCTTCAGGAAAAACAGAAAGCAAAATTTATTTACGGTGTATTAGAGAAACCTTTCAGAAATTACTTTGCTAAGGCTGAACGTATGAAAGGTCAGTCTGGTGAAAACCTGATGATCATGCTGGAAAGCAGATTAGACAACGTAATCTTCAGACTTGGTTTCGCAAGAACACGTAAAGAAGCAAGACAGATCGTTGGACATAAGCATGTAAGTGTTAATGGAAAGACAGTAAATATTCCTTCTTACTTAGTAAAAGCTGGCGATGTTGTTGAAATTCGTGAAAAATACAAAACATCCCAGAGATACAAAGACATTCTTGAAGTTGCAGGTGCAAGACTTGTTCCGGAATGGCTTGAATCTAATCAGGAAGCTCTCTCCGGTACTGTGAAAGAACTTCCTACAAGAGAACAGATCGATGTTCCGGTAGACGAAATGCTTATCGTTGAGTTGTATTCTAAATAAATGCGCGTAAAGCATGAGCAGTGTGTGGGTGTTTACAGGGCACTTTTGGAAGCTTGCTTTCATAAAGTGCTTTCGGCCCCACTGTTTTTGCTCACGCAATCCCTAATACCCTCAATTATCATTAACCCAAAGAAGGAGGGCCCTTATAGTGTTTGACTTTGAAAAACCGAAAATCGAGATTGCACAGATTTCAGATGATAATAAATACGGACGTTTTGTTGTAGAGCCTCTGGAAAGAGGTTACGGAATAACACTTGGTAATTCTTTAAGAAGAATTATGCTTTCTTCTTTACCGGGTGCCGCAGTCAGCAGTGTCAAAATTGACGGCGTTGTTCATGAGTTCAGTGCAATTCCTGGCGTAAAGGAAGATGTTACTGAGATCATTATGAACATCAAGAGCCTGGCAATTAAGAATACAAGTGAAACATCTGAGCCGAAGGTGGCTTATATCGAATTCGAAGGTGAAGGCATCGTTACAGCGGCAGATATCCAGACGGATCCGGATATTGAAATTCTGAATCCTGAACAGGTAATCGCTACTTTAAGCGGCGCTGACAGCAGACTTTACATGGAGCTGACAATTACAAAAGGCAGAGGCTATGTAAGTTCAGATAAGAACAAAAAAGAAGATTTGCCAATCGGTGTATTGCCAGTAGACTCCATTTACACACCGGTTGAACGAGTAAATCTTACAGTGCAAAATACTCGTGTGGGTCAAATCACTGACTTTGATAAGCTGACATTGGACGTTTACACGAATGGTACATTGGCACCGGACGAAGCTGTTAGTTTGGCTGCAAAAGTATTAAGCGAACACCTGAATCTGTTCATTGACCTCTCTGAAAACGCCAAGACTGCTGAAGTTATGGTAGAAAAAGAGGACAATGAAAGATTTGCCAATCGGTGTATTGCCAGTAGACTCCATTTACACACCGGTTGAAC
>QFCH01000910.1_pt1 | contig 11604 bp, 12 predicted proteins | sample 5346071 | NCBI WGS metagenome assembly QFCH01 (sample SAMN09062255, study PRJNA434731) | Human gut metagenome, whole genome shotgun sequencing project. | isolation source: stool timepoint B chromium assembly | host: Homo sapiens | collected 2015
GATATGATTTTAGTAACCAAAGAAGATTTGCTAAGTGACGACGAGCGACTGCAGTATGAATCTAAGCTGAGCTCTCTGCCTCACGGAAAAATACTGAGCGCGCCACGAGGTAAATTTGATGTCAATAAAATGACGACGCCGTCGGGTTTGTTGTCGTTTTTTGATAAGTATGACGGCGAGTTGGTCGTGCCGGATAATCCGACGTATGCCGTGCTGGATGTTTCTGGTATGAAAATTGCTGCGGCGACTCTGGAAAAAATTTGGCCGGAACTTTTTGACGCTTATAAACTCAGGCGAATGAAGGGCTGTTTTATTGATGATAATGGCGCGCGGCATCATTTGGAGGCAACGGAAAATCAGATTCAAATAGCTAATTCTGCGGCGGAAGAGCCAGCAAAAATTGTGTTAATTGGTGAACGTGCGGACGAAATTACGCGTGAAGTTTTGTCGGCACAATTGATGATGTTTGAGTAAATTGTTCGCTTTCGTCGTTTCCGACTCATCAGCATAGATACGCATCTATGGAGCGAACATGACAAGTGAGAGAATCTGACGGAGAGTCTACAGACTCGCCATGTTCGCCTAATCAACGCCTACCTCCAGGAGAAGTAGATGATTATACGGGAGTGCCCACGATCATTGTAGGGCGTGGGTTCGAACGGCCTGAAAGCGATTGAGCTGACGCACTCTTCCCTTTGCTGAAGAGCGCGTAGGAGTTTCTCAGCACACTCCTGGCTATCCGCAACAGCGGTTGTTGCCTGATAGCATATTATATTCACCAGAGAAGGCGGTTTCCCATCGTATACATATCGAAGTTCCACCTCCTTCGCGACATCTTGGCAGATGTCATCAATTGACTCCAAAAAGGCTGAGACCTCGGCATCGACCACGGCCTTCCGCCGCCTTTCACGTTCTTCGATGTATTCCTGTCGCCGCTTTTTAGTTTCATTATCAATGAAGCCAGCCATTGATCTTCTCTCTCCTCATCCGAGCGGACGCTCGTGTTAAAAAACACTGGTCTACGCCCCGGATGGCGCGACCGAAGATGAGGTTTCGGGATACTTCTTAAAATATCACAAAATCTCACCTCCGGCTCATAAACTCTCTCAACTTGTCAAAGTGCGCTTTCGGACAATCAACTTGTCAACAAAAGCTAATTCATATATTATCACTAATAAAATAAAATGTCAATACGGATAACAAAATAACTTTCAAAACCAATAGAAATAGTCCGCCAAGAGAGCTTCGGCCGAGACCAAAAGCCTCAGCGAGCTATTTCATTTCTTAGGCGGGCCTTTTGGCCCTCTCATCTTCATCAATGAGCGCGGGCAGGACGAACACGCAAATGGTACCTGCGTAGAGGGGCAGGCTAACCGCAATCGCTGTTGTGTACACGATTATCCACACCCAGGCTTCCAAGGATATCGCCGTAGAATTATACCAAGCCTGAACAATTGGGGGTACATTCAGCGTGGCCGCGACAAGCGCAAAAATGATTAGCGTAATCACCGTACTTACCGCTTCCTCTGGTAGCCTTCCCAGCCGCCGCTTTATTTGGACGGTTAGTACGAAAGCGGACATTGGGGCGACTAACGACATCGCCTGTCCGACGACAACTAACATCATTACGTTAGCACTCATTGGGCGGGTGGTCACGTAGTTGGTGATAGTAATCTCAACTACCGCGATAAACCCGGAGACAATACCTAAAAACATGCATGTTACAGCATGGACATAGGCGGTTTTGAGTATGTCTACATTCTTCCTGTAGATGTGAATAGGGCAACTTTTACTGGCTTAATGTCAACAAAAGCTAGTATTATTTATATCACTTATCAATAATTAAGTCAATATAATAAAAAACAGCCCCAGTTGGGACTTAATAATTTCCAATGAACAGTTGACAAGCAGAAGCAGATACACACTAAGACGCGTCAGAAGAATGACGCCTTATTTTTTGGAATCATCTTCTGCTCGTCACTATTCAGTTTCTCCGGATAGGAGGATCAGGAGATCATAGCTGAGGCAGGCTTCGGGTCGGCCTTGAAGAGCTGCTTCCCGAGCTGCTTCAGCAGGGGCTCGTAGCATACCACTTCACCGTTGCAAGAAATCTTGCCGGTGGAGCAATCCATGTGTGCGTCTTTGACCTTTGGAACGAAGAGATCCTCTCCGTTAATACGGAAATTGGCACCGCTACCGTTCATGTAGATCCTACATTCGGTGTGGCTGATGACTACCCGGGCGTTTGACAAGAAAATCTCGCCCTTGTCGCCGTACCTCAAGACTACAGAGTCACCACTTAGTGACGTGTAGCCATTGGGCATGTCGATGCGAGCGTCTCCGTCGGTGACAGAAATAGATGCCTTGCTGTGTTCGAAAACGATAGATCCACCACTGAACGAGGTGGTATCCTCGTTTTCGTCAATGTTGAGTTCGGCTTTGGTTCCGTCCTCAGATTTTTCGCCTAATACGGTGATATTCATCGTGTAACCGCTGCGGTTAAGTCCGATGTTGCATCCGTTTAACGAAGTTCTCTTTCCGGGAATAGTGTGGAAACTACCCGAAATTACGGAGACAGTTGTTCCCCGCTCGTCCTTAGCGTTAATGAGAGAGATAGTTTTCTGCTCACCATCTGCGGTTAATGAACCACCGCCGAGAACGAACACCTCTCCAGTAATTAAACTGGTACAGAGTTCTCCGTTATAAACAGATAAGGTCTTGAAGCCGTTGTTGAGGCTGGTGTATGCACCGAAAGCGGTAACTTCACCATTGCCCTTATAGACTGACACTTCACCTTCGGCGTCGTCGTGGACAGACAGGATATCCCTGCCCTCGTCATCTACCATCTTGATGAGACTGCCGTAGAAAGTGATTGCATCACTATTGGGCTCATCGCTAACGCTAGGTCTGCCGATAGATACCTCACGGTAAATACCTGGCTTATGGGCGGACACAGCAGAGACGTAGAATAAAGAGTTCATCTACTCTTCCTTCCTTTTTCTCGCGGCATGGCGCCATCTTTGCCTTTCGGCAAAGAACTTCACGCACACATTGCTGTACATGAAACGAGATTTCAATTGTCAATTACATATTCTTTCAACAACTAAAACCTCGCTTCATGCTTAAGTTTCGTCTTTAATCTAATCATCTGCTTGTCAAGGTTCGCTTTCGGGCAAGGAATAAATCTCGACTTGTCAACAAAAGCCAATGTTATTTATATCACGCGATAATATTTAAGTCAAGAGAAATTAGCGTAAAAATAGGATTAAGCGAGTTTTTCAGCGTTTTTGGCCTGCTTGTAGGCTTTGGTGACTGGCGCCAGACCGCGCGCAACGCGTTCACGATTGGCTTTCAGTTGTTTTTCGTCACGGAAAGACATTTTAATTGGCGTTCCTGCAAAATTGAAGGCTTCACGCAAAGTTCGCTCCAAGTAACGTTTGTAGCTCCAGTGGACAAATTTCAGATTGCTGCCATATATAACAAACCATGGCGGAGCAACGTCAGTCTGGACAATGTAGCGCAGCTTCGGGTGCGAGTTTTTTAGACCAGCTGGCGGATGTGCGGCGATGGCTTTCTGTAAAATGTCGTTTAAGGCACGAGTTTTACATTCTTGGCGACGACGCTTATAGATATCAAGCGCTAGGTCAAACAATTTAGCGACATTCTGCCCAGTGACGGAAGAGGTGAATATCAATGGAGCGTATGGCGTGAACTTGAAATTATAGCTGATTTGTGGCGCAATTTCATCATGAGTATAAGCGTCTTTACCCTCGACGGAGTCCCATTTGCTGACGACCAGAACAAGCCCCTTGCCCGCCTCGTCAATAATTCCAGCTAGGCGCTGATCCAATTGAACGTTAAGCTCATTGACGTCCATAAGAAGCAGACAAACGTCGGCTTCGTTGATGGCTTGCATGGTGCGAAGAACTGAGAACTTCTCAATTCCAGTTTCTTGCTTTCCTTGGCGGCGAATTCCAGCGGTGTCGAGTAGTTCAATCGTCTGACCGTGATAACGAACTTGAACACGGTTTACATCGCGAGTTGTGCCGGCGACGTTGGCAACGATGGCTTGCTGCTTGCCCGCCAAAGTATTGAACAGATTACTTTTGCCGACGTTTGGACGACCAATTAGCGCGACGCGAATGATATCGTCAGGTGCGGTTTCGGTGGCTGGCGGAATAAGTTCGGCAATGCTGTCAAGAAGCTCCGAAATGCCAATGCTGTGTTCTGCGGAAGTTTTTATGATATTTTTAATGCCAAGTCGTTTGAACTCGTCGATAGAAAGAGAGCCTTTTAAGTCTGCTTTATTTGCGATTAGAATGACTGGCTTGCCGCTTTTTAGGGCTTTTTTGGCCAATTGTCGATCGGCGTCAGAAGGATATGCGGTGGAGTCGACGGTTACGAGGATTATGTCAGCGGCGGCGGAAGCATCAGCGATTTGGTCCTGAATGGTCGCCTCAAATTCGTCCTCGGCAGTTTTCAGTCCGGCTGTGTCGATGAGCCAAAATTGCGAATAGTCATCTGACGGCGCAGAATCTACGTTGCGTCGTTTGTATGAGACTTTACCAACAACATTGTCGCGAGTCGTTCCAGCTTCCCTGGCGACGATGGCCGTGCGAGAGCGTGTCAAGCGATTGAATAATGAGCTTTTGCCGACGTTGGCTTGCCCGATGATAGCGACTGTTGGTAATTTAGACATGATTATATATTATAGCAGTTTTAAGACATTTTGGCGAGCACACTATTTATATAAGCCTCGCACGGGTGGACTATTTTCAGGAAATCCTCAAAACATCTCAGGCTGTTTTTTGCTACGAACTTCTCAGGCTCGGCTACGACGAGTGTACATTCTCTGCTGTCGCTATTATATTCTCTGGCGTAATTATGGATGTAGGCCTTTGGAGATTGTTCGTTAATTGGATTGGGGTAAAGTGTTATGTAGTAATTTTCTTTAGGGTTATTTATGCAGTAGTAAACGTTATTATCGTCATCTTCGAACGCTACGGATATGGGATATTCAAATTCCGTAGTATGTTTCTCAACCTCTTTAATAAGTTTGATGTAAGCGTAGATTTGGTTTTCTAGGAGTTTTGGTAAAATATTGGACTTATCCTTTTCGTAGAACAATTTTTCTATGGTATTCGATCTTTCGTCCTTAAGGTTACTTATGACTGCTCTTAGTTTTTCTGAGGACAAGGGTTCAGATTCGCGCCCTAGCGTTTCCATTTTACAATTACACTTTCTGTCAAATTTAGCATAAAAGCTATATTACAATATTTAACGTAAAATGTAAATAGTCGCGGAGTAAATTATGAATTCGTGAATTTATCTTCTCGCCATTCGCCTCTCTTGAGGTCGCCGAGCGAATAATTGCCGAAGTTTGTTCTGTGGAGTTTTTTAACAGTGTAGCCTAACGCATCGAAAGTTCGCCGAATTTGACGATTTCTTCCCTCGCTCATTTCCACTATCCAGCGATAATCATCGCCTTCGTGCTGTCTTTCTAGCGTCAATTGACTGCGTCCGTCAGGAAGCTGCACGCCAAAATCATTGATCATTTGGCGATGTAGAGGTTGCAATGGCTGGTCGATTGTAACGAGATATCGCTTAATCTTGTAAAACGACGGATGTGTCATGCTGTGAGCAAAATCGCCGTCGTTCGTCATGAGAATCAGCCCGGAGCTGTCTTTGTCCAGGCGACCAACAGGTTTTAAGTGGTGAAGGTTTTTTGGTAGCAATTTGTAGATTGTCGGAACGCCGCCCTGAGAAGCGCGCGAACAAAGATATCCAGTTGGCTTATGTAGGATGATGAGCTGTTTGGACTTCAATTCTAGCAATTTGCCGTTATAGGAAATTTTATTTGTGTCGGAGATCTGTTGACCCAATCTGGCGGACTGACCATCAACGGTAACCTTTCCCTTCTCTATCAATTCGTCAGCCTTCCGCCTGGAAACGCCCAAGCAAAGCGCCACGAATTTGTTGAGGCGCCAAGATTCTTGATTTGTGTCTGGGCTTATCATTGTTATGGATTTATCGGTGGAAATTGTGGTGACTGAGGTTCTGATGATTGATGTGAGATGCTTTGCTCCTGAGGCTGTGCTTGGGCGAGAGGCGTTGAGTTAACCTGTTCAATAGGATTTGGTGCTGGCTGAGGCGTCGGAATTGGCTGCGGCGCTGCTGGAGTCTGCACTGGTTGAGGCTCTGGAGTTGGTTGAGAAATAGTCTGTGTATTGTCTAATTCTTGCGCCATAAGCTTGGAAATATCTACAGAATTCTGAGAGTCGTCAGCAGGCAAAGGCTGAATCACACGATCACCAAGCCCCGATGGTCGCGGTGCGGGTGATGAAAATGGCGCCATAGGCTGTGGCAGGGTTGTCGGCTGAGGCTGCGGTGTTGGAGTCGGTTGTGGTGTTGGAGTCTGCACTGGTTGAGGCAGCGGCTGCGGAGCTGGAGCGAATACCTGTTGCGGATGTTGTTGTACGAGCGGATTTATTGCAGGAGTTGTTGGCGTTGCAGCGGGAGCAGTTGGTTGCGGCGACAATGAAGAAACATCAGGTCTAGTAACTGGCTGCGGTGCTGCTGGAGTTGGTTGAGGTGTTGGAGCGACTGGCTCATACGCGTGAGCTGGCTGTGAAACTGGCACTGGATTTGTGCCGACTCCTGGAAGATCTCCCAAGGTTTCGTGAACTGCTCTCACAACGTCCTCTATTCCTACCTGAGATTTCACCAAGTATTTATCAGCACCAAGCTGCTCGCCACGCTTCCTCTGGTCCTCTGATGATAGCGCGGTCATGATAATAACTTTAACGTCTTTTGTCTCTGTCGTTGAGCGTAAAATGTCCAGCATATCAAAGCCAGAGATTTTTGGCATCATCACGTCGCTTAAAATTAATCGCGGACGTTCTTTAATTGCCATGGCCAGAGCTTCTTCTCCGTCGCCCGCCGAAACGATATCGTAGCCCTCCGCCAAAAGTCGTACACCGTAAATTTCGCGTAAACTTTTGTCGTCCTCAACCAATAAAATTTTTGTCATATGTTTATACTATACTGAAGTTTTGACAAAAAATCCATAGTTCTTATGGCTATTATTCGCGACCAGGTATGGACAATTGCTGGCGCTTTTTGCGTAGCTCTTCCTCAATTTCAGCCAACGTCGGCTCGGAAGAATTTCTGGCTGGTTGTGGAATTTCCGGCTGGGTCGTCGGGACTGCGGGCGCTGCTGGAGCTGGATTTTCTGGAGTTGCGATTGCGGCTGGATTTGAATCGACAATCTCGCTATTATTTTCAGTTGCAACATCTTCCGTCTTCTCTTCCGTGGCAATTTCAACTTTTCCTGAAGTCAGAGAATCTGGCGTTTTATCTTCGGGCTTTTTAACTTCCGTAGATTCTAATCGCTGCTTGGCTTCCGAACTACTCATGCGAGGAATTTCCAGATAGAAAGTACTTCCCTCTTTATATTTGCTTTCAACTCGCAAGTTTCCAGACATCGCCTCGGCCAAGCGGCGGCTCAAATATAGCCCCAAGCCAGTTCCGCCAATTTCTCGCGTGTCAGAATTGTCCACCCGATAAAATTTCTGGAATAAATGCGGAATATCTTCGGCGGGAATGCCAATGCCGCTATCTTTCACGCTTACAGAAATCTGCTTATCGTCGCCGGTAATATTGACGACAACTTCGCCCGACGGCGTGTATTTAATGGCATTTTCAATCAGATTGCTAACAACTTCCCTAAAATGGTCAGGGTCAATATTGGCATAAAAAATCGGCTGCAATGACTTCTCCTTACCTTCATCAATTATGTCTGGCATAAAGATGTAATTGAGCTGCTTTTCGCTAGCTTTTGTCGCCAAACCATCAAAAATATCCTTCAAAAATTCGTTTACGTTGATGATCTTCGGGTTATTTTTCATTCGCCCGTCTTCAACTTTGCTGATATCGAGGAGATCTTGGAATAAGCGTCCCAGATGTTGCGCCGATTTGTGAGCTTTGGTGATGAAATCGCGGGCTTTCTCGTCGATGTGAGCGGTGGCTGGATTTAACGCCAGACCCAAATAGCCCTCAATTGACGCAACTGGAGTGCGCATCTCGTGGCTGGCGGTGGAAATGAATTCGGCTTGCTCGCGCTCCTCGGCTTTTTCTTTGGTGATGTCGCGGAAAACTACGATGATTCCTTCACCGTCCGTGCCGACTGGAGAGCTGACGATTGACACTAAAATCCGCTTTTCGGAGCTGGTCAATAGGAATAATTTATCGTTGTGTGTTGGCTGATTTTTCGATAAAGATTGGGCTATTGGATGCTCGAGGTCTTCTACGTCTTTTCCGTCTGAGGTGACGAGTTTTAAGACGCTTTTCCAATTAAGCCCGAGCGCGTCGCCTTGGTCCCAGCCGATGATTTGTTGGGCGGATGGATTTATCAGTTCGATGTTGCCGTCTTTGGAAATAGCCAAAACGCCGTCATCGATGGCATTAATCACTACGTCAGATTTACTCTCAACCGCGGAAAGTCTATTCTCCAGATTGGACGTATTGTCATCAGTTTTTTGGCGGCGAATCCATAGAACAAGGCTAAAAATCAAAGGCAAAAATCCGAAGAAGAGGTAGCCGATGATGAATTGTATATTTATTCCCTGTTGAACGCTGGTGGCTATAATCTGTAAAATAACTAGAATCCCCATCATTCCTAAGATTATTACGCCGAAAAATCCTGCGAAAATTGCCACGATAATCCACATAACTAGGAACGGTGAAACGACTCCGCCGCTGGTAATTATGGTGGTTGCGGCGACAGCGACGGTTAACAAATATACGAAAATTCCAATTCCAGTTTCGTGTTTTCTGGGAAGCCAAAAACATAAAATCAACACAATTAAGCTGCCGACTCCTGCCACGCCAGCCGCCAAGTCTGAGACAGATAATCCGATTGGCAATTGATAGCCGGTCGGTATAAATCGCGCCCATGCGTATAAAAGAATGATTGTGAAACAGCTCAGTAATGCCACTTCACACAATCTCCTTAGCCAAAATCTGGAAATTGTGTGAGGCTTAAAGTAAATCCCGCCCTTTTTCATGCTTTTATTATGGCGAATTTTCAGAAAAATCTCAAGTGATAAATATGGTATACTAATCCTATGAACAATGATCAGCACAACGACCAAAGTAACTCAGCTTTCAAGCGAACTGTAGTCTTTGTGATAATTTGTCTCATCTCGGCGAATCTCATTGGTGCCACGTCTGATATATTTAAGTCGTTCATTGGTCCTTTGGGCCATATCTTAGGGGCGTATGCGATTATACTCGCTTGTATTTCAATCTATTGGTATAAAACTGGACGATATTGGATTACTGATAAAGTTTCAAAAGTATTGACTGTCATTGGATGTGCGACGGTCATATTTTATGTATTAGTCATCTTTTTACGATTCGGGCTATTTTTTCTCATCGCTAATAAAGACGTATTCATCGTAAAGGTCTTGTCGATTATTGGTATGATCAATTTATATTTCTCTCCTATTGTTATTTCTCTGGTCGTTTTAATATATAGCTCTTGGGCTATGCTGTCTTATCATAAAAAGTCGACGCCTAACATAGAGAAAAAGTAGACAAGCCTTCCCTTCTCGTGGTATAATCCATGGAGTTGCGGCCCTATCGTCTAGCGGTTAGGACACCAGGTTCTCATCCTGGCAACCCGGGTTCGATTCCCGGTGGGGTCACCAAGAATAGTTAACTTATTAAAAACATCTACATGAAGGTGTTTTTTTAATTTGTGAAGCAGTATGCTTCAATTCTCAATATCCTTCAACTTTTCGTATAGACACATACTACAAACCGTACGTAGATGGTCTAGTTGACGATCTGTATGGCCTCATAGCTAGGGACGACCTAGAGTTTATAAAGTAACAAATCCACCTCGTCCCATTCCTCAACCACTGTGGTCAAAGTATACATAGCGATGGTTTTGGCGTTGTCGTATATTTGTTTTGATGTAAGCTTCTTTAAATCTCTCAAGTTAAAGAGACTGATGTTGTTGGATTCGCCGCTAGCTATATCATGTATCGGATTTTCCGAAGTAATAAACGCATAACTTATGTCCGTGTGATAATGCCCGCCACCAGCAGGATATGTGTGAATCGCGATCGGTTGGGGATGCAGTTTCACTCCAGGCAATGAAGCAAGTCTATTGTAACTCGGTTGCAACAATCTCAGCTGGTTTTGTCGTAGCCAGATTCTTCGGCTATTTCCCGCAAGACCGCTTGCCACGGTGTCTCGTCCAGCTCGACATGCCCACCAAATTGCAATAACTTGTTTAGCTTGCGGTGCTTATGTAAAATAATCCGAGGTTCAGCACCCTCTGTTATTTTCACGATATATCCGCTAACGCATATATCGTGCTGGCCAGGCTGGTTGTGTATATGAGGCATACTATAAATTTTACTTTAATTGTGGCGTGCGGTCAAAAGGATGCGCAAAGGTAACCTTTAGGGTGGGTAGGTTATAAATTGCGCTATTTGACACAACGTAGCTACGCAGTTATGTTTTTTAATAAAAGAGAGCTTTGCGCTATATCTTCGGGTGGTGTCTCTGGGGATATTTGCTTGAGGAGTTCTTGGCTGCTAAATATAAAGTAAACTCCAAAACGGGAGGTAATCATGATAAAAACTACTGTATTCAAAAAAACGGCTGCCATTTCTTGGTGATATTTGAAGCAATTCATCAAAGATGGTGAGCGCTGCATGTGAGACACCGTGGGAGTCCATAGAAGGGCTCTTTTTTATTATTCTATGTTGATTTTTCTGGCGAACATTGCGAATTAAGGGTTTTCAAAGAAAAACAGCGGTTCTCCGTGATAATCGTGATATTTCTTCAGTTCTTTCACAGAATGCTTAGTTCTCTTTACTAGAGTGAGGGTTTTATCATAGGGGTTTTTCGCGCTTATAAATATTATTCCCTCGAGGTTTTTACTCTCAATGAATAGATTTTCTATTTCTGGAAAAAATAACGGGAAGAATGGTCTCCTGCTTATACTGTTATCATGATCATAACAAAAAGAAGAACCGAATATAGTTTCATCTTCTGCTATAAACCATATAGCAATGTTTTCCCTGTCTACCCCTAGTTTATTTGATAAGTTTTCTTTGTATTCATCTATCTTTGAGTAGTGTAATTTGAACGACTTTATAAAGTTATCCTTATAATATTTTGGTTTCGGCACTGACTTTATTTCTTCGTGTATAGTTACGGAATCTTCAGTTTTAATCTCTTTTCGAAATTTTTCATCAGCAGATTGCTTTATTTTTATCTCGTCTCTGCATTGTTGGCTTCCGTTTTTGTTACGTTTACGAGCGTCATATTTAAAATGCTCGAGACCATATACTGTTTTATTGTATTTAGTGTATATGTCTGGACTCTCGAATGAATGCCAACCACTTAATATCCTTTCTGCTTCAGCTAAGCTCAAGCCTAGTAGAGAGCATTCTAGATAAGGAGATTTGCTGTCATGATTTAAATATTTTCTACTAATGTACTCAGCTTCATTTTTCATTGCATCAAAATATTTTTAGTTGTTGCTACTCATCTGCTTAACGACTTCTATTAAATTCCGCGGCGTAA
>QFCH01002090.1_pt1 | contig 11596 bp, 13 predicted proteins | sample 5346071 | NCBI WGS metagenome assembly QFCH01 (sample SAMN09062255, study PRJNA434731) | Human gut metagenome, whole genome shotgun sequencing project. | isolation source: stool timepoint B chromium assembly | host: Homo sapiens | collected 2015
TCCTTTTTTATAATAGTATCATTATGGTATAATAGAGACATTAAAATCGGAAGTTGTTTAATGGAGAATATATGACGAAGAGAATAATCTTATAACGAAAGGACTATAATTCATGAGTAGAATACTTTTGGTGGAAGATGACACAATGATTGCTTCGGGGATTCTGTATGCACTTGAGACAGAAGGTTATGAAACAAATCATGCCACAGGTATAAAAGATGCCGGAAGTTTAATTGAACATTATAATTTTGACCTGGCAATTATAGATATGCAGCTTCCGGATGGAACTGGATTTGATGTAAGTGAGATATTCAAAAATAATGCTACATCTGTGATTTTCCTGACAGTTGTGGATGATGAAAATACAATTGTGAGGGCATTTGATGAAGGAGCACAGGATTATATTGTAAAACCTTTCAGAATTCGAGAACTTTTGGCGAGAGTTCGGCGCATTTTATCTGTCAATATCAAAAATGGTGAGAAGGATAACATAATCTATATGGGGCATGCAACCATCCATACAGATGAGGCAAAGGTTTATGTGAATGATAAAAGCATAGAACTTACAGCATTGGAATATCGGTTGCTGCTTATTTTTGCGAGTAATAAAGGAATCCTTTTGACAAGGCAGCAGATTCTTGACAAAATATGGGACGCGGACGGCAACTTTGTTGAGGATAATACACTTACCGTTTATGTGAAACGGCTGCGGGAGAAACTTGGAGAGGCAATACACATTGAGACTGTGAGAGGAATGGGATATCGTGTGGATTAAGAAAAAAGAGATAGAACAGTTGTCGGAGTTTGTGAAAGGCTATAGTTCCGGCGAGGAACTGGATATTCGAGTGAATAAGGAAGGCTCTTTTAACATATTAAAAAATGATATTTATGCTCTTGTGAACACGAAAAATGAACAGATAAAGGCAGTTGAGACAGAAAGAGACAGTCTCTCTGACTATATGGCAGATATTTCCCATCAGTTAAAAACACCGATTACTTCAATGATGATTATGGCGGATTTATTGGAGGAGGCAGAGCCGGAAAAACAGACAGAGTTCATTCATAACATACAGGTTTCGTTAAATAAAATGGAGTGGCTTGTAGGGGCACTTCTTAAGATGGCAAAGCTTGATGCCCATGCAATTGATTTTATCAAAAATGACATCCGCACGTCAGAACTTTTAGAGGCGGTAAAACCATCGGTGGAAATCCTATTGGATATCCACAATCTGACCATAGAGCTGAAACAGGATTGCATCATACATTGTGATAAACGCTGGACCATAGAAGCACTTACGAACATTATCAAAAATGCGATCGAATATTCACCGGATGGAAGTGTGATTGAGATTGACAGCGGAGAAAATCCCATGTATAGCTGGATTTCAGTTAAGGACAGCGGTATGGGAATGGACAAAACAGAGTATGCTGCTCTTTTTAAACGGTTTGAAAATTCTACCAATGAAAATGGATTTGGAATCGGGATGCCGCTTGCACTCTCTATTCTGAAAGGACAGGGTGGCGACATTGATGTTGATTTTGGAGGCAGGGGAGAGGGAACGACTTTTATTTTAAAATTTTTTAAGTGAATTGTTTCTAAGTGACAAAATTGTCACAATAATAATTTCTTTTGTCACAGAACAGTCATTTTGCATTGCTAGGATGGTATTTGAAAAAGGAGGACTACAATGGCTGTTTTAGAAGTGAAGGAATTAACAAAGAAATATGGTGAAGGCGAATCGGAAGTGATTGCGCTTGATCATGTGTCTTTTTTGGTAGAAAGAGGAGAATTTGTTGCAATCATCGGAGCATCCGGTTCCGGGAAATCGACACTTATGAATATGATTGGCGGAATTGATTATCCAACAAGCGGTTCTATTATCATTGATGGAAATGAGATACAAGCAATGAGTGAGGATGAACTTGCAATTTTCCGAAGAAGAAATCTGGGGATTGTTTATCAGTTTTATAATCTGATACCCACTCTTACTGCGGAGGAAAATATTGCGCTGCCATGGAAATTAGATGGAAGAAAAGAGAATAAGGAACGGCTTTCTGAGATTGTGAATATGTTGGGTCTTGAGAAAAGGGCAAAACATCTGCCGGGACAAATGTCTGGAGGTCAGCAGCAAAGAGTATCCAAAGGAAGGGCACTTATAAACGAGCCGGCATTTATTCTTGCAGATGAGCCGACGGGAAATCTTGATAGTAAAACAAGCAGAGAGATTCTGGATATTTTGAAGTTCACCAATCAGAAATATAAGCAGACTATTCTTCTTGTCACACATGACGAAAAGATAGCGCTGCAAGCGAACCGAATCATCACGATCGGAGATGGAAAAATCATAAAAGACGAGGTGATGAAGTAATGAAAATAACAGCACAACTCGCCTTAAGCCAGATGAAAGTGAATAAAAAAAGAACGATTGCAGGAGTTTTTGCGATCGCACTTGCAACATCACTTATTACAACTGTAATGTGCTTTGTGACAAGCGCAAATAAGATGCTTACGGATTTCCTTGGTTCAGATTATGGAGAATATGGAGGAGCATACTCTCTCATGCTTGCAATACCGGCACTGCTTTTAGGTCTTCTTATTGCAGCAATGTCGATTACTGTAATATCCAATATATTTTCTGCTAGTGCCAATAAGCGGATTCAGGAGTTTGGTATTTTAAAATGTGTTGGTGCAACAGGCAGACAGATAAGGGCAAGTGTTATCTATGAGAGTTTATGGCTTAGTCTGACAGCCATTCCGCTTGGACTCATTGCAGGAACTATACTTGGTTATATTAGTGTGAAATTTACAGGACATTTTATTTCCGATATCAATGATGCTGCAAAAGAAATTATTATGAGACCTTTTACCTTTTCCCTGCCCTTTCATATATCTGTGTGGACATATTTGTTTGCAGGTGTATTTTCGTTTTGCATTGTATTATTCTCTGCATACAGACCTGCTAAAAAGGTTGGTAAATTTACTGCTATCCAGTGTGTAAAAGGGATTGGAGCAGGTACAGTTTTGAAAGAGATCCAAGTAAAAGACAGCTTTATCCAAAAAATATTTGGATGTGAGTCTGCAATTGCCTATAAAAACATGAAAAGAAACAAATATGGCTATAAGGCAACGATACGTGCATTGTCACTTGGGATTTTACTTTTTCTGTTAACCGGAGGATTATCCGGTCAGGCAAAGGCATTCCAAGAATGGATGACACCAAAATCAAAAGAAATGATGGTGGATTATTCTTCCAATTACGATATCGAGGTAAATGCGAAAACAGGGAAAGAAGAGAGAAAAATCAGCCGACCTGTTACATCAGACCAATATAATGAAATCACACAAAAGCTGGAAAAGTACGGGATAGACGTATATGGTGTAGGAGCAGATACTTTTACATACAATGCGCTATTAGATAAAAATACATTAACAGAGGATATGCTACAGGTTCCGAAATTTTCTGATGATAATGGGGAAACAAGGACAGAAATCGTGTCCGTTGATGATGAACTCTATAAAAAACTGTGTGACAGGGCAGGTGCAGAATATGGAAGTATCCTTTTGCTGAACACTTACCAATATAATGACAATGGAGAGTATGTGTCGATAAAACCTTTTAAAGATGATGTGACACAGATTTCCCTGATAAACGCAGCCAATGAGAAGAACACACTTACAATTGGAGGTATTTTAGAACAGTCCGATTTAAAGGAATATGGTTTTGGGGAAGAGACACCATATCCGGTCAGAATTGTCGTACCTGATGCGGATGCGAGGTATTTTGACTGGTTTAGTATGCCATCAGATGAAGATGATTATACAGAATATGCCAGAAGTGTCATGGATGAATATTTTCCGATTGTGGCAGAGGATTCTTATGTAGAGCAGGGATATACCGTGAGAATTGCCCGCACAGATGCTATGGTTAAAATGCTCAATATAGCTATAGTTCTTGCTGAAATTGTGATGTATGGTTTTGTTATCCTGCTCGTTCTCATGGGATTTACAAGTGTAATTAGTACGCTGACGACAAATATCAGAATCAGAAGCCGTGAGTTTGCTGTGTTAAAGAGTGTTGGAATGACAAATAAATCACTTTGCAGGATGTTATATAGTGAAAGTATTTTTTGCGTTCTAAATGCACTTGTTCCGGGAGTTATACTTGGAATTGCCATTCCATTTTTAATTAATTTATCCATTCGGAAGGCTTTCCCGGTATTGTATCATATTCCGTGGGCGGCATTATTTGGGGGTATATTTGTTTTGATAGGAATTGTGTTTTTTATCACACGAACTGAAATTCACAAGTTAAGAGATAAAAGTATTATTGATGAAATAAGAATGGATATTGTATAAATTTTTTGTGGGCTGTGCATGGAGAGAGATATAGTTTCTCTTCTCTCTTTGCACAACTCATTTTTGATGTTAGATTATCAAATTTTCAAGGAGTCTTCCGCATCTACCCACATCTGCAAATTTCCAGTATAGTGGTTTGGCGGCCTTTATAGAATAAAAGTGGATTTTATAAAGAACAATATTTTACTTGAAAACAAAAAATATATGTAGTATATTAGACGCGGATGGTATTCTAGGAAACCATACCGTGTCTATAGTATTTTATTCATACAATCTTTGTGTTAGTGTGAGCCGGTAATTGTAAAATGATTTTGCAGACTGGACTTTACAATAAAAGATAAAGAAGGTGGTATGATGAATAAAGAATTCCCGGTGATAGGGTTTATTGGTGCAGGACGTGTAGGTTTTACACTGGGCCGTTATTTTGTTGAAAACGGACTTAATGTGTCAGGCTATTACAGCAGAACTTATGAACACGCAGTTTCGGCATCGCAATTTACTGATAGTAAGAGTTATAAGACAATAGATGAGCTTATAGCCGCAAGTAGTATTATTTTCATAACTGTAAATGACAGTCAGATACAGGCTGTATGGGAGTTATGTAAAAAATCAGATTTAACGAATAAGATATTATGTCACTGTAGTGGAGCTATGACAGCTTCAGTCTTTTCTGGAATAGAGCAAACCAAGGCGTATGGTTACTCCGTTCATCTATTATTTTCATTTAATGATAAGTACAATTCGTACAAAGAAATCTCTAAAGCTTTTTTTACGGTCGAGGGCGACGAAAATCATATTGATTATGTAACAGATATTATAAAAAAAACAGGTAATGAATACGTAGTCATTGATGGTACAAATAAAGATAAATATCATGGTGCAGCAGTATTTGTAAGTAATCTTGTGATAGGACTTTTTCATTCAGGTAAAAAGCTGCTTATGGATTGTGGTTTTTGTGATGAACAGGCGCAAAAGGCATTAATACCATTATTTATTAATAATGCTGCAAACCTTTCATGTGTTGGAGAAAGCAGTGCACTTACAGGACCCGTTGACAGAAATGACCTGGATACTGTTAAAAAGAATATTAATTGTCTTGATGATGACTATAAAGATATATATGTTAAATTATCAAGGCAGTTAGTTGAAATTGCAAAAAACAAGTATAGGGATGCAGATTATAGCCAAATGGAAAAATTATTATCAGACAAATAAAAAAATGAGAATAAAGTGAAAGAAAAGAAAGGCAGAACATTATGAAAAATACAGTAATTACAGTTAAGAAAGCAAAAGAAGATAATGTAAAATTAACAATGCTTACCGCATATGATTATTCAACAGCAAAATTAATTAATGCTGCAGGAATTAATTTAATTCTTGTTGGAGATTCTCTCGGAAATGTAATTCTTGGATATGAAGATACTATATCCGTTACAATGGAGGATATGATTCATCATGCAAAAGCAGTTGCAAAAGGAGCACCAGATGCATTAGTTGTAGTTGATATGCCATTTATGTCATATCAGACTTCTGCATATGATGCTGTAGTTAATGCAGGACGTCTTATGAAAGAGGGACGTGCAAATGCTGTAAAACTTGAGGGTGGTAAAGAAGTGTGTCCACAGATAGAAGCAATTGTTGCAGCAGGAATTCCTGTATGTGCTCATCTTGGGCTTACTCCACAGTCTATCAATGCATTTGGAGGACATAAGGTTCAGGGCAAGAGTGAGCAGGCAGCAAAGAAGCTTGTTGATGATGCAATTGCGGTTGAAAATGCTGGAGCATTTGCAGTTGTTCTTGAATGTGTGCCAGCAAAACTTGCTAAGGTAATCAGCGAAAAGCTTTCTATTCCAACTATAGGAATAGGAGCTGGTGCAGGTTGCGACGGACAAGTTCTTGTATATCAGGATGTGCTTGGAATGTTCTCGGATTTCACACCAAAATTTGTAAAGAGATTTGCTAATGTAGGTGAGATAATGACACAGGCATTTAAAGATTATGATGCTGCAGTTAAAGATGGTTCATTTCCACAGGAACAGCACACATACGCGATTGATGATGATGTTATAGAAAAGTTATATTAAAACATAAGAAATCTTAAGACAGGAGAAAAGAAAAATGATTAAAGTAGTTCATACAATAAGTGAAGTAAGACAGATTGTTTCACAGTGGAAAAAAGAAGGAAATACTATAGGATTTGTTCCAACCATGGGATATCTTCATGAAGGACATCAAAGCCTTATTAGAAAATCGGTTGAAGAAAATGATAAGACAGTGGTAAGTATTTTTGTCAATCCTATGCAGTTTGGCCCTGCAGAAGACCTTGACAGCTATCCAAGAGATTTGGATGCAGACACAAAGCTTTGTGAAAGTACAGGAGCTGCATTGATATTTAATCCTGAGCCAGAGGAAATGTATAAAGACGGATTTTGTTCATTTGTTGATATGACAGGTCCTACAAAAGAACTTTGTGGCAAGAGCAGACCAATTCATTTTCGAGGTGTATGTACAGTAGTAAATAAATTGTTCAATATTGTTGGACCTGACAAAGCTTATTTTGGACAAAAAGACGCACAGCAGTTAGCAGTAATCAAACGAATGGTATTAGATCTTAATATTCCTATAGAGATTGTAGGATGTCCAATTATTCGTGAAGAGGATGGACTTGCTAAGAGCTCAAGAAATACTTATTTAAATGAACAGGAAAGACGGTCAGCCCTGATTCTTAGTAAGACAATATTTATGGGTGAGAAGATGGTTAGGGAAGGTCAAAGAGATGTTAAGACTTTAGTTGATGCCATGAAGAAGAATATTGAGACTGAACCTCTTGCTAAAATTGATTATGTTGAGGTTGTAGACTTCACAAATATTCAGAAAATAGATAAAATAAGCGGCAGTGTTCTTGTTGCGATGGCAGTATATATTGGCAAGACAAGACTTATAGATAATTTTATTATAAATATTTAATTTATACGGCATCCGTCGGGAAAAGGAGATAACATACATGCTATTAAATATGTTAAAAGGAAAAATTCATCGTGCAACTGTTGTACAGGCTGAACTTGATTATGTTGGAAGTATCACTATTGATGAGGAGCTTTTAAGAGCAAGTGGAATTCATGAATATGAACAGGTTCAGATCGTTGATATTAACAATGGAAACAGATTTGAGACATATGCTATTGCAGGTGAACCAGGAAGTGGAATGATCTGCCTTAATGGAGCAGCGGCAAGAATGGTACAGGTTAATGATAAAATCATAATTATGTCATATGCTGTTATGGATGAAAAAGAAATAAAAGAAAATCCTCCAAAGGTTGTATTTGTGGATGATGATAATAAAGTGCAAAGAATAACGAGATACGAAAGGCATGGACTTTTAAAGGACATGAGGTAGGGAGAATAGCAATGCTTAAAGGAAAGACGGTTGTACTTGGAGTGACAGGTAGCATTGCTGCTTACAAGATGGCAAATGTAGCCAGCGCTCTTGTAAAGTCAGGATGTGAAGTTCATGTTGTTATGACAAAGAATGCTACCAATTTTATCAATCCAATTACATTTGAAACACTCACTAATACAAAATGCCTTGTTGACACATTTGACAGAAATTTTCAATTTCATGTTGCACACGTTTCACTTTCACAAAAAGCGGATGTTATGCTTATAGCACCAGCATCTGCCAATATAATTGGAAAGATGGCAAATGGAATTGCAGATGATATGTTAAGTACAATGTGTCTGGCTGCAACATGTCCTATTATTGTGTCACCAGCTATGAATACACATATGTTTCGTAACAGAATAGTTAAGGATAACCTTAATAAACTTAAGGATTATGGAATGACAATTATTGAGCCGGCAGTTGGCAGACTGGCATGTGCTGATGTAGGAGAAGGTAAACTTCCAGATGAGCAGGTCCTTTTATCATATATTTACAGACAGATAAGACATGACAAAGATCTTACAGGGAAAAAAGTTGTTGTTACAGCTGGACCTACGGTTGAAAAAATAGATCCAGTCAGGTTTATAACAAATCATTCAACAGGCAAGATGGGATATGCCATTGCAACTAATGCGATGGAGCGTGGTGCCATGGTTACACTCATTAGTGGTCCTGTAAATATAGAACCACCTATGTTTGTAAATGCTGTTAATGTCACAAGCGCAAAGGATATGTATGATGCTGTGATGGAGAATTTATCAGATTGTGATATCCTTATAAAGGCAGCTGCAGTTGCAGATTATACACCAGCAGCTGTAAGTAATGAGAAGATGAAGAAAAAAGACAATGACATGTCTATTGAGCTTATGCGTACAAAAGATATCTTAAAGGATGTCGGCAATGCAAAAAGAGATAATCAGGTCGTATGTGGATTTTCGATGGAAACATGTAATATGCTGGAAAATTCAAAAAAGAAATTAGTAAGCAAGAAATGTGATATGATAGTTGCTAATAATTTAAAAGATGAAGGTGCCGGTTTTGGTGTAGATACCAACAAGGTAACTATAATAATGGAGGACGGCGTAAAGGAATTAGAGCTTATGACCAAATCACAGGTTGGAGACAGGATTCTTGATGAAGCTGTTACATTATGGAAAAAGAAGAATGGAGGACTGTAGATGATACTTGCAGTTGATGCTGGTAATACCAATATTGTGGCAGCTCTTATGGAAGATGAGAAAGTTATATCCACTAAAAGATTTGCAACAGGTAAAGACCAGTCAGATAAGTACCACTACGAAGAACTTTTAAAACTGGTAAATGAATGCTGTGCTGCCACTGATAAATCAGTGCAGGGCAGCATTATTTCGTCAGTAGTTCCATGTATTAATAAAAGGCTTGAGACTGCATGTGAAAAAATTACTGGAAAAAGTCCTTTGATTGTGGACAGTACAATAAATACAGGTATGACAATCTGTTATGATAATCCATCAAAACTTGGCGCAGATTTAATATGTGATGGAGCAGGAGCTGTAAAAAAATATGGTGCTCCGGTTGTAGTTATTGATATAGGAACTGCAACAACATTTTCAATAATAGATGAGAAGAAAAAATATCTTGGAAGTGTTATTACACCAGGCCCTATCACAGCAATAAATGCACTTACACAGATGGCATCATTGTTGCCAGATGGCGAATTTATTCCTACAGACAGTATTATTGGTAAGAATACTTATGAATGTATGAGTATTGGAACATACACAACTCACAGTGCCATGATTGATGGTATGATTCAGAGATTTGAAGAGAAATTAGGAGATAAGGTGAAGTATATAATTACTGGTGGCCCATCAAAGGATATTGTTAAGTTATGCAAAAAAAATCTGATTTTTGATGATGATTTGCTTCATTATGGATTATATACTTTATATGAATTAAACAAAAGAGAAGATGATGTATAGTTACACTGTTTCACAATGGCTGTTATTTTTTATATTTACTGTTTTTTAGGATGGGTATGGGAATCATGTTATGTTTCGCTTGAAAATAAAAAATGGACAAACAGAGGATTTATGAAAGGACCATTTCTGCCTATATATGGAAGTGGAGCAATAATAATTCTTATTGCAACTATTCCTTTTAAGGAAAATCTGGTTGTTGTATTTTTTATGGGAATGATTGCGGCTACTTTGCTTGAATATTTTACAGGAATGACTATGGACTTGAAACGGTGCAAAACCTCAAAAATCGCATATTTTTTAAAATATATGGGCAGTTCCAGTGCGGAGTTGCCCATTTTTTAAGAAACAACAGAATATTTGGAAGCATTTCTCAGAAATCTGCTTTTGGACGAGAAAAATGAGCTTCATAATCGAAATCTTCATATAAGTGGATTTTTGAACGAAGAAAAAGTGGACATTGGAGATTCAAAAGTGGATATTGAGAATGAAAAAGTGGACATTCAAGACAAAAAAGTGGATATTGAAAGCGTGCTTTCCGGAAAAGGCAGTAATTTCTCAGTAAAAACGACAGTTCATATCCATAGACTTTTTGAGAAGTTTGGTTTTGATGAGGTGTTTGGAAGAAGTGCAGTTATGGAGCTTCTTGAGCTGAAAGGTTCAGGTGCTTCAAAACTTTTTTCCAATTTGGTGCAGGCGGATATTATTGAACCAGTGTCCGGTCACGGAAAAGGAAAATATAAATTCAAGAAGTAGTAAATAAAAGAAACAAATCCAGAACTCTGTCGAGTGGCTGATGGTATAGTGTCCACTGAGTAAATCAGTACTACGACAGGTGAATGCAGGTCAGTAACAATCAAACATAAAAACAAGAGCTGTAGCCGGCATCGGTTTTTTCCGTGGGCATGCCCCCGTTTAACAAAAGTTAGCAAGAATTCTCCTTCCTCTACAGGTGGGAGATGAATTGCAGAAAAAAGAAAATGGAACGCTTGTTCTGCGGTGCGAAGTGTGGTATACTATAATCAGTCGAAATGATAGAAAGGACTGATTATATGGACAAAATGGATCATAATGCACATTCAGTATATTTGATGTATTATCATCTGATCATGGTTGTAAAATACCGAAGAAAAGTAATAGATGATCCGATTTCGGAACGTGCAAAAGAGATCTGGGAACGTATTGCACCTGATTATGGAATCACACTGGAAGAATGGAATCATGATGTTGATCATGTGCATGTTATGTTTCGGGCACAGCCAAAATCAGAACTCAGTAAATTTATCAATGCGTATAAAAGTGCAAGCAGTCGTTTGTTAAAAAAGGAATATCCACAGATCAGGGAAAGACTTTGGAAGGAAGCATTCTGGAGTCAAAGTTTCTGCCTGTTGACAGCGGGTGGTGCACCGATTGATGTTATCCGTCGTTATATCGAGACGCAGGGAGAGAAAAAAAGATGAATATAGCTTACCGTTTTCGTATATATCCAAACAGAGAACAGGAAGTCCTGCTCGCCAAAACATTTGGCTGCTGTCGTTTTTTATATAATCAGATGTTGAATGATAAGATACGGGAATATGAAGCAACGAAAAAAATGCTGCGAAATACACCGGCGATGTATAAAAAAACATATCCATTTTTGAAAGAAGTGGATTCCCTGGCACTTGCAAATGTGCAGATGCATCTGGAAAAGGCATATAAGAATTTTTTCAGGAATCCAAAGATTGGCTTTCCAAAATTCAAATCAAAACACAGGAGCCGAAAAAGCTATACGACAAATGTGGTCAATGGAAATATTCAGGTAGAAGATCATCGGATAAAACTACCGAAGTTGAAATG
>QFCH01001305.1_pt1 | contig 11568 bp, 8 predicted proteins | sample 5346071 | NCBI WGS metagenome assembly QFCH01 (sample SAMN09062255, study PRJNA434731) | Human gut metagenome, whole genome shotgun sequencing project. | isolation source: stool timepoint B chromium assembly | host: Homo sapiens | collected 2015
ACCGGGCGGATTCCGGACTTGCACCGGTTAGAAACGTGCGCCGCCGGGCGCACCACCAAAAGCGCCGCCCATCCCGGAACGGCGCTTTCTCGCCTCTAACTCACATGTTGATTTATAAACCTTACAATCAGCGCCTCTGCCGCCTCCCACTCACACCTGCGGTTGATGACAAATCCATGAAGGCTGTCGGTAAACCGTCTGAGCGTCACCGTAACGCCGCTGCGAGCCAGCCTCAATGCAAACTCCTCATCCTCCACACACAAGCTGTCCTCACCGGCTGAAATTACCAGCGTATCCGGCAGCCCTGCGAGCATACGCTCCGGCGCGTACACCGGACTGGCGTAGGGTTCTCTGCTGCGCTCCGGCGGGATATATTGCCGGTTATATTCCCGTACACGCTCTACGGTCATATCACAGCTGGTTCGCTCCTTTTCCGCCGGGTCCGTGGCCAGATCCATCGGCGGATAATCCAAAACCAGACAGGCAGGGCGAAACAATCCCGATTCTCCCAGCCGCATGCCGACTCCCGCCGCCAGATTTCCTCCCGCGCTGTGCCCGATCAATACAATCTTCCCAGGATCAAATCCCAGCCTTTCCCTCTGTTCCCAACACCATCGAACCACTTCCCAGGATTCTTCCACAGCAGCGGGATACGGATACTCCGGAGCCAGATGGTAGTCAAGATCCACCACAACCGCTCCCAGCAGATTCGCCATTTTCCGGCAAAACAGTTCGTCCCGGCGGTTTCTCCCCTTAACAAACCCACCTCCGTGGAAATTGATAACCAACGGACGCTCCGTCGAAGAATCATAATTTTCATAAACATAAACCGCCGTACTTCCCAGAGACGTTTCAACCCTGATTTCCACCTCTTTTGCCGGGTAACGCTCCAACTCCAGATCCGTCACCTCACCCATCTTACCCCGGGCAATCATTTCCCTGAGCGCAGCGCGCTGTTCCTCTGTCATCATGTTATCTTCCTCCTCGCACCACGTTACCCCAGTGGGAACACCGTCATAATCCATCCCACCGAGACGACGCAACAGATAATTGCAAACAACCAGGACTGTTTAAACATGGATCTCTGGTCATAACCGCCGCACTCCATCATATACGGAATCGCAGCCGTGGCCATCGGAGTCATAAACGCAGACAAACACGCCGCCTGAATCAGGATCATCAGTCCCACCGGATTCGCCCCGATAGACGCGCAGGTCGCAATGGCTATGGGATGGAAAATCAACATCGTTCCGCGATTCTGCATCACCTGCGTCATGACAAACGGAATGATAAAGAAGATAAAACCTATAATATAGGAATTTCCGTTTACGGAATCCACAATACCCGCAATGTGGCCGCCGATCAAATCTCCGGCGCCGGTAGAGCTTAACGCGCCCGACATGGCCAACGCTCCCACGATCAACAGCAGCATACTCACGGGCAGGGATGCCGTGGCCTCCCTCGGCTTCAGAACGCCGCACAGAACCATTGCCAGCGCGCCGATTACTGTGATTTCCCAGTTCTGCATACCGATCTGTTTGGCGCACATCAGAGCCGCCGCGTCGGCAAAAAAGATGATGATACCCGCATACTCCTGAAATGGCTTCAAGGCTGCCCGCCCGGCGCCCTGTTTCACTTCTGTTATGGATTTCACAATCGGCTCGTCAGGCGCGAATTTTGTAGCAAAGAACGAACAGTAGATTACACAGATCACCAGCAGCGGCAGACGCCCGATCATGGGGTCCAGAATTCCTACCATATAATCCAGATAACCGTAACTCTCCAGATAGCCGTTTAACTCAGCGGCAACCGTAGCCCCCGCTCCCACCGGAAGGGTACAGCAGGTCACCACCGTGGCTACTCCCAGTGAAAATACTACCTTGCTGGATTTAATCCCCATGCTCTCAGCCGATGCCAACAGCATTGGCGTCACAATTCCCATGGCCACAATCGGGCTTTGGATAAACTGGCTCAGCAGCATACCGATCAAAACATACCCAAACATCATTTTGTTCAGACTGCCCTTTGAAACCCTGGAAATTCCATTGGCCACATTGGTACAAAATTGCGTGCGGTTAAATCCTGCCGCCACAACGCACATACCGGCAATCATAATCACATTACTATTGGAAAAATAGGTCAGCGCCTCCTTGGCGTCCATACATCCGGTCAGGACCAGCGCCATCATGGAAACCAGCGAAATCGTAGCCAGACTGTATTTGCCGCTGCAAAAGCCAATGACCATCAACGCAAATATAATCAGGCAAATTGTTAAGGGACTCATATGTATACCTCCTCTGATTGGCAAGCTCTACTGATCACAGATGGAACCGTCCAGGTTCAGCCGTGTCAGGATTTTATGGGGACGGAAGGGAAACCGCTCTTCCAGATCCGGGATCAAATCAATGCCGATTCCATCTTCCCTTGGCACGGGCAGATATCCGTTCTTCATTTCCGGAATATGATCCACCATATCGCACTGACGCAGCTTTACGCCGCTGACAGTCAGGTGGTCCGCGGTGGATGCCGCGTAAGGATTCGGATACTCGCAGATCGCCACATTGTCGGTGGCAGCTGCAAAATTCAGCACCGCGTTGGTCATCACCGGGCTCAGCGGATTGTGAGGCACCAGACTTACATGGTGAGCTTCCGCAACTGCCGCAATCTTTTTGGCGCCTGTAAATCCACCGCAGACTCCCATGGAAACGCGCACATAACTGCATGCTTCCCGCGCTAACAACATCTCAAACTCATGGGACGTGTGAATGCGTTCCCCTGTGGCAATGGGAATCCGGCATTTGCGCGCAACCTCCCCCATAGCGTCGAAATTATCCGGCCGTATGGGATCCTCCAAAAACATGGGATTATAGGGTTCCAGCCGGGCGCTAAGCTGCACAGCCAGCCCAGGCTCCAGGCGCCGGTGAAGTTCCAGGCAAAGGTCGATTTCCTCACCCACCGCCTCCCTGATTCTGGCAATTCTGCGCTCCGCTTTGTAGAGCAGCGCCGTATTTCCATCCCTATAAGGCTGAGTCCGCGGTTCGTCCAAATAGGGATTTAAATGGCCCAGGGCTGTATACCCCTCTTCCACTCCCTTTTTCGCGTTCTCAATCAGCTCTTCCTCAGTCCGGCCGGCCGTGTGGTTGTAAACACGGACCTGGTCCCGGCATTTTCCGCCCAGAAGGCGATATACCGGCACATGATAGTATTTTCCCGCCAGATCCCAGAGCGCGATATCAATAGCGGACAGAGCTCCCATGACGGCCGCTCCGCGGAAATGCGAAAACCGGTATAGATACTGCCAATGGTGCTCGATATCCAGAGGATCCCGCCCCACCAGATATTCCTTCATTACCAGAATTGCCCGTGCGGATGCTTCCAGAAATCCCCAGGTTCCGCTCTCGCCCAAACCTGAAATTCCTTCGTCCGTGTCAATTCGGCAGAACACGCTGCGGTTTGCGCATATCACCCGAACATCTGTTATTTTCATAGACATTTCCCCCTCTCTACTGGATGCGGTACGGAGCCAACAGTTCCCGGTTGATATCCAGACCCGCTCCGGGAGCCTGGCTGGGACTGACCGTCCCGTCTTCATTGAAAACTACGGGGTTGACAAATGCCTCATACACCTTGGCGTCATACTGAGGGGGATAAAATTCCGCCAGGTTGACATTCGGGGCCGCACAATCCAAATGAACATGCAGCTGCTGTTGTCCGTGGGGGCTCATCACCAACCCGTTGGCGTCCGCGTAACCCGCGATCTTCATAAACTCCGTGACCCCGCCCAGGCTTGCCGCATCTGGGTTTAAAATGCTGACGGCCTGCGTGTTGATCAGATCCCTGAATCCGAAACGGGTCACCTCGTTTTCCCCTGCGGCGATGGGAATATTGCTCTTAGCCGCAACCTTCCGGTATCCATCGTAGTCGTCGGCATCCACCGGCTCCTCCAGCCAGTAAGGGCGGTATTCCTCCACCATCCTTGAGAACTCGATGGCTTCAAAAAACCGGTATGCGCAGTTGGCGTCAAGCAACAGCTTCACATCGTCTCCCAGGACCTGCCGCACAGCCTGAACACGCCTGGCATCCTCTTTCAGGGACAGCGCCCCCACCTTCATCTTGACCGCCCGGATGCCCCAGCTTACATACTCCTCCATCTCCTTTTGCAGCTGTGTAATCCCCTTATTCTCTGCATAATACCCACCGGCCACATAACATGGAATCCGTTCCCTGAATCCGCCTAACAGCCGGTACAGCGGCATCCCCGCCACCTTTGCCTTGATGTCCCAAAGTGCAATATCGATAGCTGAAACCGTCTTGCAGCTGGTTCCCCGCCGTCCGATAAACTTGGGAACATAAATCTTCTGCCAAAGCCGTTCATGGTTCAGCGGATCTTCGCCGATAATCGCCTTGCCCATGCTCTCCGCAAATTCAATCGCCCAGCTGCAGCCATACCCGCTCACGCCCGCATCCGTATCGACAATCAATAAATTGAGCTCATTGTGCGTATATACATGTTTTCCGTTGGCAATGGGCTTTTCCTTTGGCCACCGGTAACGCTCCACGCGCACATCCGTTATTTTCATTCTTCCCCTCCGTCTTTAACAATTTGTTAATCCCATGCTAACATGTCGTTCCGGCACCGTCCAATATTGATTCCTCATCAAAATATTAAGGTTTTTAATGCCATAAATTTTTTTTATGGGAACTGGGGATGGTCATTTACTTTTCGTGTAAAGGTACTTATAATGGGAACTGAAACCTGTACAGATTGACGAGGAAATGTGAAAGGTAGATTTGCATGTTATATGAAAAATTAAACTACATTATTGCCATCGCGGAGGAGCGGAACCTGACCCAGGCCGCAAAACGCCTGTATATCTCACAACCCACGCTGACCCTTTACTTAAACCGTCTGGAAAATGAACTGGGCGTAAAACTGTTTGACCGCACGAAATCCCCCGTCACGCTGACCGACGCAGGCGCGTACTATCTTGAAAAAATGAAGAAAATCTACGCCTCGGAACAAGCGCTGCGCAGCCAGATCCACTTTATCGCCAACCCCACCCAGACGCTGCTGGTGGGAATCGGCCAGGTACGCGGCCACCACTGGCTCCCCCTGTTTCTGCCCACCTTCTGCTCCATCCACCCGGATATCAACGTTCAAATCGTCCAGGAAACAGAGCAGCGGATGTATGAGGATCTCCAAAAGCAAAAACTCGACGTGGGCATCGGAGTATTTCCCGCTTCCACGGACATTGAGATGGTGGAGATTATGGAAGAAACGCTGTTTTTCGCCGCCCACCGCAAATTCGGCCTGATTCCCGATCACCTGCGCGGCAAACACGATATGAAAAATCCCTATATCGTGCAGCCGGACCAGTTAAACGGCTTGCCCTTCATCATCCCCCAGGTATCCAACGGGCTCTACGACACCTACCAAACGATTCTTCAAAATAACCAGATACATCCATCCCGTACAATCTCCATCAATAATCTCAGCACGGGCCTGCTTCTGAACGTAAAGGGCCTGGGCGTACAGCTGCTCTCCGGCTCTGTCGTGTACTTCAGCCACGAACCCGGCGTTAACCAGCTCGATTTGTTTCTGCTGGAAAACATGCCGGAAACCCGAAAATGCATGGCCATCTACCAGAGCGGTAACATCAAACAAAAGCTGATTCAGGACCTGATCCGCACTCTGAAAAACGAGGTCCTGCCCTGGTGTCCTTTCTAACAACCGGCCCATTGCATTCAAAAAGCGGGATACTCCGCCGTATCAGGCGTTGTATCCCGCAGTATTCTTACATGGATCATGAGTAATCAAAGGCAGCATCACATCGTAATCTTTTCAGTAACTTCCCTCAATCACGATTCCGTCAATCCCAGTTCCACCTCCCATACCGCCTCGTCACCATCCCAATCTCCTCTGTCACAGCCTCCGACATCTGCCCCGGAACCAACCGCCATCTCCAGTTCTCCCCCACCGTGGAAGGCGTGTTGATCCGGCAGTCATTTCCCAGCCCCAGATAATCCTGCAGCGGGATAATACACATTCTGGCCTGGCTGCGCATCACCAAGCTGATAAACGGCAGGTGCAGCTCCTCCACCGGCGTATAATGGTCGCAGAGATAATCCCTGGCCAGCTTCTGCTCCTCCGGCTTAATCGATTCAAACCACCCGGCAATGGTCTCATTGTCATGTGTTCCCGTATAAGCCACGCAGTTTTCCGGGTAATTGTGGGGCAGATAATCGCTGGCGCACCCGGAGTCCCGGGAGTCAAACGCGAACTCCAGCACCTTCATGCCCGGATAACCCGTCTCCGCCACCAGGCGGCGCACTGAGTCCGTCACATAGCCCAGATCCTCCGCGATAATCTCCTTGTCCCCCAGAGCTTCCTTCACCCTGCGGAACAACTCGATGCCCGGCCCCTGCTCCCAGTGTCCGCCCACCGCATTTTCAGCCCCGGCCGGAATGCTGAAATACTGGTCAAATCCCCGGAAATGATCGATGCGCACCACGTCGTACAGCCGGTAGCAGTAAGACAGCCGTTTAATCCACCACCCGTACCCCGTTTGCCGGTGGTAATCCCACCGGTAAAGGGGATTTCCCCAGAGCTGTCCCGTCGCGGAAAATCCATCCGGCGGGCAGCCGGCTACGGCCTGAGGCGCATTATTTTCGTCCAACTGGAACAGCTCGGGACTTGCCCAGGCGTCCGCGCTGTCCAGGGCCACGTAGATGGGAATATCCCCCACAATGCGGATTCCCCTGCTGTTGGCGTACGCCTTCAATCTGTTCCACTGGCTCATAAACAAATATTGCAGGTACTGATGAAACTCAATATCAAAATACAACTCCCGCCGGTAATAATCCAACGCGTTCTGCCACCGCAGCCGGATGTCCTTTGCCCACTGCGTCCAGGCCGCCTGGTCAAACCGCGCCTTCACCGCCATGTACAGGGCGTAATCGTCCAGCCACCATGCATTTTCCGCCTTAAACCGCAGAAATTCCCGGTCATTTCCCGCCCCGCTGCGCTCATACGCTTTGCGCAGCAACGGAAAACGGTTCTCATACAGCTTCTCATAATCCACCAGCCCGGCATCGTCTCCCAGGTCCGCCGCCTCGCACTCCTCTCTGGTCAGAAGGCCCTCATCGATCAGATTTTCCAGGCTGATATAGTATGGATTTCCCGCAAATGTAGAAAAGGACTGGTAAGGCGAATCCCCGTAACTGGTAGGCCCAAGGGGCAGAATCTGCCAGTAGGACTGTCCCGCCGCCTTTAGCTGATCCACGAACTCATAGGCCTCTTTTGAAAAACAGCCGATCCCGTACCGCGACGGCAGGCTGGCAACCGACAGCAAAATCCCGCTCTCTCGTCTCATATCACAATCCCCCTCTGCCCGGACATTTGTCCGGCTCACACTCTATCATCACTCCGTAGTGGTCGGAAACCACCGGACCATTTATTCCATTACAAATCACCTGGGACCGCAGAACCGGTATCTCCCGGTTGACCCAGATATAATCGATGCGCATTCCATTTTCAGGCGCGGCCTCTGCGACTCCTGCGCCTTCTGTGTTACCCGCGCCCTCCGCGTTCTCTGCTCCCTCCGCGTCCGGCGCCGTACCGTCAGCATTTCGCGCATCATCTCTCCAACCGTCAATGACGCCCCCAACCGTGACCCCGTCGTCCTTCGCCGCCGCCAGTCCGTAGGTATCCCGCCAGCCGGAACCGCTCACCAGCTGCCATCCCTCGCCCTGCAGCCCGGCCGGTGAGTTGAAATCTCCCATCAGAAAGCACACATCCCCGGGCACACTCCTCAGATATCCGGAAAGCCGCTCCCACTGACCGGCAAACGGCTCATCCTCGTCCTTCCACCAGCCCATATGCAGGCTGAAAAAGCGGCAGCGCGTCCCGTCAAAATCCACAGTAATCCCCAGAGCTTTACGTGTTTTCCAATTTTTGTAATCCCAGCTTCCCGTCAGATACATCCATTCCGCTTCCGCTATGGGAAGGCGCGAAAACAGCGCCGTCCCCTCGTCATATCTGCCATAGCCGACCTTGGCCGGAACCCAGGTCCAGAAATAAGGCGCTCCGCCCTCCGCCAGCAGCCCGGCCAGCCGGTAAGCGTGATTGTCCGCCCGGACCGGAACTTCCGCGCAGCGTCCCCCGGCCCCATACTCCACATCTTCCCCACTCTCTCCGGCCTCAGCCCCAGCCTCAATCGCTGCCTTTTCCACGCGCCTTGCGCAATCCCGGCACTCCACAAACCCCAGCGCCAGCAACCGCTCCCTCTCCACCGCCGGTTCCCCCATACTCTGGTTGACCTCCTGCAGCGCGATCACATCCGGCCGTTCCCGGAGTACCACCTCCGCAAACAGTTTCAGCTTATTCTCATACCCCGGTTCCACCAGACTATGTGTGTTCAACGTCATCAGCTTCATAGCAGCTCCTTACAATATATCGTTGATATCCGATTTCAGCACGTCGGCCTTGGGTCCGTAAACCGCCTGAATCCCCTCATCCTTCTTAATCAGCCCCATGGCTCCCTCCGCCTTCCAGGCAGTAAGCTCCGCCACCTTGGACACATCCTTCACCGTAACCCGCAGCCGGGTCATACAGGCGTCCACAAAAGAAATATTCTCCCGGCCGCCCAAAAGGCCGATGATCCGCTCCGCCTGGCTGTCCTTCCCGGCCGCATTTCCATTCCCGGTTCCCGCATCCGGACTCTCATCTCCAGCGCCGTCATCCGTATAATTGCCCAGTCTCCCCGGCGTCGCAAAACGGAACTTCCCAATCATAAAATACGCCACTACGTATCCCACGGCAAAGAACACCACCACGCAGATCACAAAATTGATCAGATCGCCCGTCAGTCCCGCCTTCACGGACATGGGGATTCTGGTCAGGAACTCCAGATTTCCAAAGGAATGCAGCCGCAGGTGAATCAATCCCGCCATGGCAAAGGCGCAGCCCTGAAGCACCGCGTACACCACATAAAGCGGCAGCGCACAGAACATAAACATAAACTCTAACGGCTCCGTGACGCCGGTTAAAAACACCGCCAGCACGGTGGAAACAAACATGGAACGGTACTTCTGGCGCTTGTCGGCGTCCACTCTCCGGTACATAGCCAGAGCGATTCCCAACAACAGGCCCGTGGCCCCGATCATCTGCCCCACCTTAAACCGCGCGGGCGTCACAGTGGTCAAAAGCTGCTGATAACCGGCCATGTCCCCTGCGCCCTTCAAATTGATCAAATCCGTTGCCCATGCCAGCCACAGCGGGTCCTGCCCAAATACCTGCGCTCCCGCGTTTGCCCCGGTAAGCATCGTGTAAGTTCCGCCAAAGGACGTATAATTCATGGGAATGGTCAGCATATGGTGCAGACCAAAAGGAAGCAGCATCCGCTCCAACGTCCCATAGATAAACGGAGCCAGCACCGGTGAGGTAGCCGAGGAATTGGCGATCCACACGCCGAAGCTGTTGATCCCGGACTGCACCACCGGCCACACCACGGCCAGCACCAGGGAAATGATCACGGACCACAGAATCACCACCATGGGCACAAAACGTTTCCCGTTGAAAAATGCCAGCGCGTCCGGAAGCTTGCGGTAATTATAATACTTATTGTAAATGGTTCCACCCACAAATCCGGAAATAATTCCCACAAACACACCCATATTTAAGGCCGGAGCTCCCAGCACCGAGGTGAAATACCCGTTCACCAGTATTTCCTTTCCAAACAGTGTGCGGGTTACCGCCGCCGGGTCCGCCAGGTCTGCGCTGCTGACCCCAAAGAGCGCTCCCGTGACCACGTTAATCAGGATAAATGCAATCACAGCTGCAAACGCGCCGCCCGCCTTCTCCTTCGCCCATGAGCCGCCGATGGCTACCGCGAATAAAATGTGCAGATTGTTGATCACCGCCCAGCCGATGGTCTCCATTGTGCTTCCAATGGTCATGACCACGCCCAAATCCGCCCCGGCCATCTGCACCAGCTTACCCACGCTGATCATCAGCCCGGCCGCCGGCATTACGGCGATCACCGTCATCAGTACCTTACCCAGTTTCTGTAAAAAGTCAAAATTGATCAGGGATTTTTTCGTTTTCTTTCCCGCCCGGCTCCCGGAAACACCTCCTGCACTTTTAGTCCCATCTCCCTTATCAGAACCGCCGCTTCCGGCCTTCCGGCCCCCAGCCTTTCCACCGCCTCCCGCTGAACGTTCGCCCCCAGGCTTTCCATCAGAACCGGAATCACCGCCAACCGCGCCTGCAGCCTCTCCGCCGGCCGTCTCAACTCCAGCTCCCGCACTCTCCTCGCCGTCACACACATCCAGCACCGTCATAATCACCGACTCCCCCGCCTTCACCGCGCCCAGCTCCGCATTCATGGTACGCCCTTCCATACCACCGCAGATCAGCACCGGCGTAATGGTCTCCACCTGCTTCTCCTTCAGCCCTTCCAAATCCGCCTCAGCAACCAGATCCCCGGCCTTCACCCGGTCCCCGACCTTCACATGACACTTAAAATACTCCCCTTTGAGCGCCACCGTCTCCAGCCCGAAATGCACCAACACCTCAAGGCCTTCCTGACTGCGGAATCCATACGCGTGCAGCGTCTCCGCCACAGAGACCACCTCGCTGTCCACCGGGCTTACAATTCTGCCGTCCTCCGGCGCCACCGCGACCCCGTCCCCGATAATCTTCTGGGAAAACACCGGATCCGGCACCTGATCCACCGGCACCGCGTTCCCCGTCACCGGCGAGACAATACGAATCCCCTCGCAGCCATCCATTCTCTGTTTCATATCCATCCTCCTGAAATTCATTTGCGCAACTTTGTGCAACCGCTTGCACTAAATATAAAATAGCCGCCCAATAAATTCAACTACTTTTTCCAATATTTTTGCTTTTCTACCTTTTATCCAAAAACACCCTTCTCTTTTTGTGCACTTTTATTACGCAAACTAACGCTATAACTTATGCAAACAATGCAAATCCATTTGACAAATTTTGCATAAACCGATAAAATAGAACTAGATCAAAAGTTCAATCAGGAGGCCGCCTATGCCCGTAACCATAAAAGATGTCGCCGCCCTCGCCGGCGTATCCCCCTCAACCGTATCCCGCACCTGCAAGGATCACCCGTCCATCAGCCGCCAGACCAAGGAAAAAGTGCGCCAGGCCATGGAACAGCTGGGATACGAGCCGAATTTCCAGGCCAGCAGCCTGGCCACCCAGAACTCCCGCACCATCGGCATCATTCTCCCACCGTCCCAGAAGGAAGCCTACGAGAACTCCTTTTATCTGGAAGTGATCCGCGGAATCAGCCAATACTGCAACCAGAAGCAGTACATCAACACCGTGATCACCGGCCAGAACGAGGAGGAAATCCTGGCCGCCGTCAAGATTATGGCAAAAAAAGGCCAGGCCGAGGGTCACATCGTGCTCTACTCAAAAGAACAGGACCCGGTAATCGATTATCTCTACGATGAGGGCCTTTTATACGTGCTCATCGGAAAAGCCTACCGGAACGTCAACCAGACCATCTATGTGGACAATGACAACGTACT
>QFCH01002357.1_pt1 | contig 11461 bp, 9 predicted proteins | sample 5346071 | NCBI WGS metagenome assembly QFCH01 (sample SAMN09062255, study PRJNA434731) | Human gut metagenome, whole genome shotgun sequencing project. | isolation source: stool timepoint B chromium assembly | host: Homo sapiens | collected 2015
CTACATGGGTGAAAGGGGTGCCGACAGGGTGGGCCGCTCCCCGACCCCAAGAGTGACAACTCCCGAGCGAAGAGTGATGGCGATGATCTGGGGAAAATAGAGTCTAAAGCGAAGGAAGTGACTACACAGAACGCAATGTGGCTCTACAAATGTCGCTCATCGTGCTAACGAAAATGTGCAAGAAGAGGCTGCAGTCACCCAACACTATTTCAGCGCAACCATGAGTTGCCCAATCTTACTGTTCACAAAGCTAGGATTATCAACATTCGAGTTATGCCCTGCTCCAGGTATCCACACGAGAGGGATCTTCTCGCCAGCAGCCCATTTACGGTTAAACACTTTCACATCGCCGGCATTGTCCTTCTCCCCGCAGAGCAAGAGCGCCGGACAGTCAATGTTGTAAGCGCGCCTAGATTCAACAGCATCGGCGAGCATCTTGTAGCCGTGCGCGGCGAGCTCCACATACTCCTCTTTGGTGTAGCTCTCGATGAAGGAACGCATGCCGGCCTTCCCCTGGGCGGTTGTTGCCACGCCCCACGATCCCAGCGCCTTCAGCCACGACCAGGGCACAAACTGGTACATCCCCTTGGTATGGCGCAGCGCTTTGACCTCCCACGTCGGGTAGTACTTCCTCTTGAGCGGCGCTGAATCAATGGCGACGAAGCCGGCAGCTTCTCTCGGATAGAGGTCGATGAACGCCTGTGCAACGTAGCCGCCGACCGACTGGCCCACAAGCACGAGGTCTTTGATGCTCTCAGCCTCCAAAATTGCGTGCAGAATACGGGCGCAATCGTCCATGGAGAAGTCAAGCGGATATGGGCGCGACTTCCCATGTGCAGGAGCATCCCATACCAGGCAGTTTGCCTTACCTGAGAAATACGCCATCTGCGCGTCGAACATGGTGTGGTCGGCAGTGAGACCAGGAAGAAATACAAGCCACGGTGCGCCCTTGTCAGCAGAAGCGTCTATCCAATAGAAGACATTGCCGCTGCTGGTGTGGTAAACGCGCTCATGCAAGGTTTGAGGCATGTTGAATCTTTCGCAATCAGGATTTTAGCTGGACAGGCAGCAGTGGCGTCTTTGGCAGGCACTCGCTTGAGGACGACTAGATCTCCCAGACCGGGACAGCCTGAACGTCACGCGTCACGAAATAGGGTTCGTCGGTCTGGCAGACCACGTGCCCGAACCCGACCTCGTAATCAGAAAGACCTTCCAGGCAGCTGAAGTTCTTGACGGCATCGCCGCCAACAGTGGCGGCAGTCTTGACCTCAACGGGGTGCAGCACGTGCCCTTCCTGTATGACGAGGTCGATCTCGCGCTTCTTCGCATCGCGGTAGAACCACACGTCACGAAGGTTGGCACCCGCGTTCATGTAGCTCTTGAGCACCTCCGAGACGACGAACGTCTCGAAAACGTGACCGGCTACCGCCCCGTTGCGGAGCTGGTCGGGGGTGGTCCAGCGAGTGAGGTGGCACGCGAGCCCCGTGTCCATGAAGAAGATCTTCGGGGTCTTGGTGAGGCGCTTGTCCACGTTCGACCAGAACGGCTGGATGACCCTAACGATATTCGACGCCTGGAGCACCGAGAGCCATGCCTTGACTGTTTTATGGTCTACATCGATTGCGTTTCCGATGTCGGTGGCATTGAAAAGCTGTCCCGATCTTGCAGCGCATGCGACCATGAAGCTGTAGAACTTCGCCTCGTCCTTCACGTTGATGAGATCGCGGACGTCGCGTTCGAGGTATGAGGATACGTAATCCGAGTAGAAGGAGTCCCAATCCACGGAGTTATCCAGGAGCTCTGGCATAGAGCCCCTGTGGATGATGCTCCAAATATCCAAGTCCTCCACGCGTTTTGGCTTAGCAATTTGTGCCGGAACGTAGGAATGCGGGTTGTCCGCCGCCCCGATGAACTCCCTCAGGCTGAGGGAGGGCATCTCGAGAATCCTGATCCTGCCGGCCAGGGACTCGCTCACGCCCTTCATCAGATGGTACGTCTGCGACCCAGTGAGCACGATGCGGCCCCTCTGGTCGGATTGGTCGACAATCCACTTCACAGGGGAGAACAGCTCGGGCACCCGCTGGACCTCGTCGATGATCAGAGGCAAGTCATGCGAATCAAAGAAGAGCACTGCGTCCTGCTTAGCCAGCAGGTAGTCGCGCGGGTTCTCCATCGAGACGTAGCTAAAGGTGTCCCCAAGGTGCTCTTTGAGCACCGTTGTCTTCCCGACCTGCCGCGCGCCGGTGACGAGAACCACCTTGCCCTGCGTAAGCATGGCGTCGATGGTCGCCTCAATTTCACGCCTGATGTACATGAGTTATCTCCTTTATCCGGAGATAATTGTCTCATCTCGTATTAATGTGGTCAAATTTGGGAATGCCATTCCCAAATTTGACCTATTCCCACTCGATGGTGGCCGGGGGCTTGGAGGTCACGTCGAGGACGACGCGGTTGACCTCGGGCACCGAGTTGGTGATGCGCGTGGAGATGCGGGCCAGGACGTCGTAGGGCAGGCGCGTCCAGTCGGCCGTCATCGCGTCCTCGGAGGACACGGGGCGCAGCACGATCGGGTGGCCGTAAGTACGGCCGTCACCCTGGACGCCCACAGAACGAACGTCGGCAAGCAGAACCACCGGGCACTGCCAGATCTCCTGATCCAGGCCGGCCGCCGTAAGCTCCTCGCGGGCGATCAGGTCCGCGGCGCGCAGGATGTCCAGGCGCTCGCGCGTGACCTCGCCAATGATGCGGATGCCCAGGCCGGGGCCCGGGAAAGGCTGACGGTTCACCAGGTAGTCGGGCAGGCCCAGCTCGCGGCCGACCGCGCGCACCTCGTCCTTGAACAGGGTGCGCAGGGGCTCGACCAGCTCGAAGGTCATGTCCTCGGGCAGGCCACCCACGTTGTGGTGGCTCTTGATGTTGGCCGCGCCCTCGCCGCCGCCGGACTCGACGACGTCGGGGTACAGGGTGCCCTGGACGAGGAACTTCACCTCGCCGCCGGCGGCGCCGACCTCTTCGATGACCTGCTTCTGGGCGGCCTCGAAGGAGCGGATGAACTCGCGACCGATGATCTTACGCTTCGCCTCGGGCTCGGTGACGCCAGCCAGGGCGGACAGGAAGCGCTCGGACTCGTCGCACGTGATGACGCGGATGCCCATGCCGCGCGCGTAGTCGTTCTCGACCTGCTCGCGCTCGCCCGCGCGCAGCAGGCCGTGATCGATGAAGAAACACGTCAGCTGATCGCCGACAGCCTTGTGCACGAGGGCCGCGGCCACGGAAGAGTCCACGCCACCAGACAGGGCGCAGATGACCTGCGCGTCGCCGACCTGCTCACGGATCTTCGCAACCTGCTCGTCCACGATGGACCCGGCAGTCCACGCGGGCGTGATCCCCGCACCCTTGTACAGGAAGTTCTTCAGGGCGTCCTGGCCAAACTGGGAGTGGCCCACCTCGGGGTGCCACTGCAGGCCGTAGAGGCGACGCTCGCGCGACTCGAAGGCCGCGACGGGGGTCTCTGCGGTGGAGGCGGTGACGGTGAAGCCCTCGGGCGCGCCCTGGACGGCGTCGCCGTGGCTCATCCACACGATCTGATCGTCGGGGGTGCCGTCGAACAGGCAGGAACCCGCAGAAACCGTGGCCTCGGTGTGCCCGTACTCGCGGGTGCCCGTGCGTCCCACGGTGCCACCGAGGGCGTGGGCCATGGTCTGGAAGCCGTAGCAGATACCCAGGACGGGCACCCCGGCCTCGAAAATCGCGGGGTCGACGGAGGGCGCACCCTCCTCGTACACGGACGAGGGGCCGCCGGACAGGATGATGGCGGCGGGCTCCTTGGCGAGCATGTCCGCCACGCTCATGGTGTGGGGGACGATCTCGGAGTAGACGTTAGCCTCACGCACGCGGCGTGCGATCAGCTGGGCATACTGCGCGCCGAAGTCGACGACGAGGACGGGGTGCATGTCAGTAGCGTTCACCCTCCCCATGGTACCCGCGCCCGCCCCGCTCGTCGCGCACCATTGCGCATGTCACCGCCCCTGTGCCGCGCACATGACGGCGGCCCCGCCCCCGGTGGGGACGAGGCCGACTCGAGTCACGCCCGAAGGCGCGGTATCAGCGGAAGAAGGAGCGCAGCATCGGGAAGGCTCCGGCGGCGACGGCGGCCTTGACGAGGTCGCCGATGATGAAGGGCACGAAGCCCTTGGCCAGGCCCTGGGCGAGAGTCATGTGGGTGAAGGGGATCATCCACGCCAGGCCCGCGATGTACACGGAGAACAGGGAGGCCAGGGCGACGGGTGCCATCGTGAGGACGCGGCGGTCGGCGCCGCGCTGCGCGGCCAGGCCGGCGATGGCGGCGACCAGGAAGTAGCCGAGGATGTAGCCGAAGGAGGCGAAGGCCCAGCCGACGTTCGAACCCGTGAAGACGGGGGCGCCGGCGATGCCCAGGAGGGCGTACGCGCCGACGGAGACGAGGCCTCGGCGGGCTCCCAGGGTCGTGCCCACCGAGAGGGCGCCGAGGGTGCCCAGCGAGACGGGCACGGGTGTGAAGGGCAGCGGCACGGAGATGCGGGCGAGGACGATCATGGCGATCGTGCCGGCGGCGACGAGGGCGATCTCACGGAGGATCGTACCGCCGAAGCGGTCGGCGAGGACGCGGTTCTCGCGCGCGGCGACGGGGGAAGCGGTCAGGGCGGTCATGCGACACCTTTCAACAGGGCTAACAGCCTTTCATTCAACAATTGAACAATATGCTGCCCGCCACTCCCCTGTCAAGCACACGCGAGCACATCACAGGGGGGCGGGCGCCACGTCGGCACCCGCCCCCCCTGGAGCCCATGAGCGGGACAGATCAGTGCGCGAAGTGGCGCGTTCCCCGTCAGGTACATCGTGATGCCCGCGGCGTTCGCCGCATCAATCGACTCCTGGTCACGCACCGAGCCGCCAGGCTGGACGACGGCCTTCACGCCGGCATCGATGAGCACCTGCAGCCCGTCCGCGAAGGGGAAGAAGGCATCCGACGCGGCGACCGCACCGAGGGAACGCTGCTCGGGAGCCTCACCCACGACCTCGGACGCGCGAGCGCCACCCGCGCTGTCCACGTTGGAGGCCGCCGCGTCACCCGTCGAACGCGAGCCCAGCGTGTTCGCCCGCTCGACCGCCAGCTTGCACGAGTCCACGCGGTTCACCTGGCCCATGCCCACGCCCACCGAGGCACCATCCTTGACCAGCAGAATCGCGTTGGAACGGACCGCACGCACCGTGCGCCACGCGAACTCCAGGTCCGCCAGCGTCGCCTCGTCGGCGGGAGCGCCGGCCGCAAGCGTCCAGTTCTCCGGGGAATCGCCCGGCGCGTCGATGTCGTCGCGCTCCTGGACCAGCAGGCCGCCGCTGATCTGCTTGAACTCGTACGAGCCGCGAGCAGGAGGCTCGACCTGCAGGACGCGCAGGTTCTTCTTCGCGCTCAGCACCTCGAGCGCGCCCTCCTCATAGTCGGGGGCCAGCACGACCTCGGTGAAGATCGGAACGATCTGGCGAGCCAGCTCCACACTCACCGGGCGATTCACGGCGATCACGCCGCCAAACGCCGACACGGGGTCGCAGGCATGCGCGAGGCGGTGCGCCTCGGTCACATCGTCGGCCACCGCGATACCGCAGGGGTTCGCATGCTTGATAATCGCGACGCAGGGGCGCTCGTGATCGTAGGCGGCGCGCAGGGCCGCATCGCCGTCCGTGTAGTTGTTGTAGCTCATGGCCTTGCCATGCAGCTGGCGAGCGTTCGCGATACCCGGTGCCAAGGCCTCGTCGTCGACCTCCTCGTCCTCGAAGGACTCGTCGATCTCCCGGTACACGGCCGCGCCCTGGTGCGGATTCTCGCCGTAGCGCAGCGACTCCACGCGCTCAAAGGCGTCGGCGACGAACACGGGCATGCCCGAGGCCTGCCCCTCCTCCTCGGGGGCCTCCACCACGTAGTCTTCCTCGGCCTGGTAGCCCAGCGAGGCCAGGAAGGCCGCGTCGGACGCATCCAGGTGAGACTCGGCAGCCTCGTCGAGGGTCTCGCGCACATCCTCCAACTCAAGCTCGTCAGCCAGCCAGCCGGCGATCGCCAGATCGTAGGTCGCCGTGTGGGCAAACGCCTCGGCGGCCAGCGCGCGGCGCTGCTCGAGGGTGAAACCCTCCCCCGCCACGGCCTGCACCACATCCGCGTAACGCTCCGGGGAGGTCACGACCGCGACCGACGGGTGATTCTTCGCCGCCGCGCGCACCATCGAAGGCCCGCCGATGTCGATCTGCTCGACACACTCGTCGAAAGAGGCGCCCGAGGCGACCGTGTCCTCAAAGGGGTACAGGTTGCACACGACCAGGTCGAATGCCTTGATGCCCCAGCTGCGCGATCTGCTCGCGGTGCGCAGCCTTACGCTGATCGGCCAGGATGCCGGAATGAATGAAGGGGTGCAGGGTCTTGACGCGCCCCTCCAGCACCTCCGGGAAACCAGTCACATCATCGACCGGGGTGACGGCCACGCCCGCGGCCGCGATGCGAGCAGCCGTCGAGCCAGTGGAGACGATCTCCACGCCGGCCTCGCCCAGCGCGCGCGCCAGGTCCTCCAAGCCCGTCTTGTCATACACAGAAATCAGGGCCCGCTTAATCGGGGCGCACGTCGATGGGTTCCAGGTTGTCCAAGGGAGACGGACATAGTTCCTCCAGGTTGAGAGCCAAACCCAGGCGCCCAGGCGGGCGACGCCTCGCGGGACATGCAGCCGCTCCCCGGTGGTGATCCACCCTCGCCAGTCGCGGCACCTCCCAGTCTAGTTCAGGCCCTCACCCTTCGTCCCCTTCGCTTCGGGGTCATCCGTGTCACCCTCGTCATCCTTGTCGGCAGGCTCAGCCCAGGCCTCGTCCGCTTCCTTGGCAATGCCCCAGCGGCACGTCTTCCTCGCGCTCAGCCCAGGCCTCGTCCGTGCCCTCCGGCTCCGTGCTCTCCGACTCCGCTTTCTCACCCGGCTCGGCCCACGCCTCGTCCCGCTGAGGAGAGGAACCGGCCCCCTCCTTCTCGTTGATCAACGAGGCCGTGGCAGCCTCACGCGACGCACGCTCGGCGTGGCGGCGGCGCAGAGCCTCACCCTCAGAGCGCACGCGCCCCGCGCCCTGGCCGACGAGCGCCAGCGTCGTCGGGATGCGTCGCCAACGCCACCAGCATCGCCGGGCAGCGCAATCTCCAGGAACAAGAACAACGTCGACCAGCCCCACCAGCGGGCCCCATGAACGACAAACGCACCGACCCCATGCTCACCGTCGCGCTCCACATCCACACGCCCATGATCACCACAAACACAACCGAGGCCAGCACCCCCTGAGCGCTCTGGTGCAACAGGTGAGAACGCCGATACAAGCGCGCCGAAGCAACGCCACAAGCGATACCCCAACACGACCGGCACAAGAACCACCCAGTTGCCGGGCGCCGTCTCCGGGACCGTCCCCAGCAGCGGAATCGGGCGGGAATCGGGCCCGTCCCCACAACCGTCGGCGAATGAAGCGAATCCGTCGCCGTCATGAAACCCGCGCCCGACCACCAGGCCGCCGCCCACGCCATCATCGTGGGCGCGAACAGCACCTGCCCACCCACGATAAAGATCGTATCCATCATCGACGAAGCACCCCAGCAGCTCATGGATACCGCTCGCCCGACCCCACCCGGCCACGAGCGCCACCAGCGCCGCGACCGCCGAGGCCACCACGGTCACCAGACTCATCAAGCCGCCCCATCTTGAAGCCGCCCGAAATCCAGTGCTGCATCGACGGAGCCTCGGAATCACGCACATAGCTCGACGCCGCAAACCAGATCGACCCGATCAGCGGGAATCAAAATCGCGCCCACCGTTCCCGTCCACCACTGCGAATGGGAGCCCGAAGCCCCCGACAGGAACCACGACGTCAGCAAGAAACCCGGGCACCGCGAACAGCGCCGACGACCGAGGAAAGCCCGTCGTCGTACGAAGCAACAGGCGCACGAGCATAACCAAAAACACGCCGAACAGCGTCGGGAATCACCCGGTAAGACACTCCGTCGGCCACCGACGTACCGCCGACGACGGCAACCCACAGGTCTCCGCCCAGCGCCAGCGCGTCACGCGGCGTCGTGTCGTTCATCCACGTGTTCGAACGCAGCGACAGGTAGCCGATCATCGTCACAACCGTCGTGATGGCCCAGCCCGCGAAGGCCGCCTCCACGCCCGCCAAGATGCCGCGGGCCCACCCCCTGGGCACGGCGACACGGATCGTCGTCCTGCCCGCCACGTAGGTGGTCGTCGTCCGTCTGGGACTGGGTACTTCTCTGATGCGCTCGCTCACAGGCCCATAGTGTCAGAATCGGCCCGGGGCCGCGACGCTGCGCGCCGACCCCGGGCCGATTCAGGCTGTGACGTTATCGCGAGAGGATCTCGCGCGCGATCTGCGCCGTCTGCGAAGGAGTGCGACCCACGCGCACGCCCACGGCCTCGAGCGCCTCCGCCTTCGCGGCGGCCGTGCCCGACGAGCCGGACACGATCGCGCCAGCGTGACCCATGGTCTTGCCCTCGGGGGCCGTGAAGCCCGCGATGTAGGCGACGACGGGCTTGGTCATGTTCTCCTGGATCCAGGCGGCCGCACGCTCCTCGGCGTCGCCGCCGATCTCGCCGATCATGATGACAAGGTCCGTGTCGGGGTCCGCCTCGAACGCGGCCAGCGCGTCGATGTGGGTGGTACCCACGACCGGGTCGCCGCCAATACCCAGGCACGTCGTGAAACCGAAGTCGCGCAGCTCGTACATGAGCTGGTAGGTCAGTGTGCCCGACTTCGAGACGAGGCCGAGGCGGCCCGGTCCCGTAATGTCCGCCGGGGTGATGCCCAGGTTCGCCTGCGCGGGCGAGATGATGCCCGGGCAGTTCGGGCCGATCAGACGCACGCCAGCCGCGAGCGCGCGCTCGACGACGATCGTGGAGTCCTGGACCGGGGATTCCCTCGGTGATCAGGACGATCGTCTCGATGCCGGCCTCGATGGCCTCGAGGGCAGCACCCTTGGCGAAGGCCGGGGGCACGAAGATGACGGAGGCGTTCGCGCCGGTGGCCTCGCGGGCCTCGGCGACCGTGCCGAAGACGGGGACCTCGACCTGGCCGTCGGTCACCTTGTCGGCGCCCGGGACCGTAGCCCTGCACGTCAAAGGTGACGGTCGTGCCGGCCTTACGAGGGTTCGTGCCGCCCACGATGGCCGTGCCAGCGCTCAGCATGCGCTGGGTGTGCTTGCGGCCCTCGGCGCCGGTCATGCCCTGGACGATGACCCGGGTGTCAGAGTTGACGAAGATAGTCATGGTGTTCTCCTGCGGTTCTCGGGTCGTTACTTCGACGAGGCCTGGGCTGCGAGCTCGGCTGCACGCCGGGCCGCGCCGTCCATCGTTTCTTCCATGTGGACGAGCGGGTGCGCAGCCTCGGCGAGGATCGCGCGGCCCTCCTCGACCTTGTTTCCGTCGAGGCGCACGACAAGCGGCTTGGAGGCCGCGTCGCCCAGCGTCTCGAGCGCGCCGATGATGCCGCGGGCGACCTGGTCGCACGCGGTGATGCCGCCGAAGACGTTGACGAACACGGAGCGAACCTGCTCATCGCCGAGGATGATGTCCAGGCCCTTGGCCATGACCTCGGCCGAGGCACCACCGCCGATGTCCAGGAAGTTCGCGGGCTTCATGCCGCCGAACTCCTCGCCGGCCATCGCGACCACGTCGAGGGTTGACATGACCAGGCCCGCGCCGTTACCGATAACGCCGACCTGACCCTCCAGGCGCACGTAGTTGAGCCCGGCCTCCTTCGCGGCGGCCTCGCGCGGATCCTGCGCGGCTTGGTCCACCAGCTCGGCGTGACCGGGGTGGCGGAAGCGCGCATTGTCGTCGAGGGTCACCTTGCCGTCGACGGCCCACACGGAGCCGTCGGGGCTGGAGACCAGCGGGTTGACCTCCACGAGAGTCGCATCCTCGTCGCGGTAGACGGTCCACAGCGTTTCGAGGACGGGGGCGATGGCCTCGGCGGTTTCCTCGTCGAAGCCCGCTTCCTTGGCGATGCGGCGGGCGACCTCGGCGTCGATGCCGACGGTGGGATCAAGGGGCACGCGGGCAAGGGCCTCGGGGACGCTCCTTCGCGAGGGTCTCAATGTCCATGCCGCCTTCGCGCGAGCACATCGCCAGGTGGCGACGGTTCGAGCGATCCAGCAGGATCGAGAAGTAGTATTCGGCGGCAATGTCCGCGCCGGACGCGATCATGACCTTCTTGACGACGTGGCCCTTGATGTCGAGGCCGAGGATCGCCTCAGCCTTCTCGTAGGCCTCGTCGGCGGTGTGGGCGAGCTTGACACCGCCGGCCTTGCCGCGGCCGCCGGTCTTGACCTGGGCCTTGACGACCAGCAGCGAGGCCCCCTCAGCCAGGAGCTCGCGCGCACCCTCGCGCGCCTCGTCGGGGGTTGACGCCAGGCGGTAGTCGAGCACGGGCACGCCGTGCTCCTTGAACATCTGCCGGGCCTGGTACTCGTAGAGATCCACCTTATTCCCTCCGTTGAACGTGGTGTGGTCAGCGCAATAATTCTAACGTGTGACCGGCATAAATGCCCCAGTTGCCGCATATTGTCAAGGCTTGTCGCGCCCCTTGACCGGAAGGAGCTTTCCCTTTGTCAAGGCTTTGCGTTGCGGGGCGGGATTGCTGGGGCCAGCGGGGGCGGGCGTGCCCACCATGCCAGCAATGGGGTGTAGCTGCACATTGAGGGGTTAACACCGCCAGTGGGGCCCCAGCTGCCCGGACCGCAGCGAGCACGCGACTCTACAGCGCCGCATCGATCAACCAACGCGCTGCATCCACCGATTCCGCCAAAGTGCAGACCCATTGCCTCGAATTGACCGATTTTCAGCGCATTTTGCCGAATGGGTCTGCACTTTGGCGAGCACACCACCTCAAGTCCCGGCCTCACCACCACCAAACGGGGGAAATGGCGTCATTAGAGGTACAACACGCCGGCGACACGCCGACAGCCAGCTCCTAATGCAGCAAACCCCCACCACCATCGGCGCGGAGGGCTCCGGAGGGGCGCAGGGCCTGCTGTGGCGCCCATGTTCCTAGTTGCGATGCCTGTGGCGGCGGCACCGCCAGCCAAATTTCGCACGTAATTTCCCTCGGTCATTTTTCGAGACCACCCGAAAACGTTGCAATTCCAACGACATGAATTCAAAATTTGAACTAATCGCAGGGGAATTACGTGCGACATTTTTGGACAACCACGATGTAGCCGCTTCGAAAGTGATGGAAGACAAGCAAGTGGACGTGCGGGGCGGATCGGGGTCGTATCTCCCGCGGGCCAGGCGTTGTCACATCGACGTCTGACGCCTCTCAATGCGGCAGGCCGGGCCCAGACAAATTTCGCACGTAATTTCCCTCGGTCATTTTTCGAGACCACCCGA
>QFCH01001891.1_pt1 | contig 11390 bp, 7 predicted proteins | sample 5346071 | NCBI WGS metagenome assembly QFCH01 (sample SAMN09062255, study PRJNA434731) | Human gut metagenome, whole genome shotgun sequencing project. | isolation source: stool timepoint B chromium assembly | host: Homo sapiens | collected 2015
ACAGTTCCGATGTCTCGAAAAAAACATTTTACCCCAACTCTTGACAAAGAGCCAAAAAAATCCCCGAAGATCGGGAAATCTTCGGGGAGGTGACCGGGAAATAAGGAGTTTATTCCCAATCCATGCACAATTTTCACTTTGGGATTTATTTCAATCTGATGGCTGGCTAGTATGCCATCAAACAAAATAGCAAGCGGAATTAAAAATCAACTTCTGTACCGTAGTATGTACAGGTCAGCAGTTTTTCCATCTCTGCAGGTGTGATTGCTCTTGGATTGGAACCTGTGCATGCATCGCCTACAGCCAGTTCTGCAATCTTAGCAACCTTTTCTTTAAATTCTTCTTCAACAATGCCGAATTCTTTCAGGGTTTTCGGAATGTTTAATGCAACATTATATGCATCAATCTTATCACAGAGTGCTTTCACAAGTGCGTCTTCACTGTCGCCTTCAAGACCTACAAACTTTGCAATAGCTGCATATCTGCACTTTGCCACAGCATCCTTTGCATTATATTTAATCACATAAGGCAGGTAAATGGCATTGGCACATCCGTGAGGAATATGTCCTGTGGAGAACGCTGCACCAGTTTTGTGAGCCATGGAATGAACAATACCAAGCAGCGCATTGGAAAATGCCATACCGGCCAGACACTGTGCATAGTGCATCTGCTCTCTGGAAGCCATATCGCCGCCATAAGATTTTTTAAGTTCATCAAATACCATCTGAATAGCCTTTAAAGCTAATGGATCTGTAAATGGAGAGTTTAAAGTGGAGACATATGCTTCAATTGCATGTGTTAAAGCATCCATACCAGTGTGGGCGGTCAGCTTTGCAGGCATTGTTTCAGCCAGCTCAGGGTCAACAATCGCAACATCCGGTGTGATATTAAAGTCTGCCAGAGGATATTTGATGCCTTTTGCATAATCAGTAATTACAGAAAATGCCGTAACTTCCGTAGCAGTTCCGGATGTAGACGGAATTGCAAGGAATTTGGCTTTCTGTCTTAATGTTGGGAAAGAGAACGGCTGAATGATTTCTTCAAAAGAAGTTTCCGGATATTCATAGAATACCCACATTGCCTTGGCTGCATCGATCGGTGAACCGCCGCCCATGGCAATAATCCAGTCCGGTTCAAATTCTCTCATCACTGCCGCACCGGACATTACTGTTTCAACAGATGGATCCGGCTCAACGTTTTCAATTAATTTTGCTTCAATCCCTGCTTCATTCAGGTATGCAAGCACTTTATCTACAAAGCCGAAGCGTTTCATGGAACCGCCGCCCAGAACGACTACAGCCTTTTTGCCTTCTAATGTTTTTAAATGTTCAAGTGATCCTTTACCATAGTATAAATCTCTTGGTAATGTAAATCTCATCATGGTAAATACGCCTCCTGTAAAATACGATGTATCGTTGCTCTGCCCGTATCAGGGCCTTTTCGGGTATCGTCTTTATTTTTTTAACGCAGGCTTAGTCTAACATATTGTTAAAATAAAAACAATATATTCATAAATTGTTTTTATTTTAATACAATCCTCCATACTTACCAAACTGTTACTCTTTATATTTCAGCCATTTATCATTAAACTTTATCGTTAATCAATTAACACCTTATCTATTTTTCTTGCATGGCACTTTTGCAAATGATACACTAGGATCAATACCATTAATGAATGAAAGAAAGGTGAAACGTCTCATGATACAGTCCATCCGGCTTTTAACAGATCATCCGGATCTTAAAATTATTAAATCCCATATCGGAGTCCAGGAATATGAAGCCATCCAATACCTGACGCTGCTTACCGACATGGGCACTGACACGCCTGGCAACAGCCATCTTTTTTCCAAATTTCCTCAGACGCCCAGCGGTTGGATCGGCACCTGCAAGCAGATGCTTCCCCTTATAAAACACTATATTCAGCAAACAGGCACACATCCGTGTCCGGCAGTGCCTTTGTTTATCGTCTGCAGCCAGAGTCCCGCCCAAAGCCAGGACTGTGATCAAAAGCTTTTAAATAATTTAAATGATTTTGCAAAGATACACACCCAGCTTCCAGCTTTTAACCTGCTCCAGATTTACGGTCATCCGGTCTGTATTATGAACAAAATCCATGAAATATGGGGATTTTACAGCCGTTTTACCCACCTGCTTGACCAGAGCAGAAAGGAACAAATGCCCCTTCCCATAATCATAAAAAACGCCGGGCAGATGCTTCATCTGCCTCTGGCATTATTAAACGTTGGCTTTTCGCTCATTGCCCAGTATGATCTTGACAAACACCCATTTAAGGCAGGACAGATGATCCTGGAAAAAAATTACCTTACCCCCGACCAAATTCAGGAAATCAAAAACGACGGGCACACCTACTTTGAAGCCATACGCCGGGGTGTTAGTTCCCTGGCCTATCTGGTTACAGATGCTACCTATCTTGCATCTGATACAAAACTGTATTTATCGGATCTTATACGGACTATCCGCGACTGTATTTTTCGCCCCAACACCCAGGCCGGTTTAAATCACCGCATCGAATTTGAGCAGCTGATCCATGACATGATTCACATGCGTATATCCAGCTATGACGAAATCAACCATCGGCTAAAAATGATTCACTTTACCTCGGATACCTGGTTTTGCTGCATGGTCATTTCCAATAAGCCAAAAGAACAGCACTGCCCTTTAAGCCCTCTGATACCGCCGCTGCATTCGTTTTTTCCTCACGGAGAGTTTGCCATTTTCCAGCACATGATTGTTGCCTGGCTTCCCCAGACGGATGTAAAAAACCTCCGGCAAATTCCCGGAGGTTTTGAAACTTATATAAAAAATCACAGGCTAAACGCAGGCGTTTCAACCATTGCCACCCACATGGATCAATTCAGAACCTTTTTTATTATGGCTTGTCAGGCCATTAAATTTGGAACAGTATTTGCACCTGATCCTGACGCCCCACCGATTTATTTTTTTGAGGATTACAGAATCTATCATCTGATTGATTTATGCCGCAAAGGTTTTTCCAAAACCTACCACCACGAGAATCTGATTTATATGTGCCATCCCCTGATGATCCGCCTGCTTAAATTTGACCGGGAACATCACACAAATTATGTACAGCTGCTTTCTGTTTATTTAAAAGAGAACTGTAATCTTTCTAAAACAGCCCGGGTCATGAACTTTCATCGAAATACAATACTGAATAAAATAACCAAAATCGAGGAAATCCTGGATGCCCGTCTCACGGATCCCAACCTGAACCAGCTTCTGCTTTTATCGTGCAAAATCCTGGAATATATGGAGATCTATCTGAAAAAAGATATCTTCTCCTATGAGCTTGCCGAAAACTCTACACCGCTCACCGTGTAACCGTGCGCAGCCACTTTCCTTTCACAAGGCGGAAGGAACACCATATAGATTTAATCACCCAGTCCGCTTTCAGGCACACGTAAATCCAGAAGGCCGGAACATGAAACACCAGTCCTGCCAGATAGCCAAGAGGAATAGACACAAGCCACAAAAACAAAATATCCGCCACCATGAGAAAACGGGTATCTCCGCCGCCCCTCAGCACGCCTTTGGTAAGCACAGACTGAACGGACTGGAAAATAACCATTAAAGCCACAGCCATCATCAGCTGGTCCGCAATAGCCACTGTTTCCGATGTAATATTAAAGCCGCTGACCACAATCGGACAGATTGCCAGAATAATACCGCCGGCCAGAAGACCGATGATCACGGCAAGTCCCAAAAATGTAATGCCCTGCCTGTAAGCCTTGTCTGTCTGTCCCTCCCCAAGGGTATTGCCTGTGATCACACTGGAGGCATTGGAAATCCCCTGAGTAAACACCGTGGACATTCTGACGACCTGGGCCACAATGGCATTGGCGGCCACAAAAGAGGCACCGATATGTCCCATAATTATCGAAACCATTGTATTGCCAACCCCCAGAAGGCTGTCCGAAATCAACACAGGAATACAATAAGTCATATACAGTCTTAAATGGTCTGTACATTTCATAAAGAAGTCTTTGAGACGATATCCAATTTTTTTGTCCACAAAGAAAAAGTATCCCGCAATCACTGCCATTTCCGTGAAACGGGCAATCACCGTTCCCAAAGCTGCACCTGCAATCTCAAGCCGGGGCGCGCCCAGTTTCCCGAATATAAATACCCAGTTGAAAAATATATTGACAAAAAATGCGGCGATGGAAGTAAGCAGCGGCAGCCGTACCTCCCGCATGGAGCGCAAAATCGCCGTCAGTGTCAGCGACAGGCCGGTTGGTATATAGGTGAGTACACTGACTTTAAAATACAAAGCTCCCATTTCAATAATCGCCGGATCATTGGTGTAAACTTTCATAATCTGTTCTGACCACAAAAAAGTGACAACCGTAAATATTAAAGAAATCCCCAGGCAAAGCCTGAGCATAATCGTCACAACCTTTTTAAAGGCCGTAATATTTTTAGCGCCCCAGTACTGAGCCGTCAAAACGACAGCTCCATATCCCATACCCATACACATAATATGAAAAATATTAATAAACTCATTCGCCAGAGACGACCCTGACAGCTGAGTTTCGCCAAAAGACCCCAGCATCAGCGTATCCATCATATTCACGCCAATGGTAATCAGACTCTGAAGCACAACCGGCACCGCAATACGTACTGTATTGACATAAAAAAAACGATCCCGGACAAAAATCTGCATAAAAATTCCTCCTTCACAACCTGTTTTTTATTTTATCAGATTTTCGACAGAGAACTTAATAGGTATTGTATATATAAATTACAAATATTATTGGGCAGAGTGCATATTGATTTTTTAAATTTGTCTCGTAAAAATCACAATTTTGTAGTACAATCATATTTATCAAATTTATTTAGGGGGTTTTTAATATGGAGCATAAGCCTTATATTCTTCCGGTACCGCAGTTTTTTTCCTATGCCCCGGAGATTACTTTTGCGCTGCACAGATGCCGTCACATCGTCCTGTGCAGCAGCGCCTGCGGATGTGCCAGACAATCATCAAGCCTTTTTAACCATGCCCGGCTTCTGCAAAAATCAGTTAAAGAAATGACTGGTATACAAATTCCGGTAATTACCGGTACCTGTGACCCGGACAAAGTTTCCAATAATCTGCCGCACAGTCACTGGGACGGCGGGGATATTTTTCTTATGACGGATACACGGCTGGATGCCCACAGTCACTGCCTGACAATTGACCATGACCGTATTGTCATTAAGGGGCATGCGCCCGTAGATGTGCTTTATGCCATCCAGTCTTTGCGACAGCTGATTTCCCAGCAGGGTGCCCTGCTTCACGGTGTACGGATTACAGACTATCCTGCGCTGCTTCACAGAGGTTTTTATCACGATGCCACCAGAGGCCGTATTCCTGATCTGAAAGCCCTCAAAAAACTGGCAGACCGATGCAGCTATTACAAAATCAATGAACTGCAGTTTTATGTGGAGCACAGCTACCTTTTCAAGGGCTGCAGCGAAGTCTGGCGGGATGAAACGCCGCTCACAGCTGAGGAAATCATGGAATTTGACAGCTATTGTCAAAATCTGGGCATTGACCTGATTCCATCGATCTCCACTTTCGGTCATTTATATAAAATGCTGGAAACAAAAACCTTTTCACCGCTGTGCGAGCTTGAGGATGCAGGCGGACATCCATTCTCCTTTGCCAACCGTATGGCCCATCATACGCTGGATGCCTCAAATCCCCAAACCCTTGAACTGATCAAGGACAGAATTGATGAATATATGTCCCTGTTCTCATCCAGATATTTTAATATCTGTGCCGATGAGACCTTTGATATCGGCTGTGGCCGTACGAAGGAACTGGTGGAAACACTGGGCAAGGAGGAAGTCTACATCCGTTTTATTAAAGTTTTATGCGACCACGTCGCCGCCCGTGGAAAAATTCCTATGTTCTGGGGTGATATTATTGTTTCTGCACCGGAGAAAACTGCGGTTTTACCAAAAGAAACGATCTGTCTGAACTGGGGCTATGCCCCCAACCAGGATGATCGCTCCGTGAAGGCCTTCCAGTCTGCCGGTGTGAAGCAGTACCTGTGTCCAGGTGTGCAGGGCTGGAACAGCCTGATTAACCTTATGCCGGACGCTTACGAGAATATTTCCCGGATGTGCAGCTATGCCTTTAAATACAACGCCCAGGGCATTTTAAATACAGACTGGGGCGACATGGGACATCCCAACCATCCGGATTTCTCTGCCTTTGGCCTGATTCTTGGCGCCGCACTTTCCTGGAACCGTGCTACGCTTTCCTTTGAGGATGCCTGCCGTCAGGTTTCGGTGCTTGAATACCGGGATACCAGCGAAACGGTGATGACACTTATTTCACAGTTATCCACAAAGGCTGTGATGAACTGGACAACAGCCGTACTGTTCAAAGAAAATACCCAGGGGTACTTTAAAGGCAGTGCCTTTGAACAATATTATGGCAGCCTGATTGAAAAAATGCTGGAGAGGGCCGCACCCGAAACAATCCGGCGAATCAACAGTGAAATCGATGAATTGTCAGACCGGCTGTCAGCCTGCCTGATTCATGTACCGGAAAAAGTAAAATATACCATGAACTGCTTCCTCAACGGCGCCCAGGGACAGCGTATTTTAAACCGTATTGCCCAGCATATCTATGAAGTTCAGAAAGCATCACCGTCCTGTACAGCCTGTGCGTCCCAAAATCGGGAAAACAGCAGAGCTGCACGTCATCAGACAGCCGTTGATCTTGAAACCTGGTTTATGGATTATAAAGAAATATGGAGAAGTCAGGGCAAGGAAGCCGACCTTTACAGACTTCAAAATGTAATCAACTGGTACGGCGATTGGCTGAGAGAACAGTAACAATAAACAATGCCTCAAAGGTTATCAACACCGGCGGATATTTAACCCTTGATCGATAAACAAGAGACAGTCCCATAAAATTCAGTTTTTTCAAAACCCTGAATTTGTACAGGACTGTCTCTTATTGTTTATACCTTATCTTTAAATTTTTATGTTTTCTTTCGCGATATGCCCCTTTTATGAACAATCAGCTTAAAAACAGTCCGGCAAACCACCAGCAGGATACCTGCGGCAAAAACAGCAAATCCAATCATTCGAAATATCTTTTCCCTGTAAATCTCCGGCTGGGAGGATTCATAGGCGATTCCCTGGGAACCAATGGAGGATTGATCCACAGAATCCGCATCATCTTCCAAATCCTCCCCGGCCAAAGCTGTGCGCGCTTCATCTTCCGGCTGTACACGACTGCAATAAACAATATATCTCTGGTTATTGCTGCCATAAGGATGGCAGGTGACCAGCGTCACCAGATCTTCGCCTTCCACAATCCTGACAGCCTCCAAATCATCAGGAACCGTAACAATGGTTTTAATCACCTCATACGTCAGTGTTTCCCACAAATTCGTAATTTCAATCCGATCCCCAGGCTGCAAAATTTCAATGTCCCGAAACATGGCATCACCGTGATAGCCGCCTCTGTGAGCGGCGATGACACAATTGGTATTTTCACCGCCCACAGGCATACTTGTCTGTGTCAAAACTGCGGCTCCCTGCCTCAAATTGGCATCGCCGGCACCAATATACAGCGGAATTTCCACATCCATGGCATCGATCGTGATATACCCGATCATATCATCCGAAAGTCCCATGGATTCAAAATCAAAAATATTTTCCCTGTAACTCCACGGATCCTGCAGCCGAGTCTGCTTTTCCACATCAATACGCTGATTATAAGCCCTCATACTTTCCAGCAATTGCCCATAGTCAGACATGGCGCTTTGCTCTGTCTGAAACGGTTCCAACCCCTGAGACTGCTGTGCGGCCTGCGTCCCCGTCTTCCCGGCCTCCCGGATACACAGCGTCCCCTCTGCGACGGATTTTTTAAAGTCCGCAATTTCCTGCCGTTTTCCATATTTAAACATCTGGCTCTGAATCACCGGATAAGCAAGCATGAAAAATCCGGCCACAAATAAAAGCGCTGCCAGCAGATGAATCAGTATTTTTTTCATTGAGTTTCTTCCCTTTCCTGAGCCATCAAAATATTATTTTTTTCCTTTGTGCCGCTTTCGCCTTTGATACGGAAAATAAACAGCGGGAATCATAATAAATAAAAGCATAAAGCCTACCACGGCGCCCACAATATAAATCCATATCCATGACCGGTCGGCCCCGGTGTCAATTTCCACGCTGCCATCCGTATTTTGAGCAGCATCATAAGGGATCCGGGTTCCCCGAACCAAAAGTCGGTGGGTATTCACCGCATAAGGCGTACATGTAAGCAAAGTTACCAGATCCCGCCCTTCTATGGGCGTTAAAAGAGCCAGGTTTTCAGGCTCAATCACCTCTATTTGATCCACCTTATAGGCCAATATCTGATCCAGCACATGGATATAAAAAATATCCCCGATTGTCATTTCATCCAGTCGGGTAAATAATTCCGCACTGGGCAGTCCCCGGTGAGCGCTGATCACAGAATGACGAAATTCACCGCCAATGGGAAGCGCCGTAGCCTCCAGGTGGCCGGCCCCCTTTTCCAGAACATCCGGATCTGTACCGTGATAAACGGGTACATAAACCCCAATCTTGGGGATTTCCACATAGCCCATCACGCCGTCATGGCCTGGATTTAAAACCTGATTATAATTTTCCGGAAGGACATAACCGCTGCCTACAACAAAAGGGTCGTGCACCGGATCTCCGGCCAGATTTTCATTGTATGTTTCGGCTTCAGCCCATGCCTGAGCCAAATCTGTGTCATCCTCTGTTTCCACCTGGGCCTGATAAGTGTGAATCACGCCCTGCTGCCTTTTCTCAGCCAGAAAATTGCTGATCGCCGGATAAAGGAAAATCCCGGCGCCCACTGCAAAAATCAGCAGGGGCGCCAGGAGCATCCATGGCTTTTTTTGATCTTTTGTATTTTGCGTTTCCTGTAAAATCTGTTTCATGAAAGCCTTTTCCTTATTTCAGCCATTGATTAATGGTTCATTTTTTTCTTTCCGGCAACGACAACCATAACGACAGCTGCGCCCATAAGTACAATACCAATCACTGAAAAGATCAGTGTACCTGCACCGCCAGTTGTAGGAAGCACAAAGCCGTTATCTGTGGAAGATGTATTCAGCAGATGAAACAGAATTGTATGACCACTGATTGTCACACTGTCTACAGAAGCAACATCACTTTCCTGAATTGTTACAGTCGAATTATCCAGTACACCATCAGGTTCTGTATCCTTAAGTACAATCACCACATCTTTGTCAGGAAGAACATAACCCGCAGGTGCTTTTGTCTCTCTCAGATAATAAGTCCCCGCATCAATTCCCTGAATCTGCAATTTGCCGCCAGCAGAAACCTTCAGTGTTGTTACGGTTGCTGTATCGGTGCCATCGGCCTTAGCCGGACGGTAAACGCCTGAAGAAACTTCCACAAATTCCAGGGCAGCGCTCTGAGAATCAGTCTCTCTCAGTTCGAACTCAGCACCAGCTAAAACGCTGTGATCAGCCTTATCCATTTTTGTAAGATCAATTCCATAAGTATAAACATATTCCTTATCGCCATCGCCTGGTATGTAACTGTTTTCATCATAAGGATCTGTCTGGTATCCGGCAAACGCACTGTTGCCCAGATCATCCACTGTAAATGCATTTTCATTGACAACAGCTTTATATTTCACGGTAACCTCTGCTGCACTGGGGGCAGAAGTTTTTAACACATCATAGTTAAAGGTAATTTCAAAAGTACAATTCGGATTTATCTGCCCAAAATCTACTGTATATGCATCTGCCGTAAGCGCCTGATTTCCGGCCATCACCTGAATAGAGGTTGTAGCCAGTGTTAAACCTGCAGATAATTGATCTCCGATCTTAAAGATCTTGCCTGTTGCATCCTCAGGATAAACAGGAATATCTGCTGTAATCACATAAGGGACAATATCCCCTACGGCAACAGTTTTATCGGTTTCCCCTTCGCCGTTAGGATCTACGGTTTTGTCAATCCCAGGGGCACTTCCCTTCAAAGCCACGGTCACAGGAGCAATCGTCCATCCCTTTGCATCATCAAAAACAGGATATACATTGGCTGTTACAGGCGAATATACATTACCGGATTTTTCAGCAGCAATCACATACTGTCCCATTGGCAGCTGTAATGTGGCTGTCCCGTTGGTCATAACGGCTGTCGCTGCGACCTGCGAAAGAACACCTGCTTCAGACATTGCGTTATAAAAACCTTTCAGGTCACTTCCTGAAGCATTCATATATGTTTCAGATACGGTGTTGTCGGCACTGTTGATATATGCCGGATAATTTGTTTTTACCCATGCAGCCACACTGGCATTCCATGTATAAACCGGTTCTTCCAGCTGCTGATCTGTGATATCAAAATTCACATCAATAATTTTGTACGCTGTAATATTCGCACCATTATCTGATTCTAACCCGGTCACGGTTACGGTTCCTGTGCTGTCTGCATCAATTTGGGCAAACGCACTTAAACTCATGGAAAATACAAAGATGACCGTCAGACACAGTGCCATGAGTTTTTTTGTAATTGAGGTTTTTCTTTCTTTCATTGCCTCTCCTCCTAAAAAATTTTGAATATGTCTATTTATTTCATCAACGCCTGCAGCCATGTGATGTCATCCCTCGCTGCCGCCGCAGACGTCCATATTCAGCTGCTTGATCAGGCTTTATGTCTTTGTCTTCGGACAAACCACAGCAGACAGCCGCAACTGCCCACAGCCATTAAAGATAGTCCAAAGGCCAGGAAAGCACCGATCCCCTTATTTCCGGAAAACGGAAGCTGCGTGGGCTTATAGTTGACAATGGCATATCCTCCATCATCGCCCACCTCGACGGCCGGTGGATTGCCAACCGCACTGTCTACACCGCCAATGCCTTCTGAAGACGGGAATACAAACTGCCCCTGAACAGCAATCACACGCCATTGCCCGCCAGGAAGCACATAACCTGGAGCGGCTTCATATTCCACAAGACGATATTCTGCAGCCACCGGAAGGTCATTAAATTCCACCTTTCCCTGGGCATCGGACTGGGCATGCGCTACAAGCGCCCAGCACATTTTCTGGGTTTCATCGGTAAGATTTCCGGCAGCATCCACTTTCAAAAGCTCTTTTGTGTGATCATGCTTACCCGCTCCGGTATCTGTGCAGTCTAATCTGTACATTGCAAATTTAGCACCTGCCACAGGAAGTCCGGATTGATCTGTTTTTGTAAAACCAAAAGGTGCGGTCTGATTATTGGTAAAAGCCGCCCTGTCTGTCAGCGTCACATCTGCGCCGGAAGGCGCTCCCGCATTACTGTAAATTACAGAAGCTTTAAGTCGGTCGTTATGTAGCTCCATGC
>QFCH01002345.1_pt1 | contig 11382 bp, 10 predicted proteins | sample 5346071 | NCBI WGS metagenome assembly QFCH01 (sample SAMN09062255, study PRJNA434731) | Human gut metagenome, whole genome shotgun sequencing project. | isolation source: stool timepoint B chromium assembly | host: Homo sapiens | collected 2015
AGAAAGTCAGCGGGATTGAAATAACCAATGCACATGGACAAGATACCACAAGGAAAACAAATCCTCTGCGAATCCACTCTGTCCAGCCTCCGCCAAGAATGATCGGTGGCAGAATCGCCAGAAAAGCTGCTAAGATTACAACCACAGGTGTATAATAACGTGCAAATGTAGTAATAAAATTTTCTGTTGGTGCTTTTCGGCTTGACGCATTTTCCACAAGATCAATAATCTTTGAAGCCGTAGATTCACCAAATGCTTTTGTTGTCTTAATCATTAAGACACCCGTCTGATTCATACAACCGGAAAGTGCTTCGTCTCCTTTATGAACACTTCTCGGAACTGATTCTCCTGTTAAGGCCCTTGTATCCAGCATAGAATCTCCATCCAATACCACACCGTCTAATGGAATTTTTTCACCAGGCTTTACAATAATAATCTCACCAATGGAGACATTTTCTGGAGATATGGTAATCAATTCCCCATTTCTTCTTACTGTAGCAGAATCTGGACGTATATCCATTAAGTCTGATATAGATTTTCTGGAACGCTTAACAGCCAATGACTGAAAAAATTCACCTACCTGATAGAATAACATAACAGCAACTGCTTCTGGATATTCACCAATGGCAAAAGCCCCAATCGTAGAAACACTCATCAAAAAATGTTCATCAAATACACGCCCCTTTGAAATGTTTCTCACAGCCTGCCATACAACATCTCCACCAAGAATAACATAAGAAACAATGAGAAAAGCTAACTCGATAGGCAGTGGCACTTTCGCAAAAACAGTCAATGCCATACCAATGGCATAGATTGCTGCACCAGTCGCTAAACGAACTGTCAACTTCTTATCCTCATTGTTATAGGATTCATTGGCCTCCTGCTTTTTTTCCGGTATATAAGATTCCTGTACATTTTCAGAAACTTCCACATCTGGCTCATGACTATGAACAATCGTTTCAATCTGACTGGCTATCGTATCTGCGGCTGTCTGAGTAACATTGATTGTAAGCGTCTGCTTCATCAGATTTACCACTGAGGATTGCACTCCATCCAACTCTCCGACTTCTTTTTCAATTTTTGCGAAACAATTTGGACAGTCCAACCCTTTTAATAGAAATATGCGTTTCATGATAATCTCCTTACAACTTGTTTAGTTGTTCAATTACTCAACTATAATGTTAAAAAATATTATTTCTGCCAAAGATGCTCAAATCCCTTGTCAATAATCTCTTTCACGTGATCATCTGCCAGCGAGTAGTAAACTATCTGTGCTTCTTTACGGAATTTTACCAGATTCGCTAGGCGTAATGCCTTTAACTGATGCGAAATTGCAGATTTTGTTACCCCCAGTAGCACTGCAAGATCACATACACACATCTCACTCTGTTCTAGAGCGTGTAAGATTTGTACTCTAGTTCCATCTCCAAATAGCTTAAACAAAGAAGCCAACTGGATATAATCATCTTTTGGCTGCATCTTGGATTTCACATCATTCACAATATCCTCATGAATTACATCGCAATTACAAATATAAGACGTTTTTGGCATATATTCACCTCCAAATAATAATAGTTGAACAATTACTCAACTATTATTATACTTATTTTTAAATTCATGTCAATAAGCTGATGTTAGTTCCCCATAAATTTTACAATTAAAACCAGCTCTTTATTCTTTTCTTAATCTTTTTTCCCAGTATACCGTTTTTGGCTTTCTTGTCACACTTCCATCTGCATGACGTTCCTCATTATAATAGAATTATACCATCATTTATCCCTCTTCAACAAACACAATACAATAGCTTTTATCAGATATCAGTTCATTCATCTTTTCTATCTCACATCCGGTCTGTTCAACCAATTTCTCCAGTTGTTCTTTTGTACACTGATATGCGTAGCTGCCCCAATCCACCTGATTTTCATTGTCGAAAAGCCTATTGGCTATACCAAGAAATTCCCATCCTCCAAGCTTGTGTATCCGGTTATTCTCAACCAAAATATCATATGGATTGTTATTTTTATTCCACTACAAGAGCTTTTCCTTTTTTATTTCTCCATAATAAATAGATGACAACATACAAAAAACTCCTAAACGATTTCCCAGACTACAGTAACTGTATCAGTAACATCTATATCATATGCTCCTGGTGCACTCATTTCGCATTCCGTACCCTCCATTAATCTCATTCCATTTTTGGTAAGAAAAAATCATTAATTTTGTTTCCATTATTATCTATATTTTCTGTCAAACCTGATGTAAATTTCAAATTTGTAACGCTGAGTTTATATGTAATTGTCATGGTTTCCATATTTTTTAGAACACATACCATTTCATTCGTTAATTCCGGCAAGCGTTTTAAGCACGGAAGTTTCCTTTTGGCATTTGCATATACATGTCTTGCGTCAAAATAGAACTGATTATTTGTAAGAATAGATTTTTTTGCATTCTTATAAAAATCCTTGGTCGAAAGTCTTGCCTCAACTCCTGTTAAATGTAGAAAGTGATCTATTGGAAAAGAAACTTCAAAATATTCATCTCCACAAACATACAGAAATGTTTTACCTGCCAAATTTTGGCAGTATACGATTTCCGCCTCTGTAATACCTTGTCGTATTGCGTTTTTCTTATCTACCTTTGTTGCCACTTATACCTCACATGCAAAGGAGAGTGTGGCATTAAACCACACTCTTGTGAGAATTACTTTTGTAAAAGAGTTTTCTGCTGGTTGTCAGCCTCGGTACCCAGTTAAGACATCTAATGAGATGGAAGTTTACCCTGCTCCATCTGCAGCCCAACTTTTAACGATGCTCTTACATCGAGAACGTTTCTGTTCTTGCTTTTATTATACTCAATCATAAAAAAAATCAACACAGATTAGCAAATTATATTATTCCGATCCGATCTTCCAAAGGTGTAAATAAGGTGTAAATTCTACACTTTCTCCCAAGAAACCCAATAAACTCAAGGCTTTCGTCCCATCCCTTAAACACTGCCGTGGCAGATGAATAATACTTTTATCTTACTCATTTTATCTCCTTATATCTTCTCAAAGCCTTGTAAATACTGGCCTTCCAGCCTTTATACACATTTTTCTAAAACGGCTCTTTTTCTCATAAATTCTTGCATTTTCTCATGTTTTTTCGGGCATTTTGGTTATAAATGGGTTATTTTTCTTGTCCGGGAAGCCTTACGAAATAAATCTTATAGCTTTGCTATTAATGATATTAAGTTGTATTTCTAATCATCAATTATTTCCCAGTGTCCATTGGAACCACGACCAACAAATCTTTGATGTGACGTTTTACAGTCTTGGAACTTATTCCTAACGTCATTGCCATTTTTTCTGTACTGATTTTATTATCCTTTTTTATCATATTCAATATTTGGATTTCCAACGGATTGCTCTCTTTTTTCTGAGGGACATTCCGAGGGACATTCCGAAGGACATTCTGAGGGACATTCCGAGGGACATCCTGAGGGATATTGTAATTCAAATTTGGCATCACAACTGTAAACTGATACCGATCTGATCTAAAAGACGGCTTTTTACTTTCATCATAGTTGATCTGAAATTCATAGCCGCCTATGATTTTTCCGAATCCACTACCTTTACGTTACATATATCCCAGCCGATTAAATATATCTTCTAAAACTGGGTTTCTTCTCGTTGACGGAACTGTAAGCGGATCTCTGTCCTGAATAGTTATTCAGTGAATAAAAATTATACGGCTTGCTTTGTTTTATATTAGAGAACTATTTCCTAAAAATCAACTATTTATTCTAATATACCCCTTACACGTTCGATTTAAAAATTCATAGTCATGTGTCACAACTATGATCATATATTTTTCTTCTGCAAGCCGTTTCATCAATTTTTCCACCTGACACATATGCCTAAAATCCAGTCCACTGGTCGGTTCATCGAAAATAAGCAGTTTTTTTCCACCCATAACTGCCTGGCAAACAGCAAGCCTCTGTCTTTGTCCGCCAGATAATATCATCGGATGATATTCTGCATACTCTTTCAAGTCAAATTCTTCAAGCAGCTCCTTGATTTCCTGTTCCGAAGCGTCTTCATTTGCAAGCAGGCATTCATTTTTCACACTATCTGAAAACAACTGATGATTGACTTCCTGCATGACCATCCCGAACAGTTTGGTCCGGGCCTTTTCCGACAGCTTTTTCCCTTGATACAGAATCTCGCCGCCTTTGGGCTTAAGAAGACCGCACAAGCAATTGCAGAAAGTAGATTTTCCGGCACCGTTTTTCCCTGTGATACCGATGATGTCTCCCGCTCTTGCAGATAAACTAATGTTCTGAAAAATCATCTGTTTCTTTCTCTTAAAGGAAAGATTGCACACCTTAAGCTCTGCATTTTCCAAGTCACCGGAAATTTCCGGAATCTGTATCTGTTCCGGCACTATACTCCTTAATCCCATCTGTTCTCGCTCTGAATCTGACAAAGACCTGACCTCCGATGGGGTAAATTCCCGTTCTATATGTCCTTCTTTCATATAAAGAATTCGGTCTGCAAATTGCTGAACCCAGGAAAGTCTGTGTTCCGCCACAACTACCGCGTGCCCTTTTCCCTTAATTACCCTCAGTCTTTCACTCAACCGTTTGATTCCTGCCATATCAAGATTTGCCGACGGCTCATCCAGCACATAAATCTGCGGATTCATGGCATATACTGATGCAAACGCAAGAAGCTGTTTCTCACCACCTGACATGGAAAATACATCCCGGTCAGCCAGTTTCTCTATATCCAGTTCCTTGACTGTATTTTCGATTCTTTCCCGTATGTATTCAGGTTCCACGCCTCTGTTTTCCAGGCCAAATGCCATCTCTGCATTGGAATTCGTATAAAAAAACTGTGTCCTTGGATTCTGAAAAACAGACCCTACAAACTCAGCAATTTCATACATAGGCATCTCTGCAACATTTTTCCCGCAAACCGTAATCGTTCCATCTACGCTGACATCCTTCACAAAATGTGGAATCAATCCATTAATCAATTTTGTCAATGTGGTTTTTCCACATCCACTTTCCCCGCATATCAATACGAACTCCCCACCCTGTATCTCCAGATTTACATCTGACAGAATTCTTTTTCCTTGCATTGTTACATTTACATTTTCAAACTTTATCATTTTCTTTATCCTGTGATCACCACTATAAGTATTCCAAATGTTACCAAAATCATTATCAACCAATCTGAAATCCCCATGTGAAGTGTTATTTCACTGGTCCTTTTTCCTGGATTCTCGATTCCTCTTGCCACTGCCGCCGCTGCTATTTCATCCGATGTATTGACTGCAGACACGATCAATGGAACTACCGTACACTCCAAGCGGAATGCCCATGAGATATTCTGAAGTTTCATAGCAGCATTTATATGTACGAACTCCTCTTTCAAAGCTGGAAAATATCGAAGTGTCGTAGACATTGCTATGATAAATCCTTGTGGTAGATGCAGTGTATACATGGCAGCGATCATTTTCTGCATGGACGATGTTCGAAGCAGCAACAAACCTGCCAAAACACATGGCAGCATACGCAATGAATAATTAACTAAAACTGGAAACACCATATTCATCCATGCGGGGCACTGCGGAAATACATACATTAGTAAAAGGTGGAAAGAAACAAGTAAAACGATACCTTTACCTGCCGCCTTATATAGTCCATGCACCAGCATAAGCAGGAGAAATATGCCTGAAAGCATACTCCCCTGCTCAGAATTTTTCTGACAGAACATACCAATATTTGCCATTAAAAGCAGCCACAGCCCAGCTCTTGGATCAAGATGATTGATGACTGTTCTCTTATTCATCAGACAAGCCCTGCTTTCTTAAAATGTTTACGGAATAAACCTTTGGCAATCAACGCTCCAATCATGCCTCCTATGACTGGAGAAATGCAAAGTACAATCAGCATTGGCGTAGAAATCAATCCTGATAAAGACCGGACATATTCTGCAGACATTCCATTTTGCTGAATCTGCGCCAGAAAACTGTCTTTATACACCCATATTGCCAGTGGAGAGCCAAGCATTCCATAACAGAAAAACACAAACGATATCATCATATGTGTAAAACTGTTATCATACTTTGTCACAGACCTGTACAGTTCCGACAATATACATGCAATAGCAAATGTAATCAGTAATAATACTGTAAACTGACCAGTCACGAAATAAAGCAATGCAGTAATTGTTCCCATAATAAGTACTGCCCCTGGTTTTCTCACTTTAGCTGTCATAAGCAGGAATGGGATTCCGGTCACAATTCCTGTCACGCCCGGCAACAACAGCCACAACACTGGCACAAATCCAGTAAACATAGCTGCCAGATTGAGCATAAAATAAATTGCAGAGAAGATTCCTATTGTAATAAGATCCCTGCCTGATAATTTTCTTGATTCTTCCATTTCTTTTGTTCCTCCTTATCCGATCTTCCAGCCTTCCGACTGGCTTCTGATATCTACAAAATCCTTGTATTTTCCAGGAATAGCCACAAGCTCTCTGTGGGTTCCTTTCTGAACAATCTGTCCATTATCTACCACCAGAATCTGGTCTGCCTGTTCAATCGTCGCCAGTCTGTGTGCAATGGTTACTATGGTTTTTCCTTTTGTAAGTTCCGATATAGCCGCCTGGATCAGATGTTCATTTTCCGGATCTACACTGGCTGTTGCTTCATCCAGTATAATAATCGGTGCATCTTTTAGAATCGCTCTTGCGATGGAAATACGCTGTTTTTCTCCACCAGACAGGCTCCCTCCGCCTTCTCCGATGACAGTATCGTAGCCTTCCGGTAATGCCATAATGAAATCATGACAGCATGCTTTCTTTGCCGCTTCAACCATTTCTACTTCTGTTGCATCCGGTTTTCCAAAGCAAATATTATTCCTCACTGTATCATGAAACAAATATACATTCTGAAATACCATGGAAATGTTGGATAACAGACTGTCACAGGTAAATTCTTTCACGTCATGTCCTCCCACACGAACACTTCCACTGTCTGCATCATAAAACCGGGCAATCAGATTGCAGATTGTCGATTTTCCGCTTCCGGAAGGACCCACGATTGCTGTAACTGAATACTCTGGAATTTTCAGATTCACATTATGGAGCACCTGTCTTCTTTCCTTCCCTTCCCCGTAAGAAAAATCAACATTCTGAAATTCGATATCATAGTGTGCAATCTCTATCTGCTGTCCATCTGCATCAATGAAGGACTCTTTTGTCAACGCATCCAAATGATCCAGGGCATCATCAATGACAGCCAGTACATGGGCGCAGTCTGCAATCGGCTCCAAAGAACCAAACACATGGAATGACAACAGAATGATAATCATCGTATAAATAAAATCCAGCTGTCCGGAAAATCCCAGATAAAATGCAGAAATCACGATACACACACTTGCTGTCTTTAACGCCAGCAAATGCAGTGCATTATAAGGAATATATCCCCATTCTATTTTCAGATTAATATCACGGCTGTCCCTGCATGCTTTTTTCATGGAATCCATGGAAGCTCCAGCTTTTCCAAAGGATTTCACTACAGAAAGTCCTCTGGCATATTCCAGGGTTGCTCCGGTCAGATCTCTGTTTGCTGCTGCAAGTACCGGTGCATTTCTTGTACTGTACTTTGAAATAATAAGCAGAAATATCAGAGAACCAGCAGCACCCGTCACTGCGATCAACCCCACTCTCCAGTTCATACAGGTAAGCCACAAAAGAATACAGATAAAATTCAGATAACCTCCTACAAAGTTATCAATCATACGGATTCCCATTCCTTCCAACGTATGAAGGCCTGTTGTGATGGAATTGAGAATCGTGCCTGTATTCATGTTCTGGAAATATCCTAAAGATACACGTTTCAGTGCATCTCCTACTGCAAGTCTGTCTCTTGCAATCAATTCATAACTGATCGACTCCTGAAATCTTGCTCTCATATAATCAAACAGAAAGCGCAGAAAAATGAAGAACAGCAGAATCACAATACTTTTCCCAATCCAAACCGTTGAGATAGTTTTTCCCTGTCCTTCGCATTCTACAAGCTTCCCGATCATATATGCAGCCCATACAACCGGCATTGCCGCAAACCAGCCTGAAAAAAAGGAAAAAATAAAACCGATATACAGATTCTTTTTAAAGCTTCCACACCAGTCAATGATTCTTTTTACAGTACCAAACATGATTCTTCACCTTCTTTCTGGCTTCCAACCGCCCAGTGCCTTGCTCCCACATGGGCCTGCCACATTCGCTGATAAAGCGGACAGCTCTGAATCAGCTCTTCCTGGGTTCCCGCCCCTTCTATACAGCCATTTTTCAAAACAACGATTTTGTCTGCATCTGTGATTGTGGAAAGTCTGTGTGCAATGACCAGCAATGTCTTGCCTTTTGTCAGTTCTTCAATACTCTTCTGGATCTTGTTCTCATTTTCCGGATCCGTAAATGCAGTAGCTTCGTCAAGAATGACGATCGGTGCATTTTTTAACATCATTCTGGCAATAGCAATCCTCTGCTTTTCTCCACCGGACAGGCGTTTCCCTGCTTCCCCCGCCGGGGTATCATAGCCCTGTGGCAGTTTCTCTATAAATTCCTGGCAGCATGCCTTTCTTGCCGCTTCCCGCACCTCTTCATCCGATGCAGCAGGATTGCCAAGACGTATATTTTCCAGAATGGAACACCGGAACAGGAAATTATCCTGTGTCACAAAACTAACCATTTCCGAAAGCTGCGACAGCGGAATTTCCTTAATATTTACACCGCCTATGGTAATGCTGCCTGATGTCACATCCCAGAATCTTGAAATCAACCTTGCTACTGTGGTTTTACCTCCACCACTCGGTCCGACCAATGCGGTAAAACTTCCTGCCGGCATTGTCAGGTCTATTCCATGCAGCACCTCATCCTTTTCCTCACCAGTATAAGAAAAATGCACATTTTCCAGCTTCACATCATAGCTGCTGATATTGACACGCACAGAAGGCTCCGGCAATTCTTTCATCGTTAAAAAGTCCTGTATACTTTCAATGTTATATTGCATTTCACGAAGATTTTCAGAGAATACCTCTATTTTTGCAAAAGATGTCACCATGGACATGGACAGCATGACTGCCAGCACAAGCTGTGATATGGTCAATTGGCCATGCATCGTCAGATACAGCCCCACAGGCAAAGTTCCAAGCAAGGTAGATGGAAACAGGGCAAATGTCATTTTCATGGTAATCCAGGTGGAGGACAACCATTTCACAACAAATTTCTTATAATCCAGGATTGCTTTTGCATACTTCTCGTAAGAGGTTCCTTCTCTGCCAAATGCCTTAATTACTTCTATTCCTTCTATGTATTCCACAATGGTGCTGTTCATATGTGCATTGGATTCATCGTACTGTGTGAAACTTTTTCCGCTGATTATCATGGTAAGTGTCATAAATACCATGGACAGGGGAACAGTTACAAGAGAAGCAAGTGCAATTCTCCAGTCTAAAGTAAACAAAGCTATAAAACTGATTACCGGAAGCAGGAGATGTCCACTTCCTTCCGGAATCATATGGGCAATTGGTGGTTCCATATTTTCAATTTTTTCTACCATGATGCTCTTGATTTCACCAATACTATGCCCTTCCACATCTCCTAACGGTGCTTTCAGAAACCGGTCTGTCAGGCGAATCCTCAGGCCCTCCAATATGTGATAGGCTGCTATATGGGAAATCCATGTGGATGCGGAAAAGCTTACAATTTTTATAATGCAAAAGAGTAAGGCATACAGACACCACTTTAAAATCTCCTGCATAGGAGCCTGATTCAGATTTCTTATATACAAATCGATGCCACGGTAAATGCAATAATATGGCATGAGTCCACTGATAATACTGATAACAGATAAAACAACAGATATTCCAAGCCTTTGCCCGCTTCCTTCGGTATAACTCAACAATACTTTCAGCCAGCTATCCTTTTTTTCTGATGTTTTCTTATTTCCCATTAAATATTTCCCCCTTCCGAAATCTGTACTCCGCCGGAGACATCCCCATCACACTTCGAAATGCAGATGAAAATTTCCCCGGATTTTCATATCCTACACAGAAGGCGATCTCCTGTACTTCTTTTCCCTTATCCTGTAACAGCATATTTGCAGCCAGATTCATGCGGTATCGTTTCTGATAAGAATAAATGGAATCTCCATAAACATCTTTAAAGCATTTTTTCATAGTTGTCAGTGGGATTTCATACATGGATGATAATTCTTCCATAGTAAACCGCGTCTGAAGATTCCCTGTGATTTTTGCATGAATCCCTTTGATTTTTTCCATCTGAGTTTTGTAATAATACGGTCTGACTTCTTTCCTGTCTTCTACGGTCATCGTGTTTAAGTACAACAATAATTCCACAACTTTTATCTGATAATATTCTTTTGCTTTTGCAAGCTCCGGATGTGCCATGTTTTTCTGGTAAAATCCTGAAAGAATTGACCCAAGTTCCTTATCTCCCCGAATTACATAAGGTTTCTCTTCTGCACAGTACCGGCTTCGAAGCTCCTCAATGGATATGGAAAATCCATGAAACATTTCATCCAGTGCCTTCTGCGCTTCTGTAACTTCCGCGAAAATACTGACTCCATGATAATGCTTCAACGGATAATAAGTCGTCCCCTTGTGATTTTCTCTGTTATCCAAACGGAGTTCCTTCTCCTGCATAATACTAAACCCACCAGGCTTTACCTCCATCTCAATTCTTCCCTCCCGGCAGTGGTCAATACAGAATATTTTTCTGTCATTCTTTAATTCAAATTCAGAAGCACACTGTTCCATATGCATGTCTGAAAAGCAAATCATCACACCTGGCATTACTCTGTAAATCGTCATTACTCCCTCACCTGTCGTATCATTCAACATAAGGACCGAGCAATTCTCATTCTGAATCACAGGTTTCACATTACTTCCAAGACTTGCAATTTCATTCACATTCAAATTTCTTCTCATTCCTTTCACATAATTGTATTTTCTCGTTAGTTATTTCTAACTTTTTTATTATCTTACCATGAGAATTAAGCTTTATCCATACCTGAATGGACCTTGGTAATCCATTTGGACAAAAATAAAGTTCCAGACTTATCATCTGAAACTTTATAATATATCCATCATCCTTGCATTACTTCACACAATGAAAATATACCATGGAACCTTCAACATGGACATCGGTTTCTTTATATAGTTTTTGAAGGATATCTCTTAGCTCTTTCTCCGTCTGAAACGGTGGAGAAAAGTTTCAAAACACGCCATATTTCATGAAATGCTTTTTGCTTGTCAGGAAATGCATGAAAACCATTCATACTGACAACGGTATCTAAAAGCTTAAAACTA
>QFCH01001081.1_pt1 | contig 11192 bp, 8 predicted proteins | sample 5346071 | NCBI WGS metagenome assembly QFCH01 (sample SAMN09062255, study PRJNA434731) | Human gut metagenome, whole genome shotgun sequencing project. | isolation source: stool timepoint B chromium assembly | host: Homo sapiens | collected 2015
CACACCATGGCCAGCCAGCCGCACACGCGCCACAAGCACCGCCCAGAGACCGCCGCGAGGCCTGCGGCGTGGCTGCGGCGCTCGTGGGCGGCGGCAGGGCCAGGGCGGGCCTCGAGATCGACCACTCCGAGCGAAGCTCGCGTGTGGCGATCTCGCGGGCGGGCCGCCGCCCACGGGCGCACAGAGCAGACACACCGAAACACTGCCGCCACAACAGGCAGCCCCCACGGCGGCTACTGCACAATAGTCCCCATGGATCTTCGCCCCGTCACACTCGGCACGTCTGTCACGACGTACGACCCGTCGCGCCCCACGCCCGCAGCTATTGTCTCGGGCGAGGTTGCCGCGCATGATGCGCCGCACCCGCTGTCGGTCTTCGACATGTTCCGCATTGGTATCGGGCCGTCCTCGTCGCACACGGTGGGCCCGATGCGCGCGGGGCTCGCGTTCACGACGGAGCTCACGACGCTGAAGCCGCCCTCTCACATCACGATTGACCTGTTCGGGTCGCTGGGTGCGACAGGCCGCGGGCACTCGACGGACCGCGCGGTCCTCCTCGGCCTGGCGGGCTACGACCCGGAGACTGTGGACATCGAGACGGTAGAGTCCATCCTGCCAGCCCTGGCCTCGTCGAGCATGCTGACGCTGCCGAGCGGCACGCAGGTCCCCCTCAACATCGCCGAGGACGTGCGTTTCATTCCGCGCACGGTCCTGCCCTATCACGTGAATGCGCTGACGATCACGGCTTCCGACGAGGACGGCGCCACCATCCTGGAACGCACCTATTATTCGGTGGGCGGCGGCTTCGTCATGATTCAGACGAATGACGACCCGCAGAACCCGGAGGTGTCCTCGCTCGCGACGAGCCAGGCGGGCGTCGGCATCGACGTTCCCGCGCCGCACCCGTTCGCGTCGGGCGCGCAGCTGCTTGCCGCGTGCGACGCGTCCGGCCTGAGCATCGCGGACCTCGTGCGCGCGAACGAGGAGGCGGTGCGCCCCCGCGAGGCCGTCGACGCCTACCTGGATCGCATCGCCAACACGATGTTCGACTGCGTGGATGCCGGCACGTCGGCGGCGGGCATCCTGCCGGGCGGCTTGGATGTGCCGCGCCGCGCCCGCGCGCTCGCCGGCCAGCTCGCGGAGCGCCTGACGGGCCCATCTTCTTCGTCGGACGAGGCCGGGGCCTCCTCGGGCGGATCTCCCGCGGACGGTGTGCGCTCCCCCTCGCGCGCCTGGGTGTCGACCGTGGCCGACCCGATGCGAGCGATGGACTGGGTGAACCTCTTTGCCCTGGCCGTCAACGAGGAGAACGCGGCCGGCCACCGCGTCGTGACGGCGCCAACGAACGGCGCGGCCGGCGTCATCCCCGCGGTCCTGGGCTACCTGGTGACGCACTGCCCGGAGACAGGGTCGACGCCCGGCGTGGCGGCGGGGCCTGAGACCGAGGACGGCGCGGTCACCCCACTGGCGCACATCCGCATGACGGCGGACTCCTCCAAGGCTTGCTCGGATGATCCCGCCTCGCCCGAGGCGTGCGCGGCTCGCCGCCGCGCCCTCGTGCACGACTTCCTGCTGGCGGCGACGGCGATCGGTGCCCTTATTAAGACGAACGCGTCCATCGCGGGTGCCGAGGTCGGCTGCCAGGGCGAGGTCGGGTCGGCCTCGGCGATGGCGGCCGCCGGCCTGGCGCAAGCCCTCGGCGGAACCCCGCAGCAGGTGGAGAACGCGGCGGAGATCGCGATGGAGCACTCGCTGGGCCTCACGTGCGACCCGGTGGCGGGCCTCGTGCAGGTGCCGTGCATCGAGCGCAACGCGATCGCAGCCGTTAAGGCGATCAATGCGGCGCGCATGGCGCTATGGGGCGACGGTCGGCACACGGTGAGCCTGGACGTCGTCATCGAGACGATGCGCCAGACCGGCAACGACATGCTCTCGAAGTACAAGGAGACGTCGGAGGGCGGCCTGGCCGTCAACGTCGTGGAATGCTGAGGCCTGCGGGGCATGGTCGCGGGGCTTCCCCGCAGTCCCGAGCCGCGGTGCGGGCTGCGGCCGGTGGCGGGGCCAGTGCCAGACAAAAGTCGCATGCAATTCCCCCGCGGCATCAATCGACGCAAGCTCAAAAACCGCCGAATCCCAATAATCTGATTTCAAAACCTGAAATACACTCAGGGGAATTGCATGCGAAATTACTGATCTCGCACGTGGGCCCCCTAATCCGCACGTCGGCCCGATAGGTGGTGGCCTGAACCCAGCAGGTGGTCATCTGGGCCCACTAATGCGCACGTTAACCCGATAGGTGGCGGCCTGGGCCCTTTCATGCGCACCTGGGCTCGATAACATGCGCACGGGCCACTAATTCCGCACGTTAACCCGATGACATGCGTGTGGGCAGCGCCGCCCAGGTGCATGTCTATGGGTTTACGTGCGTATCAAAGGGTTTACGTACAGGTCAGCGGGTTAACGTGCGATCTATCGGGTGCACACTCCGGATACTGGGCTCACGTGCGAGCACATGCACCGCGCCAGACGCCGAATCCGCCAAAGTGCAGACCCATTCACCTCAAACAGCCTGTTTTCAGCGTTTTTCGCCCGATGGATCTCCAGTTTCGCAGCCGCACCGCCTCAAGTTGCGGCCTCGTCGTCACCGATCGGGGGGAATTGCGCCACACGGGGGTCCGACACGCCGGCGACACGCCGACGCAGCGTTTCGAATGGCGCAAAACCCCCACCACCACCGGCGTGGAGCGCACCAGAGGTCCCGGAAGGCCCGCCCCCAGTGCCCGCGGGCTATGGCAGGGCTCGGCCAGGCTTCGAGCCGACACACCGAGCCACCCAGCACGCCCCTCTCACCGCATTTCCGGTACAAAACTCTCCCCGCTCACCCGCCCTCGCCGTATTTCCGGTACAAAACTCTCCCCGCTCACCCGAAATGGCCCAATTTGGCGCAATCCGCGCATGCAGGGAGAGTTTTGTACCGTTTTCACCACCATGAAGCCGAGCAGGGAGAATTTTGTACCGAACACGAGGCAGAAATCGAGCTAGCCGACACAACAGCACTCCAGGCACCACCGGTCTGGAGCGGAAGACACCCAAGGAGCCGCAGGAACCCGCCGCATGACCGGCGAGCGGCGGCGGGGCCAGCATGGGTTGGCAGGGCTAGCGCCAGCCAAATTTCGCATGCAATTCCCCCACGGCACGATCCAACGAAAGCTCAAAAACCGCAGAATATCAACGATTAGATTTCAATACCTGAAATACTCTCAGGGGAATTGCATGCGACATTAATGATTGACAGCCAGAACTGGACAACATGCAGCAACCCAAAGCCTGGCCGGGCCGCCGCCCACGGCGCAGTCGGCCCCACACGCCAACGGTCGAGCAAAGCGGGGACCGAAACAACGGGTGGGGCGCCTTCCGGCACCCCACCCGTCACTCAACGCCCGGTCTTTCAACCGCGGTTAATCAACCGCAGTCAATCAACCAGCACTCACTCCGTCGCCAGCGCCTCCGAGGGGCTGACCTTCGCGGCCCGGCGGCCGGGCAGCCAGGAGGCGATCAGCGCGGACACGATGGCGACGACGCACACGCCGACCAGCTGCAGCCACGGCACGCTCAGCACGGGAGTGGCCCCGTCAATCGGCAGGCTCATGACGCCAACCCACCCGAAGGCGACGCCCATGCCGACGCCGATGAGTGCGCCGGTCAGTGAGAGGAACAGCGCCTCGAGGGCGAGGAGGCTCTTCATCTGGCGTCGCGTCAGGCCGAGCGCCCGCAGCAGGCCGTTCTCGCGGGTGCGTTCGGCGACCGACAGGGACAGCGTGTTGGCCACGCCCACGAGGGACACCAGGACGGACACGCCGAGCAGTCCGACGAGGACGAGCATCAGCCGGTCGATGATCTTCGTGTACATCTGGCGCTCCAGCGCGGAGCCGTTGACACTCAGGTGCGAGTCCTTGAGCAGCGCGGCCTGGACGGTCTCGGCATCGGCTCCGTCGGCCATCTTGATGATGATTGCCTGACGCTCGAGCGAGCTCGCGATAGACCGAAGGATCCTCTCGGAGACTTGGGCCTCCCCGACGCTGCCGTTCTTGTCGTAGGTGGCGCTCAGGTCCACGCACGTGTCGGCGCACAGGCGCAGCGTCTGCCCGGCCAGGGCCTCGTCCCCGACGCGCACCTGGCCATCGCCCAGCTGCGTGACGGTCGAGTGGGTAACGCCCGCGTAGTCGGGTTCTCCGGTGATCATGACCGACGAGGCCTGGGCCTCGTCCTCCGAGCCCGTTCCCTCCCCGGGAGCGTAGGCGGGCGCGCCCGAGGTGGTCGTGAGGGTGCCGGGGGCGGCGTACTGGGCGACGGTGGCGGCGACGCCGTCGGTGGCCGCGATGGCGGCCTGCTGGTCGTCGGTGAGCTCTCCAGAGGTCGACACGGCCATGAGGTCGAAGGGGCGGGCGTCGTTCACGGCGTTGGTCAGGGTGGTGCGCACGGAGGCGGCGCCGACCATGATGGTGACGACGAGGGTCACGCCGATGATGATCGCGGTGCCGGTCGCGGAGGTGCGGCCGGGGTTGCGCATCGTGTTCTCGCGGGCCATGGCGGACAGGGTGCCCGGGAAGGCCGAGCCAAACGCGCGAGTGAGGGCCGGCAGCAGCACCGAGGCGACGAGCAGCGCGCCGAGGAGCGCCAGGAGCGACCCGCCGAATGCCCCGAGGAATTTCGTGCCGCCGCTATCCGAGCGCCATGCGAGGGCCACAGCCCCGCATCCGGCCACCGCGATGAGCGCGCCGATGATGAAGCGGACGGTGTGCTTCTTGCGGGCGGCGGCCCCGGCCTCGTTCACGGGGGCGAGGGCGGCGACGGGCGCGACGCGGGAGGCGGCGCGGGCCGGGAAGACGCCGACCAGGGTCGTGAACAGGGTGGCGCCCAGCCAGGTGAGGGCGAGCTGCCAGACGGAGGCCCCCGTCAGCGCTGCGACGACGCTAGAGGCCAGGCCGGTGCCCGCCTCCGCGAGCGCGCCAATCAGCCAGCCGAGCGCGACGCCAATCGCCGACGAGATCGCTCCGATCGCGAGGGCCTCGCGGGTCACGAGCGAGCGGACCTGTCGCCTGGTCGCTCCCAGCGTGCGCAGCAGCGCCAGTTCGCGGGTGCGCTGCGTGAGCACCACGCGGAAGGTCGAGGAGACGACGATAGAGGCCACGAGCGCCGCGATCGCCGGGAAGATCAGCATGATGCCCATCGTCACGGATGCTCCCAGGCGCGCCTGGTTGAGATCGTCCTGGATCGCCTGGTGCACGCTGGTCACGCTCACGCCCGAGACGCCACTCAACGCGGAGTTCGCTGTTGCCACCCACTCGTCCTGGGTGGCGCTGGGAGGGTTTGCGTTGCTGTCCGTATCCGCTGCGCTGGTGGCGACGATGAACTTCCCGGAGGCGGTCGTCCCGAAGATCGCGGAGAAGCCGCCGTCGGTCACGTAGCTGGCGGGCACGCCCATGCTGATGGTGTTCGAGCGGGTGGTGCCGACGACGGTGAGGGTGCGGTAGTCGCCCTCGGCGAATCCGGCGCGCACGCGGACGGTGTCGCCGACCTTCAGCGAGAGGGTCAAGGCCGTGTGCTCGGGGATGGTGATCTGGTCGTCGGTAGTAGGGGCGGTTCCGGCGCTCAGGTCGAGGTCCGCGAAGGGCTTGGGAGCCATCGGCGAGATGTAGAGGCCGGCGCGCGTCGCGTCCGTTTGGGCGTCGGCGGGCCACTGGGCCATGTGCTTGATAGCGGTGACGCCACTGGTTGCGCTCAGGGTTTTTTCGGCGCTTTCGATGGTGCCCTCGGGCGCGTCGTCGTTTTGGGAGACGACGATCGTGCCGCCGCGGTACTGACTGTAGACGCTGGAGGTCAGGCCCGAGGTCATCGCCGTCATGACGATGAGGGTGATGACGATGAAGGCCGTGGAAATGGCGACGGCCAGGCCTGTGGAAATGTAGCGGCGGCCGTGGGAGCGCAGGTTAGCGCTCAGGAGGGAGTTTGTTGCAGACATGAGATGAGCCTTGGGGTGTGGGCGCGCGTTCAGCGCAGCGCCGCGGTCAGGTTGTCGGCGGTGACGTCGCGCAGGTCGGAGACGATGCGTCCGTCTCGGCACACGAGGACACGGTCCGCGTAGGCGGCGGTGGCGGTGTCGTGGGTGACCATGATGACGCTCTGGCCAAGTTCGTCGACGGCGCGGCGCAGCAGGTCCATGACCTCGGTGGTCGAGTGGGAGTCGAGGTTGCCGGTGGGCTCGTCCGCGACGATGACGGCGGGGCGGCTCATGAGGGCGCGGGCGACGGCGACGCGCTGCTGCTGGCCGCCGGACATCTCGGAGGGGCGGTGACTCAGTCGGTCCGCGATGCCCAGGGAGGTGACGATGAGGTCGAACCAGTCCTTCTCGGGGGTGGCCCCGGCCAGGCGCATGGGCAGGAGGATGTTGGCGCGCGCGTCCAGGGTGGGCACCAGGTTGAAGGACTGGAACACAAAGCCGATGCGGTCGCGGCGCAGCTTGGTGAGCGCGGTGTCTTTGAGGGCGGTGATGTCGGTGTCTTCGACGAAGACGTGCCCGGAGGTGGGGGCGTCGAGGCCGGCGAGGATGTGCATCATCGTGGATTTGCCGGAGCCGGAGGGCCCCATGATGGCTGTGAATTCGCTGGCACCGAAGCCGACGCTCACGTCGTCGAGGGCGCGCACCTGTGCGTCGCCGCTTCCGTAGATCTTGGAGACGCCCTGGAGTCGGACGATGGACGAGGCCGGGGCCGGTGCGGCCGCGGGGGCCTGCGCAATTGTTGTGTTCGTGTTCATGCATCCATCGTGCGCCTGCGGCGTGCGTCACCGCTACGGAGGTTTCCCCTGATTCATCCCCGAGACCACCCGGGGTCGTCTCGGGGATTGCCCCGCGCTGCGTCTCGGGGCCCCATCTCCAAAACTCGCATGCAATTCGATTGGATGAAATTTCAACAACGCCTCAAATCGTTGCAATTCCAACGATGCCAATTCAAATCCTGAAAGAGTCCCAGGGGAATTACGTGCGAAATTGCTGGGCGCACAATAGCCGCGCGGGCCAGACTGCAGCGCCCAGGAGTGATGGCAGAGACACCTACCAGAAACTTCGCATGCAATTCGATTGCATGAACTTTCAACAACCTTCGGAATCGTTGCAATTCCAACGATGCCAATTCAAATCCTGAAATAGTCACAGGGGAATTGCATGCGAAATTGCTGGGTGCACGATAGCCACGTTGGCCTGGCTGCGGTGCCCGTGGGTGGCGGCAGGGCCTGGCCGGGCTTCGAGACGACACATCGAACCAGACAACAGCGACCCGGCCCCACTGGTGTGGAGGGTGCCGGAGGGACCGGAGGGCACGGGCGGGCTTCGAGGCGCGGCGCCGAACGAAGTGAGGTCGCCTAGCCTCGCGGGCGGCCGGGCCCTCCGGCGCCCGGAACACCCGTGGGGTCTGAAGCGACTACGACTCGGAAACCTCGCCGGCAGCCTCGCCCGCAACAACCTCGCGCAGGGATAGGCCGCGGTAGCGGTTGATGGCAGCGCCCACGTCGATGAGGCGCGGGCGCGCCAGGAACGCCGGGTAGGAGCGGGCGCCGAACTTGCAGACGGCGTCCAGGCCCTCGGAGGCGAGGCGTCGGCCGAGCTTGGCCATGAGCTCGGGCATCGACTGCTTGCCGGCCATCTCCTCGAGGACGCCGCGCACGCACCAGGCGATGGCCTCGGCCTGCCCGGGGTCGACGACGCCGGCGACGTCGGAAATGTCGACGGCGGTGCGGTCGATGGTCAGCACGGACGTGCCCGAGGCCTTGGTGCGCGGGCGGTCCACGCGGGCCTTTGCGGCGGGCACGCGGGGTGCGGCCTCCCAGGAGGTTGGGGCGTCGGTGCGGGGGCGCGGCAGGTCGGCGACGACGGAGCGCGCCCGGGAGGTGACGTCGAGGCAGTGGTAGTTGTCCATCATGAGGACCCGGTCGGCGGCGTCGAGGAACGCGCCGGAGCCGCCGACGACCATGATGAGGGAGATCCCGGCCTCGGTGAGGGAGGTGACGCGGTCGACGAGGGGCGTGATGGGTTCTTTGTCGGCGGCGACGAGGTCGCGCATGCGCGTGTCGCGGATGAGGAGGTTGGTGGCGGAGGTGTCCTCGTCGATGAGGAGCGTGCGCGCGCCCAGCTCGAGGGATTCGATGATGGAGGCGGCCTGCGAGGTGGAGCCGGACGCGTTCTCGGTGGAAAACGACGTGGTGTCGGCACCGCCGGGCAGGTGGGTGATGAACGGCGAAATGTCGACGCCGGTGACGGCTCGCCCGTCGGCGGCTCGCACCTTCGTGGCGGTGGGGTCGGTGGCGACGAGTTCGCGGCCGTCGCCGGGGATGTGCGCGTAGACGCCTTGGGCGATGGCCTCAAGGAGCGTGGATTTGCCGTGGTAGCCGCCGCCGACGATGAGGGTCAGGCCCGGGGGGATCGCCATGCCACTCACCTCGCCGGCGTGGGGCAGGGTGACGGTGGCGCGCAGGGACTCGGGGGCGGAAAAGGCGACGACGCCGTCGCCGGTCAGCGGCGTTTCGGAGATGCCGGAGCGGCGCGCCAGCAGGGCGTCGTCGGCGACGAAGGACACCCACCCGCGCTCCTCGAGGATCCCCTGGAGGGCGCGGTAGTCCTCGTAGGCGGCGACGTGGGCGAGGAGGCGGGAGCGCTTGCGGGTCGTGTCCGGGTCCTCGGACACGAAGTCGAAGCAGTCCATGACGATGTTGGGCACGTCCACGTCGAAGAGGCGGGCGGCGCTCTTGCCGAGGATCGTGCGTCCGCGCGCGGGGAGCTTGACCTGGAAGCGGACCTCGACGCGGTCGGGCAGGACGGTGGCGTAGGAGCGCTGGAGGATGAGGGCGCCGGCGCGGGCGATCGACACGTCGCGCGCTCCCCGGGCGCGGATGGCCTCGTCGAAGGAGCGGGCAATAAAGTCCGCGGCGGCCAGGCGCGCGTCGGACGAGGCCAGGGCGGCCTCGGGCAGTCCCATCGCCTCGGGGGTCGCGTAGGCGCGCAGGGACGAGGGCGGGGCGTAGGGGTCGGCCTGCACGTGATCGATCGCGAGGGTGAAGTCCCCGTAATCCCAGGCACCGAGGGCGTTCTTGTAGAAGCCGTAGGGGCGTCCGTCCGCGTATCGCAGCTGGTCGAGGAGGTCAGCGTCGGTTCCGGACGTCGAGCGCGAGGGTGCTTCGTATCGGGGAGTCATACCCTCAAGAATACAGGTGGAGCCTGCGGGAACGGCATCACCGTTCCTACAGGCTCCGGTGTGTGAGGAGTCAGCACTGTCGAGTGACTCTCACGGTGGCGTCAGTCGAGGAGAGCGACGATAACCCAGAGAATGATGAAGAAGGCCTGGATGGACACCATGACGATCGAGACGACCTTCGCGGCCTTCGTCAAGCTCAGGATGCTCTGCGGCGCGCCCTGATTCTTGGCGTTGGAGTCGATGATGAAGGACCAGATCACCGACGGGATCGACAGGAGGAGCCAAAAGATGAACCAGCTGATAACTGACAGAACGATCGCGATGATCGCTTGGGTACGCAAACTGTCGAACTGCGTGGATGCGGGCGAGGTGTACATCGGCTGGCCGTACACGGGCTGACCGTATGCCGGCTGGCCGTATGCCGGCTGGCCGTATGCCGGCTGGCCATAGGCCGACTGGCCATAGGCCGACTGGCCATAGGCCTGCTGGGGCTGGCCGTACGAGGCCTGGGGTCCCTGGCCGTACTGCGCGTACTGGTCTGCTCCGGGCTGGCCATACTGAGGCTGCTGGTCCTGGGCCGACGCAGCGTACGACGCGCTGCCGGTACCCTCGGGCGCGTACGGCGAAGGGGCAGCATAAGGCTGGGTGGCGGAATCCGCAGGGGTAGGGTTCAGGGGATCGCTCACGGAACGCTCCAATTTTTCTTTCCGGTCAATACAACAGGCATCCTAACAGGATGCTCGCACAAACACGTATGGGGTCCGGATCGAGAGGCGATCCGGACCCCACACGCGAAGTACTCAGTAGCGTGAGCCACCGGCCGCGATGACAGAAATGATGGCGATGGCGTAGAACGCCACGACCACCACGATGAGGACGATGTGGATGATCGAGCAGATCTTCGCGGTGTTACGTGCACTCGCCAGATCCGTCGTAATATCGAGCGGCGCACCGAGGCTCTGAGCCTCAGACATCATGTTGTTCGCCCAGAACCACATGCCGCCGGACAGAAAAATTCCGCCGAGGACGAAGCTCAGGAAGGAGAAGAGACGAACGTTCGAGGCGTTCGAGCGGATCTTCTCCAGGGCCGGGTTCAACATGTACGCCTGGCCGTACGCGACCTGGGGGGCCTGGCCGTAGCCGGGCTGCGCCTGGCCGTACGCACCCTGCGGGGCCTGACCGTAGGGGGCCTGGCCGTAGGGGGACTGGTCGAAGGCGGGGTACTGGTTGTTGGGATCACTCATGGGATACTCCGAATGGAATAGGTATTAGTTACGCGGCTCATCCTAGCGCACGCATGACTGAGTCAATAACCATCGGGACGGAAGAGAATCGCGCCACAGCTCGTCCCTGCAACGGCGAGCACTCAACCAAGGACGCCCGCCTCCATCGCGCACACGGATCAGTAGCCCGAATCGCCCGCGATGAAGAGCAGCAGATTGGGGAGGACGATGACGAGGATAATCAGAAGCACGAGGCCAACAATCTCAACGATGCTGCAGATCATCGCGATCTTTCGAGCGCCACTGACATCATTCATCACGTCCATGGGAGCGTTGAGACCCTGCGCCTCGGACATGAGCATGCCACCCCAGACCCACGCGCCGATCGAGAGAATCGGCCCGAGGGTGGCGAAGCTGATGAACGCCATGATGCGAACCATCGATGCATTCGACCGCACACGCTCAACGGCGGGATTCAGGGCGTACCCGAAGCTCCCATACGCGGGCTGCCCGTACCCCTGCGGCTGCCCGTAGCCCGGCATGCCCGGCCCCCCACCGTACGGAGGCTGTCCCGCGCCGTACGGGGGCTGTCCCCCATACGAGGCCTGGGACCCGTATGCCGACTGAGCACCGTACGCGTCCTGCTGGCCATAGCCGCCTTGGCTCGCGCCACCGACGCCGTAGGGGTTCGTCAGATCACTCATCGCTTACTCCGAGAAGATGT
>QFCH01001838.1_pt1 | contig 11147 bp, 10 predicted proteins | sample 5346071 | NCBI WGS metagenome assembly QFCH01 (sample SAMN09062255, study PRJNA434731) | Human gut metagenome, whole genome shotgun sequencing project. | isolation source: stool timepoint B chromium assembly | host: Homo sapiens | collected 2015
TTTTTCAAATGGACGATCAGTTTGAAATTACTTCCTGCTTTTACTTCTGCAGGCTCTGTTGTGAATCCTGTCACAATCACGCGAGGTGTATACCCGCTATTGGTACCCGTTCCTTCAGAATTTGTTACAGAACCTCCTCCATCTGTGTAAGAAACCGCCTCCGCACCGATATCTCCGCTTGGATATACAACATCATTTCCGCCAGATATATTTTGATTCTGATTATTTCCTGCATTTTTATCTGTATCCTTGTCTGTATTTTTGTCCGGAGTTTTATCTTCTGTTTTTCCTTCCATTTTCACAAACATACTCTGTTCAAATGTCTTATCCCCATAAGATACATCAAAAATCAGTTTATAATATTTTGTCTCCACATTCTGCCGTGGTACAACGGAAAAAACAACGTCTGCCGACTCTTTTCCTTTTATGCTGTCTACTTTTTTCTCATAAGATACTTTCTCAATCTCAAAAGGCCAATTCTTGATACCGGCTGTTACTCTTGGTGTAATTGTAATATTCTGAATCTCTTCCTCACCGCTATTGTTCAAAGTAAGTTCCAAATTCTTAGACACCCCATACTTAAATGACGGCGTCTTTTCACCTTTTAATTTCAAGCTTAATACTTCTGCGTTCTTTCCTTCTATTTTAATATCCGAAGCCGCTACATCTGCTGCTTTCGCCTGAAACGGCATTGTACCCGTCAGTGCAAGTGTTGCACACATAGCTACTACCGCCAGTTTTTTAATCTGTCTCATATTCGCGTTCCTCCCTCTTGTTCTCTATTTTTACAATTTCTCCATCCAGAATATGAAATACTCTGTCTGCATAGGATGCAAGTTCATTGTCATGCGTAACCATCACGAGCGTCTTATTCTGTTTCTTAACTACACTCTTCATCAATTCCATGACTTGCTTTGACGTATTAGAATCGAGATTTCCCGTCGGTTCATCCGCAAATATAATCTGCGGATCAACCACAAGCGCCCTTGCCACGCCTACTCGTTGCTGCTGTCCACCTGACATCTGATTTGGCATATGTTTCTTATGTTTCGTCAGTTTCACGAGATCCAACATCTTGTCCGCTTCTTTCAATCGTTTTTCCTTTGGAACTCCGCGAAATGCCAACGGAAGCGCTACATTTTCCACAGCATTCATGCTTCCGATTAAGTGAAAAGACTGAAAAATGAATCCCACATGCTCTCTTCGGAATCTGACAAGTTCATTCTCACTTAGTCCTTCAATGTGCTCTCCTGCAATGACGATTTCCCCTCGTGTCGGTTTCTCAAGCCCTGCCAGCATATTGAGTAGTGTAGATTTTCCGGAACCGGATTTTCCCACAATCGCACAAAATTCGCCTTCTTGTATAGCAAAGTCCACACCATTCAATGCCCGTACAACATCCTCGCCTACACGATATAGCTTAAAAAGATGTTTCACTTTGATTATATCTCCCACTTCTACTCTCCTTTCCTTCTTTATAGCATACTACTTACGGGTATTGTATCATTTAAAAATAACAAATTCCTTGAGATAGTGTTGAAATATCATTAAGTTTTCCTTAAAATTCTTTCAGAAAGCTGAACCTCTAAAAAAAGGGAAAAAGGGGACGTAGTAAAATGACATTTTACTACGTCCCCTTTTATCAATTTCTTCTATTTGAAAATATTTTTATGATAATCACAATTACAAGTAACGGCCCGATAATCGGCATAAGAAGAGAAATGATTCCGCTTATGATTGAGAAAACAAGGAACAAAACCGCCACAATAGCAACAAGAAGCAAAATAATCTTCCATTTACTATTAAAATTCCAAACGTGTACACGCCGGTCATTCTCATCTCGTTCCGTCCGTACATAGCCGTCTTCTGCACTTTCATAACTTTGATAGCTGCTTTGATTTCCCGGAGTGATGGAAATAGTCTTGGCAATCAGCCACGGATCCCCAAGTTCATCTATCACTTCATTTTCACTACGTCCCTTTTTCACTTCTTCCTCTATATATCCGGTATAATACCGCACATTTTCTTGTACGTCTGCTTCACTTATATTACTTTTCAGAGCTTCCCGAAGCTCCCGTATAAATTCACTGCGATTCATCTTTTCTCACTTTCATTACACTTCAAATATCAGATCACCATAAGAAGGCATCGGCCACATATCCTTCGCAACGATCATTTCAAGTTCATCCACAGGCTTTCTAAGCGCTTCCATAGCCGGAGATACTTCTTCATAGAACCAGAACGCCTGCTCTTTGCCTTCCTGCTTGTCCACAGCCTGATACGTTACAATCTCCAGTTTCTCAAGCGCGGTCTTAGCCTCCTTCAAAAGTCTGGAAACCTTATGCAGGATATCCGCCTGAACTTCATAGTCCGCACCCGCTTCTCTTACAGCATTTACAGTTTCGGCAAGTTCTTTCGTATATCGAATCACAGCCGGAATAATATGTTTGCTTGCAATATCGATCATAGATCTTGCTTCAATATTCAACGCCTTCGCATATGCCTCATATTTGATTTCCGCACGCGACTCCAATTCAGCCTTCGTAAATACACCAAACTTTTCAAATACTTTTACAGCCTTATCCGATACCATCTCATCAATGGATTCCACCATGGATTTGATATTCGGAAGTCCACGGCGTTTTGCTTCTTCTACCCATTCCTCAGAATATCCGTTGCCATTAAAGACAATTCTCTGATGCTGTATCGCATACTCTTTGATCAAATCATGTACTGCCATTTCAAAATCATCAGCCTGTTCCAATATATCGCAAGCCTCCGAAAATACATCCGCGACAATCGTATTCAATACAATATTCGGTGCTGCCACAGAATCTCTGGATCCCACCATACGAAACTCAAATTTATTATTTGTAAATGCAAATGGTGATGTACGGTTTCTATCTGTTGCATCCTTGGCAAGATCCGGAAGTGTTCTTACACCAGTTTCCAGTTTTCCTGTCTCAATACTTCTTGTAGCCTCACCTGTTGCCACAAGCTGCTCCAATACATCCTCAAGCTGTTCTCCAAGAAAGACGGAAATAATTGCCGGCGGAGCTTCTGCTGCACCAAGACGATGATCATTTCCCGGATCTGCCGCGGATTCTCTAAGAAGCCCGGCATAATTATCGACTGCCCGCAGAATACAAATCAATATAAACAGAAATTGAATATTATCATGCGGTGTATTGCCCGGATCAAGCAAATTTTTGCCGTCATCTGTTGTAAGCGACCAGTTATTATGTTTACCAGAACCATTTACCCCGGCAAACGGTTTCTCATGAAGCAGACAATGCAAGCCATGTCTGGATGCCACTTTTTTCAAAATCTCCATCACAAGTTGATTATGATCAACCGCCACATTACATTGTGCGTAAATCGGTGCCAGTTCGTGTTGTGCCGGCGCTGCTTCATTATGCTGCGTTTTCGCAGTGACTCCCAATTTCCACAGTTCTTCATTGACGTCTTTCATATATGAAGCAATTCTTTCCCGAATACTTCCAAAATAATGATCGTCAAGCTCTTGTCCTTTCGGAGGCATTGCGCCGAACAGCGTTCTTCCTGTAAACACCAGATCTTTTCTCTTCAAATATGCTTCCCTGTCCACAAGGAAATATTCCTGCTCTGCTCCTACAGATGGAAGAACTTTCTTTGCTGTTGTATTGCCAAAAAGGCGGATAAGACGTAACGTTTCTTTATTAATAGCTTCCATCGAGCGAAGAAGAGGTGTTTTCTGATCTAAAGCTTCCCCCTTGTAAGAGCAAAAAGCTGTTGGGATGCAAAGCGTAGCTCCTCCTGCGTCCTGACGTACAAATGCAGGTGATGTACAATCCCAGGCCGTGTATCCTCTTGCTTCAAATGTGGCACGCAATCCTCCCGATGGAAATGAAGATGCATCCGGTTCTCCTTTGATCAGCTCTTTCCCAGAAAAGCTCATCAGAACCTTACCGCTTGGCATCGGCGCAGATATAAAGGAATCATGTTTTTCTGCAGTAGCGCCTGTCAGCGGTTGAAACCAATGTGTGTAATGTGTGGCTCCTTTTTCGATTGCCCATTCCTTCATCTCATGTGCAATCACATCTGCCGTCACAAGATCCAGTTCCTTGCCATCCTCAATGGTTTTCTTCAAATCCTTATAAACCTTTTTCGGAAGTCTTTCCTGCATCACTGTATCGTTAAAAACGTTCTCTCCAAAAATTTCAGCTACATTCATAAAGTCGCTCATTTCTCTTATCCTCTCTGTTAAATTTCAAAATTTACTTTATACGATACATCACTTTTTTTCATTTTGCAAGTTTCAAATAAAAAATTTCATATTGTGAATTTCTCAAATAAAAAGAGTGTAGCCGAAACTACACTCTCTGGTAAAAATGAACTTTATTACGCTTTGTTTACAGAACCGAATAATTCCATTTTTTCTTTTACAGTTGCTTTAATAGCTTCAAAGCCTGGAGCTAATAATTTACGTGGATCATATCCTTTGCCCTGCTGATCTTTTCCTGCTTCAACATACTCACGTGTAGCTGCTGCAAATGCTAACTGACACTCTGTATTTACATTGATTTTAGATACACCAAGATCGATTGCTTTCTTGATCATATCAGCCGGAATACCTGTTCCTCCGTGAAGAACTAATGGCATATCTCCTGTCAACTGCTGGATAGCATCTAATGTTTCGAAGCTTAATCCCTGCCAGTTAGCCGGATATTTACCATGAATGTTACCGATACCTGCTGCGAGGAAGTCAATACCAAGATCAGCAATCATCTTACATTCCTTAGGATCTGCACATTCACCTGAACCAACAACTCCATCTTCTTCTCCACCGATAGCACCAACTTCTGCTTCCAGTGACATACCTTTTTCTTTTACGATTGCTACTAATTCTTTTGTCTTAGCAACGTTCTCTTCGATTGGATAGTGTGAACCATCGAACATGATTGAAGAGAATCCTGCTTCGATACATTTCATACATCCTTCGTAGCTACCATGGTCTAAGTGAAGGGCTACTGGAACAGTAATATTGAGTTCTTCTAACATACCGTTAACCATACCTACAACAGTCTTATATCCGCACATATATTTTCCAGCACCTTCAGATACACCTAAAATAACCGGTGAGTTATTTTCCTGAGCTGTAAGTAAAATAGCTTTTGTCCACTCAAGGTTGTTAATATTGAACTGACCAACTGCGTAATGTCCTGCTTTTGCTTTATCAAGCATTTCTTTTGCTGATACTAACATAATTCCATTCCTCCATTTGTTTATAAATCAAATTTCTAACGAAGTTATTATACCTCATAATAAAATAGATTGCAAATGATTAGACGAAATGAATATTATTTTTACATGAGTAATATTAATCACTCCACTATTTCTTATATTTTCCCCTTTGATAGACTACCTTTCCATCAATCATGGTATATTGCACTTTTGCATCCGTGTCCAATCCTAGCCTTCCTTTTACAAGAATGATATCAGCATCTTTTCCTACCTCCAGTGTACCAATACGGTCATCTACTCCCATGCTTTTCGCTGCATTTACTGTAACCATACGGATTGCACGTTCCGGAAGCACCCCTTCACGAACCGCTTCTCCTATATGATGATACAATGATTCTTCACTTAAAATTGGAGAATCTGTGACTAACGCAACATTAACTCCCTGATTATCTAATTCTTTCACTGCTTCGATATCAATTTTTCTTCTTTCCCCCGCACATCGATATGTTCCAATCGGCCCATAGCAGACGTCACATCCACTTTCTACAATTTCATCCATATAATCCGTCGCTCCCCAAGCATGTTCCAAAGAAAATCTCACTCCATACTCTTTACAGATTTCTATTGCTGTCAGCATATCATACTGTGTACAATGTACTTTACATGGAATATCTCCTTTTAATGCAAGACTAAGTACTTCCATATCTGCATCATAAGTCACATCTTCGCCGCGTTCCTTTTTCTCTAAGTATGTTTTCCCTTTACGGAACGTTTCCCGCAATACATGTGCCACTCCCATTCTTGTCATTGGAAGTTGTTTTTGATCTCCATATGTGTTTTTCGGATTCCCCCCCAAAGCAATTTTGATAGCACAAGGAGCTTTCAATGTCATCTCAAATACATTGTTCCCATGTGTTTTCATTGCAAATGCTAATCCACAGAACACATCTCCACTTCCGGGTGTCACAAGTAATGTTGTAATCCCATGCTCATATGCTGCGCGAAATTCTCTCGCTTTCGGATTCACCCCATATCTTGCGTCTATAGCAATTGTTACCGGATTTGTCATTTCATTTGCATCATCTACTGAACACTCATGATTGAAATCAAACATTCCAATATGTGTATGGGCATCAATCATTCCCGGCAATACATATAGCCCAGAAGCATCGATTATCGCAGCATCTTTATCTTGAATATCCTGACCAATTGTCACAATTTTCCCGTCTTCAACCAAAATGTCTCCCTTGGCATCTTCAACTCCATCTATCATCGTACATAGCGTACCATTCTTAATCAGAATTTTCATTACATAATCACCTCGCCATTCACAATGCTTCTTTCCACTTTTGCCGCATATGTAGTTACCGGATGCCCGGTGAAAATAGAAATATCAGCATCCTTCCCTTCTTCGATGGTCCCAACTCGTTGAGCAATACCAAGCATTTTTGCAGGAGATAATGTCATCATTTCTACCACTTTCTCCGCATCTACACCTGCACGATATGCTTCAATGGCGCTCCAAATAAATACTTCCCGTCCCTCAGATCTCCCATTACATGTATTCGTAAACGCAATTAAATTACCATGATCCACCAAATCTATTAATTTTTCCATTTTCATATCATGTTTCTTAATCTGAGACATTGCATTCACATTTCCAAGAATCAATCCAACATTCTGTGCTTTCATCTCTTCCACACAATCTCCGAAAGAAAATCCGTCTACAAGGATTTTCTCTACTTTCTCCATTCTCAGAATGTGAAGAATAGAATCCATCTCTCCTTTTGTCTCCGCCGCAACAAATATAGGCATTGCTTTCCGATCAAATACTTCACAGATTGCCTTCTGCCCCTCATCTTTTTCTTCTGCTCTTCTTGCATCTTCCAATGTTTTTTGAAACAGATTCAATATGCCCATTCGAGTCATAGGAGTCTGTTTTCTTCCGCCGTACACCTGCTTTACTCCAGCTTCCACACTACCTTTTAATGCGGCACGGTCGTTTATTAAACGCATTGCCATTTTTTGCGGCGCTGTCTTGAGTGCTGCAATCTGGCCTCCAAACACATTATAATTTCCGGGAGTACATCCTATCGTTGTAATTCCACTCTTATAAAACTCCTGTGCATTCACTTCATCCGGATCTATACTGTACTTGATATTCATTTCTGCCGTCACCGGACTAGATACCTCATCAGTATCCAAATTACGGCTTGGAATTCCCATTGCGCCGATGGTCGAGTGAGGGTCGATAAATCCAGGAAATACCTCTTTCCCGGATGCATCAATCACCTCTCCAACCTCACACGCTATATTCTCGGCAACTTTTTCTATCCTAGTACCATTGATTAAAATATCACTTTTTTCTAATACGGTTCCATTTCCAATATGAATACGGCCGTTTTTTATTATGTACATATTCTCTTCCTTTCATTATTGTTCCAATTCACAATAATTCTAAATGCCGCTTTTCTCTTTTCTCTCATTTTGTTTTTCATGCAACACTTCCGGTACAATCATATAATGCTCTTCAATCAGCTTTGCAGCTTCCTCTACCGGCAATTCTTTTAATCCCTTTAAAATTAGCTCATGATTTGTTCTGATTACATCAAACGGGACTTCTGCCTCCACATTCATTGTATAATAAGCTTGTGTGTTACACTCCCTAAGCATTGCCCAAACTTTATACAATGTTTCACATCTAGCAGCTCTTACAATACAAGAATGGAATTGTTCATCTAGACAAATGATTTTATACAGATCCTTCTCTTTTGTTGCTTCCTCCATTGCCTGAAGACATTCTCCCATCTCTCGTTCAAATTCTTCCGGAAGATTCGATGCAATAATCCTCACAGCCAGAATCTCAAGTGTGGAACGTACAAGATACTTTTCCTGCATCTCTTCATATGAAATCGTTCTAACTCTGCAGCCTTTGTGCGACTCATATTTTACAAGCCCTTCTTCTTCAATATGTCTTAAAGCTTCCCTGACTGGTCCTCTGCTGACATGAAATCTCATTGCAATTTCTTCTTCAACAATTCGTTCCCCTTGCTTAATTTTCCCGCGGATAATATCTTCTCTAAGAACATCTGCAATTTGTTCCCATAGCGTCTTTTTCGTAATCAACGTACTTTCATCATATCCCATTCTTTTATTTCCCTTCTTATGTTATATAATCCTCATTTTAATCAAATAGCTATTTTGCGTCAATTCTTGTCATTAAAAATCTGCTTGAAAAACAAGTCCTTTTCTTTCTGTTAAAGAAAGAAAAGACCAATTCCTACTATCACTGCGATCGTAATCGCTAGTGCAGGCCATAAAGCCAAAAACGCACCTAAAACCATTGCCAGATAATCTCCTTTTTCAAAAACAACTTCTTCCTCTTTCAACTGTTTTTGAAATTCTAAAAATTTTTTATCCTGCTCTTTTAGTTGTTGTCCTCTTTTGCTTCCTTCACCAAAAAAACTCATAACCTTTTGCTGCCTCTCTTCTACAAATCATTCTGCTCATCAAGCGGATGATGGCAGGCCACAAAATGTCCTGGAGTAATCTCCATAAGTTCCGGAGTAATATGCTTACAAATTTCTGTACAATATTTACACCTCGTATGGAACTTACATCCTTTTGGTGGATGTATCGGACTTGGGATATCTCCTTCCAGCGGAATCATTTCTCTTTGTGAATCCACGTCGGTTGTCGGAATTGCTGATAATAATGCCTCTGTATAAGGATGTGTCGGCTGTGCAAACATCTCAGCTGATGTTGCTAATTCCACGATATTCCCAAGATACATAACCCCTATTCTGTCACTGATGTATTTTACAACGCTTAGCCCATGGGAAATAAACAGATATGCCAGATTCTCTTCTTTCCCCAGATCCTTTAATAAGTTTACAATCTGTGATTGAATAGAAACATCCAATGCGGAAACCGCCTCATCACAAACAACAAACCTAGGTTTTAAAGCCAGTGCACGGGCAATTCCTATTCTCTGACGTTGTCCTCCAGAGAACTGGTGCGGATAGCGGTGGATCATATAAGAGGCCAGCCCACATTTCTCCATGACTTCCATTACATACTGCTGCATTTTTTCATCATTTTTCTTAAACATTCCGTGTGCCAAAAGCCCTTCACCGATAATCTGCCCTACTGTCATACGGGGATTCAAAGAAGAATATGGATCCTGAAAAATCATCTGCATGTCTTTTCTCAACAGACGCATTTCCTCTGACTTCAATCTTGCCAAATCTATTCCTTCATCTCGATATTCCTCATATTTTACAAAAGCCTCATCTTGGCTATATGCTTTACGCAATGTTTCAAGTTTCTCTTCTGCTTCTTCCAATTCTGTCGTTTTGTCCGCAATTTCTTTTGACTTGTCCGTTTCTTCTTTGCTTTCTTCTTTTAAAACGCACAATTCTCTTGCCGTTTTAAATTTATTCAGCAATAAGTGCTCCGCTTCTTTCGTATCATCTACACTATAAAATCCACCTATGATTTGTACAAGATTCAAAAACTCCATATTACATTGCTTTTGTACCATTTCACATTCAGCCTGTTTTTGGAATTTTCCCGCTGAATCTTCCATTTTTTCATATTCTTGTTTCAGCGCCTCCTCTTTTCGCTTTAATTCACTGATTTTTTTCTTCCGAGCAGAAATACTTTTCACAGTTTCATCCGCATAAATAGGTGCCACTTCCGTCAGATTTCTTCCATAATACATAGTTTTTCCCTCTGTCTGACGATAGATTTGTAGTAATGTTCTTCCAAATGTTGATTTCCCACAGCCGGATTCTCCTACCAATCCCACTGTCTCCCCCTCATAAATATCTAATGTAATTCCGTCATTTGCTCTTACATATTCCTGCTCTTTCTGGAATAATTTTGTTTTTTTGATGGGGAACCACTGTTTCAGATCAGTTACTCTTAAAAGTACTTTCTTTTCATTACAATTTTGCATGTCGTGCCTCCTTGTCTGGATAGAAACAACGAATCAAATGGTTATTTTCCAATAATTCCAATTTCGGTTCTTCATTCATACATTTCTCCGTTGCGTATTTACAACGCGGAGCAAATTTACATCCTTTCGGAAGATTCAACGGATGAGGAACTGCTCCAGGTATTGCTTCCAGCCTTGCTCCAACCGGTGTATCCAGACGCGGAATAGAGGTCATAAGCCCTTCCGTATATGGATGAGAACATTTTGTCTCTTTTGTAAAGATTACTCGAGAAGCACACATCTCTACCACCTGTCCGCAATACATAACTGCACTTCATCTGCCATCTGGTTAATAACTCCAAGATCATGTGTAATAAATAAGATAGAAGTTCCCTTTTCTTTTTTCAACTCATTCATCAATTTCAGTATCTGTGCCTGAATCGTAACATCCAACGCAGTAGTTGGTTCATCCGCAATCAAAAGACTTGGCTCACACGCAAGTGCCATAGCAATCATAACTCTTTGACGCATCCCACCAGATAACTGATGGGGATATTGTTTTAGCACTGCCTCCGGATTTGGAATCTTAACCGACTTCAGCATTTCCAATGATTTTGCACTTGCCTCTTTTTTCGTAAGTTTCTGGTGTGTTAAATACACTTCATTCAACTGTTTTTCAATTGTATATACCGGATTAAGACTTGTCATCGGCTCCTGGAAAATAACAGAGATTTCATTTCCACGAATCTGATACATATCATTCATCGTACATTCCGCCAAATTACGTCCTTTAAATGTAATTGTACCACTGTCAATATATCCGTTTCCATCCAAAAGCTTTAAAATACTCATTGCAGATACACTTTTCCCACTGCCGGATTCTCCTACTATTCCAAGAGTTTTTCCTGCTTCCACACGATAAGAAACACCATTGACCGCTTTTACAATTCCTTTTTTTGTCTTAAAAAATGTATGTAGATCATCT
>QFCH01002511.1_pt1 | contig 11078 bp, 9 predicted proteins | sample 5346071 | NCBI WGS metagenome assembly QFCH01 (sample SAMN09062255, study PRJNA434731) | Human gut metagenome, whole genome shotgun sequencing project. | isolation source: stool timepoint B chromium assembly | host: Homo sapiens | collected 2015
TCCCAGCGCTACGCCATGCCATATAAAGAGTGTAAGGGAACCCTGACCGATATTGGTACGGAGGAACTTGCACATCTGGAAATCGTGGCTGCCATTATCCATCAGCTGACAAAGGGACTGACTGCCGACCAGTTGGTAGAGCAGGGCTTCGGACCTTACTATATCGATCACACCACAGGTATCTGGCCCCAGGCGGCAGGAGGAATTCCTTTTAATGCATGTGAGTTCCAATCCAAGGGAGACGTAATTACGGACCTTCATGAGGATATGGCTGCAGAGCAGAAAGCCAGGAGCACCTATGACAATATCCTGCGCGTTGTGAAGGATTATGACGTCTGTGAACCCATCAAATTCCTGAGGGAAAGGGAAGTCGTTCATTATCAGAGATTCGGTGAACTGCTGCGTATCACCCAGGAGAAGCTGGACAGCAGGAATTTCTATGCGTTCAACCCTGCCTTCGATATGCAGTCACCATCCTGCCAGGACCAGATGAGACAGATGTAAGTTCATTCTTTCGTACCAGCGCAGGTGACTGAATCAGGCTGTTTATACGAATTGTATTCAGAATTATATGTGAAAGGCGCTGCAGGCCCAGGGGAAAAACCATGGGCTGCAGCGCTTTTCTTTGACTCGGTTAATGTATATCGTACATATCATACGTCCATACAGTTTTCCAATCTCACCAGCTCTCCGCCCATGAGTTCCACATCCTCCTCCTGGTGGGTTGAGAGGATTAAAAGCCGTCCGTCTTGTTTTTCCCTGATATATGAAATGACATTGCGTTTCAATTCGTCATCCATGCCGGTAAAAGGTTCATCCATGAGAAGAATATGGGAGGGGATAAGAAGGGCACGGGCGACAGCCACACGGCGTTTCATGCCGCCGCTTAAGGTGGATACAGGGCGGTTCAGGCATTCCTCCGGAAGCAGGCGGGCCAGTTCCCATTTAATACGGGGAGCCTTGAGCGACCGGCCGGCACACATGGCTACATTTTCAATCGGAGAAAAGGATTCGCAGAGCCGGTCCTCCTGAAAGACAGCGGAAGCAGGCAGGGAACTCATGTCCTGGGGGGTTCCGTCTGCCAGTATCAAGCCATGGTCTGCTTGCTCCAACCCCATGAGAATGCGCAGCAGAGTAGTTTTACCTGAACCGGATGGACTCATGAGACAATAACATTGGCCCTGCTGAAAGGACAGGTTCAGGTTCTTTAATACGGGCAGCCCGTCATAGGATTTGGATATATGTTGCAATTCCAGGGTCATTCCATACACGCTCCTTAATGCTTTATTTTCTTTAGCAGATAAAGAAAAAAACGTTCAAACAATGCGCTGATTATTATGATGACAAAGGTCCAGGCAAATAGCCCGGCCGTGTCAAGATACAGTTTGGAGTAGTACAGCTGTTCTCCGATTGAACCTTCCGGTATGCCGATGACTTCCGCGGCCACGCCGGATTTCCAGCTCATACCAAGAGCTGTACGGCACCCGTTTACAAGGTATGGAAGGAGGGCTGGCACATAGATATAGTGGATGCGCTTCCACATGGGCATACGGAAAACCCGGGCCATTTCCAGCAGTTTTTTATCCGTGTGTTTCAGCCCGGACAGAGTGCTCACATAGACCATGGGCACCACCACCAGAAAAGAGGTGAATACTGCCAGGTTGCGGGAGCCAATCCATATCAGTGCCAGGATAACAAAGGAGGCAACCGGAACAGATTTAATCAGAAGCATGACCGGGTCCAGCAGCTCCTTTACCAGGGGAAAGAGGTAGGCCAGGCTTCCCAGGAGGATGCTTAGGGCAAAGGCCCCCAGGAATCCAAGACTTATCCTGGCAAAGGAATTCAGGATGGTGGCCCAGAAGGCCGGGTCCGCTGCCTGTTCTGCCAGGGCCTTTACCATGTCCAGAGGGCCTACGAATATAATATTGTTGTGTATCAGGAGATTGGCTGTCTGCCATACTGCAATCCAGAACAGCCAAACCAGATATTTACGTATTCGTGTGATGTGATTTGTAGGTTGATTCATGAAGGATGTCTCCGCAGTCAGGGGTTAGGGCATATAGTAAAAATCATCTCCGGGCATCTGTCCGCCGATGGATTTTGGGTCCTGTTCATGTAAGGTGGAGAGGTAACCGCTCAATGCGTCCTTCATCTCCTGACCGGTCAGACATACAATATTACAGTAGGGAAGGGCTTTCTGGGCAATGGGGGCTTTTTCCACAATACCCTGCTCAGCAATCAGCCTGGATGCATCCTCCGCATGTTCTGTGGCAAAAAGGGTGGAGGCCTCATGGTCCTTTATGAAGTCTGCAACAGGGGAGCGGTTTTCCCTGAGAAAATCGCTGCGTACCAGGGTAACTCCCGTCACCAGCATGCTTCCGGTGTCCTTGTTCAGCATGTTCCACTGTTCTGTTAAATCCAGCACTGTTTTTTAGGTCAGGGTTCTGGATGCAGGCAGCAGTGGCAAAGGGCTGCGGCAGAACTCCGATGGCGCTGGAATCCTGTTTTAGCAGGGATGCCACTTCTGTGGCCTCGGATTTGAACTGAAGGTCCACATCAGATGTAGAAAGACCATTTTCCTTTAAAAGGTAATTCATGACGTATTCAGGGGTGGTTCCCTTTCCTGTCATATAAATGGTGCGTCCCTTTAAGTCAGCCATGGAGGAAATGGAATCATCTGAGGCAACCACATAGAGGACACCCAGGGTGTTGATATCCAGGACCGTGATATTTCCCTGGGTCTTGGCGTAGAGTACACTGGCAACATTAGCAGGCAGCAGGGCGATATCCAGATCGCCGTTTGCAATCTTGCCCACCAGTTCATCAGCCTTGCCGGCCATGGTAAATTCATAAACATTGGAGGTCTCGCCCCTGGAAGCCTTGTCCATCAGGGATACAAGTCCCATGGAGGTAGGGCCTTTTAGAGAGCCTACACGGATGGCTGCCTGACAGGTCAGCTTGTTTTCATCAAAACCCGTGTTCAGTTCATCGCCGGAACCGGATTCAGGGGAGGACGCTGCGCCGGAAGCGCTTTCTGAGGCCTGGTCCCGGGAGGCTTTTTCACCGTTCTGGTTTATGGTCTGTGCGTCGGCCTGGGATTCCGTCTGTGTCCCGGATTCTGTCTGTGTCCCGGCCTGCGCTTTCGTCTGAGTCTCTGTGACGGATGTGCCTGAGGTGCTCCTGCCGCATCCGCCCAGCACCAGGGCAGACACCCATAAACGCCATTAAAAGTAAGGAAACTTGTTTTTTCATAGTACTTCAACTCCTCTCGTAAATATCATTAACTATAGCACAACAGGCCTGTCTTTTCTATAAAATATTTGAGAAATATTATTGATATAAATATCACAATGTGAGATAATGAAGCCATGGTTTGGGGTGAGCCCATAATACACGCAGATAGTGGAGGAATAAGGGATGAAAGTAACGATATGTATTGGAAGCGCCTGTCATTTAAAGGGATCCAGGGAAATTATCAGTAAGCTCCAGAAGCTGGTAGATGAGAACGGCCTGTCTGATAAGGTGGATTTAAACGGTGCGTTCTGTTCCGGCAATTGTGACCATGGAGTGTGCGTGACGGTGGAGGGCGAGCTGTATTCCCTGAAGCCGGAAGATACAGAAGAATTTTTTGAAAATGAGATTAAGGGGAGACTTTGATTATGGGCATGGAAATCATAGATTTCAAAGCCACAAAGTGCAAACACTGCTATAAATGCGTCCGTTACTGTGGGGTAAAGGCCATCCAGGTCAAGGATGAGCGGGCGGTCATTATGCCGGACAAGTGTATCCTGTGCGGACACTGTCTGAAGATCTGCCCCCAGTCAGCAAAAACCCTTAAGAGTGACCTGAACATGGTCCGCGGATTTTTGCGTGAAGGCATGCGCGTGGTGGTGTCTATTGCACCGTCCTATATGGGGTTATTGAAATACAAGACAATCGGTCAGGTGCGGGGAGCTCTGCTGCGCCTGGGATTTGAGGATGTAAGGGAAACATCTGAGGGAGCTGCTTTTGTGACGGCTGAGTATGCCAGGCTTCTGGCAGAGCACAAGATGGAGAACATCATAACCACATGCTGCCCAAGCGCCAATGACCTGGTGGAAATCTACTATCCGCAGCTTATACCTTACCTGGCACCGGTGGTGTCTCCCATGATTGCCCACGGAAAGCTTCTGAAGGAAGAACTGGGACGTGATGTAAAGGTGGTGTTTTTGGGACCGTGTATTGCCAAGAAAAAAGAGGCAATGGATCTGAGGCATGAGGGCTATATTGACGCTGTATTAAATTTCAATGATATAAACAAATGGCTGGAGGAAGAGGACATCGTAATCGAGGACTGTGAAGACCGGCCATTTACCGCATTTGACCCAAAGGTAAACCGCCTGTATCCCGTGACCAACGGCGTGGTCAATTCTGTGCTGGCTACCGAGGAGAAGGGGGACGGATACAGGAAGTTCTATGTCCACGGGGAGGACAATTGTATTGATTTGTGTAAAAGTATGTCCCGTGGTGAAATCAAGGGCTGTTTCATAGAGATGAATATGTGTTCCGGAGGCTGCATTAAAGGCCCCACGGTGGATGAGGAGTTCATTTCCAGATTCAAGGTCAAGCTGGACATGGAGGAGAGCATCTGCAGGGAGCCGGCTGAGGAAAAGCAGATGGAGCCGGTGTGGGAAAATGTGAATTTCAGAAAGCACTTCGAGGACCATTCACCCAGAGATCCCCAGCCTACGGAGGAACAGATACGGGAAATCCTGCGAATGACCAACAAGCTGAAGCCGGAGGACGAGCTGAACTGCGGCGCCTGCGGTTACCCTACCTGCCGGGAAAAGGCCATTGCCGTATTCCAGCACAAGGCAGAGGTGAGCATGTGTATTCCCTTTATGCATGAAAAGGCGGAATCCATGGCTAATCTGGTGATGGAGACTTCACCCAACATCGTACTGATTGTGGGAGATGACATGCGCATTATGGAGTACTCGGATGTGGGCGAGAGATATTTTGGAAGGACCCGTTCCCAGGCATTGCAGATGTATCTGTATGAACTTATCGACCCAGTGAACTTCCAGTGGGTATTTGATACACACCAGAACATCCATGGCAAGCGGGTGAATTATCCGGAATATAATCTTTCCACCCTGCAGAACATTGTGTACATAGAAAAGGAAAATGCAGTCCTGGCCACCTTCATAGACATAACCCGTGAGGAGGAGCTGGCCCAGGAAGAATATGAGAGAAAGCTGGAAACCATAGATCTGGCCCAGAAAGTCATCCACAAGCAGATGATGGTGGCTCAGGAGATAGCAGGTCTGCTGGGAGAGACAACAGCTGAGACAAAAACCACCCTGACCAAGCTGTGCCACTCCTTGCTGGAGGACGGCAGCGATGCCGGGTATGCCGGAGGAGAAAGGGAGCGGGAAATTCCAGGCGTACAGCTGGGAAGCGGAGCCGTGCCCTTAAAGGGTGTCATGACAGCCGGGGCGGCGGGCGCAGCGTCTGATGGAGCGGGAGCCGGTCAGATACCCGGAGCCGGAAATCCGGCAGACAATGCCGGGGAGCAGAAAAAGCCTACGGGCTATGTCCATATAGGCAGCGCCAATCCGGGCGGCGGAAAATCCGGTTATGTCCATCTGAGCAATGTGGATTTAAAGAAACCAGGCGGCAGCGGAGGTAAATAATGGGAATTACAGTGGATGTTGCATATAAAAGCCTGAACAAGTACACCGAAATCCTGTGCGGGGACAAGGTAGAGCTTTTGCAGACCGAGGATTCCAACATTATGATTCTGGCGGACGGTATGGGAAGCGGAGTCAAGGCCAATATCCTGTCCACGCTGACCTCTAAGATATTGGGAACCATGTTCCTCAATGGGGCTACCCTGGAGGAGTGTGTGGATACCATCAGTGAGACTCTACCCATCTGCCAGGTCAGGCAGGTGGCTTATTCCACCTTCAGCATACTGCAGGTATATCATAATGGGGATGCGTATCTGGTGGAATATGATAATCCCGGATGCATTTTTATCCGGGACGGAAAGCTTATGGAGATTCCGAAAAATGTACGGGTCATGCAGGGCAAGGAAATCAATGAATACAGATTCAAGGTCAAAAAAGGCGATGCCCTGATTCTCATGAGCGACGGCACCATCCATGCAGGGGTGGGGGAACTGCTGAACTTTGGATGGCTGTGGCAGGACATTGCGGACTACGCGGTGAGACAGTATCCTCTGACCGTATCGGCCATGCGTCTGGCCGCCAGAATCAGCAGGGCCTGTGATGAACTGTATCAGTTCCGCCCCGGGGATGATACCACGGTGGCATGTATGCGGATTATTGACAGCAAACCGGTTCACCTTATGACCGGACCTGCCAGGAATCCGGAAGACGACGTCCGTATGGTCCAGGATTTTATGGATGATCCCAATGCCAAGACCATTGTCTGCGGGGGAACCAGTGCCACTATTGTGTCCAGGGTGCTGGGGAAGAAACTGGATGTATCACTGGATTATGTGGATCCGGAGATACCTCCCATCGCATACATGGAAGGTGTGGATTTGGTTACAGAGGGAGTTCTTACCCTTAACCGGGTACTTCAGCTGCTTCGCAGGTATGTGAAAAATGAGACTGTATCCGAAGAATTTTTTCATGAACTGGATAAGCCCAACGGGGGTTCCATGGTGGCCAAGGTGCTCATAGAAGACTGCACGGAGGTGCACTTGTATGTGGGGAAGGCAATCAACAGTGCATACCAGAATCCGGGGCTTCCCTTTGACCTGGGTATCCGCCAGAATCTGGTGGAACAGCTGAGGCATGTGATTGAGGAGATGGGAAAGACGGTAGTGGTGACATATTACTAATGTTGTACGCCATTTAATACTTGCATTTTCAGGGTAAATATAGTAGATTTCTAATGTTGATATAATTTTAACAAACTTAAATTGTGATATAAAAGCAGACATATATGGCATAAGCCAATGATATGTATTGCGCAGGAGACCATAGGACGGTCTCCAAGTGCCCGTAACAAGGAGGAGAAAAAATGGTAACCAATGATGCGACAATCCTGCGTTTGAAACACGATGTACTTTACGAGGTGGCTAAAGCTGCATGGGAAGGGAATCTGGACGAAAAGCGGGAGCAGATTCCATATTCCATGATACCGGGGCCTCAGGCGATTTACCGCTGCTGTATTTATAAGGAAAGGGAGATTATCCGGCAGAGGGTCCGCCTGGCAGAAGGAAAATGTCCAACCGGGAAGGACACATCCAATGTGGTCCAGGTCATCAATGCGGCCTGTGAGGAGTGTCCCATTGCATCCTACATAGTAACTGACAACTGCCGTAAATGTATGGGAAAGGCTTGCCAGAACTCCTGTAATTTCGGAGCCATCAGCATGGGACGTGAGCGGGCCTATATCGAGCCCGGCAAATGTAAGGAATGCGGCAAGTGCTCACAGGCCTGTCCCTATAACGCCATTGCCCATCTGGAGCGTCCGTGTAAGAAAATTTGTCCGGTGGATGCCATCACTTATGATGAGTACGGCATCTGCGTGATTGATGAGAAGAAATGTATCCAGTGCGGAGCCTGCATCCATAGCTGTCCGTTCGGAGCCATAGGGTCCAAGACCTTCATGGTAGATGTGATTCGACTGATTAAGGCAGGAAAACGGGTGGTTGCCATGGTGGCGCCTGCCACAGAGGGGCAGTTCGGCCCTGACATTACCATGGCCAGCTGGAAAATTGCATTAAAGCAGCTGGGATTTGCGGACATGATAGAAGTGGGATTGGGCGGAGACATGACCGCTGCCTATGAGGCAGAGGAATGGGCCCAGGCCCATAAGGAGGGAAAGAAGATGACTACCTCCTGCTGTCCTGCGTTTGTGAACATGATTAAGCAGCATTTTCCAATGTTACTGGAGAATATGTCTACTACGGTATCGCCTATGTGCGCAGTGTCCAGAATGATAAAGAGCGGGGATCCGGATACAGTCACTGTATTCATAGGCCCCTGCATAGCCAAGAAGAGCGAGAGCCTGGATTTGAATGTAAAGGGAAATGCAGACTATGCCATGACCTTTGGTGAGATAAGAGCTATGATGCGCGCCAAGGGAGTAGAGCTTCAGCCGGCCGAGAATGATTATCAGGAAAGCTCTGTGTTTGGAAAGCGTTTTGGCAACGGGGGCGGCGTGACAGCGGCCGTACTGGAATGCCTGAAGGAAATGGACGAAAACACAGATGTCAAAGTAGCCCGCTGCAACGGAGCCGCAGAGTGTAAGAAGGCATTGCTGCTCATGAAGGTGGGAAAGCTGCCTGAAGATTTCGTGGAAGGCATGGCCTGTGTAGGCGGCTGTGTGGGTGGTCCCAGCCGGCATAAAACTGAGACCGAGGCCAAGAAGGCCAGGGAACAGCTGATTGGGTCTGCCGAGGAGAGGCATGTGCTGGAAAATCTGAAGAAGTATCCTATGGATGAGTTTTCGATGCATAGGCATTAAGCTACGGTAGTTTAGATGCCAAATTGTGGTTTTTGAGAGAAACGACGGATAAAACCACAAGATGTAGTGGTTTTTGAGGGAAAATTGAGTGGATTTGCGGCCTGAAAATGGGTGTTTTTCAGGGCGTGAGAAATAGATGCCTTGTAAGTGATTCATAATGAGTAGGCTGATTAGAGCCCCAGTCTGTGAGATAATAGGCTCCTAGAAGAATCCACTTGAAAAACTTTGAAAACTTTTAGAAGTTTTTCAAGTAACTCAAAGGAGGCTACTCTCTATGAACGAGGTCGTCGAAGTACGTATGGCTAGTTGGAAAGCCATGGTCCAAGAACGTAATGCCAGCGGCCTATCCATCAAAGAATGGTGCGCAGCAAACAATGTCAGTGAGTCACAGTATTACTATCGTCTCAGGCAGCTGCGCAATACAGCGCTGGCTGCGGCAGGCCAGACGTCCACGGAACATACCGGTGGATTCATGCGGGTTCCCTTCTGCCCTGCGGACCCTTCTTCCGGTGTTGCTCTCCGAATCCGTCGTGCGGATACCGTCATTGAAGTCAGCGGTGATGCGCCAGACAATATCCTCGCTTTTCTTAAGGCGGTGATGACCGATGTTGTCTAAGATGAATGGTTTCGAAGCAATTTATCTCTATGCGGGTAAAAGTGATCTGCGCAAGGGAATCGATGGTCTGGCCGCTCTTGTAAAGGAACAGTTCCATCTTAACCCTTTTCAGAAAAATGTCCTCTTTCTTTTTTGCGGGACCAGATCAGACCGATTCAAAGGGCTGGTCTGGGAAGGCGATGGGTTCTGCCTTGTTTACAAGCGCATAGAAGCCGGCCGTCTCCGATGGCCCCGCAATCAACAGGAAGCTGTGCAGATCAGCCAGGCTGAACTCCAGCGGCTTCTTGATGGTATGATGATCCTGGAACGTCCGACCATAAAAAAGGTCAACTGCACACAAGTATTCTAAATTGGAAATGTTTCCAAATCAATCAGTGGCTTTTCCCAAGCGTTTCTGGTATACTTTCCTAAGTGAAATTCAGGAAGGGGGAGTCTTGGACGATGGCGGTAAGACTGGACGAACAAGAACTATCAAACCTTGACAAACAAACATTGCTCAAGATGTATCTGGGACTTCAGGACTCCGTGGAGAAGCTCAGCCAGAGTATTGATATCCTTACGGAGGAGGTCATTCATCTGCGCCAGCATCGGTTTGGTCGTTCTTCCGAAAAGGGCCTGACGGAAGCGGAGGGTTACTTCCAGCTTGGTTTCATGTTTAACGAAACCGAGATGACGGTTGATTTGAATCCGGATATCCTGGAACTTACCTTCGAAGAAATCCACTCGAAGGCTTATAAACGCGGGAAAAAGGTGATTGGAAAACGCGGGGAAGAACTGAAGGATCTGCCCGTAAGCACAGTCAACCATCCCGTCTGCGAAGCACAACTCCAGAGAGCGTTCCCAGATGGGAAATATAAGCAGCTCCCTGATGAAGTTTATAAGAGACTGGCTTTCCATCCCGCCTCCTTTGAGGTAATCGAGCATCATGTAGAGGTCTTTGTGAGCACGGACGGCAGGACGTTCGTGCGTGGTGAGCGTCCCGCTGATCTTCTGCGAAACAGCATCGTGACGCCTTCCCTCGCCGCAGGTATCTACAACGCCAAGTATGTCAATGCACAGCCAATCCAGCGACTGGTAAAAGAGTTCGAGCGCTGTAACGTTTTCCTTCCGGAACCGACCATGTGCCGCTGGGCGAATGTCTGTTCAGACCGTTACCTGAAGAGGATTTATGACCGTCTCAGGGAAAAACTCAATGACTATCATGTCCTCCACGCAGATGAAACACTAGTTGAAGTACGAAAGGATGGGCGCCCTGCCGGATCCAGGAGTTATATGTGGGTGTACCGGACCGGATCACTGGAAGCACATCCTTTTGTCCTTTATGAATACCAGAAAGGACGCAAAGCGGATTATCCGAGACAGTTTCTAAAGGATTTCAGTGGCATCTGCGTGACGGACGGATATGAGGTATACCATTCAATCGCGAGGGAACGGAACGACCTTACGATTGCCGGATGCTGGTCACATGCCAGAAGGGACTTTGCCGATGTTGTGAAGTCTGCCGGTAAGGAAAAAGGGTCCGTTCAGGAGTCCATCTGCTATAAGGCGCTCCAGATTATACAGACCATGTTCCGGTATGAGCAGGGTTATGCGGATATGCCTCCCGAAGAGCGTCTGGAACAGCGAAAAAGAAACGTTGCCCCATTGGTTGACGCATTCTTTGCGTATCTGAAATACGAGCAGGGTCACGTAGCGCCAAAAATGAAGACTGGCAGGGCAATCAGCTACTGCATCAATCAGGAATCGTTTCTGCGGGTATTTCTTACAGATGGTGCTGTCCCGATGACAAACAATGCTGCGGAGCAAAGTATTCGCCCCTTTACTCTGGGCAGGAAGAATTGGTATCTGATTGATACGAGCGGCGGAGCAAAGAGCAGTGCCATTGCCTACAGCATAGCTGAAACTGCCAAAGCGAATAACCTGAAGCCATACGAGTATTTCAAATATCTGTTGGAGGAGCTGCCCAAGCACGGAG
>QFCH01000415.1_pt1 | contig 10879 bp, 9 predicted proteins | sample 5346071 | NCBI WGS metagenome assembly QFCH01 (sample SAMN09062255, study PRJNA434731) | Human gut metagenome, whole genome shotgun sequencing project. | isolation source: stool timepoint B chromium assembly | host: Homo sapiens | collected 2015
GCGCCCGAGGCCGGGCAGGACGGTCGGCAGGGTGATCTGCCAGAACACGCGCGTGGGCGAGGCCCCCAGGGAGGAGGCCATCTCGTCGAGCCCCTGCTCGCGGGCGCGCAGCGCGGATTCGAGGGTGACGATGAGGAAGGGCAGGGAGACGAAGACCTGCGCGATGACGACGGCGGTTGTCGTGAAGGCGATGTCGAGGCCGGCACCGCTGAGGAGGGCCCCGAGGGTTGAGCGCCTACCGAAGGCCGCGAGGAGCGCGATGCCGGCGACGACGGGCGGCAGCGAGAGGGGCAGTGCGACGAGGATGCGGGCGGCGCGCACGCCTCGCCACGAGCGCGACAGGACGAGGGCCGCGGGAACGCCGAGGAGGAGGTCGACGCCGAGCGCCATCACGCAGGTGCGCAGGGAGAGCGCGAGGGCGGCGGAGGCCTCGGGGGTCGCGAGGGTCGCGCCGAGGGTCGCCCAGTTGACGCGCCCCAGCATGAAGGCCAGGGGTAGGAGCAGGAAACACAGGGCGAGCGCACCGAGGCCCCCCGCCCAGATGGGCAGGGGGCTCACGGCGGGGGTTCGACGCGATGCCACGTGTCGATGTTACTTCGCGGCGGGCGTGAAGCCGGCGTCTTCGAGGACCTTCTGGCCGTCGGCGGACAGAACCAGGTCGATCCATTTCTGGCCGAGGTCCTTCTTGGCCGAGGCGCTCACGAGGGCGATCGGGTACTTGTTGACGGCCTCGTCGGCGCCCTGGATGGCGACGGTGTCGACGGCGTCGCCTTCGGCCAGGGCGTCGGTCTTGTAGACGATACCGGCGTCGGCCTGTCCGGAGGCCACCTTGCCGCGCACGTCGGTGACGGCCTGCTCCTCGGAGACGGGGCTCAGGGTCACGCCGAGCTTCTCGGTGAGGGTCTTGGTGAGCTTGCCGCAGGGCACCTCGGGGGCGCAGATGACAAGCTTGGCGCCCTCGAGCGAGGAGTCGAGGCCGGTGATGCCCGCGGGGTTGCCGGGCGTCGTGATGAGGGTCAGCGTGTTGGTGACGAAGATGGTCTGCGCGTCGACCTGGGAGGCGTCGGCGGCCTTCTTCATGGTGGACTCGTTGGCGGTGGCCAGGACGTCAACGTCCGCGCCTTCACCGAGCTGGGTCACGAGGTCTTGGGAGCCCGCGAAGTTGAAGCGCACGTCCACGCCGGGGTTGGCGGCCTCGAAGGTCTTCTCGAGCTCGCCGAAGGTCTCGGTCAGCGAGGCGGCGGCGTAGACGTTGAGGACGGTGGTCTCGGCGGCGGGCTGGGTCGCCTCGGACGAGGCCGTGGAGTCGGCAGCGGGGGAGCCGGAGGTGCAGGCGGCGAGGGCCAGCGCGGCCGCGCCGAGGACGGGAAGGATGCGAAGGGAGCGCACTCGTCTCTCCTTTTATGAGGGAATGGAACGCATTAAATCTAACAAGGTGTGCGGCGCGCGCGCAACGATTCACAGATCCGCATCCGAATCGTTACTTTTTCCTCTCATTTCAGCGAAATGAAGATCTCTATTTAACTTGTTTTCACCCATAGTAAATACGGACGATCGGCAGCAACTCCGCACACTCGACCATGGCTGGACACGCAATGCCCCACACAGGCCTCATTTGCCTCGGCCGGGATTCTCACAAAATCGCCGTCACACCCGCACCCATCCCCACCCCGCCTTGACACGAAGGAGGGACTAGGATCACAGTCACCAGCACGTCACCACATCTCGGAGGACACCATGCCCAAGCCCGTCGACTACGACCTCAGCCAGATCAGCGCCCACGTCATCACCTATTCCGACCGCATTCAGCGCGGCACGAAGGAGGATCGGGCGACCCCCGCCTGCACTGCCGCACTGGCAGAGGCGGGCCTCGGCCCGGTGACGGTCGCGGCAATCCCCGAGAGCGCCGATATCCTCGAGACGGAGATCCGCGACGCGCTCGAGGCCGGCGCGCGCTTCGTCCTGGTTCTGGGCGGCTCGGGCTTCGGCGTGGGTAACTACGCGCCCGAGGTCGTCCGCTCGATTATCGAGGTCGAGATCCCGGGCATCGCCGAGCAGATCCGCGCCCACGGCCTCGCCAACACCCCACTGTCGGGCTTGTCTCGGGAGGTCGTCGGCGTGACCGCGCGCGACGCCTCGGGCGCGCTCGTCGTCTCCTCCCCCGGCTCGCGCGGCGGCGCGCTCGACACTCTCGAGGTGGTCACGCCCCTGCTGGGAGCGATCTTCCACCAGCTCGACGAACAGCGCTAACCCTCTTCTCCATCCCCTTCTTCTCTCCCCCTCTTCCCCTCTTCTTCCCTTCCCCCTCGCCCCCTCTCTCAATGTCGCATGCAATTTGGCTCTCCTAAGTTTTCTTAGGTATCGAGAAAACGTTGAAATACCAACATTCCCATTTCAAAGTTCGAAAGGTTGACATGGGAATTGCATGCGACATTTGTGGGGAACCATGCCGATGATCGGAGACGAGGCCTCGATCGGGAGGCGTCGATCAGGAGGCGTAGCCGACCCAGCGTCCGATTCATGCGGAGCGTCGTGGCCTCAACTGGTCGAGCCATGCGATCAACTCAGGCATATCGCTCCAGGGCGCCTCGTCCCACGCGGTCACGCCCTGCGCGAAGCTCGCCCGCCGACGCTGCACCCGTAGACAGGCCTCGTCGGTGTGATCGATGAGCCACTGAGGAATTTCCATTGCTTTCTCATAAGCTCCCCGTTCCCACTTACTGACGAGTTCCTCAACGACAGCACTTGCGGTCCAGCTCGAACAGACGTCCGCACAGTGATAGACAAACCACGCCTCGATGCAGGGATTCGACAGTGCTGCACCATGATGAAAGTCCGTCTTCTCCGACAACCACTTCTTCAAGATCGCCCTATGCGGCTGATTCACATCCGCATCACAGATGATCCAGGCACCAGAGATAGAGATACTCTCACGCTTTAGCTCCTTAACCTTTCCCCCCATTATCTCAACCAGGTTCCTGAGAGAGGATTTCGAGTCGTTTCTACAGAAAATAAAGGAAAAGGCGCGACCATAAAGGTGCTGATTCAGCGCATTCAAGTATTGCTTCTCTGTCGCCCCTTCAACGGCGAGAACGACAAGGGGCTTCACCTGTTTACTATGAGAGCGCCCCCTGAACCCGCGCGAAGATTTCCTCGTCGGCACCTTCTTCTTGCCCACATCGCCTCCTACAGACGCGGAACGCCGCCGAGGCGACCCGACATGTACATCCGCTGCAGGTCGCTACCCGATCGAATGTCGGACGCAGGGAAGTCCGTGAGCCTCGTGAGCTCTGACCGGTGATCGTTCTTTTCCACCAACCAAATTTCGTCGCGCCGCAGCAGGTCAGCCCGCAGGAGGTGGAGTTCATGCGTCGTAAAGATCAATTGACGTTTCTCATCAGGTCCCGACGCATCCAGAAACAGCCGAATGAGCTCCTCCGTGAGCTTCGGGTGGAGCGAGTCTTCGAGTTCGTCGATCAGATAGACGCCCGACTTGTGGGCCCCTCCCGCCCAATACAGGATGGGCAACAGGTGCAGGTAGCGGATGCTGCCGTCGGATTCCTGCTCAAGGGGAAGCCGGAACTCCTTGTTTCCATCCCCATGCACGGTGACGAGACGCTCATAGGCAACGTCTCCGTCCTCGGCCAAGCGAGCGCGAAAAACGGCGCCACTCTCCGCATTGAGGTACGCCTCCGAGGTGTTATCAAGCAGCTGACCCTCGACCTCATCGAGGATCTTCTCTTCTGCAGGCACCTTGGCTCGAGGAACCGCCGTGAAGCAGATGTCGGAGATACCCGTGTCGGCGACTGTCAACCCCCTCCCGACAGCGGCACGAAAATCTTCGTCGTGCGCGATCCGCTGCGGCATGAGGATGTAACGCGCTCCCCGCTTCAGGATGGTTAGGCGCTTGAACCATTCGATGACGGAGCCCAGAAGACTCTTCTCGTCGTCAATGAGCCCCGCATTGAAGCAGGTTTCGAGGAAGAGGCGGTTTGGTTGAACTGTCTTCGACGCAGCGTCGAGGGACACGTCGTCCTCAAGATCGCCGTAGAGAGAGACCTCCTGGCCGCGGCGCTCGAAGACCGCCTGCTCGTCCTCCGAACGCACGCGGTACAGGGACTCTTCGACGATTTCTCCCGCGTTGAACGCCACCTCGTAGTAGACGATTGCTTGCCGATTCGACGTCGCATCTCGCACATCGAGGACGATCTCGACGCCGATGACGCTGGGTTTGTCGGGACCAAGAAGAAGGTGCGGGTGATAGTGCAGGCGCTGCCCACGCTTGCGCGGCTCGCGCAGCATGACCTGCAGGTGAGCGAGGGCATCGAGGAGAGCGGACTTTCCCGCAGCATTCGCGCCGTAGATCGCGGCAACGGGGAGCACGCGATTCTTGCTGCCGAGGTAGAGGGTCTCTCCGTGGCGCGTTTCCTTCCCCGCAATCATCGTAAAGTCGACCGGCTCCGAAAAGGACTTCCAGTTGTCGAGGTGAAGGACCCGCAGCATCGCACTCTCACTTTCCCATTTAGTTGCAAAAATTCTACATCTTCCTCGGAATAGAGTCCAATTACTGTGCGTCATCAGCAACGCTCCGCAGCCCTCCCTTCACCCCACTACGCCACGACACAAGTCCTCTGACAAGCGCCGCCCACCGGGGATTATTCCCGGTGGGCGGCGCTTTGTGAGGTCGTTCGCCGAGGCCTCGGCCAGGAGGCCTGGATCAGGAGGCCTCGGTCGGGAGGCGTCGATCAGGGGTAGCCGGTCCAGCGACCCGAGGCCGTGAAGGTCGCGCGTCGACCGTCGATCACCTGCGTGCCGGTGACCATGGCACCCGTCTCGCTCATGTAGTACCAGGAACCACCGTCCTGGATCCACCCCGTGGCCATGACGCCAGAGCCGGGGAAGTAGTACCAGGACCCACCCACGTTCTGCCAACCGACAGTCATCGCGCCCGATGAGTTCATGTAGTACCAGGCGTCACCATCGCGCAGCCACCCGGAGACCATCTTCCCGGATTCGTTCATGTAGTACCAGGAGCTACCGTCCTGGATCCAGCCGGTGGCCATCGTGCCCGCACCGTCGAAGTAGTACCAGGAGCCGTCGATACTCTGCCAGCCCGTCACCACAGCGCCAGAGGAACGCATGTAGTACCAGCGTCCGTCAACCTTCTGCCAGCCTGTGAGCATCGCGCCGGTCGACTCGTCCAAGCGGTACCAGGTTCCCCGGTCGGCGAGCCATCCGGTGGACGCACGACCGTCGACGAAATAATGCCAGTTCCCATCGACGCTCTGCCACCCCTGAGCGGTCGGGTTCCCCTTGTCGTCGAGGTAGTATCGGGAGCTTCCGTCGTAGATCCATCCTGTCGCCATGGCACCGGTGGAGTCCATCCAGTACCAGGTGCCGCGATCGTTCACCCACTGGCTCGTCGCACAATAGGGGTGATCCGCAAAGAAATACCAGTTGCCTGACCAGCCCTTCCACCAGCCGTACGTCGACTGGGGGCGCGCGCCCTGGAACCACCACGCCCGCGGCGTGACGCCCTGGTAGTACTCATGTCCCCACGAAGCGGCTGACAGGTCGTTGTAGCTGATGCCCGATTCGCTAAAGGTTCCCACGACGGCGGGAATGCGCGCCCGGTCCCACAGGTCAGCGGTTGGCGCCCATGACGCGGTGCCGCTGACAGTGACTGACGTCGTCAGACGGTCCGGGGTCACCCATTCGGGGTTCGTCTGAATGATCATCGAGGGCGAGAGGGTGGCCATGAAAGACTCTGAGTTCGAGGTCGCCAGGCCGTGGTGCCCCGCCTTGAGCATGTCAACATGCCCAACGACGGCCGCTATCCGATCCTCGAGGTCCCCCTCGATTTCGAGGTCGGCGGCGAGGAATGCGCGGTGCCCGAAGGCCGAGACAACGCTCCCCCAGCCGAGCAGGTTCGCATCGCGAATGGGATGACGCCGATAGGACTCCTGGGGATCAAAGGGAATAAGCTGAACGTCCATGTCACCAAGCTGCACATGCGTGTCGTAGTTGCGAACGTGCTGGACGAGCTGCGCGCCGTAGCTGCGCTGCGCCCAGGAGGCGGCGGCAATCATGCGGTCATAGACCCACTGATTGTCCCAGAGCGCATTCGGGTTTGAGATCCAGGCGTCGGAGTATTCCGGGCTGAAGATAACCTGCGGATGGAAGCGGTAGATGATGTCGTCCGCGTTGTCGATATGGTCCGAGTGAGGGTGGGTACCCAGGTAGAAAGCCAGGTTCGAGGAGGTCACCCCCTGGGATGACATGTAGTCCAGGATCCGCTGCGTATCCCCCTTGGACGCCGGGGTGGTCCCCGGTCGCAGGGGGTAGCGGGGGTCGGAACCGTCGGGCGCACCTTGGCCTTCACCTCCGTCGATCATGCCGAATACTCCCTTGGATTCGAGCAGGATTGCGTCCGACCCCTGGGTGGTAATGACGTGAACGCGGGTCGGTCCAGAGGTCCCGGGATAGACGTAGGTGCGGACGTCGGCGCTCTCCTCCTGGGACGAGGCCGTGGCTGCGTCGGCGGACTCGGTGGAGTCGGCGGAGTCGGCGGATTCGGAGGCGTCAGTGCCGTCCGAGGCCGCACGATCCTGGGAAGCATCCGAATCGGCCGCCCCGCTGTCCGAACGTGACAGGTCGACGTCGGCGGACTGCGCATCGCCGCGCATGTCCTGACCGTCAAGTGGCGCGGCGATAGTGGAGGGAGCGAGGCTTGCGACGAGGATTCCTGACACTATGGCCAGTCCAAGCCGCCGCCACAGCTGTCCGTGACGAAGTTTCATGAGGGCACCTTGATGGGAATAGGCCGTGAGACGCTGACGCTCCCAACCTATACCCGCGGCACCATTGCTAACAACTCACTTGGCCAGAAATGCCTGCCACCAGGCCACATCCTCGGGGGTATCAATATCCCGGCAGACATCAGCGTCAACCCTGACCCGCTCGAGCGCGAGCACGCGCAGTACCCGACGCACCCCCACGCCGCGCACGGACCCGAGGGCGGCCACGGCCTCGTCGATAACGCGGCGCAGCGCCCCCGCGCGGTAGACGCCCATGAGGTACTGATCGAAGGGCTCCGGGTCACCGCCGACCGCGATGCGCCCCTCACTATCCGGCCCCAAAGGAGGATCCAGGAGGGCGGGCACAGAGCCCGCCACGCCGGGCGCGTCGACGGAGACCACAACAACCAGAACGTCGTCGTCGACGCCCAGCGCACGCAAGCCCGCATCGATGCCCGCCAGCGGGCCACCACTCGGCGGATCCTCGAGCGTACGCATAACCCCTTCCGGGACGCGCACGCTCGACGGCACGACGGCCACGCATCCGTCGCCGCACGCCTGCAACAAAACCCCGCACACGCGGTCGATCAGGCGAACGCCACCCAGCGTCAGGTCAGGCTTCGAGACGCCTCCCAGGCGCTCGCCTCCGCCTCCGCCGACGACGATCGCCGCCACGTCAGCGCGCGGGGCCACGGGGTTCACTCCCACGGGGCGAAAGTCAGCACGTCAGCACGCTGCGTCGCCGCATCCATCATGAGGACACGCCCGATGAGCGGCTCACCGAAGCCCACCAGCACCTTGATGGCCTCCGTCGCCATCGCTGTGCCCGCCTGGCCGACGACGGGGCCAAGCACACCGACTGTCGGCGAGGCCGGCGTCGTCCCGGGAGCAGGCTGGACCGGGTGCAGGCTTCGCAGCGTCAGCGACGGCACGGGAGCAGGAGCACCAGACCAGAAGACGCTCACCTGGAAGGCCATCGACACGACCGTGCCCCACACGAGCGGCACGCCCGAATCAGCACAGTAGTCCGCCACCAGGTACTTCGCATCAAAGTTATCCGTGCACTCCACAATCAGATCCCACTCGTGGCCGTGCTCATCCAGCCACTGCCGGGTCACGTGCCCAAAGCGCTCAAAATGCACCGACGAATTGAGCCCACTGAGATGACGCACGGCTGAATCCGGCTTCGGATCCCCCACGTCACCCTCGCCGTGCAGGAGCTGACGCTGCAGGTTCGAGACCTCAACAACGTCGGAGTCACAGATGCCGATCGTGCCGATCCCGGCCGCCGTCAGGTACAGGAGGACGGGCGAGCCGAGGCCACCCGCACCCACCACGAGCACGCGAGACGCAGCCAGACGCGCCTGACCGGCCTCACCGATACCCGACACCAGCCAGTTACGACGGAAACGCTCCAGCGCAGGGTCCCCGGCCTCGTACGGGACAGGCTGATTGATGAGGGGCAGCGCAACCGAGCGGCCCGAAACAGCGGCCTGACGCGAATAGGGATCGCCGATCGTCATCTCACAGACCCGACCAGTTGTGCGAACCGTCGGACAGCTCCTGCTTCTTCCAGATCGGCAGCTTCGCCTTCACGTCCTCAACGATCGTCTCGACCGCGCGGAACGCCTGCGCGCGATGCTCCGCCGCAACGGCCACAACCATCGCGTCGTCACCGATCTCCAGACGACCCACGCGATGCCACGCCACAATGCAATGAACGCCGGGACGGTCCCTCATTTCCGCGACAATATCCCGCAGAATCTGCGGGGACGAGGGGTGCGACGAGTACTCGATCGCATCCACGCTCTCGCCACCGTCATGGTTACGGACCGCACCGATGAAAGATGCGACGGCACCACAGGTGTCGCGGCGAGCACTGTTGATCAGCGCGGCAGCATCCAGGGGGTCCTCGGTAATACCGGTTGCAATCTCTGCGGACATGGGATCCTCCAATGATGGGAGAGGCTATATCCACATCCTACGATGAAGCGGTCAGGATTGTCTCACAACCCTGACCGCCCCACACAAATGACTAGTAAATCTCACCCGCCAGCAAACGGCGGCAGCACGTCGACGCGCGCACCCGGCACCAGCTCACTGTCCGGGCGGGCAGAGCGCTCGTTCACCAGGTAGCTCGACACACTCAGGATACGGGCCAGCTCGGGGCTCTCCGCGCTCAGCTGTTCAAGGAGCTCACCGAGCGTTTCCGGCGTCTCAGAGGAAGGCACCTCGCGCACGTAACCACCGGCAGCCTCAGCGGCGCCACCGAAGAAGTGCAGCGTCGTCGACAGGGGCTTCGGGTTTGCCTCATTCAGCGGACGAATGTAGATCGTCATACGCAGCGGATCCATCGGATCGACATCAAGTGACCACGTGGCAAATCCCGTCGCCGTACGCTCGAACACGCGCTCGACGATGCCGCGGCGAAGCTCCAGCGCCAGATCATCCGGCGCGCCGGGCTCGGTAAAGGGGCACGCCGTCAGCACGACTGCCATCGGGTCTGTCTCGTGGGGGATCGAGGCGAAGCCCATCGCGTTCATGAACAGGCGCACCTTGCCCAGGTGAGCCGCAATATTGAAGGTGTCGCGCACCGGACGGCGACTCGGCGCGTGACTATGATCCGGTACCTCCATCGTCACGAGGGCCGCATCCGCCCACCGCGAGCCGATCTCACGCACGGACGCAGCGGGATCCGCCGCATCAGCACGCAACCAGGCCAGCAGGGACGACGTCAGTTGATGGAGCATCTGCGCCGCAAACGACGGATCCGCCGGGGTCGTCGTCGAATAGCCGAGCGCGGGACGGCCTCGCCCCGAGGAGGGAAGCTGCTGCTTCTCGACCAGGCCGAGCGAGAATAAGCCCTCGAGGGTCTCGCGCACGCTCGACACGTGCAAGCCGGCCTCCTGGGCCAGTTCTGCGACAGTGACGGGGCTCGCATGGTGCGAAATGCGCTCCAGGAGAGCGTGCTGCGCGGGGGTCAGGGCAGCCATCGCGGCGAGTGTTTCAGCCAGGGGCCGAGAACGGGAGGTGTCATTCATCGATAGTCCTCTCTCCCTCATAATCAGCGGAAATGCGCATGACGAGCATCACCAAACGGCTTTAGACCTGTTACGTTACTTACAAAGTGCTCTTTATTCTACCCAGCATACAAGCCGCTCCGCACGGCCAATACCACCGACTGGTCTCATTACGCGGGGTCTTCTCATCTATTCACACAGGTGACACCGCGCACCCCACGATAAAGACGCTCGGCGAGGATAAAGACTCGGGGGCGAGCTGTCGCCCGCCCCCGGTCCCGCCGATCACCCGGCCACGGCCTCGCCCCTTCGGCAGGACCACGGCGGGCACCGACTATCGATCAGTCCGACATGCCGCCTCGCGTCAGCTGGTGCTCGCGGCGCTCGTCGCGCGCACGGTAGACCACCGGGGGACGCGCCACGTAGCCAACCGGAGCGCTCACCGCATGCACGAGGCGGGTGAACGGCCAGATGCAGAAGAGCAGCAGACCGGCGACGATGTGCAGCTTGAAGCTGAGGGGCACGTCGACCATCAGGTGCGCCTGCGGGTGCAGGTAGAAGATCGAGCGGAACCACACGGAGATCGTCTCGCGGTAGTCGTAGCCCTCGTGCCCTCCGAGCACCTGGTTGAGCAGCGTCGCCGCGCCGCCCAGGAGCACCGGGATGGTCAGCATGACGTAGGTGACGATATCCATGCGGGTCGTCGCCACGCGCACCGACTTGTACACCAGACGGCGGTAGATCAGCATCGCGAGGCCGACGATCGTCATGATTCCGGCGATCGTGCCGGGGATCGTCGCCATCAGGTGGTAGACGTGCTGGGGCACGCCGGCCGCCTCGGTCCACGTCTTCGGGATCACGAGGCCGAGGATGTGGCCCATGAACACGAAGAGAACACCGAAGTGGAACAGCGGCGACGCCCAGCGCAGGATGGTCGGCTCATTCCACTGCGAGGAACGAGACGTCCAGCCGTACTGGTCGGTCTTGTAGCGCCACGCGAGGCCCACGATGAGGATCGCGAAGGACACGTAGGGCAGGACCACCCACAGGGCAATGTCCAGG